>Ga0075163_10008918_pt1 | contig 13177 bp, 10 predicted proteins | sample JI1023141ADNA_FD_71478 | JGI IMG/M metagenome (GOLD analysis project Ga0075163, IMG submission 71478) | Wastewater effluent complex algal communities from Wisconsin, to seasonally profile nutrient transformation and Carbon sequestration -... | ecosystem: Engineered > WWTP > Effluent > Algae...
CTGATCGCCGCCATCGAGCGCGGCCGACGCCGACGATTCCACGGCCGGCATGCCGGCAGGCGCGCCCGCGGGTCCGCCGCCCGGCGCATGGTCGGCGGGCTTGGCGCCCGGAGCGGACGCCTCGGCGACCGACGCGGTCGCGGCCGGTGCCGACGACGAGGGCGAGCCGCACGCGGCGGCGGCGAGGGCGAGGAGAACGAAGGCGCTTCGCTGCATCACACTGACTCCATCTCGGGGCCGGGGGAGGTCGTCTGTCAGGATACCGCGCCGGTCGAGCTGCGTGGGGCGGGAGTTGCCGCGACGAGATGCCGCGCGGTGCCACCGTGAACGGCCGCGGGCAGCGGCGCGCCAGAGGCAGCGGCGAGGCGGATCGCTCCGCCCCGCCGCCTGGCCGCTAGAAGCCGATCACGAGGCGGGCGTAGACGACGTTCACCTTGTAGCTGCCGTCGTTCGCCTTGAGGAAGAACGCCCCGGCCAGCGGGTAGGTCTCGGTGCCCGCGGAGAAGGCGTCGCTGAAGCGGTACTGTTCGTACCAGTAGCCGACGCGCATCGTCCACGACGTGGTCATGCGGTAGGCCACCTCGCCGTTGACGACGCTGAGCGTCGTGTCGGAGTAGTTGCCGATGTCCTGGATGCCACCGTAGGCGGCGCGGGCCACGCTGAACGACCCGTTGGGATCGCCCGAGATGTCCATCAGGCCATCGAGCTTCTGCCGGCGGGCGTCGATCTTCATCGACCACTTGTCCGGCACCAGCTGCACGGTGGTGGCGGCGCCGAACGTGTCGGTGACGTCGCTGCCCTCGAAGGTGAGACGGCCGAGCAGCGTGGTGCCGCCCGAGAACGCCTGCGTGGTGCTGCGGTTGTCCTCGCGCGTGTAGTAGGCGACGATCTCGGCGCGGTCGCCGGCGGTGTACTCGACCTCGCCGGTGTACGAGTCGTACTTCGCCGACAGCAGACCCACCGCCGTGTTGGCCACGCCGGCCACCTCGTTGCGGTTGCTGTAGTCGGCCTTGGTGCGGATCCAGCCGACGGCGAACGTCAGCGCGTCGACCGGGGTGAACTCCACATTCAGACCGCCGCGCGTGGTGTCGCGATCGGCGAGATCGGCGCCGAGGCGCTTGCCGGCCGCCAGCTCGGAGCCTTCCGCCGTGCGCGAGGCGTCGTCGAACGACGCGCGCACGTGCAGCAGGTCGGAGGCGCGGTAGATGGCCGAGATCGTGCCGCCCTTCTCGACGGTCTTCTCCGCTTCACGATAGGTGCGTTCGATGTCGACCTGCCGGCCGGCGGCCTCCACCGTCACCGGGCCGATGTCGTACGACACCGCCACGTCGGCGCGATCCATCGTGTGCGAGTAGGGACTCGCCGTGATGTAGCCGAGCGGCTCGGTGACGAGGTTCGTGTTGCCCCACAGGCGGTCGGGCGAGGCGGAGAAGCTGCCGAGGCGCGGCACGACCGGTGTGCGGTTGTCGTAGTCGTAGCGGCGCAGGCGGGCGCGCACGCCGAGACCGGTGACCGGCCGCGACGAGAACAGCAGCGTCGCCGCCGTGGTGTGGATCTTCCCGTTCAGCGACTGGAACTGCAGCGACGACGGCAGGCTGGCGTTGGCGCCGCTGCCGGTCGTGCCGAGCGCGTAGATCGTGTACGGATACAGCTGTGCGTTCTGTGCCCAGCGGCCCAGCGACACGTCGCCGCCGACGCGGGTCTGCCGCGCGAACTTCAGCAGCGCCCCGGCCGCGACGGTGTTGGCGGTGTTGTCGGGCGGACCGATGAACCGCGCCCGCGACGATCCGCCGGTGGCCGGCGTGGTGCCGACCGCGGCGACGTAGGGCGCGTCGAAGCCGACCAGCGGGTTGTCGACGACCAGCGTCTCCTGGCGGTTGTTGTACCAGTTGTGGTTGACGCCCGTGTAGACGTTGCCCCACTTCCGCACGAGGCCGACGCGCACGCCGGCGTCCTGCGTGAGTTCGTTGAGCGGCTCCGGCACCTCGACGACGTTGTCGGAGAAGCTGCGGATCGATCCGCCGCCGGCACCGCGCGTGCCCGACTTCAGCTCACGCATGTAGGTGACGGTGACGTCGAACGGCAGCTGCGGACCGAGCGACACCTCGATCTGTCCGCGCTGGCGCAGCGCGTTGAGATCGATGGTGTTGGCGGCGGCGATCGTCGGCGCGTAGAGATCCGCGAAGAAGCCGTAGGTGCGGGCCGCCGTCGGCACGCCGTTCACGGCGTTGCCGAGCGCCTGGCGCGCGGTGGCGTTCATGCCCCAGACCCCGGGGGCGAGTTCGGTCATGATCGACCGCCCGTCGTTGCCCATGCTGTGGGGAATCTGGTTGTAGTCGAAGCGCAGGCCGACCAGCGGATTCGACAGGCGTCCGCTGTAGCGCTGGTCACGCTGGGCGATGTTCTGGCCCCACGCGGCCATCGTGGTGTCGTGCCGGCGACCGGCGAGATCGAACACCGGCATCGACACGCCCTTCGGTACCACGCGGTACTCCTCGAACTTCGAGGAGGTCACGGTGTCGCGACCCAGCAGGTCGATCGAGGCCGTGCCGGCGAACCAGTTGGCGGGCGACGTGACGGCCGGGGCGTCCTGGGCGAGGGCGCTGCGGCTGGCGACGATGAGGCCGCATGCCAGCGCCACGGTGATGAACCTTGTGCGCGTCATGACTCACCTCACGAAGAAGGCGCCCGAAGGCGAATTGGAGCCGTGGATGTTCAGGTGGCACTGCTTGCATCCACGCTCGGTGTTGCGCGAGCTGCGCGTGACGGTGGAACCCGCGGGCGCCACCGGCAGGCCCTCGAGCGAGCTCAGGTTGTCGGCGGTGATGCCGTGGCCCGAGAAGTGGCAGCGCTGGCAGAGGAACGGCTGCTTGGCGACCAGCAGGCGCTCGTGGTTCGAGCCGTGCGGGTCGTGGCAGGCCACGCAGTTCTCGCGCACCGGCGCGTGTTCGTAGAGGAACGGGCCGCGCTTCTCGGCGTGGCAGGTGTAGCAGGTCTCGTTCACCGAGGCGCGCAGCGTCATCTTGTCGTTGATGCCGTCGTGCGGGTTGTGGCAGCTCGAGCACTGCATCTTGCCTTCACGCACCGGGTGGTGCGAGGTGCGCATCGCCTTGGCGCGATACGACTGGTGGCAGGTGTAGCAGGTCTCGGGATCGCGCGCGGTGCGCAGCTGCGCGGTCTTCGATTTGTAGCTGTGCACGCTGTGGCACGATGTGCAGGCGACGTTGCGACGGGCGTGCGTGCCGCTCGTGAACGACGAGCGGGCGCCGTTCTCGTGGCAGCCGAGGCACTTGGCGTTGAGTTCGGTGGCGGATTTTTTCTTGAGGGACGGCACGGGGCCGTTGGTGTCACCGGCCATCTGGGCCTTCACGTGCTCGGCGACGTCGTCGTGACAGGTGGCGCAACTCTGATTCAGGCCGGCGTGTTTCGTGCGCTGAAATGCCGGGCCGACGGTGGTCGAATGGCAGGTTTCGCAGTCAGAGGCGCTCCATGAAGCGCTTCCGGTCGACTGTGCCGCGGCCGATGCCGCGCAAACCGCGATGACGACCGCCGCGAGCAGCAGGCGTGAGGTCCTGTGCCGCATGGGGTCTCCTCTCAGGCGGGATGCACGGCTCCGGGGCCATGAGCCGTGCAACGAAATGGATCGAACGAACATCACCAATGCCCCGCACCTCGACAGTGCAAGAGCGGGACCGTTCGTCGCGCGCCGCCTGTCAGGTGCGACAGGCCGGCGGGTCGGTGTCGGCAGCACGGGGCGGGGGCGACCGCGCGGGATTCTCCACGCCGGCGCGGCGACCCTCGCACAGCCGCGCTTGACAGCTGGCGAGGCGAGGCGTAGGGTGCGGATAGATACCGTCATCGCCGCACGGCGAGGGACCGGCGGTATCGGTCCTCACCCAGGTCCCGCACGGAAGGAGGTCGCACGATGACGGCGGATGTCTCGAGCGGTGATCCACCGGGTTCGTTCGTGTCTTCGTGACGCGCGTCTCTTCAACGTCCGACGCCAGACCGTCCCATATCGTTCGCGCGGCTGAACCTCTTGCGGGTTCGACCGGCAGCCGGGACCACACGTCCGCTGCATCCACCGCGTTCGAACGACTGGTCGAGGATCGGCGTCAGGCGACGGAGATCCACGCGGAGTGAAGACCTGCACTCGCATCGTGGCTCACGGAACGTGAGCAGAACGGGCGTCCGCCGTCGGACGCCCGTTCTTTTTGTACGGTCAGCGGCGGCAGGCGCCGTGAAGGACACCGGCGACCTCGTGGACGCTCAGGCCGGCGTGAACGACGTGTCAGACGCGCTCGAACGAAGCGGTGTCGCGATTCTTCCGCACGTGGTCCCACGGGAAGACCTGGCCGTTCATCGCCACGTAGACGCCGGGCGGCAGGGTCTGCGCGAAGCTGAGGGCGCTGCCCAGGTTGAACAGCCCGTCGGAGCTGCCGAACGCGTACGGGATCATCGCGCCGGTGAAGACGACCGTCTTGCCGGTGAGCGCCGCGGCCGCGACGGCGCGGGCGGTCTCGACCATCGTGTCGGTGCCATGCGTGACGACGATGCGGTGCTCGTCCGACTGCCGGCATTGCTCGACCACCAGGGCGCGGTCGGCGTCGGTCATCTCGAGGCTGTCGATCATCATCAGCGTGCGGATCGACACCGGCACGCGCGAGCGGCCCTTCTCGAGCATCTCGTGGATGTGCGTGTCCTTGAAGAACAGGCGTCCACGGACTTCGTCGTATTCCTTGTCGAACGTACCACCGGTGACGAGGATGCGAATCATGGGAACAGCGGCTAGCGGCTAGGGGCTAGCGGCTAGACGTACCTCCGTAGATAATCGGCGCACATGTACGCCATCGCCATTGTCCGCTATCGTCGGCCGATCCAGGAAGTGGAGGCCGCCACTCCCGAACACCGCGTCTATCTCAGGAAGCTGAAGGCCGAGGGACGCCTCGTGGCCTCGGGTCCGATGGACCCGCGCTACGGCGGCATCTTCCTGCTGAAGGTGTCGGACGACAACCCGCAGCGCGACCTCGACGCCATCCGCGACGGCGACCCGTTCTACCAGCAGCACATCGCGCAGTACGAGCTGCACAGCTGGAACGTGGTGATCGGCAAGGAAGACCTCGACACGATTCCGACGCCGCCGGCCAGCTAGGGCCGATCGTCACGGGCCGCGGGGGCCGCGCGGCTACCAGCGGAACGGCACGATCCGCGCGGCGTCGTCCGACTGGTAGTCGAGGTCGAGCGCGTCCGGCGCGTCGTAGCGGTACACGGCCGTCGGCATGTTGATGATCGCCGCGTCGGCGGTGCCGATGTTCTTCCAGCCGTGGTAGAGATTCGGCGGGATCACGATCAGCGCCGGGTTGCGGTCGCTCACCTTGAACTCGTTCACCACGCCTTCGGTGGACGAGCCGATGCGGCCGTCGAACACGACGATCGACACCAGCCCGCTCACCACGAACAGCCGGTCGGTGCTGAACTGGTGCAGTCCCCAGGCGCGCGTGCGGCCTGGCATCGTGGTGGTCAGGTGCACCTGCACGACCGGCGCGCCGATCTCCGGCCAGCCCTCGCGCGCGATCTCGGCGAGCACGCCGTCCTCGTGCGGCACCGGCCGCACGTAGCGCACCTGCAGCCCGTCGATGCGTGGCTGGCGCAGCGCGCCGGTGGCATCCACCGCCGACACCTTCGCCACCAGGCGGTCACGTCCTCGAATCGCGATCTCGTTCATTGGGGGCTTTCGTCGATCAATGGGCCGGGCGCGGCGAGGCCGGCTCCAGCACCACGCGGGCGATGGCCAGGCCGAGCGCCCGGGTGTCGGGCGACGGCGGATGCGCCTCGGCGGGCACGATGGCGCGGGTGGTCTCGAAGGTGAGCCGCACGCGGCCGGGCTCGGCCCGGGCCACCTCCACGGGCACGCTGGCTTCCGCCCACACGCCACCCTGGGGGTCGGGCATCCAGCGCAGGGCCAGCGGCGTGTCGGCCGCCAGCACGCGCAGGCCGGCGAGTTGGTCGTCGGCGAGGTGGAAGCGCACGCCGGTGCGCAGGCGCAGCGGGCCCTGCGCGTCGATGGGCACGGTGAGCGTCGCGCGCTGGCCCATCCAGCGGAACGAGCCGCGGGCGTCGGTCTCTGGCGCGAACCAGCCGTCGCCGGCGATGAGCGGGTGGGCCAGCGCCACGTCGACCGCGGTCGTGAGGGGCGTCAACGGCGCCAGTCCGCGGCGAATCCGGTTGTAGTTGGCGGCATCACCGGGCTGCAGCCCGCCGGGCGCCTGCAGCGGACGCAGCCGTCCGGCGCTGGCGTGCTTCAGCGTCGCCAGCAGCTCGCGTTCGACGACGCCGGCCGCATCGGCGGCGAGCGCCGTGGCCATCGCTGCCTGCCGAGAGACGTCGCGCGTGCGGTAGGCATCGACCGTCCACGCCGAGGGCCACTTGAACGCGGTGACGCGCCCGGTCGGCACGAACGTGGCGCCGTGGTGCAGGGCCCGCGCGATCAGTTCGTGGTCGACCGGCAGCGTCTCGGTGCGGGGATCGCGCCACGGGCCGATGCGGGCGATGAGATCGGCGCGATGCAGCAGCGACGTCGGCGGCACGAAGAAGGCGTCGCCGCCGGCGCGGCCGCGTCCGCTGACGGCGAGGGCGCCGGGCGCCTCGGCGCCGAACACCAGGCACACGCTGTAGGCCGCGTCGGCCCCGGCCGCGTCGGCGGCGGCGACCAGCGTCGCCAGGTGCCGCGGATGCCACAGGTCGTCCTGGCCGAGATAGGCGATGTAGGTGCCGCGTGCCTCGGCGATGGCCGCGTTGTTGGGCGCCGCCTGACTGCCCGAGTTCGCGGCCAGGTTCAGGAAGCGCACCCGCGGGTCGGCCGCGGCCTCGACCACCGCGCCGGAGAGCGCGCAGGCGTCGCCGCTCACGAGCACCTCGAAGGCGACGTCGACCTGCGACAGGGTCGAGGCGAGCGACAGCGTCAGGGCTTCGGGCCAGCCGAAGGCGGGAATGATGACGGAGACGACAGGGGCAGCCACAATCCTCTTGGGGGAAGAAGGATCGCAGTCAGCCCGCGACGGACGTAGTATATGCGCTCCGCGTGCGTCGTCCCGCCATGCATCCGCTGCCGACCCGTCGCGACCTTCTGGCAGGCGCCGCCGTCGCCCTCGGCGCGGCGCACGTGGTCCGCGCGCAGCCCGCGCCGTCTACCTGCGATCTGCTGATCAGCGGCGGACGGGTGATCGATCCGGCCACGTCGCTCGACGCCGTCGCCGACGTGGCGATCACTGACGGGCGCATCGTCCGCGTAGCGCCGGGGATCTCGCCGGCGTCGGCGCGGTCGGTGGTGGACGCGCGCGGACGCGTCGTCACGCCGGGTCTCGTCGATCTGCACGTGCACACCGACGCCGAGCTCACGCCGGCATGGTGCCTGGGCACCGGCGTGACGGCGATGGCCGATGGCGGCACCTACGGCGCCGACAACGTCGACACGGGACTCGCGCTGGCGCGCGCGGCGAAGAACCGCGTGCGGCTGCTGCTGAATCTCGGGCGCAGCGGACTGAACGGCCTCGGCGCCGTCGGCGAACTGCTCGATCTCGCCAACGCCGACGTCGCGGTGGCGCGCCGTGCGGTGGAGGCGCATCGCGATCTGGTGGCGGGGATCAAGATCCGCCTGTCGAAGAACGCGGCTGGCGCGAACGACGTCGAGGCGGTGCGACGGGCGCGACAGATCACGGCGCCGCTGGGCCTCACGGTGATGGCGCACATCGGGCAGTCGGTGTCGACGCTGCCCGAGATCCTGGCACTGATGGGCGCGCGCGACATCGTCACCCACGTCTACGCGCCGGCGCCGAACGGCATCCTCGACGCCAACGGCCGCGTGCTGCCCGAGGTGAAGGCGGCGCGCGAGCGCGGCGTGCTGTTCGACGTGGGCAACGGGCGTTCGGGCCACATCACGTGGGACGTCGCCGAGCGCGCGATCCAGCAGGGCTTCCTGCCCGACACGATCTCGTCGGATCTCACCGCGCCGGGACGCACCGATCGCGTGTTCGACTTCCCCACCGTGCTGTCGAAGTTCCTGCTGCTCGGCATGACGCTGCCGCAGATCGTCGCCTGCGCGACGTCGCGCGCGGCGAAGGCGCTGCCGGCGTTCCGCGATCTCGGCACCCTCGCGGTGGGCGCGCCCGCCGACGTCGCGGTATTCGAGCTGCGCGAGGGCGAGGTGGAGTTCGTCGACAACGAACGCACCGTGCGCAAGGGTCGCCAGAAGCTCGTGCCCAGCGCCGTCGTGCTCGCGGGTCAGCGCGTCCTGTAGCGTCTCCCCCAGAACCTCGGGGTCAGACCCCTTACGATTCTCGTATGGGGTCTGACCCCGCTACACTTCCGGGCATGCGATTCCTCCCGCGCCTGATCGTGCTGCCGGTTCTCCTCAGCTTCCTCACCGTGCGCGCCGCCGGCGCGCAGCCCGTCATCGCGCCCGACGCGGATCCCCGCGTGGCGCAGCTCGTCGCGTCGGTGTCGCAGGATCGCCTGCGCTCGCTGGCGACCACGCTGGTCGGCTTCGGCACGCGCGAGACGATGTCGAACACCACCTCGCCGACGCGGGGCATCGGCGCGGCGCGGCAGTGGATCCTCGACGAGCTGAAGCGGTCGAGCCCGCGCCTGCAGGTGTCGTTCGACACGCACGTGATCGCGCCACAGGGCCGCATCACCGCGAAGACCGAGCTGCGCAACGTGATGGCGGTGCTACCGGGACGCACGGCGCGGCGCATCTACATCACCGGCCACTACGACTCGCTGAATCTCGGCGCCGGCGGTCAGCAGGCCCTGAACGCGGCCGGCGGCTCGAATCCGCAGGCGAACGCGAACTTCAATCACGACGCCGAGGCGCCGGGCGCCAACGACGACGGCAGCGGCACCGTGCTCACGATGGAACTGGCGCGCGTGTTCGCCGAGAGCGGCCTGCAGTTCGACGCCACGCTGGTCTTCATGTGCTGGTCGGGCGAGGAGCAGGGACTCATCGGCTCCGCGGCGCACGCGCAGGCGCTGGCCGCGCAGAAGATCGCCATCGAAGCCAATCTGAACAACGACATCGTCGGCAACAGTCGCGGCGGCAATGGCGTGGTCGACGCCGAGACGGTGCGCGTCTACTCGGTGGGCCCGGAAGACTCGATGTCACGATCGCTGGCCCGCTACGTGGCCCGTGTCGCCGCCATCTACGTGCCGTCGCACCGCATCCGCCTGATGGCGCGCGAGGATCGCTTCGGCCGCGGCAGCGACCACTCGTCGATGACCAAGCTGGGCTTCCCCGCCGTGGTGTTCCGCGAGGCCAACGAAAGCTTCTCGAAGCAGCACACGGCGAACGACACGCTCGACGGCGTCGACTTCGCGTATCTCGCGCAGAACGCGCGGGTGAACGCCGCCGTGGCGGCGTCGATCGCGCTGGCGCCCGCGGCACCGGCGGTGGTGAACGATCGCGGTGCCAACCTGCTCACGCGCGGACCGTCAGGCTACGACGCCGAGCTGAAGTGGAACGCCTCGCCGGGCGCCGTCGCCTACCGCGTCTACTGGCGCGACACCTGGACCAACGACTGGCAGCACCGCCAGACCATCGGCAACGCCACCTCGTTCGTGCTGCCGAACGTCTCGATCGACGACTTCGTGTTCGGCGTCGCCGCGGTGGGCGCCGACGGCCACGAGAGCCTGGTCAGCGCCTACGTCTCGCCGGTGCGTCAGTCGGCTGATGTCAAAGTGGTGAAGTAGCTACCTGAAGAGGGATTTCGCGAGCGAGGCGTGGATGCCCTTGGTGGCGTCCACCGTCTGCGTGACCTGCAGGTTGGCGGCCAGCGAGCACAGCATGTAGGCGTCGTCGCGCGTCATCTTCTTCTCGACGACCAGGAACTCGATCATCTCGCGCACCGCCAGCCGGGCGGCTTCGTCGAGATCCTCGCTGAGGCCCATGCTGATGTAGTGCGTGGGCGTCTCGGCGCGCGGCCACTTCAACCGCTGCCCCTTGTGCACGCGCACCTCGATCTGCCCGGTGAGCGACGTCTCGAGCGCGGTACCGGTGACCTCGCCGTCGCCCTGCATGGCGTGGCCGTCGCCGATCGAGAGCAGCGCGCCGGGCACGTGCACCGGCAGGAACAGCGTGCTGCCGGCCACCAGATCCTTGTTGTCGAAGTTGCCGCCGTGCCAGCCGGGCGCGCGGCTCGACAGCTTGCCAGCCAGCGGCGGCGGCGCCACGCCGACGGATCCGAAGAACGGCGCCAGCGGCAGCGTGATGCCCGGCCCGAACTCCACCGTCCTGGCACCGTGCGCCCAGCGGAACAGCTTCAGGCCCGCGTAGGGGAAGTCGTCGGGGATGGTGCCGCCGCCGGGCGCGAACGCGTTGATGCCGTAATCGTGCAGGAAGCCGATCGACAGGAACCGCACCTCGATCGCATCGCCAGGCTCGGCGCCCTCGACGTAGATCGGCCCGGTCATGGGATGCGCGCCCGGCCCGCGGTCGGTGATCGCCGACTCGACCGCCAGCAGCTGCTTCGGAATCTCGCTGTCGGGCACCTTCAGCATGCGCAGCCGCGTGAGGCCGCCGGCGATCATCGTCTCGACGTTGACGCGATCCCCCGAGGCGACGCGCAGCACCGGCTTGACGCGCGCGTCGTAGTAGCCCCAGTGGATGCGCTCGGGCGCCACCGTGAGCTCGTGCACCTTCGGCGCCTGCGCGCCGAGCGTGACGCCGGCGAGCAGCAGGCCGAGCAGCGTGAATCCGTGACGTCGCGTCATTTCGAGGCTCCTGGAGAAACGTGAGCGCCGCTACGGCAGCGCGAAGGCGACCAGCTCGGGCACGGCATCGGCACTCGGCCCCTGCACGGTCAGCGCGATGAACTGACGCGCGCCCACGCGATAGGTCATGGGCGTGCCGATGGCCACGCCCGGCAGATCCACGGATCCGAGCAGCGCGCCGCTGGCCTTGTCGTAGGCCACGAGACGCGGCCCGCCGGTCGATCCGCCGGTGGTGAGCGCGTAGAACAGCGCCGTCTTCGTGAGCAGCGGCCCAGAGAGCGAGATGTCGCCGCCCACCGGCCCGAGCCCGAGCGGCTTCAGCCGCGGATGATTGCGGATGCGATCGCCGTCGCCGGTCGGCACCATCCAGCGGTGCGTGCCTGTCTGCATGTCGATCGCCGTCATGCGCGAGTACGGCGGCTTGAACAGCGGCAGGCCCTCCGGCATCTGCGGACCACGTCCCGTCGTCTGCATGAACTGCAGGTTGCCGTTCAGCGCGGGGTCGGTCTTCGCGAGTTTCGTCACCGCGAAGGCGTTGCGTGACGGCACGTAGAGCAGGCCCGTCTCGGGATCGACGGCGGCGCCGCCCCAGTTCGCCCCGCCGGTCGTGCCCGGCCGCGTGAGCGTGCCGACGAGCGACGGCGGCGTGTAGACCGGGCCGGTGCGGAACTCGGCCACCGCCTTCTCCGCCATGGCGCGGATCTCTGGCGTGAAGTCGACGAGCTCGTCGCGCGTGGTGCCCTGACCTTCGAACGGTGCCGGCAGCGACGGCACGGGCTGCGTCGGCGACGCCCGCTCGCCGGGCACGTCGGAGGCCGGCACGGGCCGCTCGGCGATCGGCCACACCGGCTGCCCGGTGACGCGATCGAACGTGAACACGAAGCCCTGTTTGGTGATCTGCGCCACCGCCTTGATGGCGCGGCCGCCCACCGTCACGTCGAGCAGGTTCGGCGCGGCCGGCAGATCGTAGTCCCACAGGCCGTGGTGCACGAGCTGCTGGTGCCACACGCGTTTGCCGGTGGCGACGTCGAGACACACGAGGCTCTCGGCGAACAGGTTGTTGCCGAGGCGATGCCCGCCGTAGAAGTCGGGCGCGGTGGTGTTGGTGGGCAGGTAGACGTAACCGAGCGCGGGATCGGCGCTCATCATCGTCCACACGGTGACCTTGCCGGCGTACTCGTTGGCGCCGTCGACCCACGTGTCGGCGCCCACCTCGCCCTTCGCCGGCACGGTGCGGAACGTCCAGCGCACGGCGCCGGTGCGGGCGTCGAAGCCGCGGATCCAGCCGGGGATCTGCTCCTTGTCCTTCACCAGCGACGAGATCGCCGCGGGCGTGATCACCACGTCTTTCACGACGATCGGCGGCGACTGCACCGAGTAGGTGAGCGCGTTCAGGTAGTCGCGCTTGCCGCGTTCGGCGCGCGGCAGGCCGGTCATGAGATCGACGCGGCCGTTCACGCCGAACTCCTTCACGGGCCGGCCGGTCGTCGCGTCGACCGCGATCAGCCAGCCGTCGCCGGTGCCCCAGTAGACGCGTTCGCTGGTGCCGTCGGTCCAGTAGGCGACGCCGCGCTGATTCCAGCGCAGGCTCATGGTGGTGGTGCCGGCCTCGTAGGTCTTCGGGTTGTAGACCCACTTCAGCGCGCCGGTCGCTGCGTCGTAAGCGGCGCCCACCGACGCCGGGGTGTTCACGAACAGCGTGCCGCCCACCATGAGCGGCGTGGCCTTGTAGTTGTTGATGAACGGCGGCTGGCCGTCGCGCCAGCGCTTCGGATCGAGGCGGTTCAGCTCGGCGAAGATGGTCTTCGAGTCGGCGGTCCACTCGCTGCCGTCGGGCATCGTCAGGCTGAGCACGCCATCGGGCGACGGCGCGCGCCACGCCAGGCGCAGGCGCGAGATGTTGGCGCCGCTGATCTGATCCAGCGGCGAGTACTTGGTGCTCGCGAGATCGCCGCCGTAGGTCGGCCACTCGCCGGTGGCGGTCGACGGCACCGCGCGAACGGCCGCGGCCGGCACCGCCGGTGCGACCTGCGCCACCAGCAGCCGCGGCGCGGCGACCAGCAGCGCGCCGGCAGCGATCCACCGCCAGGTCAGGCGAACGCGAAGCGAAGACAGCATGTCCACGGTGCGCGGATTGTCGCACGGGCGCGCGGCGACGTCTCGTAGCGCGATTGCTCCGGCGGACATTTTCCGCGACAAAAATGGTGCGCGTGCCGATTCCCGAGGAGAAGTGCTCCTGGCGGCCCCACAGGCGCATACTGGGAGTTTGTGCGCGCTGCCAGGGAGCGCGCCGAGGCGTATGTCACACGACGGCGAACGCAAGCTCCTGCCCCTGGCGCTCTCGGCCCTGGGGGTCGTCTACGGCGACATCGGCACCAGCCCGCTCTACGCGATGCGGGAATGCTTCTACGGT
>Ga0075163_10008919_pt1 | contig 13177 bp, 5 predicted proteins | sample JI1023141ADNA_FD_71478 | JGI IMG/M metagenome (GOLD analysis project Ga0075163, IMG submission 71478) | Wastewater effluent complex algal communities from Wisconsin, to seasonally profile nutrient transformation and Carbon sequestration -... | ecosystem: Engineered > WWTP > Effluent > Algae...
TGCTCACTCCTGCTTATGGTATTGAGTTGGGTTCCAAATCGATGATCGATATTTCGCATGAGAGTTTAATGCGGATTTGGGTACGATTAAAAAACTGGGTTGATGATGAAAGCGAAGCCGTGCAAATGTATTTGCGCCTTGCCGAAGCTGCCGGCCAGTACCAGGTAGGCAAGGCAGGTTTGTGGCGCCCACCCGATTTGCAACTGGCGCTTAACTGGCAGGCGAAACACAAGCCTACCCTGGTATGGGGACAACGCTACCATCCGGCTTTTGAACGCACGTTGATCTTCCTCGAATATTCCAAGAAGGAATTCGATACTGAGCAACGGATTAAAGAACTTGAACAGAAACGGAAACTGCAACGTGCCCGGATTACCGCCATTGTATTCGGTACACTTGCCGGTATTGCTCTGATTGCGTTTGTATATGCATTCGTACAACAAGCCGAAGCGAAGAGGCAACAAGTTTATGCAGAACAGAATGCCGAGGAGGCAAAGAGAAATGCCGATGAAGCTATTAAACAACAAAAAATTGCCGAAGAACAAAGAGACCTAGCCAACAGAGCAAGAATAGAAGCAGAAGATGCGAGAAATGCTGAAGCCGCCCAACGTTTAGAAGCTGAAAAAAGAAGACAAGAAGCAGAAATTGCAAAAGCAGAAGCGATTAAACAAAAAGGTCTGGCTGAACGGAATGAAAAAATTGCCACTGAGAAGGAAGCAGAAGCCAGAGCCCAGGAGAAATTAGCAAAAGAAAACGCTGCCCGTGCTGAACGTGAACGCTACCTCGCTACTGCATCGCGCATGGCTATTAAATCCAAAGAGTTGGGTAACGATCCGGAACAGGAAGCTATTGTTGCGCAGCAAGCCTATCTATTCAATAAAAAGTTCAATGGCTATCCTTACAACAGTGATATCTACAGCGGGCTATATTATGCACTTAAAAATAATGGCGATCCGTTAACCAAGAGTCTGGAGGCGCACAAAAACGGAGCTGCCCGGGCATTGGAGACCCATGGAAAAGGAAATCACATTTACTCAGGCGGTAGTGATGGACAAATCATTCGCTGGAGTTATGCTGACAAGCAATGGAATGCTGAGGTGATCATGGATGAAACCAAACGCAAAGAGCCGTACCTGGTATTCTCTATGGATACAAGTCCGGATGGAAACCGTCTTGCTGTTGGAGGGCTTTACCCTGTTAACCGCGATGCCAACTACATCGAATTGTACGATCTGCAGAACATAGGTAGTGCACCGAAAAAAATTACAGGTTTTGTTTCTGATGTTGAAAATGTTCATTTTACTCCGGATGGTTCGGGCTTGTATGCGCGCGACAACTCAGGGTACAGCATCAAGTACTCTGATTTATCAACGGCAAAGGAGGTAATTAATTCTAAAGAAAAAATCACCTCATTGGACTTAAATCAAAACGGAACCATGCTTGCAGGTGCTGGCGCTAATGGAAATCTTTATCTGTGGGACATCGCCAAGAACTATGCAGCCACTACAATAAAAATGTCCAAAGGGTTATCCGCTGTAAAGTTTGCTCCCGATGGCCGGCAACTTATTGTGGGCGATCTTAATGGTGTATTGTATGTAGTCAGCAATGGTTTGATTATTCGCACACTGGCAGGTCACTCTTCGCAGATTGAAGACATTGACTTCAATCATGCAGGTACATTCATGGCCTCGGCTAGTAAAGACCACACGGTACGCCTTTGGAATTTCAGACAACTTAATCAACAACCTATTTTACTTAGCGACCACGACTGGGCGTGGACTGTAGCCTTCACCCCCGATGACTCGCAATTAATGGTGGGTATAAACACCGTGCGCCAAACTGCCAAAGGCGTTGACCAGACAATACATGCCTACCCAACTGATTTTGAGGTAATGAAAGATATTTTATGCGGAAAAGTTACCCGGAACATGACACAAGAGGAATGGGACATCTTTGTAGCTGAGGATCTGGACTACGAAAAGACCTGTGAAAATTACCCAGGCGTTAAATCAAATAAAAGTGCAACCAAAAAAGGCGGGAAATAATTTATGAGGAGAATTTTAATCCCGATTTGTTTTACTTTCTTAAGTATTCAAGCATTCGCGCAAGCAACAAACTGTGCGCAGACCCTGCGGCTTGCTCAATCGGTTTACGATCAGGGTCGTTTGCATGAGTTGGAAGACATCATTAACAAAGGATTGTTGGGTGGCGATTGCGATACGCAAACGAAAGTAAGCTTGTACAAGCTGTTAACATTGGCCTACATCTACCTGGAAGAACCACAGAAGGCTGATGATTCTATGTTAAAGCTTTTGCAAACCGATCATTACTTTGAAATTAATGAAGCGGTTGATCCTGCCGAGTTTGTTGCACTCTACAATACTTTCCGCACACACGAAATCTACCGGGTGGGTGCAAAGTTAGGAGTTAATGCCAGCCAGCCGAACGTAGTAAATTCTGTTACAGCGGTGGAGCTGGCAGCCGACAGCGAGTACAAGTATGGAATTGCTATTCACTTTGGAGGCGTTGTCGATGTGCCCTTAAATGATAAAATGACCCTGCATGGCGAACTGCTTTATCTCCAGAAGAAGTTCGAACTTGATCTTAAAGTGGACCGGGGTTTAGATGCCGATGGTAAACCCCTTATTCAGGAATTTCAGGGATTCGAAACCCAAAACTACATTTCACTCCCTCTTAGTTTTGAATATAAAATAGCCGACAAAAAATATAATCCATTTGTAATGGGCGGATTTTCGATTGATTACTTGCTGAGTGACAAAATGAAGGCCGAACGTGTAAGAGCTGATGCGGCTTCTATACCAGAAACCACCTTTGACCTTAAGCCCCTTCGGGAGAATATTAATATTAGCGCATTAGTAGGTGCCGGAGTAAAACTAAAAATGGGAGGTGGCTATTTCATTGCAGAAGTGAGATACATCTACGGAATTACTAACGTAAACTCCACCGAGACTGCTTTTGCCAATCAACAGGCAACCTGGGATCAGGGATATGCCGATCCCGTTTTTAAAGTTACCTCACTGGCCGTTAGTGGTACCTATGTGTTAAATATTTTCAATCCCAAGAAAAATAAGATTAAGAGCAGCCAATGAGAAAATCATTACTACCCATACTTGCATTATCCTGTATAGTGTTCACCTGTAAGAACATCGAAACAGCAGATCCTTCACCACGCAGTACTTTTATCAAGTTCTATGAGGGCTCCAAAACCATGGAAGCTGCTGCCGTTGAAAAAATACCAGGTGGATTCGTCATCCTGGCCAATACTATTAGTTCATCTACGGATGAATCAATTATCCAAACTGTCTTGATCGAAACGGATGAAAATGGAAACCGGAAAGGTGATTTTCATCTATACGATAACATAACTGGTAAATCATTTAAAGCCATTGTATCTAACGGTTCAGTCAGTGGTTACATCATTGTTGGCGACAGCATTTACATCAACCCTTTGGAGCAACAGGCCGCTAACGTATTGATTTCCTCTATGAGTGTTATGGTTTTAAATGGTTCATTTCTGGAAGTAAAAAGAGTTTACAGATCCGATACAAAACCCCTGTCGCCTAATCATCCTGTTAAAGATGATTACTACGGTGGTTCGGTGAACCTTACAGGCACCGGTAGTGCCATAGTACTTGGAACCGTAAGAGAAGGAATTGTGAATCAACAAAGCGCACCGGCAGAACAAGAACTTTTTGGATTGGACGCTAATCTGGATAGTTCATGGGTAAAGCGCTATCCATTATTATCCAATACGTACGCAAACGCTAAATCAATCCATTACTCCAACGGAAACATTATCTGGGCCAGTGCCATCGCGGATGTTCAGGGGGATTTTACTTCTTCCTACGTAACAGTTCCCTTTGTGAAGGAACAATCTGTACCCGTAAATTTCAGTACACTGGGCGAAACCTCAACCCAATTGTTTTTACCGAAAGATATTCAGCCAGCAAGTTCACCTGCATTTGGCTTCGGTGTTGTCGGTACATATAGCGAAGCCCCGGATGGATCAAAGGGGAATATGTTTTTTCTTAGAGTAGGTACGGATGGAACCATCATTCCCGGCAGTGACCGTTATTTTGACGGGATAACTTCTTTCACCTCCGCAACAGTTGATAATAACACATCTGAAATTATTGATGCCGGAGAGGCAATAACAAGCACAAGCGATGGTGGTTTTGTAATGGCCGGCACACTGACAACAATTCCTGAAAAGGGAAATGGTGGTAAGGACATTTTGCTGGTGAAAGTGAATGCCGCTGGCGATTTAGTGTGGATTAAAACCATTGGCGGTACCGGTGATGAAGTTCCTACAGCTATTACTGAAGCATCCAATGGGGATTTGATTGTTTGCGGAACAAATACACTAAGTGGTTATGCTTCCGTATTTCTAATGCGAGCGGATAAGAATGGTGATTTAAAAAATTAACTCTTTATGGAAAGACTTTTACTTGAATTTTCTAAAAAATCATTTCTCATTATAGTATTCCTGGTTGGCGGCATCATTAGTGTACTGGCGCAACCTACGTTTACTTCTGTGCCTGCCAGCAATGCTACTAACGCAAGCCAAAGTGCTGATATCGTATTAACTTTTAACGAGGGAATTCGAGATTCACAACCAGGAAACACTACTCTTGATAATTCTAATGTTGATGGTCATATCACGTTAAAACTAACCAACGCAGGTGGAGCCGACATTCCATTCGATGCAACTATTAATGGTGGCAAGACCGTTGTAACTATAAATCCATCAAGCAACCTTCCATCGGGCGCAATAATTTATGTTGCCGTACTTGATGTAGAGGCTGTTTCCGATGATAGTGATATCAGTCCTAATCCAACTTTTTTCACGTTTACTGTGATCGACTATGTTGCTCCGGTTATTACTTTTAATCCGGCTAATGCAGCAACTAATGTTAGCATTTCAGCTAACATTGTAATCTCATTCGATGAGAATATCTTTCAGGCGGATGCTTCATCCCTTACGAATGCCGAGATAGAAGGTGGAGTAGTAGAGCTAAAGGTTACTGATAATGCAGGTGCAGCAGTTCCCTTCACTGCCAATTTCAATGGAACGAATTCTATAACGATAGATCCCAATGCAAGTCTAAGCAACAATACTACGTATTATGTTGAATTGAATCCCGTAGAAGACGCAACAGGTAATGAGACCGTTGCCAGTTCAATTACTTTTTCTACGCCCGACACAAATCCACCCGTTCCTACATTTAGTCCCTTATCGGGTACGGTGGGAGTTGTTGAATCTTCCAATATTACAATCTCGTTCAATGAACAAGTAAGAAAATTAGATAACTCCGCATTATCACCCGCTGATTTAGCAACCCTCGTGGAACTGAAGCTCACCGATAATTCCGGATCTGCTGTGCCATTTACTGCCAGTATCAATGGCGGGAATGATATCATCACAATAAATCCTACCAGTAACCTGGCCGGATCTACACTTTATTATGTAGAGATTAATCCGATTGAGGATTTCAGTGATAATGCCATAGTTGCGACAAACATAACCTTTACAACTGGTAATACACTTCCGCCTGATATCACCTTCAATCCTGCTGGAGGGGCCGCCAATGTACCTGTGGCTTCTAATCTAACAATTACATTAAGTGAACCCATCCGAAAACTAGATGATTCGGCCATTACTCCGGCAGATCTGGCCACACTGGTTGAACTTAAGTTAACAAACGATGGAGGAGCAGCAGTACCCTTCAGTGCTTCAATTGATGGCACAAAAACAATAATTACTGTAGACCCAACATCAAATTTTACCAGCAGTACACTCTACTACCTTGAACTTAATCCGGTTGAAGACGTTGGCAATAATGCCACAGTGGCAACTAATATCACTTTTACCTCGGCTGACATCATTCCTCCTGTGCCCACATTTAATCCATTGAATACGACAACAGGCGTTATAGAGACAAACAATATTACAATCACATTCAACGAAGCCATCCGAAAGTTGGATGACTCTCCAATTACTGCTGGAGATTTATTAACGCTGGTTGAGTTAAAGTTAACGAACAATGCTGGTGCCAACGTACCCTTCACGGCCACACTAACCGGGGGCAACACAATAATCACTATTGACCCCACCTCAGTGCTTGCAGGGAACACTCAATACTATGTTGAAATTAACCCTGTAGAGGATGGCAGCAATAACGCGATTGTCGCAACTAATATAATCTTTACCACAGGCGATACGCAGCCTCCCACGGTAACCTTTAGTCCCTTAAATTCCGCCACTAATTTCTCAGCAAAAGGTAATATAATCATTACGTTTAATGAACCCATTCGTAAGACGGATGATTCGGCAATTACTCCTGCTGATATTCAAGGAGGATTAGTGGAACTTAAGTTGAGCAACAACGGAGGCACAGACATACCTTTTACTGCAACGATTAATGTTGCAAACACAATCATCACCATAGACCCAAATGCAACGTTAACTGGTAATCAGGTTTACTATGTAGAAATGAATATTGTTGAGGATGGTGTTAATAATGCCACCTCCGCACAAAATATCACATTCACTACTGAAAACAATCCGGCTATAAGTAGCTTTGTTCCTGCTGCTGCAGAGCGGTGTATTGGCGATCCGGTTACCATCAATGGTTCGCGTTTTACGGGAACAGGCAATCCACTAAGTGGAAATGCCCAGCCAACTGTTTATATAAATGGTGTAGCTGTAGCTCCCGCAAACATCACTTCATTCAATGCAACGCAGATCATATTTACGTTGCCCTCTGTTACAACAGGTAACTTCCCGATTACGGTTCGAAATAACGACAGCGACTTACTAAGTTCAGGAAGTTCCTTTGACGTTCGTGCTGCCATTGATGTTACCTTACCGGTTACTCCTGCCACTCTCAATCCGGCACAAAATACCAACGTAAATGTGTCCATCAACCCGAGTCAAAGCAGCAGCTACAATTACTCTTTGATATTGACATCAGCTCCTGGTGGATTTACTACCCCCTCACCTACGGCCACAATACAATCAGCAAATGGCAATAGCGGGAATCTTGTCTTAAATACGGCTAATGGGAGCGCTTCAGACTTAACAAGCATTGGAGATTATACCTATCGAATTGATGTCTCAAGAACAAACTGTATTACAAAGACATTAAATAACACACCTTTTACACTTACGGTTGCCTCATTAGCGGTAAATGTAAATGCTACCAACACCAATGTATGTCTTGGGTCAACTACTACATTGATTGGTTCAGCCAGTGGTGGTACCGGCTTTTATCAATTCAGGTGGACCTCCACTCCTGCGGGTTACTCGAGTAGCAGTTCAAGCCCTACTGTTAGTCCAACGGCTAATATTCGTTACAATCTTGAAGTGGAAGACAACGTAGGAAATATTGTAACGGATTTTGTTGATATCTCCGTAAATCCAGTTCCTACCGCAACTATTGTAGCTAACCCTGGTGAAACGGCAGTGCGGGTTAATTATGTGGTCGAAAATCGGGATTACCTGGTGAGTGGAACCCCCAGCGGAGGAGTGTTTACGGGACAAGGTATTGTTAAAAAGAGTGATGGGAATTATTACTTCAATCCATTCAATGCAGGTCTCGGAAACTGGCCTATCGTTTATACTTTTACAGATGTAAATGGTTGCCAGGATACAGATACAAGAAATTTTGTCGTACAGGCTTTATCTGTGGATGGAGTGTCACAGTTGTATTGTAAGAACATTGTTACCGACACAGATATAAAGGTCAACATTGCTAATGCAATAAGACCTGGTTATCAGTTCACTCGTTTACGTTTTTATGGAAACACTTCTCCCTACTATTATGATCTACCACTAGCCTCGCCTACGTTAGGTACCCCGGCTGCAGTTTCAATGCCTGTAGGGGCAACTTATCCATTGACGCTAACTGCTCGTGATGGTGTTGCTGTTAACGATATCCAATTTGGAACACCCATTAACCTTCCAACCTTTTATACTTTAAATCTTGACCATGTAAGGAATGGGTGGGGGTATGGTTATTATTATATTGATGTGTTTGGGAAAGATGCAGCTGGCAACGAAGTTCTGCAAAGTTGGGCATTCTTCAGGGTAGTTGACAATGGTCCTGCACCAGGCATAGTAGGAATTAATGAATTACAAAATGTTTGCTCAGACGGAAGCGTGATCACTCTTTCATCTACCGAACCAGGATATACCATTACTAATTTCTCAATGGCCCCAGGAGCTTACGCTGCTTCATTATCTGGTACAAATAATAGAGACTTTAATCCAACTCATGCCTCTCTGGCCGGAGCCGATGAAAGAGCCCTTACTGTCACTATGGCCTATAATGATTTCAATGGTTGTCCGAGTTCAGTAAATCGAAACTTCAACTGGGTTAAAAAACCCAACGCACCTCTCGCAGCTGATGTTGAGTTTTGTCAGGTAGTATCAGGTATAGCTACGAGTTTCATAATTCCCGCAAGTCCCAATGGGCCATCTGATAAGCCAGTATGGTATGAACAAGACCCCATACTCAATCCTTCCACACCGGTTATAGATTCAGTTAACTTTAATACGATTGCTGTGGGGGTTACTGGATTAGTGCCACTAAATAAAACGTTCTATGTGACACAGAAATATAAAGGCTGTAGAGGTGCTGTTACTCCAGTAGATATAGAGATAAAGCCAGCTCCAACAGCTGCATTTACTCCTCCAGTTATTTGCCAGGGAAAAGACTTTAACCTCTCTGGGCCCATTGACATAGGATTAGGTCAACCTTATGATTTATATGAATGGTTCTTTGAGGATGGCACCTCCGCTCAAATACCTAACAACCAAAATATAACGCATAATTATAGCAATCTAGGCAGCTACAAAATTTCACTACGTATAACCAACAGCAGAGGCTGTAATAATTCTGAATTGCGACCTATAACTGTTGGTCTTAATCCTAAACCAACCTTTACATACAGCCTTGTTTGTGAAGGTGATCAAACAGAATTTATTGGATCTGCTGATATTGGTGTAACCGAATTTGAGTGGGCCTTTGGTGATGGCTCCGTAATCCCAAGAGGTTCTTCTGCAGCTTCTGTCCCTCTTCCAAACAGTGGCACCTTTAAGGAACCAAAACATACATTCACTGATACTCCTGGTAATGCTGCGCGCAACTATGATGTAACCGTTACCTCATACACCAATCTTGGGTGCTTTAGTTCAACAATGAGAACTATAACGATCCTGGACACACTGACGCGAAGCACCAATAACCCTTATGTGATGAATATCGAAGAAAGTGGAAAAGGCTATTGGCGGGTAGAAGATATTAGTTCTACAGGAAATTCTACCTGGGAGTTTGCCCAGCCGACAACTGAAATAATGGAACTCTTCACAACACCTGCCTGGGTTACCAATGCAACCGGCACCTATGCACCAGAAGAAAAATCTTTCTTAAATAGTCCATGTTTTAATATATCGAATATTCAAAGACCTGTTTTATCGCTCGATCTTATTGTAAACACAGACAAGAATCGAGAGGGTGCCGTTCTTGAATATTCAAAGAATGGTGGTATTACCTGGTCGCCTGTAGGCGGAGTGAACTCAGGATTAAATTGGTTTAACACCAGTGGATTTGGTCTCGGTACCATTGGTAGCAGCCCTGTAGGTTGGTCAGGAGATTCCTGGGATATGGATCTGGAAGACAATCCTCAAAAGGATACATTGGTGCAAGGAAGAAGGGCACTGGATAATATTCCGAACCTATCACAAGCAGAGCGATCCAACGTACGCTTCAGGATCGCTTTCGCTACCGATGCGTTTACAGAGTTGGAAGGATTCGGATTCAATAACCTGACTATCGATAGCCGGGATCGGGTTTCATTAGTAGAAAACTTCACGAACGAAAGTGATGCTCAGTATGCCAGCAACAACACCGCTTTCAAAGTTGTGTCAGGTTCTGAGGTTGCTAAGATTCAATATCATCTGGGCTTCCCAGGCAATGATACCAATTACCCTTTAAACACTGCAGACCCCTCAGCCCGCGCAGCTTTTTATGGCATTCCACTAACCGATCAATATATACCCCGTGGTTACATTGACGGATTCAGCGATGGCCGCTTCGATCAACCCGCCTGGATCTTGGGTCGATTTAACAAGCAGGCCTTGAAGAACTCGCCTTATACTTTATCAGTAGATACGCAGGTGCCAACAGATCCCAGTTATTTAAAAATTGCGGTAACAATAACAGCCAATGTTAACATTCCAGCAACCAAAAACAGTATCCCAGTCAAACCGATTCTGCATATGGCCGTAGTTGAGAAAACTGTGGGAAACAACGAATTTGTGCTACGTAAACTGGTGCCATCGGCAGCAGGCACTTTATTGACTGTGCCCATGGCACAAAACACTACCTTAACTATAACTGAAAACGTTCGGATTGAAAACACACAAGATGTTGCAGACCTTGCCCTGGTTGTATTCATTCAAGATGAGCTAACCAAGGAAGTTTATCAGGCCGGATTAAACTTAACCCCAACCAATCTTCCGACAGTCAGTGTAATTACTGGTCTTGAAGACATAGCTGAACGTATCCAGATCTACCCCAACCCTGCCAACGAAAGCTTTGTGATCGAGCTACCCGGTAAAGCTGAGAGCAGATTACCGGTTAGTATCATCGACCAGGTTGGCCGACCTGTGCAGGAAGCAAGCTTCGAAAAAGGAGAGCAAACCAAAACGGTACGGACTCAAGATCTGGCCGGTGGCATTTACATTGTGCAAATCGGAGCGGGTAAGTCGGGAGTTATCAGGAAGAAGGTAATGGTTGTACATAAAAACTAATACAAGTAAGGTATTGCATAGAAAAAGGCTTTTTTGAGTTTAAAAAAGCCTTTTTCTTTAATCCTTAGCTTGTTTTAAATGTAAGTTCCTTTGTCTAATTTAAACGTTTTAATTTAAACAAACCCTGTCTATAGGTATGGAAATGTTTCTAAGAGCCGATACCTGGCTTGCGCTCCTTACGCTCTGTTTCCTGGAAATTGTATTGGGTATCGACAACATCATTTTCATTTCCATTGTCTCCAATAAACTTCCAGAAGAGCAACGCGGGCGCGCCCGCAATGTAGGGTTGGCTCTCGCCATGTTTGTTCGCATTGCCTTATTACTTGGCATCACCTGGATCATCGGATTCGTTGAACCCCTCTTCACTATTCCAGCTAACTTTCTGATCACTCACGATATGAGCTTCAGTGGTAAGGATTTGATTCTTGGGTTTGGTGGGTTATTCTTAATTGCAAAAAGTACTCTTGAGATCAATCATGAAATGGAAGGCGATGAGGACGAGGAAGACGGCATAAAAACTGCAGCTGTTACGTTTGCCGGCACCATTGTTCAGATTATTCTCTTAGATATTATCTTCTCGTTCGATTCGATTCTGACAGCCGTGGGTATCGTACCCCCCGAACAGGTGATCATTATGATCATTGCCGTTATCGTCTCTATTATTGTCATGATGTTTTTCTCAGGGAGTATCAGCAATTTTATAAAAGATCACCCCAGTATGGAAGTGCTTGCATTGGGCTTTCTGATCTTAATTGGGTTTACCCTATTGCTGGAAGGACTGCACCAGGAAATCCCGAAAGGCTACATTTACTTTGCTGTGGCTTTCTCGCTGTTGATTGAGTTTACCAATATTCGCGTCCGCAAAAAACGCAAGAAGAAAATAAACCCTGTTAAGTTACATAAAGAATACAATGAGGAAGAGCGGAAAGATGCGGTAGAGGAACTTAACAAGTAAGACTCCCTACACACCCAGTCGGTTGTTATTACAAAACTATTTCAGTTATACAGATGGAGGATTTACGGTACCCGATAGGAAAATTCGTTGCCGGAGAAACGCACACAAAAGAAGAAGTGACTGCCTTTATTCAGCGAATTCAATCATTACCACAAAGACTGGAAGCAGCTATAGCAGGTTTATCCAATACCCAGTTAGATACACCCTATCGGGATGGCGGCTGGACCGTTCGGCAAGTAGTACACCATGTTGCCGATAGCCACATGAATGCCTACATCCGGGTGAAATGGATGCTTACTGAAGAAACTCCGGTGATCAAAGCCTATAATGAAAAGTTGTGGGCCGAAACAGGCGAAACAGCCGCTGACCCTGTCCTATCCATTTCATTAATCAAAGCGCTTCATGTAAAATGGGCTGCTCTTTTAAATACACTTGCCCCGGATCAGTTACAAAAACAATTTATCCATCCAGATACCAACAAGCACGTTGTTCTTCACAATCTCATTGGCATGTATGCATGGCATGGCGATCATCACCTCGCTCACATTATTGAATTGAAAAAACGTATGCATTGGTAGCTATGGAACCGTATAAGGCTCCTACCCTCCTCTTTGGAAGTCATCTCGAAACGATATACCCTTCCTTATTCCGAAAAGTAGAGGGAGTAATCTATGAGCGCGAACGAATCACTACACCCGACCATGATTTTCTGGACCTGGACTGGATGCGTCAAGGGTCAAAAAAATTAGTGATTATTTCACATGGATTAGAAGGGAGCAGCGATCGGGCTTATGTGCGCGGGATGGCCAGGATTTTTTTTAATCATGGCTTTGATGTGCTTGCCTGGAACTACCGCGGCTGCAGCGGAGAGATGAATCTAAAAATCCGGTTTTATCATAGTGGCGCCACCGATGATCTTGATTTTACCATCCGTCACGCAGTATCCTTAGGGTATGAAGAAATTAACCTGATCGGCTTTAGCCTGGGTGGAAACCTCACTTTGAAATACCTTGGCGAAAAAGGAGAATCTCTGAATCCGGTAATAAAGAAGGCTGCAACTTTCTCCGTACCGCTTAATCTGAAAACAAGTTGCGAGAAAATTTCATCACCCTCCAACTGGATTTACTCACAACGATTTCTAAAAAGCTTAAAGAAGAAAGTGATTGATAAATCAACGCTAATCTCAGAAATCGATACCCAACCATTGGATCGAATCAAAACTTTACTGGAATTTGATAATGTCTACACAGCTCCGTTGCATGGTTTCCGTGATGCAGTTGACTACTACGAACAATGTAGTGCCATTCGATTTTTATCCAACATTAAACGACCGGCCCTGGTAGTCAATGCACTTAATGATCCTTTCCTGAGTCCCGATTGCTATC
>Ga0075163_10008923_pt1 | contig 13176 bp, 8 predicted proteins | sample JI1023141ADNA_FD_71478 | JGI IMG/M metagenome (GOLD analysis project Ga0075163, IMG submission 71478) | Wastewater effluent complex algal communities from Wisconsin, to seasonally profile nutrient transformation and Carbon sequestration -... | ecosystem: Engineered > WWTP > Effluent > Algae...
TATCCGGAAATCAACTTCGCGTTCAATGAAAAAGCGCCCACGGAATGTAAGATTACCTTCAGCGGATTAAACATCTGGTTTGATATGGTACCTTACCCGGAGGCGGGATATGTCGGACTCTATGGCTACCATGTTGAGACCGTGGTACCAGAGACCGTACAACAAAAGCTTCGGATGGCAGGTTAAAACCTGTTAGGCTGTTGGTTGGTTTGAAGGGAGCAGTTGGCGATAGCCGGCTGTTCCTGTTTTTATAGGTACCTGATATCCCTAATTTTTATCATTTCCCCTCGTACAACCACTCATTTTGTAAGAAATGCAAGATGATTTGCAATATTGGTGTAAGAGAAAACTAAATTTTGCCAAACATCATCCCTTGAACCCCGTTTTAATCCTTGTCACAACCTTCCAACACCAACGCTAAACCAAGAGATTCAAACTTCAGTAGAGTTTAACAGAGAAAAAAATGAGCAGCCAGACTTTGAGCCGCACGACCGACGGGATGACCACAGCAAACGGGAAGGCCAAGTACCATTCAGTGATGTTGATCGATGATAATTCGCTCGACAATTTCATCAATAAAAAATTGATTGAAACACATGGATTCGCCGAAAAGGTAATGACCTATCAGGAGGCTACAGAAGCCCTCGAGATCCTCAAGACATCCCCAGCCAGCGATTGGCCGGAAGTGATATTCCTCGACATCAATATGCCGGAAATGGATGGATTCCAGTTCCTGGATGAATACGAGAAACTTCCTGAAAACCAACGCATGCAGATGAAGGTAATTCTACTTTCTACTTCCGAAAGTTTCAAGGACCTGAATCGTGCCAATAAAAATCCTTACGTGCGCAAATTCCTCAATAAGCCACTTACCATTCAGGTATTGCAGGCCATCAACGTGTAATCAGCGTTTCGATTGAAAATATTCCGATAACAAGGCCGCACACTCGGTCGCCAATACTCCACCCCGGACTTCTGTTGAAGGGTGGAGTATTTTTTTTACCCCTTCCACCTGCGAAAAACCTCGCTTTTCATCCGAAGCACCAAACACCACTTTCCCGATACGACTCCAATACGCCGCACCGGCACACATCGGACAAGGTTCCAGCGTGACATACAACACACAATCATTTAAAAATTTACCTCCCAGATTTTCGGAAGCAGCTGTAAACGCCATCATTTCTGCATGCGCCGTAACGTCCTTCAGTTTTTCAACGAGGTTATGTCCGCGCGCAATAATTTTTCCATTGGCAACTATCACTGCACCAATCGGCACTTCATCCTGCGCGTAAGCCTCTTTTGCTTCGGCGAGGGCGGCACGCATAAAATATTCATCATCCAATAACATGCGGCAAAGGTACAGTTTTGAAAAAAGATTGGTGGTGGGATGGAAAATGCGGTATTTATTTGAATGCAGTGGTGGGATGCCTTTGGCCGTTTGCCTTTAGCCCGATTAGGTGGTTGGATTGAAACTGCGGTAATGATTTGAACTCCGCGATTTAAACGCAACGTGCGCAACGGTTACGCAACGAGCACAGCGCCCCCCATCACATCCCCTGAAGCAGAGCCTTGGAACAGCAACTTTTTACTGTTCCAATGCACACTTCAGGGCTCTACTTCACAACCTTCAACTTTTTAACCCCATCACATCCATCAATCACATCCCTCTCAGCTACCTCAAAAAATCATCCCTATCAAGCAAATCACACCCCATCAGCGTTCGCAGGGCGAATGCTGACGGGAGATCAATCAAAAGAACGGTCTGATTTCACTATTTTCCTCCAACTTCATAAAATTTAACATCCCCGTAATTGTTTTTCTGAAAAATATACATACATTCGAAAAACCAAAATCATAATTTATGAAAACACTACATTTTAGGTTCAAGCGTGTGTTATTGAAAAAAGAATTCTTTAATCCCGCAATTAAGCGTAAGCGAAAGTCAGGCTAAGCATTTCACAAGAGCATTCCAATGTCTTCTAGCATTTAACAGATTTATATTTCAAGAATTCAATTTATCAAATTAACCCTATAAAATCTTCTCAACATGAAAAACGCTACGTTAAGAAAATTGATAGTTCTTTTTATTCTTCCATTGCTTGTTTTGCTCTTTCCCTACTTAAATAGACTAGAAGCACAAGTTACTACTGTTACCCCTAATTTGGGGACTAACATACATCCTGTACCAAAAGACATTTTTGGCTTTAATGGGATGAATACAATCAGAGCCGATCAAAGTTGGGGCGATATGTTAAATAATACCAATAGTCAAACCCGTTTACAGGCTTTAAATGCCAGAGTTTTGCGCTACCCCGGAGGAACGCTGGGTAATTATTGGGATTGGAGAAAAGGATGGTTTTTGGATAAATATGACTTGCAAAACGGGATTTTACTCCCCGAAAATTATAATCCGGACCTTCCGGTATCTACACCACCTTCGGTTTTCGATAATCGGCTTGAAACATTCATTAGTTGTATTGCACAAAGCCATGCCACACCTATGTGGCAACTAAATGTATTATCGTCAGACTCTAAGTATCAGATTGGTTCATTATATGCTGCTCGTGTAGCTGGTGTGCGTAAACAATATGTTGAACTTGGAAATGAATTATACTTAACTCATACAGATAATCGATCTGTTTTCCCCAATGTAGATACCTATAGCCAACTAGCAGCAGATTGGGCGGCAGAAATTAAGAGTATCCCTCCTTTTAATACAATAAAAATCGCAGCATTAGGGGCCGAAAGCGGTTCTACAGATGAACCTGGAAGGCGACAATTATGGTTAGAAGGATTAATGCAGAAAATTGGGGGAAATCAAGATATTTCAGCTGTTACACTGCATCATTATTTTCCTGCAAAATTAGCTCCTGGAAATAATGGACTGGAATGTCCTTGTAGCAGTGCTCCTATAACGGCATTTGAATATGGTCTTGCTGATGCTATTTCTATTTCTCGTGAGATGGTAACAGATGAAATTGGAAAAATTGCTAACTATGGGAAAGAAGTATGGATTACCGAATTTAATCTTTTTGATACAAAACATGCCTTGCACGGCTCCTGGTTTCATGCCTTGTTTACAACAGCAATGTTAATGACATATCTGGAAGGTGAAAATGTTACTAAAATAATGCCCCATACATTAGCAGGCGAAGGAATATTTTCCGGAATATTTTCTACGAATACTGGATTAAACTTTGGTCAAAATGGCGGAAGTTTTTTGGGTCCGCTCTTCTGTCAATCAACTATTAATTATGCTACCCGGCCTTGGGAATTTACGGGTTTAGGTAATGCTATATCAATGATTACACAAGCCGGAAATGGCGTCACCAGTGTAAATAATATTGAATTTCCCGGAGCGTCAGATTTACACCAAAACTATTCGGGAATTAAGGAATTGCAAGGTTGGTATTTTCAAAAGGATCCGGGAAATGGTGACTTTGTAATTGTTAATTATTCCGATTCACCCTATGATATTGATATGGCACCGCTTTTGGCGAGTAATGGAACTCCGATTGGTTCAAATCATATCATTAAGTGGCAGTCAATTTATGCAGACCCATGTGAATTCATTAAAGGGAACGCCATTAATGGTATAATTAGTAATACTGATAATGAAGCGAATCTTTCTACGCCTACTGCTGTTACGACGACACCGATCAGACTTGAACGATTTAGCATTACAAGAATAACCGTTAGACCATCCGTGCCACCGTTTATTCCTGTTTCAATTAATGAAACAGAGTTTTGTTGTAATGAAGCACTAAGCATTTACGCTAGAGATTGTAATTGGGAAGAGGGCTACTACTGGTCGTTTGATGGTGAGCCTGTTATTAATAACGACAACCCATACTATTTTGAAATTCCTGAAATGAATGAAACTACAGGGAAAAATATTGCTTTACATAATTCAAGCGGAGATATAATTTGGAATCAGGATATAACGATATTCAGATGTCCAGGTAGCATTACTATTTCATCACCGATTTCAGAATTTTGCCCCGGAGATGAGGTTGTATTAAACTCTACTGCACCAACGAATTACCCAAATACTTGGAATTACCATTGGACTCCAACAAAACCACTGTTAAACAAAGATGTAAACGTACACTCTACCTCGGCATTTCCTGAGCATACCACTATGTTCAGACAATATGCTACAGATGGCATTTGCTGGATGAAGTCAAATGATCTGATTATTAATAGCAGTAACCCGGAACCCTATTTCAGAAGAAATGAATTGCAGGTTTGCAACACCATCACCAACAAAAATGTAAAACTGGAAGCTTTACTTGACAATATTCAAAGTCCGAATTTGACCTATGAGTGGTTTAATGAAAATGGACCACTCACGGCGTGCTCTACTAACGTGTGTATAATTGACCACAAAGACGAAGACTTTGCAATCCGAGTTGTTGTGACAGATAATCTAACCGGATGTTCAGGAGAAGCTGATATGAAAGTATTGGGTGTTCAATGTTGTGATGCCCCGGTATCTGCTTCAAATTTAAATTTATCCGGCCCACCTGTTGTCTCCCCGGCTTCTATTGTCAGTGACATTATTTCCATTGACGATGAAATTGCTCGAGCGCTTGTCCAGAACGGCGGATCAATTCCCGGTGTTTCAAATAGCACAAGCGATCTAATTATCGACTGCAGCGGTAGTAATCAAATCAAGGATATTTATATCAATCGAAAACTAAACATCGACAAAAATACTACTCTTATAGGATGCCAACTAAACATGGTGAAGATGCCAGTATAATTTTAACACAAGCCTTTGATTTTGAGTTGCAGGGTTGCTCATTGATTACATGTGAACCTGAAAATACCTGGCGAGGAATTACTGTTAACAAAGAGAATCAATTTTTTGCCTCAGTGCCGTATTCAACTACCCGAACTTTTATTTCCAATGCTGAAACGGCCATAGACATCTCTGAAAAAGTCACTTTCGTAATAAGTGGAACGGATTTCTACAACAACCTTCATCATATTAATCTTCATGATATAACAAGCAAAGTTAAGTTAAAAGTAGGAGGCTACTCTGCAAATGGTACCCTCTTTGATTTAGGCAGAATATATAATTGTAGTTTCAATGCCGATCTGGCATCCTGGCCTGCCTCTTTAACTGCACAAGGGAAAAACAATCCATACAATGCAATATCTTGTAATTGGGTAGAAGGTATACATATAGGAAAAGAAGCAGAAGGGAACTTGTTTAAAAATACAGCGACCGGGATATCGCTTTCCCGATCAAGTGCAGAGGTAGAATACAATACATTTGAAGAAATCTACTACACTACCAACCAACATATTCGTTATCCGGGCACAGGGGTGCTTTGTAACTATGGAGATCCACTAAACGGGGATCAAACCAATATTGGAAATCTACTGGCAACAACAAACAGTAATTATTTTAAAGATGTCAATTATTCAATTGTACTAAGTGGAGGTGGGAGCTTTAATATCTATAACAACGAATTTAATGGTTCATCAATTGGGAAAAACTTTTTTGATATTCGACTTGATAATATCATAGATGGAAATATTGAAATCAGAGATAATGATTTCTGGCAAATACAAACTGGTATCTATGGATACAATATTCATCCGGGTTCTGCTTTATTGATTGACAATAATCATTTTGAAGGGAAAGAACCACAGCAATTCAACAGTAACTTCCGTCATACAGCTATCACCCTTCAGAATTCACAGAATTTCAATAATGATTTGATAGATATTACCAATAATATTATTACAGATCTGAGAATTGGAATCCATCTAAATCAAACTTCCCAGGCGTACGTTTTCCACAACACCATTGAGTTTCTAATGCCTCCATATACAAACCCAACAGAACGTTATGTTGGAATTTACTTGGAAGGAGGAGATAACATGAATGTGGTAGATAATACCATATCAAGCGATAACTTTTATTCCGGCCGAAGCAGTTTATTAAAGGGTATTTCAGTAGATCAGGGAGTTAGAAATTCTCTTAGATGCAACGTGTTGGAAAATCTTGGGTACTCCATAGAAATAAATAGTTCATGTAACCCTTCTAATGTTGAAAATAATTTTATGAATCAATTTGATGTCGGCGTTTTTTACAATGGAGGTAATATTGGTAATCAGGGGGCACTCAATAAAGCACAAGATAATATCTGGATCCAGCCGCATATTTCGTCTCAAAGTAAAAAGGTTGATGGTTATTCTACATTTCCGGTACTTGATATTTGGTATCATTTTGGAGCTACTTTTGATCCAAATAATTCTTTTTCACCGTGGCCGTATGACCCTACAATAATTACTGTGGATGAAAATGAATCTCACAATAATAATCAATGTGCAAGGGCTGAGGAAGGAGATTTTGATATTGATCGTTTTATAGCATCTTTGAATACTGATTCAGCCAATGCCAACCCGGAGTTGAAATACATAGTGGCTGAACGGATATTCCGTTTACTGCGTACAGACTCTACACTACAATCAATGAACCCGATGGCCTATGCCGAGTTAACAGATCTTTATAATCTTTACCTGAACAGCACTCCTGATCAATTAAATGAGATTGAGCGAATGCTTCAGGATTTTCATTATGAACCAGCCAGCGACATGCTACCTCCTGTACTTGATACCAATATTGTACAGGAAGCAGATAAATACATCTGGAGCACTATATGTAAATTGAACCTTGACGATTCACTTTCTTCTGCTGATAGTATGCAGCTTTTCAATTTAGCAAACAGCCACTCGAGCCAAGTTGGGCGTGCCTCATTCAGTGCAGGGGCTATCGGATTTATAGAAAGAAATCCCGTCACAACCTCTGCTGCCCGTACACGAAACATTGAGAACGCTAAACTCAAAAGTACTACAGTCGAGCCCAACCCAACCCGTGATTGTTTTTGGATCAGGATACCGGATGAAAACTATGCAAGCTATAACCTACTGAGTGAAAGTGGTGAACTATTCGAAACGATTCCTGTTAATGATTCCACGGGTACTCTTTTCCATTGTATGTCACCCGGTACACCCTCAGGGACTATCTTTATAATTGGCAAGGATCGCAAAGGAAAAAATCTGGACATAAATAAAATTGTCATTCTAAAATAAAACACGTGAAACTGATCTATTGGCTTTCGTTTGTATTCCTGTTATTGGGTGAAGATCCATCTTATAGCCAAAACCGCAATTCCATCTGGTGTTTCGGCGATTCAGCAGGGATAGACTTCACTACACCAACGAATCCACAACCTTATTATTCGGCTATGCGTTCCCGTGGTACGGCAGTTTCCATTGCTGATTCAGTTGGTAATCTATTGTTTTATGCACATACGGGTGATACAAGTAATGCTGTAAGTTTTCAAGGAAACGTGAGAAATAAATTACACCAATTAATGGAAAATGGCGACTCCTTGATCGGAATTTCCTGGTATCAGGAAATGGTAATTGTGCCTTTTCCGGCTAACTTGGACAAGTACTATATATTTACAAATGATGGTTCTGTTACATATAATACCTACTACTCTATTATAGATTTGAGTTTAAACAATGGATTGGGAAAGGTAATTCAGAAAAATGTGCCCTTAGTTTCAAACATCCGCATGGGAGATTGCATAACAACCATTAAACATGCTAACGGCCGAGATTGGTGGCTATATATGAGATCTGGAGATGGTTTTTTAGCAGATAATCCATTCTATACTTTTTATATAAATGATCAGGGCATAGTCTTGGACACTCTACAAAGCTTCAATCCATTAACAGGAGGTAGTTTCATAGAATTCCGCTGGAACAAGCAAGGAACAAAAATGGCTTTTGTGAATTACAGTGGGCTTATTCAGGTATTTGATTATGATCGCTGCACGGGCTTATTCTCTAATCCGGTTACTATTGATACGATGAGGGTTTCACCTCCGCTTCCAGCCTATTGGGCGTGCGAATTTTCTCCCAATGGCAGGTATTTATATATTACCAGCCATCCGGTTTCTTCTTATCTGTATGTTGCTGACTTATTCGATACTACTTATACATTAAATACAATATGGTCTATTTCTTCACCGCAATACTATTTAAGTGACCTAAAACGTGGACCTGATGATAAAATATACACGACAGGAATGTATTTTGACGGTTTAACTTTTCCTTATCCTTACCAGGATACTGTATATAATCAATACAACATGAATCTTGGAGTAATTAACTATCCGGATAGTGGGTTTAGTGGCTGCAACTATCAACCATATAGTTTTTACTTAGGAGGTAAACGCACCTATGCCGGTCTCCCCAACAACCCGGATTACGAACTCGGTGCCTGGGTGGGTAGTCCGTGTGATACGCTATCGGTTGGGATGGAAGATATTCAACCACCACAACAAGCTTGGATGCAGGCATGGTATAACAACTCGTGGCAACTTATACATGTAAATTCATCTAAATTACAGGGAAAATCTGGTGTATTACGTATTTTGGATATTCAAGGTCGTTTACTTTCCGAACTGGAACTTGAAGAGATTCATGGAGGATACTTCACGGATGAAATCAATACGAAAGAGTTTAAAACAGGCTTAGTAATCGTTCAACTGCTAACCGAAAAGGAACAATTGACTCAAAAAGTGATGATACATTCAAAATGATGAATAGATTCTTTTAAAAAATGCAATTGAAAATACTCCGATTACTCACCGCATTTATTCTATTCATAAGCGTTGAATTTTCCTACTCCCAAAACCGCAATTCCATCTGGTGTTTCGGCGATTCGGCAGGGATAGACTTCACTATACCAACGAATCCTCAGCCTTATTATTCGGCGATGCGGTCCCGGGGTACAGCAGTTTCCATTGCTGATTCAGTCGGAAATCTTTTGTTTTATGCACATACGGGTGATACAAGTAACAATAGTTCGAATATGATGGGAAACATTATCAGCAATAACCATCAATTAATGGATAATGGAGATTCAATTATTGGTATATCATGGTATCAGGAAATGGTTATTGTACCTTTTCCTGATGACAATAACAAATACTATCTTTTTTCTCTGGACATCACGGATTTTTATGGAATCTATTATTCAATCATTGACATGAGCTTAAACAATGGCTTGGGGAGTGTAATCCAAAAAAATTCAGTTCTTTCAAGTGGAGTCCGAATGGGTGATTGTATTTCTACAATACGACATGGGAACGGATGTGATTGGTGGTTATACGCACGACCAGGAAATGGGAGTATATCAAGTAACCAATTCTACACTTATAGAATTACATCAACGGGAATTAATTTAGATACACTACAAAATTTCCAGCCATTGAACATTGGAGGATTTATCGAATTCCGCTGGAACAAGCAAGGAACAAAAATGGCTTTTGTGAATTACAGTGGGCTTATTCAGGTATTTGATTATGATCGCTGCACGGGCTTATTCTCTAATCCGGCTACCATTGATACGATGAGGGTTTCACCACCGCTTCCAGGCTACGTTTGCGCTGAGTTTTCCGCAGATAGTAGATATTTATATGTAAGTTCAAACTCTCTGAATTCATTCCTATACCAATATGACTTAATCAATTTACCCACTACATTTTCACGCACAACCGTATGGTCAACAACCTTCCCGGTAAATACAGCAGGAGATTTAAAGCGAGGACCTGATGATAAAATTTACTTTACATGCGCCTACATTGATAGTATGAATAATTGGAATTATCCATATCCTGATAGTGTTTACAATTCATACAATATGAACCTTTCAGTAATCAATCAACCTGACTCCGCTTTTCCTGCCTGTGATTTTCAGCCATACAGTTTCTATCTTGGTGGAAAACGTACGTATTGGGGCCTCCCCAACAACCCCGATTACGAGTTAGGTGCATGGGTGGGTAGTCCGTGTGATACGTTAACTACAAACCTCACCCCCAACCCCTCTCCAGAGGCGAGGGGAGCCTGGATGCAGGCATGGTATAATCACGAGTGGAATATGATTCATGTGAATGCGGCGCAGTTGAAGGGAAAGAAAGGGGTGTTGCGCTTGTTTGATATGGAAGGAAGAATCGTTTTTGAAAAACCGGCGGAGGTGATTGCGGGTGGGTATTATACTACCGAGATCAATATGGAGAATCTGGCAAATGGGGTGTACGTAGTGAACCTGGTGACGGAGCAGGATAAAATTTCGAGGAAGGTGGGAAAATATTAGTTCTATGTACACGTGGAGGCTTAAACGCGGCGCCCTTCGGCTATGTGCTTATTTTCAATCGTGCTCAGGGACCGTAGCGGCGAAGGCGCGGGGAGCGCAGGGCCCCCAATCCCATCACATCCCCTGAAGCAGAGCCTTGGAACAGCAAGTTTTTACTGTTCCAAGGCACACTTCAGGGCTCTACTTCACAACCTTCAACTTTTTAACCCCATCACATCCATCAATCACATCCCTCTCGGCTAACGCAAAAAATCATCCCCTGAAGCAGAGCCTTGGAACAGCAAGTTTTTACTGTTCCAAGGCACACTTCAGGGCTCTACTTCACAACCTTCAACTTTTTAACCCCATCACATCCATCAATCACATCCCTCTCAGCTACCTCAAAAAATCATCCCTATCAAACAAATCACACCCCTTCAGCGTTCGCAAGGCGAATGCTGAAGGGGGATCAATCACCCCATTTTACACGAAGCGTTGTTAAGAACTCTATATCATATGAAGGCAAATCACCGTTATACCTATCACCCCTTCTCTACTTTTGATACGTGGCCAAAAAACAGACATTCACCCTTGACTACGTGCCGGATTACGATTTCATCGTGATTGGGATTTTTTGTGCGTACCGGGACTATCGCATCTGCTTTGAGCTAAACAGAGTGCTGAACCTCAATTTGGTACGTCAGGATGACCTGGAGGTGGTGCTGGAGAAAAAAGGGTCGTCAGGGGCTTTCGCCTGGTTCTTTCAACTGAATGATGATGAGGAAGAATATTACCTGATTGCGAATAAAGGAACGCATGGCTACTTCATTCCTGAGCTGAAACAGACCGATTATTTTCTGGTGATTAAAAACCCGAGCCGTTATACGAGCTGCGATGATCTTGAACGTCGTATCCGGTTTGTGGCCATAGTGAGTAGTACCAATGAATTAGATCCGCATGAATTGAAGTCGGCGGAAAACTTTTTACTCCTCGAACCTGTTTTTGGCGAGGAGAAGAAACCCAAATTACCTCCCGTGAAATGATTATTCCCCGTTATAACAGGACCAAGATTGTTGCGACAATCGGTCCGGCAAGTATGAATGAAACTGTACTTGAAAACATGATTAATGCCGGCATGGATGTTTGCCGTATCAATAGTTCCCATGGCGATCATGCGATGATGGAGCAGATGATTCTCACCATTCGTGCATTGAATAAAAAACTGAATGCGCATATCGCGATTTTATTCGATCTGCAGGGTCCGAAAATTCGCATTGGCGACCTGGAGGAAAAAAATATCGTGCTCAAAGTAGGCGATGAGTTGATCCTGAATCATCGGGAAGTGCCGGGTACCTCGAAGGAGGTTTTTATCAAGTATCATAACTTCCACCGCGATGTGAAGGTGGGTGATACTGTACTCGTGGACGATGGAAAAATTGCGCTGGAAGTAGCGGAGATATTGCCGGATGAACGGGTGCTTACAGAGGTGGTGTATGGAGGTCCGCTTTCGTCGCGTAAGGGGGTGAATCTCCCGAATACGGATATCTCATTGCCAAGTTTGACGGAGAAGGATCGAAAAGACCTCGAGTTTGCGTTAAAACATGATATCGAGTGGATCGGCTTATCGTTTGTGCGGAAGCCGGAGGATGTGGTGGAGTTGAAAAATATCATCAAGGCGGCGAATAAACGGACACGAGTTATTGCGAAGATCGAGAAGCCGGATGCAGTGCGGAATATTGATGAAATCATTGTGGTGAGCGATGGTATCATGGTGGCGCGCGGAGATCTGGGTGTGGAGATGGCGATGGAAAAAGTGCCGGTGATCCAGAAATCGATAGTGAAAAAATGCAACGAGGCGGCGAAACCGGTGATCATCGCTACACAGATGATGGAGAGCATGATTACGAATTATCGTCCGACCCGTGCCGAAGCTAACGACGTAGGAAATGCCGTTTTTGACGGAGCCGATGCGTTGATGCTGAGTGCGGAGACATCAGTGGGTGCATTCCCGGTGGAGACAGTAGCGGCGATGCAGAAAATTATCAATGAGGTAGAAGCGCAGGATAGTATTTATTACCGCGAATTCAAACCAACCCCTGATTCGTTAAACTTCATTCCAGAACATATCTGCCATAGTGCAGTGGTGATGTCGAGGCAAACGGGTGGTGCATCGATTGTGGCGATGACGCACTCGGGTATGACGGCATTTAAAATTTCATCGCATCGTCCGAAAGGATTCATTTACATCTTCACCGACAATAAACCCTTGCTCAACACCCTCAACCTGGTTTGGGGCATACGTGGTTTTTACTACGATAAATACGAGAGCACCGACACCACCATCTCCGACATCAAAAAATACCTGATCGAGAAAAAACTGGTAGAGAAGGGTCAGTATATGGTGCACGTGGCCTCCACTCCCCTGCAGGAACGAGCCACTGCCAACACCGTTAAACTAACCAAAATCGAATAATTCCGCTTTTATTTCATTCCCACTTCTACTATATTTGACAAATGAATATTGCACTCTTAAAACTGATTTGTGAAACACCCGGCGCTCCGGGACATGAACACCGCGTACGCGAAGTGGTTTTGAAAGAATTGAAAGGACTTGCCGATGAAGTCAGCATCGATAAAATGGGCAACGTAACTGCGGTAAGGCGTGGCCGTGAGCGGAAGAAAGTAATGTCGGCGGCTCACATGGATGAAATTGGTTTCATCGTTACGCATATCGACGACAAAGGATTTTTACGCTTCCATACACTCGGCGGATTTGACCCGAAAACATTGACAGCACAACGGGTGATTGTACATGGCAAGGAAGATGTAATTGGTGTGATGGGCAGTAAACCGATTCATCTGATGAGTCCGGAAGAACGCAACAAAGCACCCCAGATCCAGGACTTCTTCATCGACCTCGGCTTACCGAAGAAAAAAGTGGAGAAACTCGTTTCTGTGGGCACACCGGTTACCCGTCAGCGTGAGCTCATCGAGATGGGCAACTGCGT
>Ga0075163_10008924_pt1 | contig 13176 bp, 10 predicted proteins | sample JI1023141ADNA_FD_71478 | JGI IMG/M metagenome (GOLD analysis project Ga0075163, IMG submission 71478) | Wastewater effluent complex algal communities from Wisconsin, to seasonally profile nutrient transformation and Carbon sequestration -... | ecosystem: Engineered > WWTP > Effluent > Algae...
GGCTCCGGCTCGCCGCAGGCGAGCCCCGACAGACCACACAGGAACGTGAAGGAGCAAATACGGATTCGAACTGATCTGCGCATGGTGGTCTCCAGGTTCGGGTTACAGGCTCTGAAAGCAGTAGATGGCGAAGTCTGCGGGGCAAGGAGCGGGCTGATCGGAGTCATCCTCGGCGGCCATGGTCCACTCGGTCGTCGCGCGGTCGCTGTATCCGAAGTGGCCGGTCGTGAGCACCGACTTGGTCATCCAGTCGTCGCAGTGCTCGGACCCCGGCACCGCGGTCCCGTCCGGCCGCGTCCCCGTCCACACCCCACCGTGGTACGTCTCGCTCTTCTCCGTCACCTCCAGCGGGTTCTCCACCTCCCCGGCCAGCAGCGCCGACCACGACCTCGCGAACACCAGCCCATTCGCCAGCACCAGCCGACCCCGCCCGCGCTTGAGCCGGTCGCGCGCGTCCGTCGTGCTGTCGCTCAGCCACGCCTGGTACTTCAGCGCCTCCGGCCAGCCCTGGTCGTCCGCGCGGTTGGCACAATACGCGTCCGCCGTGTGCACGCCGCCCAGCTTCCCGCCGGGGTACAGCACGCTCGACACGAACACCCGTCGGTCGAGCGCGCACGTCTCGCTGCAACCATCGTCGGGGTCGATGTTGCCGTCGTCGCACTCCTCGGGCTCGTCACCGAACGCCTCGAGCACCCCGTTCCCGCACACCGGCATCGGCTCCCCGCCGCTGCTGCTCGCCGCCGTCGTCCCGGCCTGCGTCGTGCCCGTGCTGTCCCCCGGGCCCGTGCTCGTCCCCGTCGTCCCGGGGTTCTCCGCCGTCGTCCCGGACGAGCCCGTGTCCCCGCTCGACCCGACCCCCTGCGTCGTCTCGCCCGTCTCGCCCGTCGTCGCCGAACAGTCCTCAAGCTCCTCGACGTAGCCCGCGACCCGCCGCCACCCGCAGCCGGTCGCGAGCACCACGATGTACAGCCATGCGATCTTCATCTCTTTAAAACTCCCCTGCGATCGTCAAGCCCACGCGCCCCGGTCGCACGTCGAGCCCGAGCCGGGCCCGTCGACGCTGCAGCCCGCCGCGGACCAGCAGCGCCGTCCCGGTCGTCACCAGCGCGCCTCCGGCCAGCCCGAGCGCGATCATCAGCCCCGCGTCGCGGCGGGTCGCGCCCGCCAGCTCGTTCATGCGGGCGCGGTCGTCGTCCGTGCAGCGACGCGTCCTCAGCTCGGCGTGCAGCGCGTCGGCCCCGGCGAGGTCGCCACGATAACGCACCGCGACCGCCCCGAGCCCGGCCAGCGCCGCCAGCCCGATCGGCAGCATCACGCCGCCGGCGATCTGGAGGCGACGCGGCCCCGGGCCGTCGGGCGGCCGATCCGCGGGCGCAGCCGGCGGCGTCACCGGGGGTCGCTCCGTCGTGACCGGCAACAGCGGTGGCGGCGGCGCGCAGGCCTCGGGCCCGAGCGCGGCGAGCTGCCGCGTCACCTCCTCGTGGCGCGCGCGGGCGCTGCGGGTCTCGAGCTTGTCAGGGTCGCCCGGGAACGCGGCCGCGAGCGCCTCGGCGTGGTCGCGCAGCAGGCCCTGCAGGCGGCACAGCGGCGCCGGGTCGCCGGCCTTGCCGTGCAGCTCGAGGAGGGTCGAGCGCATCGAGCCCATCAGCTGCTCGCGCCCGGCCAGGTCGCCGCGCGCATCCGGCAGCGCCTGGTACGCGGCGTGAAACTCGTCGACCGCGGGCTCGAGCCGGCCGTCGTCGTAGAAGCGCATGGCCTCCGTGTTGTGCCGGGCCGCCTCGGGGGAAAGCACCGGCGCGGCGAGGGCGAGGGACAGGACAACCGTGTGGAGCATGTCGTCACGGACCGCGGGGCGTGACCCGCAGCTTGAAGGTGTGGACGAAGGAGACCGGCCTGCGCGGCGCCGCCAGGGTCAGGTCGGCGAGCGCCCGCTCGACGCAGCGACCGAACGGGGTGTCCGTGCCGATGACACGGGCGAAGACGCGCCCCGCGACGTCGATGTTCACCGCGACCTCGACGCGCCCGATGCTGCCGGTCCCCTCGTCGGCGCAGCGCTGGACCTCCGGGGCGCGCCGCGCCAGCCCCCGACGCCACGCCGCTCCGACGTCGCCGCGCCCGGCCCCCCGCACCGGCTCACCCGGCGGCGTCGCGGTCACCCCCCCGTCCGCAGGCACGGCCACCGCGGCTGTCGACGCGTCCCTCGCCGTCGCGGCCGCCCGTCCGTCCGCGGGCATCGGCGAGACCGACCCGACCGCGTCCGCCGGCGCCGTCGAGCTCGCGACCACGTCCGGGTCGCACGCAGGCGCCGGCTCCTGGCAGTCGACGCCCCCCGCCCCGAGCGCCGGCCCCTGCGCGACAAACCCCAGGACGCCCGCCCAGAGCCCCGCGGCGAGCCACAGCCCACCGCGCCAGCGACTGCCCCGCGTCACGGCAGGGCTCACGCTCGCGGCTGCCTCGCGCAGGGCCCCGGCGAGCGCGAGCATCGTCTGCGGCCGGTCCGCGGGGCTCTTGCTCAGCGCCGCCTCGATCACCGCCGCGACCGCTCGAGGGATCTCCACGCCCGCGGCCGCCTCGGCGAGCAGCGTCGGCTCATTGTTGATGTGCTTCGCCAGGACGACCAGCGGCGACTGCCCGCGCGCCTCGTGAAACGGCAGGCGCCCCGCGAGCACCCGATAAAACGTGACCGCCATCGAGTACACATCCGACCGGCGATCGACCGGGAGCCCCGCGGCCTGCTCGGGCGACGTGTAACCCGGCGTGCACAACATGCGCCCGACCTCGGTGGTCGGCGGGCTCGCGGCGGTACGCAGCGCCCGGTCCACCTTGACCAGGCCGAGGTCGATCACGATCGCCGTCGGCGCGAGCCCCGAATCGCCGATCACCAGGATGTTCCCGGTCTTGATGTCGCGATGCACATACCCCCGCTCGTGGATCGCGTGCAGGGCCTCGAGCGCCGGCAACAGCAGCGCGAGCGCCTCGCGCCACGGCAGGCGTCCGTCCGGACGCCCGCGCAGGTACTCCTCGAGGTTGGGCCCGTCCAGCAGCTCCATGGCGATGTACGCGGTCCTGTCGAGCTCGGCGGCCCCGAACACCCGCACGAGGTTGGGGTGACGGACCTTCGCCGCGGCCCGGGCCTCCTGGATCATGCGCGCGCGCAGCTCGTCCGAGGCCATGCGCGGCTTGAGCAGCTTGATCGCCACGTCGACCTCGAGCTGCTCGTCGGTCGCCCGAAACACGTCGGCCATGCCGCCGCCGCCGACGTGCGCCCGGACCGTGTACCGCCCGGCGATCTCACGGCCGATGAAGTCGTACTCGATCGCCGCGTCGGACTGCGGGTCGAAGTCGCCGACGGTGACGAGCTTGAGCTCGGTTCGCTGCCCGGAGCTGGACATTCGAGGGGCCTCCCGTGGCCGACGCGCGAGTTCGCGCAGGGCACTGTAACGGCCCCCTCACGCCCTGTCCAGGCGCTCCTCGCCGCCCGGTCGCGCCCCGCGGACCCTACGCCGCCGTCGCCCCGCCCTCGAGCCCGCGGGCGAACTCGTCGAGCTCCGCCGAGATGGCGCGCATGAACCGGCGCTTCTCGTGATACGGCAAGAACGCGCTCTTGAACCCATTTAAAATTACCTGCCGCAGCTCGTTCCAGTCGAAGTCGAGCTGGGTGTGCACGTGGTGCAGCTCGCGCGACACCGTCGTATCGGTGATCATGCGATTGTCGGTGTTGATGGTGATGCGCGCGCCGAGGTTGAAGTAGAGGCGCAGCGGGTGCTCGGCGATGCTGGGCACCGCGCCGGTCTGGACGTTGGAGGACGGGCAGCACTCGAGCGGGATGCGGTGGTCGACGACGTAGCGCAGCAGGTCGCCGTCCTCGCGCAGGCGGCAGCCGTGGCCGATGCGGTGCGCCCCGCACACGTGCAGCGCCTGGGCGATCGACGCCGGGCCGTAGGCCTCGCCGGCGTGGATCGTCACGTTGATGTTGTTCTGGCGGACCAGCGCGAACGCCTCCTGGTGGTCCTTCGGCGGGTAGTCGTACTCCGCGCCCGCGAGGTCGAAGCCGACCACGCCGCGGTTCTTGTACGCGACGACCAGCTCCGCCATCCGCAGCGAGCTCTCCGGCGAGATGTTGCGGATCCCGCACACGATCAGGTTGCTCTCGATGTTGTGCTGCACCTGCGCGTCATGCAGCCCGCGCAGCACCGTCTCGACCACCTTCGTCAGCTTCAGCTTCTTGCGCGTGTGCAACATCGGCGAGTAGCGCACCTCCATGTAGCGCACGTTCTCCGCCGCCGCGTCCGCCGCCAGCTCGAACGCCACCCGGTACAGCGACTCCTCGTCCTGCAGCACCTGCAGCGTCAGGTCGAACGCCTTGAGGTACTCGACCAGGCTCCCGGTGTTGCGCCCGAGGCCCATCGCCGCCGACAGCCCCTCCGGCGTGTCCGCCGGCAGCGCGACCCCCTGCGCCCGCGCCAGCTCGATCAGGGTCGTCAGCCGCATCGACCCGTCCAGGTGCACGTGCAGGTCGGTCTTCGGCAACCGCTCGATCAACGCCAGAGACAGCTTCGTCACGCTCACTCCGCCTTCCGGTAGACCTCGGGCCGCAACACCCCGATGAACGGCAGGTTGCGGTAGCGCCCGCGGTAGTCGAGCCCGTAGCCGACCACGAACTCGTTGGGACAATGAAAGCCGACGTACGCGACCTCGACGTCGCGCACCCGCGCCTCCTTCTTGTCGAGCAGCGCGCAGACCTTGAGCGACGCGGGGTTTCGCGTCTGCAAATTTTTATAAAGATAGTCGAGCGTCAGCCCGGTATCGACGATGTCCTCGACGAGGATCACGTGCCGCCCCGCGATCGAGCTGTTGAGGTCCTTCAAGATCCGCACCACGCCCGAGGTGCTGGTGCGGTCGCCGTACGACGACACCGCCATGAAGTCGATCGCCAGCGGCAGGTTCATGCTGCGCACCAGATCGGCGATGAACAGGAAGCTCCCGCTCAGGATGCCGACCAGCAGCGGGTCCTTCTCCACGTAGTCGGCCGAGAGCGTGCGCCCGAGCTCCGCCACGCGCCCCTGGATCTGCGCCTCGCTGAGCAGGACCTCCGAGAGGTCCTGGCTCAGACCGCCGCGCCACACGTCGCTGTCTGCCTGGATCATCGCGCGCGAGCGTAAACCAAAACCGCCCGCGCCCCGCGGCCTCCCGCGCGTGAGACTTCGCGGTTATAAACGGACCTCAAGATGCCCACGCACACGTTCACCCAGCCCCGCGGCGAGGTCGTCACCCTCACCGTCGACTCCCCCGCCCTGCGTGACAACCTCCTGCGCGACCCCCACGTCCGCACCGTCCTCGTCTACCTCCCGCCCGGCTACCGCGACAGCGACGTCCACTACCCCGCGTTCGTCGACCTCGCCAGCTTCTCCAGCTCTGGCCTGCGGCGCGTCGCCTGGACCATGTTCGGCGAGTCCGTCCCGCAGCGCCTCGACCGGCTCGTCGCCGCCGGAAAGATGGGCCCCGTCATCGCCGTGTTCCCCGACTGCTTCACGTCGCTCGGCGGCAATCAGTACGTCGACTCACCCGTGACGGGCGCCTGGGACACCTTCTTGCGCGCCGACCTGCTGCCTCGCATCGCGGCCGAGTTCCGCGTCCGGCCCGGGCGCGCCGGCCGGGCCGTGTACGGCAAGTCGAGCGGTGGCTACGGCGCGCTCGTCCAGGGCATGCGCCACGCGGACACCTGGGGCGCCGTGGCCTGCCTCTCGGGCGACATGGGCTTCGACCTCCTCTATCGCCCCGACCTCCCGCGCGCGCTCGACGTCATCGCCCGCAACGGCGGCAGCGTCGCGAGCTTCCTCGACCGCGCCACCCAGACCACCAAGCTCGGCGCCGCCGAGTTCCAGGCGCTGAGCGTCATCGCCATGGCCGCCAGCTACGACCCGCAGCCCGGCGAGCCCCGCGGCGTCCGCCTCCCCGTCGACCTCCACACCTGCGAGCTCGACCCCGACGCGTGGGCCCGCTGGCTCGCCCACGACCCCCTCCGCATGATCGACGAGACCAGCTGCCAGGACCAGCTGCGCAGCCTCCTCGGGCTCTACATCGAGGTCGGCTCGCGCGACCAGTACATGCTCCACTACGGCGCCCGCGCCCTCGGCCGCCGCCTCACCGCCGCCGGCATCGCCCACACCTACGAGGAGTTCCCCGACGACCATAACAACACCGATTACCGCCTCGACGTCGCCCTGCCGTTCCTCTACGCCGCGCTCGCGGGCGGCGCTGCCGCGGCCGACCTGTCCTCCGGGACAGCCGTCTGAGCCGCTGGCGCGCCGCCGCGGCTCTCGGTTATCCTCGCGCCATGCTCCGCGCGACCGCGTCCCTCGTGCTCCTCCTCGTTGCCGGGCCCCTGACCGCGTGCGGCGGCTCGCCGCCCGACCAGCCGGTCGCGGTCGAGACCCCGCAGCCGACGAAGCCCGGGGTCAAGCGGCCCGAGAAGGACCCGCTCGACGCCAAGGTCGCCCAGTTCTCGCAGGCGGAGCTCTACCTCGACATCACCACGCTGCCGGAGTCGGAGCAGCGCGCCCTCGAGAAGCTGATCGCCGCCGCGCGCCTGATGGACCCGATCTTCGACCGCCAGGCGTGGGCCGGCAACCCCGCCCTGCGCGCCCGCCTGGCCAGAGACGGCAGCCTCACCGGCGTCCGCAAGCTCGAGTACTTCGACATCATGCGCGGCCCCTGGGACCGCCAGGACCACTTCGCCCCGTTCGCCACCGACCAGCCGCGCCCGCCCGGCGCCGGCTTCTACCCGGAGGACCTGACGGCCGAAGATCTCAAGAAGTGGGTCGCGGAGCACCCCGCCGACAAGGCCGCCTTCGAGAGCCTGACCACGGTCATCGAGCGCGGCGGCGCCGGCCTGCGCGCCGTGCCGTACAGCAAGGCCTACAAGGAGTGGCTCGAGCCCGCCGCCGCGCTGCTGCTCGAGGCCGCCGCCCTCACGCAGAACAAGTCCCTCAAGAAATTCCTCGAGTCGCGGGCCGCCGCGTTCTCCAGCGACGACTACTACCCGAGCGACAAGGACTGGATGGACCTCGACAGCCCGGTCGAGATCACGATCGGGCCGTACGAGACCTACGAGGACGAGCTGCTCGGCCTCAAGGCCAGCTTCGAGGCGTTCGTCACGATCAGCGACCCGAAGGCCTCGGCCGACCTCGCGCGCTTCAAGAACTACCTCCCGGACATGGAGAAGCACCTGCCGATCCCCGACGAGGTCAGGACCAAGCGCGGCAGCGAGAGCCCGATCCGCGTCGTCGACCTCGTGTTCACCGCCGGCGAGGCCCGCAAGTCGGTGCAGACGATCGCCTTCAACCTGCCCAACGACGAGAAGGTCCGCGCGGAGAAGGGCGCCAAGAAGGTCCTGCTGCGCAACCTCATCGCCACCAAGTTCAACGCGATCATGCGCCCGATCGGCGAGCACGTCCTCGACCCCGAACAGATCAAGCACCTCGACGACCAGGCGTTCTTTCAGGAGGTCCTGTTCCACGAGCTGTCGCACAGCCTCGGCCCCGCGTTCACCACGAAGGACGGCAAAAAGGTCGACGTCCGCGTCGCCCTCGAGGCCAGCTACGCCCCGCTCGAGGAGGCCAAGGCCGACGTCATGGGCGCCTTCAACGTGCTCTACATGATCGAGCGCGGCGAGTTCCCGAAGGACATGCGCGAGAAGCTGCTCGTGTCGTACTTCGCCGGACTGTTTCGCAGCGTCCGCTTCGGCGTCGCCGAGGCCCACGGCAAGGGCGCCGCGCTGCAGATCAACCGCCTCGTCGAGGCCGGCGCCGCGACCGTCGACACCGCGACCGGCAAGTATAAAGTCGACCTCGACAAGCTCGAGTCGGCGATCTCCGACCTCGTCCGCGACATCTGCGTGGTCCAGCACGCCGGCGACAAGGCCGCGGCCGACGCGATGCTCGCCAAATACGGGGAGATCTCCCCGGCTATGCAGAGGGCCCTGGACGGCCTCGGCGCCGTCCCTGTCGACATCCGCCCGCTCTACCCCGTCGCCGGGGAGATCCTCCCCAAGTAGACCGCCCGCGTCTGTTAGGCTCGCCGCGCCGTGCCTCCCGAAGACCGCCCCACCCCGCGGACCCTGCGCGAGCTCGCCGCGGGCCTCCTGTCCCAAAGGCCAGCCGCCGCCACGAGCGACCAGATCCTCGAGGTCTTCCTCGACTGGGTCACCGAGGCCGGGCTCGAGCTCTATCCGGCCCAGGAGGAGGCGATCCTCGAGGTCCTCGCCGGCAAGCACGTCATCCTCAACACGCCGACCGGCTCGGGCAAGTCGCTGGTCGCGGTGGCGATGCACCTGGCGTCGATGGCCCGCGGCCGCCGCTCGTTCTACACCTGCCCGATCAAGGCGCTCGTCAGCGAGAAGTTCTTCGCGCTGTGTCGAGATTTCGGGCCCGAGAACGTCGGCATGCTGACCGGCGACGCGAGCGTCAACCACGACGCCCCCATCATCTGCTGCACCGCGGAGATCCTCGCCAACATGGCGCTGCGCGACGGGCGAAACGCCCGCGTCGACGACGTCATCATGGACGAGTTTCACTACTACTCGGACCGTGACCGCGGCATCGCCTGGCAGATCCCGCTGCTCACGCTGCCCTACGCGTGCTTCATGCTGATGTCGGCGACCCTCGGCGACACCACCAAGCTCGAGGAGAGTTTAAAGAGGCTGACGAAGCGCGAGGTCGCGGTCGTGCGCTCGGCGGTCCGGCCGGTGCCGCTCGACTTCGAGTACCGCGAGACCCCGCTGCACGAGACCCTCGCCTACCTGCTCGACCGCGATCGCGCGCCGATCTACATCGTCAACTTCACGCAGCGCGAGTGCGCCGAGGAGGCGCAGAACCTGATGAGCCTGCAGTTGGTCTCGCGCGAGGAGAAGCAGGCGATCGCCGAGGCCCTGCACGGCTTTCGCTTCGACACCCCGTTCGGCAAGGAGATCTCCGGCTTCATCCGCAACGGCATCGGCCTGCACCACGCCGGCCTGCTGCCCAAGTATCGCCTGCTCGTCGAGCAATTGGCCCAGCAGGGCAAGCTGCGCGTGATCTGCGGGACCGACACGCTCGGCGTCGGCGTCAACATCCCGATCCGCACGGTGCTGTTCACCAAGCTGTGCAAGTACGACGGCGAGAACACGGCGATCCTCAGCGTCCGCGACTTCAAGCAGATCGGCGGCCGCGCCGGCCGCAAGGGCTTCGACACCCAGGGCTACGTGGTCTGCCAGGCCCCCGCCCACGTGATCGAGAACAAGCGCCTCGAGGCCAAGGCCACCGGCGCCGACGGCAAGAAGAAGAAGTTCGTCCGCCGCGGCCCGCCCGAGCGCGGCTATGTCCCGTGGGATAAATCCACGTTCGAAAAGCTGATCTCGAGCGATCCCGAGCCGCTGCGCTCGCGCTTCCAGGTCACGCACGGCATGATCCTGAACCTGCTGCAGTCGCCCGCGAACATGGGCTCGTGGGGCGGCGGCTACCGGCGCCTGGTCGAGATCATCGCCGCGGCTCACGACGAGTCGCGCGCGAAGTCCCGCAACCGCCGCGAGAGCGCGGTGCTGCTGCGCGCGCTGCGGGCCGCCGGCATCGTCCACCTCGTGCCGCTCGACGCCCGCCGCAAGGACGGCCGCGGGCGCGCGGTCCAGGTCGACGTCGGCCTGCAGGACGACTTCTCGCTCAACCACACGCTGTCGCTCTACCTGCTCGACGCGAGCAAGCGGCTCGAGCTGGCCTCGGAGGGCTACGCGCTGAACGTGCTCTCGCTGGTCGAGGCGATCCTCGAGAGCCCGACGGTGATCCTTCAGGCGCAGGAGAACAAGCTCAAGTCGGAGAAGATCGGCGAGCTCAAGGCCGCCGGCGTCGAGTACGAGGAGCGCATGGCGGAGCTCGAGAAGATCTCGTACCCCAAGCCCAACGCCGAGTTCATCTACGACACCTTCAATGAGTTCGTGCTGCGCCACCCGTGGGTCGCGCGCGAGAGCATCCGCCCGAAGTCGATCGTCCGCGAGATGGTCGAGCGCTACGCCGCGTTCAACGACTACGTCAAAGAGTACGGGCTGGCGCGCAGCGAGGGCGTGCTGCTGCGTTATCTGATGCAGGCGTTCAAGGTCCTGGCCCAGACGATCCCCGAGGCCGCGAAGACCGACGAGGTCCACGACATCATCGGCTACCTGCGGGCGATGTTCGCCCACGTCGATACCAGCCTGCTGCAGGAGTGGGAGCGCATGCTGCACCCGCCCGCCGAGCTGGCCGCCGCGGGCAAGCAGGGGCCGCTGCACTTCGGCGAGGACGCGAAGGCGCTCGGCGCCCGCGTGCGCGCCGAGATGCACGCGCTGGTGCGGGCGCTGGCGCAGCGCGACTGGGACGACGCGGCCCACGGCGTGCGCCAGGCCGCGGACGACCCGTGGCCGGCGGAGCGCTTCGAGAGCGCGATGGTCGACTACTTCGCGGAGTACCCGGAGCTGCGCTACGACCACGGCGCCCGGTTCCCGAAGTACACGCTGATCGAGCCGTCCGGCGACCGGACCTGGCGCGTGCGCCAGGTGATGCTCGACCCCGAGGAAGACAAGCTGTGGGCGATCGAGGGCGAGGTCGACCTGCGCAGCGACCCGTTCCCGGAGGGCCCGATCGTCGCGGTGCGATCGATCGGCCCGTGACCTCGTCTCGGCTCGTCTGGCGCTGAACGACGGATCTTCGCGGTCCCCGGTGGTCGATGTACTTCGTTTTGTCAGGCCCGAGCCGTCACACGCTGTATATTCGGTGTCTTGAATTACGGATTCTGTAGGCGTTGATAACGTCACGCTGGCGGCGTTGTCGGGGGCCCGCGCGGCCTGATACGGTCCGCCGATGTCACGGAGACCATGGTGGACAGGAGTCGTGCTGCTCGGCTGCGGCGAGGTCGAGGCCCCCGGTTACACGCCCTCGACAGGGACCGCCAGCTCGACGGTCGACGCGAGCACGAACGAGGCGAGCACGAACGACGCGAGCACCACCGGCGGTGCAGGGAGCAGCACGACCGGCGACGCGCACGACAGCTCGGACAGCGCGGAGAGCACGGGCGACGCGGCGAGCGCGAGCAGCACCGACGCGAGCACGGGCGAGCCGCTCTGCGGCGACGGACACATCGATCCCGGCGAGGAATGTGATGATGGGCTCGCGGGCAACGATGACGACGCCGCTTGCCTGATCGACTGCACAGTGGCGGTTTGCGGCGATGGACGCGTCCGCGCCGGCCTCGAGGAGTGCGACGACGGCAACAAGGACGTCACCGACGGCTGCGACCTCGACTGCGGCCGCACCCGCAAGGTCTTCATCACCTCGGCGACCTACCAGGGCCACCAGTTCATGGGCCTGTGGGGGGCCGACCAGCGCTGTCAGTCGCTCGCGGCGCAGGCCGGCCTGCCCAACTTCCTCTACTACAAGGCGTGGCTCAGCGACTCGACGACCTCGCCGGCCGAGCGCATGTACCACGGCAAGGGCCGCTACGAGCTCGTCAACGGCCTGCTCGTCGCCGCGAGCTGGGACGCCCTGGTCGCGGGCGAGCTCGTGAACCCGATCAACGTGACGGAGAAGAGCGAGACCCACAACACCGGGGTGTACACCGGCACCAACCCGGACGGCACCGCCGCCGAGGGCGTGAACCATTGCCTCGACTGGACCAGCAACGACAAGATCGCCACCGAGTTCTGGGGCGCCAGCACGGAGATCACGGCGGACTGGACGATCGCCGACGTGGACACCAACCCGACGACCTGCAGCGACGAGGCAGCGCTGTACTGCTTCGAACAAGAGTGATGCTCATCAAGGACGACGATGCAACGACCACGACCTCTCACCCACACATCTCACGCGCTCCTCACGCTGCTCACCTGCGCCTGCGCGGGCGAGGAGGGCATCGGCGCGCCCCAGGGCCTGACGACCGGCGCCGACCCGACCACGGGATCCTCGTCGTCGACCGACGCCCCGACGCCGACGACCGGCCCGGCAGATCTTTCGACCTCCCAAGCAACCGGCTCGACCGGCTCGACAGGGGACGCCGGGTCCAGCACGAGCGAGGTCATGAGCACGGGTGAGGCGCAGCCCGCGTGCGGCGACGGCGTCCTCGACCCGGGAGAACAGTGCGACAAGGGCAGCGCCTCCAACCTTGAGACCGGCGATTGCCTGCCCTCGTGCGTTCTGCCGAAATGCGGCGATGGGTACGTCCAGGCCGGGGTGGAGGAGTGTGACCTCGCGGACGGTAACAGCAATAACTATAACGGCTGCGCCCCGGGCACCTGTCTGTGGGGGCCTCGCTGTGGTGACGGGGTCGTGACTCCACTTCACGAGCTGTGTGACCCCGGCATGCTCGTCGACCCCCAAGGGGACACCGCGCCGTGCACACCGACCTGCCGCTATGACGGGCGCGTGGCCTTCGTTTCGTCGCAGAAATACACCGGCAAGCTCGGCGGGGTCTCGGGCGCCGACCTCAAGTGTCAGGCGCTCGCCAAGGCCTTCGACCCCGACCACGCCCATCGCTACCGCGCCTGGCTCAGCGACGGCGTGAGCGGACCGGCGACGCGCTTCGATCACGGGCCGATGTTCGCGGCCACGCCGTACGTCCTCCTCGACGGCGTCGTGATCGCGGACAGCTTCGAGGATCTGGTCGCCAGCGGGCCGCACCTCGGCATCACGATGACGGACACCCACGAGGTCGTCATCGAGCAGGAGATCTGGACCCACACGACCCACGAGGGCGAGCCGGTGCCCGACGACAGCCATTGCGGCCAGTGGACCGACGACAGCTTCAAGTTGACGGCGACCGTCGGGTTTAACGCGGTCCCCGCGGACTCGCTGGAGCTCCAGGCCTGGATCGACGAGCGCTGGTGGACGCGTTACCTCCTGAAGTATTGCACCCTGGCGCGGCGCCTCTACTGTTTCGAGGACTGAGCCTCACCCGAAGCGCAGCAGCGGCAGCAGCAGCGCGCCACAGGCGAAGATGATGACGAGGCCGGCGAGGTCGAGGACGACGCCGAAGCGCATCATCGACCCGATCTTGATCTTGCCGGTGCCGTAGGCGATCGCGTTCGGGGGCGTCGAGACCGGGAGCATGAACGCGAAGCTCGCGGCCATGGTCACGCACAGCACCGTCGGCAGCGGGTCGTTGCCGCCGGCCTGCGCG
>Ga0075163_10008925_pt1 | contig 13176 bp, 12 predicted proteins | sample JI1023141ADNA_FD_71478 | JGI IMG/M metagenome (GOLD analysis project Ga0075163, IMG submission 71478) | Wastewater effluent complex algal communities from Wisconsin, to seasonally profile nutrient transformation and Carbon sequestration -... | ecosystem: Engineered > WWTP > Effluent > Algae...
GTGATCATCCACCGCGCCACCCTCACCGGGATCCTGGTCGGCGCCCTGCCGCCCGGCGCGGTGTCGCACGGCCTTGCGGCCACTGCCCTGGACGTCTCGCGCACCGGAGCCCGGGTCACCTTGTCCGACGGGACCGTCGCGGCGGTCGATGCGGTGGTCGGCGCCGACGGCGTCGACTCGACGGTGGCGCGCCACCTCAACGGCGTGCTCCCCCGCCGGTACGCCGGTTACACCGCGTGGCGCGGAATCGCCTCGTATTCCATGGATCCCGATCTGGCCGGGGAAACGATGGGGCCGGGCCTTGAGGTGGGCATGTGCCGATGGGGCCCGAGCACACCTATTGGTTCGCCACCCAGCGGGCGCCACAGGGTCAATCCGCGGTGGACGGCGAACACGCGCAGGTGCGGCGCGTCTTCGGGGACTGGCCGGAGCCGATCCCCACGCTGCTGGCCTGCACCGACCCCGCCGCGGTGCTGCGCAATGACCTCTATGACCGCCGCCGCGCCGCAACCTGGGCCCGCGACCGCGCGGTGATCGTCGGCGACGCCGCTCACCCGATGCGCCCGCACCTGGGCCAGGGTGGCTGCCAGGGGCTGGAGGACGCCGCGATCCTCGCGGCGCTGACGGTGGGCGAGTCCGACCTATCGGCGGCGTTCCGGCGTTTCGCGCAGTTTCGGAGCCGGCGGGTACGGGGGCTGGTGGTCGAATCCCGCACCGTGGGGCGCATCGTCAATATGCGGCCCGCTGCGCTCAGCGGGCTGGCCAGCCGGGCGACGACGCTGATCCCGGAGGCGGTGCTGGCGCGCCACCTGGCCGCGGTGGCGGGCCGGTCGGCCTTCGTCCTACCGTCGCGCTGAGCTCAGCGCGGCTGGAACGCGGTGACCGCGGTCTGCATGGCCTGGCACATCTTGCGGAAGTCGAACAGGCCCAGCACGGCACCGCCGCGGATGGCCTGGCAGCCGACGGCGGCCGGGGCGGGAGTCTGCGCGGCCGGGGTGCTGAAGACGGCCGGGGTGGCACCGCGCGGTCCGCATTTGGGCCACGCACCGAGGCCCTGGGTGCGCAGCACGTTCTCCGCGACCCGGATCTGCTCGGCACGGGTGGCGCCCGCCGGGGAGCCGACCCCGCCGTTGGCGTTCCAGGTGGCCTGTTTGAACTGCAGACCGCCGTAGTGGCCGTTGCCGCTGTTGATTCCCCAGTTGCCGCCCGACTCGCACTGCGCGATGGCGTCCCAGTTGACGGAATCGGCGCTCGCGGTGGCCGAGATGGCCATCGGCGCCACCGAGAGCGCGCCGGTTGCGGCGGCCACCCACAGGGTCTTGCGGACGATGCTCTTGATGGAACTGCGGATCTTGTTCATTGCGGTCCTTCCCCGACCGGTGACACGAGGGCCGCGAACCAAGGCTGGAGCGTTCTTGCGACGCGGTTATCCGGTGTGTCGGGTGACCGACATCACCCGTTACGGAGGTGGCGCAAGTTTTAGCAGTTTCTTATGAGACGGGTGGATATCCACGGTGTTCATGAGAAAACAATGGCGCCGGGCGAAAAGCCCGGCGCCATTGTGATTCGTCTGTTATCGGGTTATCCCCGGCCACCACAGGTCGGCCAGGCGCCGATGCCCTGGCTCGCCAGCACGTTCTCGGCCACCCGGATCTGCTCCTCGCGGCTGGCGGCGTGCGGCGCACCCGAACCGCCGTTGGAGCGCCACGTTCCCATCGAGAACTGCAGACCGCCGTAGTAGCCGTTGCCCGTGTTGATCGCCCAGTTGCCGCCCGATTCACAGGCCGCAACGGCATCCCAGTTCACGGAGTCCGCATGTGCGGTAGCCGCCAGGGCCATCGGAGCAACTGCCAGCGCTCCGGCAAAGGTGGCCAAACCGAACGTCTTGCGGATGTTCTTCAACGTCAATCCTCTCGCCAAGCGCGCGCCAAAAGGACGCCCGCGCGTACGCGGACGGCATGCCTGAATGCACAGGCGCAGAATTTTGGGGCGTGCCATCTCGGTCAGGCACGACAGTGGGAGACACATTCCGTCTCGCCGGATGATCCATCCGGCCGCCCGGCGGGCATCTCAGCTCGCCTCTGGCCCACTCACACGCAGGTTCTTGTTTGTGAAATTATTTGCTCCGTCGGTGGAGTTGAAAATGAACGTACAAAAAGCGCAGAGCGAAGTCACTTCGGTGTCGAACGTGTCGCGTTCAGATCACAGGATGATCACGACCACCGATGTGCAGAGAGGGCGCAGGTCAGCGCCGCAATCCCCGATCAACCCTGAATCACGGGTCGACACACTATCGGTGAGGCAGATCACATGGTTTTTGTGACGTGCGCCACCGGTCCACGTCGTCACACCCCATGCAGATGGCTCGTGCGTACCCCGAAAGTCGTTCTTCTACACCGCAAGACAGGTGTTCGAACCGAAATGTGTTCGCTGGCCGCCTGAAATGTTGAATCATGCGCCGATAAGTGCGAAATACAATGCGCAACAAGTGAACTTGTCGATACAGTCCGAAGTGTGGAACGACGCTACGACACAGCAGGATTGACCCGGTGACCGTCGATTGAAGGCGAAAGATTTTGCTGTCAAACAGCTTTCATGGGGTTTGATCGCACCGACGCCGGCCTGCAACGAATGGACACGTCGATCTCGGCGCCGATGCGGACCCGCAGCGAATGGGTCGTTATCACGCCGTCCGCCGATGCCGCGCGACCCGAAATTCGGCACCCCACCCCTCCGGGGTGACGACGGCCGCGGGTACGTCAGATCGACTCGGGCACAGCACAATTCGACAACAACGAGGGTGGCGACCGTTGTACCGCCGATATCCACAGCGGCAATTAGCGCACCGGGACGCGGCGAATTCCTTCGCAATGACGGCCGATAAATGGCCGCGTGATGAAATTCAATCTGGTTGGCGAACAAATTCGCCATTTGCTGAGAAGCCTGCGGGCGAGCCAGTCAGGCAAGATCCCCGGGGGTGTTGACGTTGGTGAGTTCGTGCCGCGGTTCCATGACGATGCGCTGGGTGTCGCAGGCGTCCGCCAGGGCGCGCATGCTGCGCTCACCGGCGGCCACCAGCTGATCGGCCCGCTCAGCCAGCGCGGTCCGATAGACGCCGGTCAGATAATGGTCACGCCCGTCCCAGGGCAGCACCACCTCGGCCGCCGTGGACAGCGCCACCGCCATGAGCTCGTCGATGACGCGTGCGTGCAGGTGCGGCATGTCGACGGCGCAGACGAACGCCCAATCCCGGCCGGCGTCGGCGGCGGCGCGCAGCCCCCGCGCGGTGGCCAGTAACGGACCCACCCCGCGAACCTCGTCGCGCAGGATCTCGGCGGGTAGCTCGGGCAGCGACTGGCCGGGCGCGGCGACGACGAAAACCGGGTCACAGCGGGCACCGACGGCGTCGACAACCCGCTGCACCAGCGTGCGTCCCTCGAACACGAGAGTCGCCTTGTCGCGTCCCATCCGCCGCGATGCCCCGCCTGCCAGTACTACGGCGGCCGGCGGCACGGACGGGGTCACACCAGCAGGCTAATCCACCGACCAGGTGTCTTTACCGCGAAGCAGCGATTGCAGTGCGGCCGTGTCGTGCGCCTTGGCCTCACGGGCGGCGGTGATCTGAGCCCGCGCGGCATCGTCGTAGGTCGGCTTGCTCACCTGGCGGAAGATGCCCATCACCATGTGCTCGAGGTTCTGCTCGCTCAACCGCGACAGCGCGAAGGCATACGCCGGGTCGTCGATCGTGGCATCGTGCACCACGATCTGGTCGGCGGACACGTCGGCGGTCTTGGCGACCTCAAGGCCGAACCCGGACTTGACGACGGCATACTCACCGTCGGCGCCGAAGGTGATCGGCTCACCGTGGGTGATGTTGATCAGCCGGTCCTCGGCGCCTTCCTTACGCAGCGCGTCAAAGGACCCGTCGTTGAAGATCGGGCAGTCCTGCATGATCTCCACCAGCGCGGCCCCGCGGTGCGCTGCGGCACCGCGCAGCACCTCGGTCAGGCCCTTGCGATCGGAGTCCAGCGCCCGCCCGACGAAGGTGGCTTCGGCACCCAGCGCCAGCGACACCGGGTTGAACGGGTAGTCCAACGAACCCATCGGAGTGGACTTGGTGACCTTGCCGACCTCGGAGGTCGGCGAGTACTGCCCCTTGGTCAGGCCGTAGATCCGGTTGTTGAACAACAGGATGGTGATGTTGATGTTGCGGCGCAGCGCATGGATCAGATGGTTGCCGCCGATGGACAACGAGTCACCGTCGCCGGTGACGACCCACACCGAGAGGTCTTCGCGGGCCAGCGCGAGGCCGGTGGCGATGGTCGGGGCCCGCCCGTGGATGGAATGGAAACCGTAGGTCTCCAGGTAATACGGGAAGCGGCTGGAGCAGCCGATACCGCTGACGAAGGCGATGTTCTCGCGGCGCAGACCCAGTTCCGGCAGGAAGTTACGGATCGTGTTGAGGATGACGTAGTCACCGCAGCCCGGGCACCAGCGCACCTCTTGGTCGCTGGTGAAATCCTTGCCCTTCTGCGGTTGGTCCGTGGTCGGGACCAGTGCCGTCTTGCTCAGGGCTTCGGTCAGGCCGAGATCGGCGCCAATCAGGTCGGTCATGCTCCTGCTCCCACAGATTCCACGGTGGCCGCAGCCAACCGCGCGAATTTCGCCTTGTCAGTTTCTTTTTCGCGCAACGTGCCATCCAGCGCGGCGTCGATGATGCCCTCGACCTCGTCGGCCAGGAACGCCATGCCCTCCACCTTGGTCACCGACTGCACGTCCACGAGGTACTTCCCACGCAGCAGCAGGGCCAGCTGACCGAGGTTCATCTCCGGCACCACGACCTTCGGGTAGCGGCGCAGCACCTCTTCGAGGTTGGACGGGAACGGGTTGAGGTAGCGCAGCTGCGCGTGGGCCACCTTGATGCCGTTGCGCCGTGCCCGCCGACAGGCCTCACCGATGGGCCCGTACGAACTGCCCCAGCCGAGCAGCAGCAGCTCGGCGTCGTCGGTCGGATCGTCGACCTCCAGATCGGGCACCGTGATGCCGTCGATCTTGAGCTGGCGCAGCCGGACCATCAGGTCGTGGTTCTTGGGCTCGTAGGAGATGTTGCCCGAACCGTTGGCCGCTTCCAGGCCGCCGATGCGGTGCTCCAGGCCCGGGGTGCCCGGCACGGCGAACTGGCGAGCCAACGTCTCCGGGTCACGGGCGTAGGGCTCGAACGGCTCGCCCGACTTGGCGAACGTGTGCTCGATGGCCGGGTAGCCGGTGATGTCCGGGATACGCCACGGTTCCGAGCCATTGGCGATAGCGCCATCGGACAGGATGATCACCGGCGTGTGGTAGCCGATGGCAATCCGCACGGCTTCGACGGCGATGTCGAAGCAATCCGAGGGTGAGCAGGGGGCGAGCACCGCGACCGGAGATTCGCCATTGCGGCCGTACAGGGCCTGCAGCAGGTCGGCCTGCTCGGTCTTGGTGGGCAGGCCGGTCGACGGGCCGCCGCGCTGCACATCGATGACGAGCAGCGGCAGTTCGGTCATCACCGCGAGGCCGATGGCCTCGGACTTCAGCGAGACGCCGGGGCCCGAGGTGCTCGTGACACCGAGCGCCCCGCCGTAGGACGCGCCGATGGCGGCGCCGATACCGGCGATTTCGTCCTCGGCCTGGAAGGTCATGACGTTGAAGTGCTTGTACTTGGACAGCTCGTGCAGGATGTCGCTGGCCGGGGTGATGGGGTAGGTACCCAGCACCACCTGGATCCCCGAAAGCTGACCGGCCGCAACGACACCGTAGGCCAGCGCCGTGTTTCCGGAGATCTGCCGGTACTCGCCCGTCTTGAGCTTGGCCGGGGCGACCTCGTAGGTGGTGGCGAAGGCCTCGGTGGTCTCGCCGTAGTTCCAGCCCGCCTTGAGCGCCAGCACGTTGGCTTCGGCGATCTCGGGCTTGCGGGCGAACTTCTCCCGGATGAAGGCCTCGCTGGCCTCGAGTTCGCGGCCGTACATCCACGACAGCAGACCGAGCGCGAACATGTTCTTGGCGCGCTGCCCGTCCTTCTTGGTGGCGCCGATCGCTTCGACAGCGCCGAGCGTGAGGGTGGTCATGGCCACCGACTGCACCACGTAGTCGGACAGCTCTTCGCTCTCCAGCGGGTTGGCGTCGTACCCGACCTTGGCCAGGTTGCGCTTGGTGAACTCGTCGGAGTTGGCGATGATCAGGCCGCCGCGCGGGAGGTCGCCCACATTGGCCTTCAATGCGGCAGGATTCATCGCGACGAGAACGTCGGGACGATCGCCGGCGGTCAGGATGTCGTAGTCCGCGATCTGGATCTGGAAGGACGACACGCCGGGCAGGGTGCCCTGTGGTGCGCGGATCTCGGCGGGGTAATTGGGCTGTGTCGCAAGGTCATTCCCGAACAGCGCCGCCTCGGAGGTGAACCGGTCACCGGTGAGCTGCATGCCGTCACCGGAGTCACCGGCGAAGCGGATGACCACCTTTTCCAGCTTCTGCCGGGGTGTCCCCGCGTTGCCGTTCTGACCCACGACTTCCTGCCTTTCACACCCGCGCGAGTCATGGATCAGTCGCGGGGGCGTTTGCGTCAAAAACTTTTGGTGTCACTGCCGGTAACCAGTATGGCACTTCTCTTAGGGTGACCAATGCCAGACGACTCCACGACACGCGGGTTTCGTCGAGAAGAACTGCCTGTTCAGGGGCAGTGAAGCACAACGAGTTCCCGCCGCGATGTGGTCTTCGTCACTTTAGGAGAATGTCATTCTCTAAGGAACTGGTTACCGCGCAGTAGCACTGTGCACCCGAAACTTGACGGGTGTCAAGTGGATCGTTTCAACCAGCGGTTACGCCGGCGCCGAGCGGACCTGGACCCGCTTCTGCAACTCCCTGGCCACCAGCTCGCTGGCGATCTCCACGGCGCGGCGCGGATCGGCTCCCGCCGCGCGGTGGGCGACATAGGAGGCGGTGAACATGTCGCCGGCGCCGGTCGTCTGCACGTCCATCACGCGCCACGCCGCCGGCACCCGCACCACGGCGCCGTCCTTGTAGATGTCGCAGCCTTCCGAACCGTAGGTCACCAGGATCTCGGGCACTCCCAGCGCCTCGGCCGTCGCGAGGTCGAAGGCCCCGTCGGCGACGATGACGGCCTCGTCCTCGGCAAGCTTGAGCACATCGAGGTGGCGCAGCAGTTCGGGTGAGAAATGCCGGTCCAGCACCAGCGGGCCGACGCGGTCCGCGCGTACCAGGCCCTGCCCGTCGTAGGCGATCCGGTGTCCCCGGGCCGCCAGATGCGCCAACGTCTCGGCCGGGAAGTCGGTGCGCAGCAGCGGGGCCAGATGGATCCAGGTGGTGCGGGGGTCGTCGGCGTCGATATCGCGCGGCGTCCACACCGGCCCGATCGCCTGCACCGCCATGTGCCGGTGGTCGGTGTCGTCGTAATCCAGGCTGAATCCGCTGGTGGCTTCGGACGGCAGCAGCCGGACCAGCGAGCCGAACCGCTCGAGCACCGGGTCGAAGAGCTCGTGGTGCTGCTGCTCACCCATCGCCACGATGTGCGCGGTACCGGGCGCGGCTTCCAGTGCCACCCCGGCGAACGAGGCGCAACCGCCCGGGCTGGGCGCGGCTCCGTTGATGACATCGATGGCCAGGTTCCCCAGCACTGTCACGCCCGGGACGAGCTCTGGCGCCATCAAAATAGAATTCCCCTGCTTGTGGTTTGTCCTGTCGTCGGCACATGCTGACGTGGCCGTGCGCCGAAATGGTAGTCGGCGCTGCCCGCTTTCAGCGATTCCCCAGCGACCGCCCGGTTGTGCCGATCATCACGAGGGCAGGTTGTACGGCGTGATGACCTGGACCGGAGTGGGCCGCACCGGTTCTTCGGGAAGGGCCCGATGTTGGGCCAGGATGACCCGGATCGCCAGCCGGGCATCGGCCCGCAGATCGTTGTGCAGCACCACCGAAAGCTTGCCCGCGCGCAGCAGCGCGCGATTGTCGGCATCCAGATCGTGAGCCACGAAAACCCGGCAGGCTCTGCCGAGTCTCTCGAAGGCCCGCACGGTCGCGGTGTTCCCGCCGCCCGGCGAGTAGACGGCCCCGATCCCGGGATGGCGTTGCAGCGCGTCGAGCACCAGTCGTTCGTTGGTGGCGTCGATACCGTCACTGTCGCTGACCTCCACGATCTCGCGCCCGGAACCGCGCAGACCGGACCGGAAGCCGACCTCGCGTTCACCCTCCCCGCGGAATACCGTGCGACTCAACGTGATCAACACGGCAGAGGGCGCCTGACCCAACCACTGGTCCACCAGGAACGCCGCCGTCTGCCCGGCGCCGTGATTGTCGATCCCGACGTAGGCACATCGGTCGCTGTTGGCCACGTCGGTGGTGTAGGTGACCACCGGCACACCGGCTGCGACAAGCCGGTTCACGGCGTCGGCGACCTCCGGTTCGTCCTGCGCCTTGAGGATGACACCGTGGCTGCCCTTGACGCGGGCCAGCACCTCGGCGGTCTGCGCCGCCGAACCCGATTCCCACAGATGGAATCGGGCTCGCGGCACGGCCGGGGCGAAGGCGGGCAGTTCGGCCTCGACCGCCGCCCGGAACGCGTCGGAAAACCGCTGCGGGGTCTGCATGACCACATCGATGAGGTAGCGGCGGCCGTTGAGCCGCAGCTGTGCGCGCTGTTTGTCGAGATCCGCGATGGCCTGGCGGACCTCGGCCCGGGTGCTCTCCCGGACCCCGGGCCGACCGTTGAGCACCCGGTCCACCGTTGCCTCGCTCAGCCCGCACTGCTGGGCGATCTCGCGGACCTTGTACCGGTGCATGCCACCCTCCGGGATGAGGTGTTTTTGATGGTTTTTTGCTGTTGATTGCGGTCGATATCACAGCAAGACTAACCGCCATGCCCGCTTCGCTCACCGCCTCCGGCTGGATCACCGAGTCCGACTGCGATCTCGATGAGTTCCGCCGCCAGGTGCTGCGCGAGACCGATCTGGCCGACTACCCGCACGCCGCCGACGTCCGGCACAACGTCGTGGTGTATTCCGCCGCCGGCATCGCGTCCGCCGACCGCCGAGCAGTGCAGTCGGAGTTGATCCACGCATTCACCGAGGGGCCCGGCGTGGTGGTGTTCGAGGGGGCGTTCGACGAGGCGGTCACCGACCGCGCGTCGGCGGCGTTCGAGGACATCATCGCCGCCCAACGCGCCGACGGCGGCGCGACCGGGGACCACTTCGGCACAGCCGGCGCCAACGACCGGGTCTGGAACGCCGCGCAGAAACTCGCACTGCATGCCCCCGAGGTGTTCGCCGAGTACTACGCGGCGGACACCCTGGCGCTGGTGTCACAGGCCTGGCTCGGCCCGCGCTACCAGGTCACCTCTCAGGTCAATGTGGTCAATCCCGGTGGCGCCGCGCAGGTTCCACACCGCGACTACCACCTCGGGTTCGTCGATACCGACCAGTTGGCGCACTACCCGGCGCACCTGCACCGGATGTCCGCGACGCTGACGCTGCAGGGCGCGGTCGCCCACTGCGATATGCCGCGCCAGAGCGGGCCGACGATGCTGCTGCCGTATTCACAGCGTTTCGCGGCCGGCTATATCGCCTTCTACCGGCCGGAGTTCATCAGGTTCTTCGCCGAGCACCATGTCCAGGTGCCGCTGCGCAAAGGTGATGCGGTGTTCTTCAATCCGGCGCTGTATCACGGTGCGGGCCAGAACACGTCGTCCGATATCCGCCGGATGGCCAACCTGCTGCAGATCTCGTCGCCCTTCGGGCGCGCGATGGAATCGCTGGATCGCGCCGCCATGGTCAAGGCGCTGTACCCGACACTGCTGCGGATGCGGCGGGCCGGCCGGCCGGCGGGCGACCTGGTCAACATCGTCAATGCCGCCGCCGAGGGCTACCCCTTCCCGACCAACCTCGACAGCGATCAACCCATCGGCAGCCTCGCCCCGCCCAGTCAGGTCGACACCGTGCTGGCCGCCCTGGCCGACGAGCTCAGTCCCACCCAACTCGATGTCGTACTCACCGCACAGAACGAACGGAGAACCCCATGACCACGATCGGCGTGATCGGACTGGGCCGCATCGGCGCATTCCACACCGAAACCCTTTCCGGACTGCCCGGAATCGACGGGCTGGTGATCACCGATGAACGCGCCGACGTGACCGCATCGGTGGCCGCCAAGCATGGCGCGCGGGCCGTCGGCTCGGTCGAGGAGCTGCTGTCCTCGGGTGTCGACGGGGTGGTGGTGGCCGCGGCCACACCCGCCCATGCAGAACTCACGCTGGCATCCGTGCAGCGCGGTATCCCGACGTTCTGTGAGAAGCCGATCGCCTCCACTGCCGCCGAGAGTGCGCGGATCGCCGAGATCATCAGCCGCTCCGGCGTTCCGGTGCAGGTGGGCTATCAGCGGCGCTTCGACGCGGCCTTCGCCGCGGCCAAGGCCGCAGTCGATGCGGGCACGCTGGGCACCCTGCACACCGTGCGCAGCACCACGATGGACCCCGCTCCCCCGCCGATGGACTACATCAAAGGGTCCGGTGGCATCTTCCGGGATTGCGCCGTCCACGATTTCGACATCATCCGCTGGATCACCGGGCAGAATGCCGTCGAGGTCTACGCCACCGGAACGGTCCAGGGTGACCCGCTGTTCGCCGAATACGGTGACGTCGACTCGGCCGCCGCGGTGGTGCGTTTCGACGGCGGCGCGCTCGGCGTCGTCTCCAACGCCCGCTACAACGCCCGCGGTTACGACTGCCGCCTCGAGGTGCACGGCTTCGCCGACAGTGTCGCCGCCGGCTGGGATCACGGTGTGCCGCTGCGGAACACGGATCCGCGCTTTGCCGATCCATCGGATTTCCCGTCGGGCCCGGCACACAACTTCTTCATGGACCGCTTCACCGAGGCGTTCCGCACCGAGCTGGCCGGTTTCGTCGAGGTCGCCGAGGGCGGACCGGTCCGCGGCGCGACCGTCGCCGACGCGGTCGAGGTGGCCTGGCTGGCCGAAGCCGCCACCGAGTCCCTGCGCCGGGGTGCCCCGGTGACCATCGAGGAGGTGCGCAACGCATGAGCACGATCAAGATTGCCGGCGCGCCCATATCGTGGGGCGTGTGCGAGGTCCCCGGCTGGGGCTTCCAGCTCGAACCCGACCGGGTGCTCACCGAGATGCGCGGCGTCGGGCTGACCGCTACCGAGCTCGGGCCGGAGGGCTTCCTGCCCACCGACACCGGCGAGTTGAAATCCCTGCTGGCGCAGCATCAATTGGCCTGCGTGGGCGGCTTCGTCCCGGTGGTGCTGCACCAGGCCGACCACGATCCGGCCGACGACCTTACCGGACCTCTCGATTCATTGGTGGCCGCGGGTGCCGCCGTGGTGGTGCTGGCCGCCGCCACGGGCGCCGACGGTTACGATTCGCGGCCGGTGCTCGACGAATCGCAGTGGGCCACCCTGCTCACCAATCTGGACAGGCTGGCCGGGATCGTCGCCGAGCGGGGTCTGCTCGCGGTCCTGCACCCGCACGTCGGCACCATGGTGGAAACCCGCGCCGAGGTGGACCGGGTGCTGGCCGGAACGTCGATACCGCTGTGCCTGGACACCGGCCATCTGCTCATCGGCGGCACCGATCCGCTGGAGCTGGCCAAGGCGGTACCGCAGCGCATCGCGCACACCCACCTCAAGGATGTGGATGCCGCGCTGGCCGCCAAGGTGCAATCCGGCGAGCTGAGCTACACCGACGCCGTGAAGGCCGGAATGTACACACCGCTGGGAACCGGCGACATTGATATAGCAGCTATCGTCCGCATCTTGCGCGACAACGGCTTCGACGGCTGGTTCGTGATGGAACAGGACACCATCCTCGACGGTGCGCCCGACGGTGACGGACCGCTGGCCGATGTGCGTGCCAGCGTGGCCTATCTGAACAGCGTGACCGGATGAGCCCACTGGGCATCGGGGTGCTCGGCGCGTCCCGGATCGCGGAGGTGGCGATCGTCGGTCCCGCGGTCGAACTCGGTCACCGCCTGGTGGCTGTGGCGGCCCGGGACCGCGGTCGCGCCGAGACCTTCGCCGACAAGTACGGCGTCGAGCGCGTGCTGGACTCCTACCAGGACGTCATCGACGACCCGCAGGTCGACGTGATCTACAACCCACTGGCCAACGCACTGCACGCACCGTGGAATCTCGCCGCCATCGCGGCGGGCAAGCCGGTGCTGAGTGAAAAGCCCTTTGCCCGCGATCATTCCGAGGCGGTTCGGGTGGCCGCCGCCGCCTCGGCGGCTGGTGTGCCCGTGCTGGAGGGGTTCCACTACTTCTTCCACCCGGTGACCCGCAGGGCGTTCCGGCTGGCGGCCGACGGTGACCTGGGCCAGATCCGCCGGGTCGAGGTCCGGATGGCGATGCCCGCACCCGGTGACGACGATCCGCGCTGGTCGCTGGATCTGGCCGGTGGTGCGCTGATGGACCTCGGCTGTTACGGCCTGCACATCATGCGCAGCCTGGGCAGTCTGGGTTTGGGCGATCCGGCCGTCATCCGGGCGCGTGCCGAACTGCGCTCCCCCGGTGTCGACGCCCGCTGCGATGTCGAGCTCGAATTCCCCAACGGGGCCACCGGACTGTCCACCAATTCGATGGTGGCGCCTGACTATTCGTTCACCTTGCAGATCATCGGCAGCTCCGGTGCTGCCTTCGTGCACGATTTCATCCACCCGGCCGCAGACGACCGGCTGACCCTGACCACCGCCGACGGCACCACCGTCGAGCACCACGGCACCCGGGCGTCCTACAGCCATCAGCTGGAGGCGTTCGCCGCCCACGTGCAGAGCGGTGCGCCGCTGCCGTTCGGGGTCGATGACGCGGTGGCCAATATGGCATTGGTGGACGCGGCGTACCGGGCGGCCGGGCTCGAGCCGCGGTAGCGGTGACCGACGCAGGCCCCTGGAGTGATCCGGGGGCCCGCGCCGTCAGCCGCGACGCGGCCCCCTACCCCCGTGCGGAGATGCGCTTTGCGGTGCGAGGACCGGCGGCGCTGCGTGCGCCGTCCTTGGCACTCTTGGCACCGCGGAGCGCCGGGGTGATCGTTGCGTCGGCGACCTCGGTGTCCTCTGCCTCGGCGACCTCGGTGTCCTCTGCCTCGACGTCGAGGGCACCCGGATCCGCGGATGCGGTCCCG
>Ga0075163_10008927_pt1 | contig 13173 bp, 8 predicted proteins | sample JI1023141ADNA_FD_71478 | JGI IMG/M metagenome (GOLD analysis project Ga0075163, IMG submission 71478) | Wastewater effluent complex algal communities from Wisconsin, to seasonally profile nutrient transformation and Carbon sequestration -... | ecosystem: Engineered > WWTP > Effluent > Algae...
ATATATTATTGGTTCTTTTAATGGCACCTGTGACTTCGATCCATCTACCGCAACGTTCAATTTAACATCCTCCGGGCGTGACGGGTTTCTGGCTAAATATGACCCCTCCGGCGCGTTTCAGTGGGCTGTTAAGTTTGGAGGGGCGTCTACGGATAACGTTTGGGGGATTTATGCAGATGCTAATGGAATATACGTTACCGGATATTATACGGGTATAGCTGCGTTTAATTCTACGAGTGGGCTCCAGAACATTATCAGTGCCCAGGGGAACGAAGATTTGTTTGGAGTCAAATATAATGTTTCGGGTGTTGTACAATGGGTCATATCACAGGGAGATTCTGAAACGGATATAGGGTATGAGGTGGTTGCAGATAACAACAACGTTTATTTCATTGGCAGTTACGATGAGGATATAAAATTGTACAATGCCAATGGAAATCTGGCAGCTTCAAGGATTTCGGAACAAAACAATAAAAGCGCCGTAATAATTTCCGCCTATTCGCAAGCAGGTGTAATGCAATGGGCTAACAACATCACTTCCACCGATGACAATCTTGGACTTGGAATTACTCAAGATGCTGGCAACATTTATATTACTGGTTCTATTTCAAGCAACGCACATTTTCAATATCCAAATCCTAGCTTCACCGTGGCAAGCTCTGCCACTGATATTTTCCTGGCAAAATTGTCCAAGTCTTCGGGAGCATTTTTATGGGTATCGGCACAAACGGGCTCTGGTAGTGGAAATGAGTCGGGTTACGATATTGAGCTAAACTACAACACCTTGGTTATTTTTGGAGCATATAATGGCACGTTAAATTATCAGCCGTTTGGTGGCGCTTCCATTAGTTCGAATAACAACGATATTTTCCTTACTTGCTTTGATCTTTCTGGCAATTATTTATGGACAGCGCCGACCAGCGGCAGCGGTGCAGATATTCCTGCGGGACTAGCTCTCAATACAACCGGTGGGATTTTTGTCAGCGGGGCTTATAGTAGTGGAATCGCTTTTGGTTCCGCAAGCCTTACTAGTGCCAGCAATAGTAATATTTTTGTGGCTAAAATTGGTTGTGATAGTATTTTAGGCAATTTTACAACTCCATCCACTCAAACAATATGTACGGGTAGCCTGCCGTCAGTTATTACAGGATCGGTATCTGCCGGGTTAAATTATTTGGTGCAATGGCAAATGAGTACAAATGCTACTAACTGGTCAAATGCCAGTGGTACATCGACAAATATTAGTTACTCACCTCCCACTTTAACAACCAGCACTTATTTTAGAAGAGTGATTTCCGCTGCTGCTACCTGTACAAATTTCTCGAATGGCCCGAGTGCATTTATATCTGTGGATCAATTACCCGTTTCAAATCCTGGCCCTGATCAGTTTGTATGTATTAAAACACCCTCCGCCACGTTGGCGGCTTTGAGTCCTACGTCTGGCACCGGTGTTTGGTCTGTCATTTCAGGGAGCGCGACCTTAAACACCCCTACACTTGCGAATACTGGGGTTACAAATCTCACTATCGGGAATACTGTTTTTCAATGGGTTGTTAGTAGTGGGGTTTGTCCAGCTACAAGTTCTGATATGACCATAACCGTTGTTGATGTCGCATCGCCCGCCGTAGTTGGGGCAAATCAAACCATCTGTTCGAACACCACAGTACTTTCGGCGATATCTCCTACTTCAGGTACGGGTTTCTGGACTGTTTTATCGGGCGCTGGTTCCGTCGCCGCAATAGCAATTCCTAATACGACGGTTTCGGGTGTTGGTACAGGTACAAACTCATTTTTATGGACCGTTTCAAATGGGGTTTGTCCGCCCTCTTATGATACATTATTTGTGTTAGTAGATGCACTGCCAGCAAACGCGTATGCCAGTATCGATCAAACTATTTGTGTTGCATCTGTAACCATGGCAGCAATCTCAACCACAATAGGAAGAGGGTGGTGGAATCTCGTTTCCGGATCAGGGATTTTTTTGGATTCTACGGCAAATAACACCCGTATCGATTCATTGGCTCCAGGTAAAAATGTTTTCCGGTGGTCTGTGGTTAATGGTGTTTGTCCGCAAACATTTGACGAGGTAAATGTATGGCGAGAACTTCCTCCGGATTCAGTATTTGCGGGATCGGATCAGCGGGTTGAAGCTCCTGTGGCAGATCTTTCGGCTACAACGCCCACGCCCGGATTTGGTTACTGGCAAATTCTACAGGGGAGTGGGGTATTCGAAAATGATTCGAGTGCGATAACACGCATTACAGGACTCGCTCAGGGTGATAATAGACTTAGATGGAGTGTGAAGAAAGGTGTTTGCCCTGTTACCACGTCTGATTTGGTGATCTACCTTGAACCTTTTAAAATACCCAATGGATTTTCGCCGAATGGGGATGGTATTAACGATGCTTTCACTATACCGGGAGTCGATTATTACGATCATGCTGAGTTATCTGTGTTTAACCGCTGGGGCGGTATGGTTTACCATAATTTATCCTATAAAAATGATTGGAGTGGAACCAGCATGAGTCATGAGCCGCTGGTTGATGATACCTATTTTTTTACACTCACCATTTCATCCGACATGAACTTCAAGGGTTTCGTTATCATTAAAACATCTAAATGAAGGGATATTTGGCGGCCATATTCATCTTCCTAATCACCAGTGTATCAGCTCAACATAATAGCTCTTACAGTCAATACATGTTTAATGGTTTGCTCCTTAATCCTGCTTATGCCGGAAGTCACGAGGCATTGAATCTAACAGCTTTGTACCGGAAGCAGTGGTTAGGAATAGAGGGAGCTCCTACAACCATAAATTTCACTGCTCATATGCCGTTAAAGAAAAAAAAGGCGGCTTTTGGGATGGTGGTGGCGAATGATAAATTTGGAATCAGCGATAATACGTTATTCCATATTGATTATGCTTATCGGATCAAAGCGGGCAAAGGCATATTATCGCTGGGGTTACTCGCTGGGATAGAAATACTTCAAACTAATTGGAATCAGGTTAGAACTACTCAAATTAAGGATCCTTCGTTTACCGGGAATGCCCAGCGATTCATCTCTCCACGCGCCGGCGCCGGAATTTATTTTTACGCGCAAAAATTTTATTTGGGACTTTCAGCACCTTCAATATTGAACACGAGATTAAGTTTGACCAATTATCAATTACTCCTGTTTAATACGGGATGTGTTTTAAATTCGTCGCGTAATTTCAAAATAAAACCCGCAGTTTTGGTCAAATATCTTTTAAACTCTCCTTTGGACGCGAATCTTTCAACTACCTTCTACTGGAAAGACTATATTGGGGTTGGTTTTGGCTACAGCCTAAATAATACCGGTTTTGTGTTAGTGGATGCAAAGGTGAATGATCAATTCAGAATTGGTTACGGGTATGATTACTCTTTTTCGGAACTCAGGAATTATTCTACCGGCAGCCATGAGGTGATTCTCCGTTATTTATTTCAATATAAAATTCAGGTACCAAGTATAAGGTATTTTTAATATGAAACGATTGCAATTATATATGTTCTTTTCGTTATTAGTTCCGACTTTGGCTTTCTGTCAGGAAATTGCACCTTTCTCCGAACCAGTTTCCCGACAAGAGGATTCTTCAAAAATCAGAATCCTACGTCTGGGAATTAATTCCCCACAATCTGATTTCTGTCCGCAGATTCTTGACAAGAATCTCATATTTGTTTCGGGGAGGCCAAACGAATTGGCTATAGCTCACCCCAATGAACTTAACAGCGAGGTTACCGACTTGTTCTACGCAGTAAAACATGATTCGGTGAGGTTTGGAGCGGTAAAGCCATTTTCCAGGGAACTTAATAGTGTTTACAATGAAGGGCCGTTTTCGATTAGTGGCGATGGTAAAATAATTTACTTTTCGGGGAATGCTAAAGAAGTGCATTCGAAAAAAAGTATCAGCCGATTGCAAATATATACTTCTAAAAAGCTGGCGGGAGGATGGGAATCTCCCCAACCTGCGTCTTTTTGCGATGGAACATATTCAAATTTCCATCCCTCTCTTTCGGGCGACAATCGCTATCTGGTGTTTTGTTCCGACATGCCAGGAGGTTATGGTGGCATCGACCTTTACGGGACAAAATTTGAGAATGGGCAGTGGGGCAAACCTGTAAATTTGGGACCTACAATTAACAGTGCATTCAATGAATTATTTCCATATATTTCAGACAATAATATGCTTTATTTTTCAAGCAATCGGATAGGTGGACATGGTGGGCTTGACCTCTATACCATTAACCTGGGTAAACGGGATAACAGCACGGCGATTCATCTTGAACCGCCATTGAATAGCGCGTTCGACGACTTTGGGTTTCACTTGGATTCATCGGGAATTACGGGGTATTTTAGTACGAACCGAATTGCAAAATATAACGACGATATTTATTATTTTTACTCCTACCCCGATTTCAGCCTGGCAAAAACGCCGCCTGAAAAAACTAAATTTTGTTATACTTTTTTTGAAGAAAAGAACGGGCAGGATGATGAATCCATTAATTCGAGCTACGAATGGGATTTTGGCAACGGGGAAAAAAGGCGGGGCGAAACCTGTAAGTACTGTTTTAATAAGCCGGGTAACTACACCATTCAGTTGAATATTGTTGAAAAAAACTCCGGCGAAGTGTTTTATAACAAAGTAACTTATACCTTAACGGTTGAGGAACCTCCCAAAATATTTATCGATTGTGCTGATACCCTTGACGTTGGTCGGGAAGTAAGGATAAATGCTGATAAATGTCGTCTTAAAGGATACGAGCTAAATGGTTTTTACTGGTCGTTTGGGGATGGGAAATATAATCAGGGGAAGTATGTGAAACACAGGTATCAAAAAAAAGGCACTTATAAAATGGAACTGGGAGTAATTGCAAAAAATATTCAAACACAAAAAGTAGAGAAATTTAGAATTGTAAAAAACATTATTGTTAAAAGTACTATATGAACCGAAAAATAATTTTACTAACCTTTGTTTTAATTTTTAAATGCTTTCTAGCGCAGCAAACACCTTCGCCCGACGAGAAAATACCCTATGTTTGTACATTTAGTAAGGATTCAGATAAGGAATGGGGAGACGATGATTTTGTGCAAATTTTCTTTTTTGTAATACCTGAAACTTATAAAAAGCCCATTTACATTCGCGTGTTCGATCCTGAAATTGGCGGTAGTATTGATGAAAATCACGGCGCTTTTAATAGCAAGTGTCGGTTGTCTATTTATGGTGGACCAAAAACACACTCCCATAACGACGCGAAAAATCAGGATCCGGTTGGCGATTTCAAGAGTGGTAACCTGTTGGCAACAAAGACATTCAGTAATGAAAAAAATTATGACCAGCAATGGTACACACTTGGGCCGTTTAATCCTGTGGACGGTGAATTTCAGCCGGAGTTTAAGGGCCGTGTTTTTAAACTTGTAGTTGAGGGACTGGAGGGAGATGATGGAAATCTATACAGAATTTTTCTCTCTTCAGAAGCTAACGAAAATAAGCCCGTTGAAGGTGGTAACACTTTCGCTTACGAATACGCTTTTAGACTGGCAGATACAAAGGGCGCCGTATCTCATTTGTATCCCTTTGTGGGAATGGGTGTTACTGCGGTAAAAATAAAAATATTTGATTTTGATAATGATGGCATCATTCGTGTGGTTTCCGTAGCCAAAAAGGGCGAAATTAGTAAACCCGTAAACAACGCCGAGTGGATGGAAAGCACCCACAAGATTTCCAAAGAAGAGGTGAGTACCTCACTGGATGTACAATTTATAAAGAAAAAAGATCTAAAAAATAATAACATAGTAGTTGTAATATCCAACCAGTATGGCGAATTGATGCCGTTTTTTACCACACCTATAGGTGGGGTGCCAAAGTATATTTATAAAATTTCGCACAAAGCAGACGAAGACGAGGATTGAGAATAATGAAGCCCAAGAAGAGATTCATCTTATTATATTTATTTGGAGTTTGCGCAGGTTACGCCCAAACTTACAATTTTCATGTTTATGCCGAAGACCAGGGGTTAGCGCACACCTATGTCTATCATATTAGCCAGGCACAGAATGGTCCGCTGTATCTGTCTACGGGAGAAGGGTTAAGCATATATGATGGTAGAGGATTTACAACGTATACGAACAAGGACCTGGCTGCTAATTTTGTGTCCGTTCATTTAGTAGATTCTAGGAAAATTCCATGGATTGGCCATTCACAGAAGGGTGTCACCTACATGAAAGGGACAAAGTTTGTTTCCCTGACCAATGATTTGCTTTCAGGGTACAAAGTCACTCAATTTGCCGAGGACAAGTATAAGAATATTTGGATCTCAACCAGTGGCGGCGGTTTATTTAGAGTCGATTCAAATTTTTTACTTAAAGCGGTTCATTGTCCGGAGGCATCAAACATCAATAGCATGTTGTTTAATACGGATGGCTACTTAATAGCAGGAACTACAAATGGCCTTTTTCTACTTAATACGACAACCAATACAGCGAAAGTATTGTGCGATGTCCCTGAGTTCAGGCACAAGAACATAAAGCAGGTTTTCCCGGTTCAAAAATCCAAACGACTTTTCTGGGTATCAGTAGAAGGGGAAGGTGTTTATAAAATTAAGCGGGAAGGCGATTGTTTCAAAATAGTCATGCACATTCAGTCACAATTAATGGCGGCGCAATCTGAAAATATTTCCTGTATTTATAGCGACAGGGGAGGGAATTTATGGGTGAGTTTGTTCGGAGAGGGATTACGTAAAATTATTTTCAATACATATAACGAAGATTATTCTGTTTATAAAATTGATAAAGCGAATGGACTTAAAAATGTACATATCCAATCAATTTTTGAGGATTTTGAGGGCAATATGTGGTTTGGCACATTTGGCGGCGGGCTTATTGAAAAACCTATCGAAAAATTTTCGTTTTACAGTCTAAAGGATGGCCTTGAAAATGTGGATGTCAGAAAAGTGGTCAGGGACAGGAACGGAAATTTGTGGATTGGTAATAAAAACGGGTTTAGTTTTTTTAATCCTGAAAGTTATACCTACATCCAGTATAATAAGAAAAACGGATTTTTGGATGATGAGGTAAACGCTCTGGAGATGGATGACGAAGGCATATTGTGGATAGGCACGCAGAGTCATGGTGTTTATTTATTTGATCCGGAAGCTGGAAAGTTTGAAAATTTTTCGGCGAAATATAAATCCAGTCAATTGTCAATAAACTATGTCACCAAGTACAAAGACGAAATGCTTATTGCCAGTGAAGAGGGTGTTTGTAATTTTGCCCTGAGATCGAAGGATATAAAATTTTATACCACCAATGAAGGGTTGTTACATAATAATGTTCTTCATCTGTTTTTTGATAAAAAGAAAAGACTTTGGGTTTCTTCTCACGGTTCGCCCCCGTACTATCTGTCTAATGGAAAGGACACGTCCCTTAAGGATATTACCGATTTATTTTCGTTTAATGTAAATGCCATTACGGAGGATCAAAACGGAAATATTTGGATCGCAACAGAAGGCGATGGGGTTTTTCGATATGATGGCAAGCACATTACAAATTACAGGATGACCGAAGGCCTCTGCTCTAACTATTGTTACGGGATTGAAGTGGATAAAAATAATTCCGTCTGGGTGGCCCACAAAAATGGATTAAGTGAAAAAAAAGCGCTCAAGAAGGATTTCAACCCTATTACTAAAACGGAAGGTTTGTTGTTTATCGAAAATAACCAAAACGCCATATATAAAGACAGAAACGGTGATCTCTGGTTTGGAACCACGGAAGGAATTGTACATTATAATTCGGAGATCGGCAGGATAAGTAACGCTGAACCCAAAGTTTCAATACTGGGTCTCAAGATAAGTGGGAAACCATTTATTTTGTCTGAACCTGTTGAAGTTCCATATGGTATTCATTCTGTACATATCGAATTTTTAGCTATTTCGCTTACCAATCCCGAGAAAATAAAATACAAGTCCAGACTTCTTGGAGTAGACTCTACCTGGAAGATAACTCCTTCCGCTACTCCGTTCATGGATTATCCAACCCTTTCCAATGGGAGGTATAAATTTCAACTAATGGCTTGTAACAGCGAAGGTTTGTGGACCCAGAAACCGGTTGAAATTGAATTTACGATTAGAGAACCTATTTGGAAGAAAATATGGTTTTATGTATTGTTGGTCGCAGGCGTTGTATCAATCACCTATCTCATCATTGTTTGGCGAACTGCTAACCTGAAGCGATCCCAAATGTTACTGCAAACAAAAGTTAAGCAAAAGACATTTCTCTTGCAGCGCGAAAAAGAAGAGGTGGAAAAAATTAAGGTAGAGCTGGAAATTAAAAATAAAGACATTACAGACAGTATTAATTACGCTAAAAGAATCCAGGATTCTTTATTACCCCCCGACGAACTCTTAAGTGACCTGTTTGATGAGAACCATTTTATATTTTACAAACCTAAAGATATTGTAAGTGGTGATTTTTATTGGGCGGCTAAAGTTGAAACCGGGGGTGAAAAATCGCAAAAACTTTCACTTGCAGCGGTTGCCGATTGTACAGGTCATGGTGTGCCTGGCGCATTTCTAAGCATAGTAGCCAATTCGTTCTTAAAACAATCGTTAACCGAAAAATTTGTAACCAATACCGGTGAGGTGTTAGACTATCTGAACAAAAACATCACCGGCACGCTCAATCAATCCTCAAAAATCCGGAACAGAATCCGTGACGGTATGGACCTTGCGATTATCGCGATTGATTATAGAGCACATAAATTGTATTATTCGGGGGCAAATAACTCACTTTATATTTTTAGAAAAACAGACGCTGAGCCGAAGTTATTCATTCTAAAGCCAACTAAACAGGCCATTGGTTCAGTGTCAGAAAAGATTTTGAACTACCAGTCCCAAATTTTCGATCTGCTCGCCGGTGATACTATCTACATGTTTACAGATGGTTACCCGGATCAGTTTGGTGGTGATTATGACAAGAAACTAAATTATAAGCGGTTTAAGGAAATTCTTTCTACCGCTTCTGAGATGCCAGTGTCTTTGCAACGGGCTTACCTGGAAGAGTGTTTTGAAAGGTGGAAAGGCAGGGCTCCTCAAACAGATGATGTGTGCGTGATGGCCATAAAAATATAACCCGCCAGAGTAGACAAAATCGAAAGACAGGAGACCTTGACCGTTGATTTTTAACGGATCGTTCTCCTATACGCTGTAAAATTAAGGTATTAAAGGTAGTGTGTTGCCTGAATGTAGTGCATTAAATGCAAGCAGATTGCAACTGGCGCCCTTTTTAACAAAGAGCCGACCGTGAGTTTTTTTTGTGTTTTTAACAGACCTGAACGATCTCTCCCTGAAAATTTTCGATACCTTTAATATAAAATTAATTCTCATGAAACAGTTTGGATTATTTTTTCTTTTTCTGACTTCCTTAGCACTTTATTCTCAGGATACAATCTATACCCGACGCGGAGAAGTTATTAATGCCAAAGTTGAGGAGGTTGGTATAAAAAACATTAAATATAAAAAAGCGTCTAATCCCGATGGTCCTTTGTATACGCTTGGTAAATCAGAGATAACTCTTATTCAATATAAAAATGGTTCTAAAGATGTTTTCCCGATTTCGGAAATAATTGTTGAGCCGGAAGTTACAAATATTACGAACACGCGATCTGATGAGTCCGAAGACGAGGGTGTTGTTATTTTGAGACCGGTTTTTCGGGTAATGGTTAACATGCTGCCCGGGCTTTTTTTTGGTTCCTGGTCATGGGGCGTGGGTTGGAATGGCTGGGGATTCTGCCAGCCGCTGAATAATGGTGGCAATCACGCGCATCAATCTGGTTACGGGCACTATGGCCGCCGATAACCGGAAGGTAAGCAAGAGGTCACTTACTGTCGAGAGGATTACGGTTTATTAATTTTCTTTTGAAATTTTTAACAATGCTGTATAAAAAAATCCACATAATTTTGAATTATGGGTAGAGGGTTGTGATGTGCTGGTTTGTTTTGTTCTATTTTGGGGGCATTTGACCGCCGCCCATTTTTTAACGAATGGTATAAAGTTTACTTACTAATGGAAATTGATACACATGAGTATGAAAAGTTCAAATATCGACATTGTTAATTCTATCGGCGAAAAAGAGTTTTTCGAAAAGTACTTTTACCCGCAAAAACCTGTTGTAATCAAAGGGCTTGCCGACAAACACCCAGCCGGTAAAAAGTGGACGATCGATTACATTAAAGAAGTGTGTGGTGATGTGATGGTGGATGTGTTTGATAACTCAAATAAAAACAGCGCGTCAGCTTTTACAAATCCGGACCTTAAGATGAAGTTTTCTGAGTATGTTGACACTATTGTGGAGAACAAGCCAACTTCCCTCCGAATGTTTTTATTTAACATGTTTAAGAGCCGGCCGCAGCTACGTAAAGATTTTCCCTGCCCCGATTTTTTTAAAGGAATTTTAGGACGCGTTGGATTTATGTTTTTTGGCGCAAAAGGCATTAAAGTAAGAATCCATCAGGACATGGATATGTCTAATGTAATACTTACGCAGTTTTACGGTCGTAAACGGGTTGTGCTGGTAGCCCCCGAATATTCCGCATTAATATATAAACTGCCATTTAATACACACTCTTTGGTAGATTTGGACAATCCCGATTACGAAAAATACCCCGGTCTTAAATACATCAAAACGTATGAATGCATGCTTGAGCACGGCGATTCGGTATTTATGCCAAGCGGTTATTGGCACTTCATTACCTACGTGGATGGCGGTTTTTCCGTAAGTTACCGCAAAATGGCGCATACCTTTGGAGGAAAGATCAATGGGTTTCTTAGTTTATGTATATATATGCCCTATGATAAATTAATGAATAGACTTATGGGCGAAAAATGGCTTGAAAAGAAAGAGAAGATGGCTGAAGAAAGGGCCAATAGGTTTATAAAAAATATAAATGGGCAGGATGGGGTCATGAACGTTCAATGGCAACATCAGTAGAACACGTGGTGATGCATTATGCGATTTAGTTTCAAACAGAACGTCGCGCTAGTAAAACATCAAAATAGTTAAAAGATTAAATTAGCTGATTTGTTAACGCGAAATTCTTACCGGGTTTTTATTTTCGTCTATCGCTACAAATGTAAATTCTCCGCTAACAGCTTGTTCGCGATGATCTGAGTACATTTGTTCAATAAAAATATCTACGCGAATTTTAAGACTTTTATTGCCAAGGTGAGTGACTTTTCCTATTAACTCTACAATTGTGCCCGCCGGAATTGGTTTTTTGAAATCGATTCGGTCGCTACTCACCGTTACCATAAGTTGTCGACTAAATCGGGTGGCTGCAATAAAAGCAACCTCATCCATCAATTGCATGGCCGTGCCTCCAAATAATGTGTCGTAGTGGTTAGTGGTGTTAGGGAAAACTGCTTTAAATATCCGGGTCTCCGATTGCCCAATCCTTTCTTCTGTAGTCATATTTCTAAGTTTGTTTTAGTTTAATATCCGCATACCAAAATCCTCTGGTGGTTTTTCCGTTCTTGTCGGCTCCTTGATGCAAAAGATCCAGAGGTTTGTAAATTTTATCTCCGACTTCAATATCAATTGGAAATTTAAAAATCGCTCCCTCATAGCAGTACGTGTGGTACTCTCCATTCTCTCCACAAGGGTCTATGTCATTAGCCAAATCATCAATAAACTTCTGGTCAATGATTTTACCTACGTCTTCCTTGTTTAAGTAGGCGTCGTTGCCGCAGCAAATCACCGTTTTATAGCCCAGCGTCAGAAATTCGCTAATCAGTAGCTTCGTGTTTTTTTTCCATAACGGAAAAACAGCTTTCATAGCTACAAGTGCCAGTTTCTCTTCACGGTATTTTCGTAAGTCGTCCAAAAAAATATCACCGAATATAACCGTATCAATCCCCTCGGATTTTGCTTCCAGAAGTACTTTTTCCATTTCCCTTTCATACTCCTTGTTACTGGCCTCATACACATAAACTTTTTTTAAGGGCAGACCAATGGATTTGGCTTGCGTCTCCAGGAGCGATTCGTGAATCCCATGCATTGAAACGCGTTTCAGGTTTCCGTTAACCGAGGTGAGAAGAAATTGTATGTCATAAGTATTGAGTTGCAACACATAATGCAGACAAAGAGTTGAGTCTTTACCACCACTCCAGGAGAATATGGCTTTTTGTTTTCCCACAAAAAATAGTTTAATACGAAAGCTTTTTACAAATTTCAAACGACTTTCGTGATCAAATGCAGAGGTTGCGCAGGAGAGGAATGACCAAACGTATAAGGCGCACTGTTTATTCCTGACCCCGGCTTCATTTCGCGAAAGCATGGTCATTCTGCTGATAGGCAGATAATTAAGGTAGGTCTCGTGGCTTGTAACATTTTACTGTCCTTCCCATCACTTTAACGGTGAAAGTGGATTTAGTCGTAATTTTTTTCTGTTACTTACAGTTGCGCGACAGCCCATGGTTTACACATGGTTCCCTGTTATACTGAAATTATTCAGAACCTTAATTTAGGTGTGAAATAAAGTAAAAGAACTTTTCGGTTGTAAATATAGAGAATGCTTTCCTATAAAATTTAGTTCTTTCAAGTCGCTTTTATAATAAGTTGTGCTTACACGGCACCCACTTTTGACTATAAGCGTTAAAAATAGGTTTCAGGTTGATTAAAAATGATGGTTTGTTTATCGAAAAGGAGTTTGCTATAATTCGTAGCAATCAACTGCTACTTTTTGAGCGTAACTTTAGCAATATCATGATAACAGAGATTGAAACACCTGCGTATTTTAAGGGACGTGGCGCCCAGGTAAATACAAATAACAAATTCCTTCAAAATAGTTATGTTCAGGAGCATCTGGAAGGTCTGGATGAAGGATTTCTTCAAAAAGAAAAAACGGAAATCATTTATACTTATCCAAAAACGCTCATTAATAAAGTGGAAAGTACCGATATTGGGATGGGGTATTCCATGAATCCATACCAGGGATGTGAACACGGGTGTATTTATTGTTATGCCAGAAATACACACGAGTACTGGGGGTATAGTGCAGGACTCGATTTCGAGAGAAAGATCATTGTAAAAAAAAATACGATTGAAGCACTTGAAAAACACTTTAGTAATAAAAACTGGAAACCTAAACCAATTATGCT
>Ga0075163_10008928_pt1 | contig 13173 bp, 12 predicted proteins | sample JI1023141ADNA_FD_71478 | JGI IMG/M metagenome (GOLD analysis project Ga0075163, IMG submission 71478) | Wastewater effluent complex algal communities from Wisconsin, to seasonally profile nutrient transformation and Carbon sequestration -... | ecosystem: Engineered > WWTP > Effluent > Algae...
GAGAACGACGGCTCTTCGTTGTTCTTCGTGTCCTGCGTGAGGCGCTTCACCTTGCCGCTCGCGACCTCGATGGTGAACAGATCGAACGCGTTGCGCTCGTCGCGGGCGGTGAAGGCGATCACATCACCACGCGGGCTCCATGCGGGCGTCTGGTTGTAGTTGCCCTGGAAGGTGAGGCGCTTCACGTCGCTACCGTCCGTGTTCATCACGTACACCTGCGGAGACCCGCCACGGTTCGACACGAACGCGAGCTTCTTTCCATCGGGGGAGAAGCACGGCGACGAGTTCAGGAAGTACTTCGTGTCGGTCACCTTGGTCGCGCCGCTGCCGTCGGCGTTGGCGACGAAGAGCTCGGCGTTCTCGCCGTCAGACACCGAGTACGCGATGCGCTTGCCATCGGGCGAGAAGTCGACGCCGGCGACCATTCGGCCGTTCGCGACGAGCGGCGTCGAGTCTCCACCAACGCGGCCGAGGAAGAGCTCGGGCTTGCCGCGCTTGTATGAGGTGAAGGCCACGCTGCGATCGGGCGCGACCGCGGGCAGCACGTTGATGTTCCCGTTCGACACGGGAGCCGCATTCTTCCCGTCCCAGTCGGCGAGGTAGACGTCTTTGCCGCCGCCCGTCTTTCGCACGTAGGCGATGCGCGACTCGAACGGGCCCGTCTCTTTCGTGAAGTGTTTGTAGACGGCGTTCGCGAGTTTGTGCGCCAGCCGCCGCGCGTCCTTCGCGGGAGCGGCTTCGCTGACCTTCAGCTCTTCACGGCCCGAGTTCACGCTGAAGAGGCGCAGGTCGGCGCGCAGCGTGTCTCCGTCTTTCGAGAGCTGCGTCTTGATGAGCGTCTCGGCCCCGACGTTGAGCCAGTTCTGGAAGGTGATGGTCGCCGCCGTCACGCCCTCTTTGGAGTCAGCGAGGTACGACTTGCGATCGAGTACCTGAAACAGCCCGCACGCTTGCAGATCGAAGAAGAGCGCCGAGTCGAACTCCGCGGTCGAGGCCTTCGCGCCGTCGTCCTGCGCGAGCGGCACCGGCAGCGCCATGGGCATCGGCCGGAAGTTGGCGCCGGAGATCTCGATCACCGTCTGCTGCGCGAACGCAGGCACGGCGATGAGGAACAGCAGGGCAGACGCGAACGGCTTCATCAGGCGGGGCTCCAGTCGAAGACGGAATGACCCAGAGAGGTTACGGCGAGAAGACGAGGGCCACACCGTTCTTCTTCAGGGTATCTCTCAGGTGTTCAGGCGGGGGGCCGAACGGAGCTGCTTTCTTGATCGCTCCCAGCACGGCGCTGTCGAACAGCTCGTTTCCCGAGGGCTTGCTCAAGTCGACGTCGAGCAGCTCACCGGTCGCGCCGAGCTTCATCATCACCGTAGCCTTCAGCGTTCGTCGCTCGGCTTCAGGGATGGTGTCGGAGACGTCGTAGTTTCGCTTCACCACCGCACTCAGCAGGCCGTAGTACCGCTCGCCTTCCTGCTTCGCCGAGTCGCCGTCCTTGTCGCCCGCTTCATCGCCTTCCGGCGCTTCCTGCGAAGCCGCGCGGCCCGTCTTGTTGAACGCGTCGAACAGGCTCTTCTTCGTGTCTTTCGCGGGCTCTTTCGCCGTGTCCTTCTTCGGCTCGACCTTCGCGTCCTTCGACGGCAGGGCGACGGCCTTGTCAGGCGGAGCAGCGACTGGTGCAGGAGCGGCCTTCTCGGCAGGCGGAGGGGGCGGTGGGGGCTCTTCCTTGCGTGGCAGCAGCTTCTCGTCGCGCTTCTTTCCCAGGCGCACCAGCGACGCCTTGATGGGCTCGGGCTCCATCGAGAGCCGTGGCGGCGAAAACAGCCACGAGAAGACCGTGAGGAACGCAGCGAACAGCACGTGCACCACGAGCGAGATCGACACGAACGCGACGATGGGCGTCGGGCGCGGTTGGAGCAGGCTCTCGGTGCGAGCAGTCGTCATTTCTTGTCGGACGCTTTGGGAGCACCCATCGGGTCCGTCACCATACCGAGGTTCGTCACGCCGGCCTTCTGGGCGGCGGCCATCACGTCGACGACGATGCCGTAGGGCAGGTCGCGATCGGCGTGCAGGTACAGCTCCTTCTCGGCCTGCAGCTTCGCGTTCGCCTTCAACTTCTCTTCGAGCTCGGCGAGCGGAATCTCGACCTCACCGATGAAGACCTTCTTGTTGATGTCGATCGAGAGCACGAGCTTCTTGTCGGCGGCCTCGACCGGCTGCGCCTTCGTCGTCGGCAGGTTCACCTTCACGCCCTGCTGAATCAGCGGCGCGGTGACCATGAAGATGATGAGCAGCACCAGCATCACGTCGACCATCGGCGTGACGTTGATCTCGGCCATCGTCGTGCGGCCACCGCCTTTGCCCGAGCTCATGCCCATGACGGTGCCCTCACTTGAAGAAGTGGCGCTTCACGATGTTGAGGAAGTCGTTCGAGAAGTTCGACATCTCGGTGTCGAAGATTTTGATCTTCGAGAGGAACGAGTTGTACGCGACGACCGCGGGGATCGCGGCGAACAGGCCGGCGGCGGTGGCGAGCAGCGCGTTGCCGATGGGCGCGGCGACCGTGGTGATGGTGGCGTTGCCCTTCTCGGCGATCTCGTTGAACGCGCCGAGAATGCCCATGACCGTGCCGAAGAGGCCGATGAAGGGGCCGGTGCTGCCGACGGTGCCGAGGAAGGGAACGTGCGCCTCGAGCGTGGTGATCTCCTGCAGCGACGCGCGCTGGAGCGCCCGCTCGACGTTCTCGATGCCTCCGAGCCGCTCACTCATGGCGCCCTCGGCGCTCTGCTTCTGCTGCGCGAGCTTCGAGAGCTCTTCGTAGCCGGCGCGGAACACGCGCGAGAGCGGGCTGGCCTCGAGCTTCTGCGCCGTCGTGTAGATGGCGTCGAGGCGGTTCGACTTCCAGAAGGTGTCGAGGAAGGTGACCGACTCGACGCGCGCCTTCCGCAGCTGCATGAACTTCATGCCGATGAGGGCCCAGGAGTAGGCAGACGCAGCACCGAGCAGCAGCAACACGAGCAGCTCGACGGCCGAGGCGCTCTTGAGCACATCCAGGTAATTGATCGCGGCCAGCATGGAGGGGCCGGGCTACCAGAGGCGACCGGGTGCGGCAACAAACCACTGGAGAATCATGGATTTGCCAAATTGTCGGTGAATACAATCGGCAGGTTCCCGTCTGGAGAGCCCATGAACCGTTCCTTCCTGAGTGTTGCGACAGCCGCAGTGATCTCGTTGCTGGCGTCGGGCTGCATCATCGTCGCCAACAACAAACTCGCAGGTGACATCACCGTCGTGTGGTCGTTCAACGGCCAGACCTGCATGTTCGTTCCCCAGGTTCAGAGCGTGCGCGTGACGATTCCCGGTGCGCAGCTTCAGAACAACGGCGTCTACCCGTGCATGTCGAACAACGTGGCCGGCATCACCTTGCTCAACTTCCGCGGCGGCACCTACCAGCTCACGGTCGAGGGCCTCGACTCGGCCGGTCGCGTCGTCTACCGCGGCACGACGTCGGCGGTGGTCGATGGGAACGTCTCGGTCAGCGTGAACCTCACGCCGCAGCAGGGCGCCACGGGGTCGGCGATCATCTCGTGGGTGTTCCCCAACAACCTCACCTGCGCGCAGGTCGGTGACGTCGCTGGTGGCCGCCCCGTCTCGCGCATGAGCGTCAGCATCGACAACGCGACGCCCACGATCGTCGACTGTGCGCGCGGCAACGCGACGGCGGCGAACCCCTCCGCGGCCATCACCATCGACAACCTCACCGGCTCGCACGTCATCGACGTCATCGCGATGGACAGCGCGAACTTCCCGTACCTGCGCGCGACGAACACCATCACGGCCATGGTCGGTGGCGCTGCGGCGAACACGCTCCAGCTGCAGTGGGTCGTCGGCAGCCTGCCGCTGCGTTGGTCGTTCCTGAACCAGGGCCTGACCATCACCTGCCAGCAGGCGCAGGTGACGCAGGTCTACGTGAACTTCCGCAACCAGCAGACGCAGCAGCTCGTGTTCAACGACAACAACATGGCGGGCCCCGCCGTCCCCTGCGTCGACGCGAACAACATTCAGGGCACCTTCTGGCCGTTCTTCTCGGCGGGCAACTACGAGGTCTTCGTGCAGGCCCCCATCACTGGCGGTGCGTACACGTACAAGTCGCCTCAGACGGGCACGATCCCCGTGCTTCAGGTGCAGGCTGGCGTGTTCGCCCAGTCCGCCGCGATGGGGCAGCAGCTGGTCCTTCAGTAACCCTCGAGCGCTGACGAATTCGCCGGGCGTGGATCCTCCTCAGAGGCTCCACGCCCGAGTCGTTTCGGTGGCGCGCCGTGTGCTAACCGCTTCCCTCATGCGGCACGACAGACACAGCCCCATCGGCGTCTTCGACTCCGGCGTCGGTGGCCTCACGGTGCTCAAGGCGCTCGTCGAGCGGTTGCCCCTCGAGTCGACCGTGTACCTGGGAGACACCGCGCGTGTTCCCTACGGCACCAAGTCGCCAGAGGTCGTCACCAAGTACAGCCTCGCGAACGCCGAGGTGCTGCTCGAGTACGGCGTGAAGCTGCTCGTGGTGGCGTGCAACACGGCCTCAGCAGCAGCCCTGCCTGCCCTCCGTGAGGCGCTCCCGATTCCGGTCGTCGGCGTGATCACGCCCGGCGCGACCGTGGCTGCGCATGCCACGAAGACCGGAAAGATCGCGGTCATCGGGACACCCGGGACCATCGCCTCGGGCGCGTATCAGCAGGCGCTCGCGTCGATTCGCACCGACCTCGAGGTGCACACGCAGGCGTGCCCGCTGTTCGTGCCGCTGGCCGAAGAGGGTTGGGTCGAAGGTGACGTGCCGCGCATGGTGGCCGAGAAGTACCTGGCTGGCGGGCTGCTCTCGCGTGGCGTCGACACGCTGGTGCTGGGCTGCACGCACTACCCGCTGCTCTCGAGCATCATTCAGCAGGTGGCAGGGCCGGGCGTGACGCTGGTGGACTCCGCGCGTGCGACGGCCGATCGCGTGGCCGAGGTGCTCCAGGAGCGTGACCTGCTCAAGCGTGAACGCCTCGCGACCGAGCGCCACTACCTCGTGACCGACACGCCGAACCGCTTCATCGAGGTCGGAGCCCGCTTCCTCGGGTACTCCATCTCGGGCGCGCGGCAGATCGATCTCAAGCTCAAGGGCTGAGGTGCGCGCACGGCTCATCGGCGGAGCGTTGGTCGTCGCGCTCGTGGTCGGCCTTTGGTGGTCGACGACGCGCGAAGTCGACGTTGCTCCGTCAGCCGAGGTCGTCGACGCAGTTGCTTCGCGTCCCGATCGAGTCGCCGAGGCCGTTGCTCCGCGTCCCACGAGCTCGACCCGCCGGCTCGCGCCAGCGTTCGTCGCGCCAGTCGTTCGCGCCGAAGGACTGCCGCTCGAGCCTTCTCCGGTGCTGGGTGTTGCCGACGCCGCCGTTCCTGCGCCTGTCGCAGAGGTCCGTGAGGTGATCGAGGCAGTCGCAGAGCCCAAAGACTCGGGTGCGCCTGTCACTGCCGACCAGCCGAAGCCTGTCGAGGCGAGTCCACGAGAAGACGACGCTCGCTTTCAGGTTCGTTGGGGCGACGAAGGCCAGTGCGGGTCGAAGCGGCTCGCGGCGATGCGGGCCGAGCGGGAGTCGCTGCTCGCGAACTTTCCCACGCGCAGCTTCGGCGAAGCGACGATCGCGTTCGACCCCCGACTCGACCCTCGCGTGGTGGCGCTGGTGGCCGATCGGCTCATCGCGGCGCGCGCTGCAACGGCGCAGTGGATCGACTGGCTCCCGAACGTTCCGCCGCCCGCGACCATCGTCTACTTCGACACCGCGCAGCTTCAGTCCGTCGCCTGCGTCAGCGCCCAGACCATCGGGTACTTCGACGGCCGGCTGCACGTCAGCGCCGATGCCTCGCTCTCCGAGGCGATGGTCGGCCAGACGGTGATTCACGAGTACGTGCACTTCGCGCTCAACACGCTGTCAATTCCGAAGCCCATGTGGCTGCACGAAGGCCTCGCGATGCGAGTGGCAGAGGAGACGTGGTTTCAAGACAGCCGCCTCGACTTCGCGCGCTGGCTGCGGGAGCACCGGCTGCCGTTCGACGCGATGGTCTACGCGTTCCCGCACACGGCAGACGAGAAGTTCGCCCTCGCGGCCTACTACCAGAGCGGGCGCATGGTCGACTTCATCCAGACGCAGCGTGGGCCGACCGCGGCCCGCGAGCTGGTTCGGCTGCTCTCGACGCACGCCGTGACGGCCGATGACGCGTTCGTGCGTGGGGCGGGGCTCACCCCGTCGTCACTCGAGCCCTACTGGAAGGACTTCGTTCAGGCCCGCTGATCAGCTGCGCGTGGCGTTCGGCTCGGGCTGTGGCTGCGTCTCGACGACCACCGGCGCAATCTTGATGGCCGCATCGATGCCGATGTCATCGGCGCGCGGAATGAGACCAGTCGTCATCGTCACCAATTTCTCGAGCGTCTTGAAGAAGCCGATCTTGGTGAGCGGCCAGTTCAGCCAGCCCGTGGTGATGCAGTAGTACTTGTCGAACGGCGCCGTGTGGTGAACGTCGTGGTGACCGACCGGCAGAATCAAGTGCGCGCGCTGCAGGAAGCGGATGAAGCCAGGCAGCTCGTGCGCCTCGAGGTGCGACCACTTGTGGAACTGGTTGGTCATCATCACCCAGAAGATCATCGAGCCCAGCGCGACCATCAGGAAGATGAGCAGCGACTGGTAGCCCTCGACGTCGAGCGGCATGAAGATGCAGATGCAGCCGACCCACAACGAGATGAGGCAGTTGTTGCCGTTGGTCTCGATGGCGTCGTGACGGGTCATCGCCTTCGCGTCGACGTGGTGCTCGCGGAACGGGCGAATGAGGCCGGGCCCGATGAGCGGCAGCTTGGTCGAGCCCCACGTGTCGGCGAGCCAGTGCACGAACCCCGAGATGAAGTCGGCCATCACGTAGCCAGTCATGAATGCCGAGGCGATGAGGAAGCCGCGGCCTTCGCTGACCGACCAGGTGCGCCGAACGATGAGCACGATGAGCGTGAAGAACGCGAAGATCGAGAAGATCTCCACGTAGCGCCACCACGAGTGGTACCCGGCCGCGAGCGTCTTCGCGTCATGCATCTTCAGTTTCAGGTTCTGGTCGCTCATGACTTTCCGATCCCCCGGACAGACTCAATTCGTACGTCTGCCAGTGTCGCCCGGTTTTGTCATCTGGGTGTCATGACGGGGACTTGCAACTTTGACGCGGGTCAGCCCGGCGTTGCAGCACCAGCGGGATCTTCCAGGCGCGCCTTGAGCAGCTCGAGGCCCTTCGCGCAGTACAGGCCGTCTTCGATGCGCTCATCGAACGTGTATTTGATGGAGCACATCTGCTTGTTGCCCTCGGGCGTCACCACGGTCTGCGTGCGCCCAATGGCGGCGAAGAAGGGGCAATTCCCGTACTCGTAGAGGTGGTGGTACGCCGAGTCGAGCTTCAGGCTGCCGAGGTTGGCGATGAACATGCTGCAGTAGAGCGGGTCGCCCTCGATGAAGCTCGCCGGCACCAGGTTCCACGAGTCGAGCCAGCGCAGCGCGCTCATGCCGAAGCGAAGCAGCGGGGCTGGAATGCGAAGGAAGATGTTCAGCTCTTTGTCGACCTTGCTCTTCTTGTCGCTGCGGCCTTCCTTCACGTCGCCGTAGACGAAGTCGACGAGCTGCGCGAACGAGTGTGACGGGTCGAACCTTCGCTTGAGCACCACGAGCGGCGCTCCATCTTCGAGGCGCTTCTTGGCCGCGTAGCTGAGGTAGATGCCGTGCCGCTGCCAGATGCGGCTCCCCATGACGAAGCGGTTCAGCCGTGGGCGCTGCTCGATGCCGTAGACCGCCGCCCAGAGGAAGACGTGAAACACCGACGCCTTTCGTTCGGGGTTCGCGGCGTTCCACTGCTCGAGGAACACCAGCGTCTTCGTCAGATCGATCCACTGCTCGAAGCAGACGGCCGACTCGGTGCGCGTCGGCATGAGGAAGGGAATGATCGATCGCGTCGGCGCGAGGTCCGTGCACTTCGTCCCATCGGGTCTGGTGAAGAGCATGCGCCTTTCAGAACTTCTCGTAGTCGGTCTTCTTCTTCTTCTTCACCGGGTTCGACAGCTTGCCGTCCTTGAAGAGCTCGACGCGGGAACCACCCGGCGCCGAGAGGCCCTGCGCAGTGCCCACGAGCGCCTTGGAGTCAGGCGGGTGGTAGACGACGCGCAGTTTCGAGCCTGCGGGCAGGTCTCCGATGTTGGCGTCGATGAGCAGGTAGACGCTGGTGCCCTGCGCGAGCACGCGCTCCTGATCTTGAACGGGATCGAGCTCGGCGAGCTGACGACCCTGATCGATCTCGGTCGAGTCTTCGGCGAACTGGCGCACCTTCACCTTGAGCACCGAGCGGCTGGAGGTCTCGCGGTAGACCTTCGTGCCCTGAATCGTGATGGAGAGATCGGCCCCGCTCTCGACGGCCTTCGGGTCTTTCAACTTCAGGCCCGTGGCCTTGTTGTTGTCGGTGTCGAGGAAGAGGGTGGCGTTGGCGCAGCGTGTGCCGCAGCCATCACCCCACGGCTCCTTGTTGAACTCGATCTTGAACGCGTAGTCGGTGCCCTGCGGGCCCACGACGATCTCGGTAATCAGCGGCCTGTCTTCTTCTCCAGGAGGCGGCGGCTTGTAGGTGATGGCAGGCTTCTCGGCGAAAACAGTCGACGCCAGAAGCGCGACCACGACGACCAACGGGCGGAGCATGGACCAAACGAAAGCAGAAGGGCTGTACGCACGCCAGCTACCGCTGGGGCCGATGAAGAACTTCGTCTACCTGATCGGCGCGACGGGGAGTTCCGATGTCGCAGTCATCGACCCCGCGTGGGACGTGCCGGCGATTCAGAGCGCCGTCGAGGCTGACGGGAAACGGCTCGCGGCGGTGTTCCTCACGCATCACCACAACGACCACATCAATGGCGTGCCCGCGTTGCTGAAGGCTCACGATGTTCCCGTGTACGTGCAGGGCGCCGAGGTCGACTTCGCCGAGGCGGTGCAGAAGTTCGGCAGCGCGGTTCGTCGAGTGGGTGCCGGCGAGGTGGTGAAGGTGGGCGCGCTCGAGGTGACCTGCGTGCACACACCGGGGCACACGCCAGGCTCCCAGTGCCTGCTCTGCCGGGGCGCGCTGGTGTCGGGCGACACCGTGTTCGTGAACGCCTGCGGCCGCTGTGACTTTCCAGGCGGGAGCGCCGAGCAGATGTTCGATTCGCTCCAACGCGTGCTGGGCGCGCTCCCCGCCGAGACGATTCTGTACCCGGGCCACGACTACGGTGACATCGCCGTCTCGTCGCTCGCGCGTGAGCGGGAGCACAACCCGTACTTTCAGCTGGGCATGCTCGAGCGCTTCGTCGCGCATCGGAACCGGCCGAGAGGGTGAGGAACACGTGAGGCGCGTCGTGTGTTCAGCTTCGACGTCATGAACCGCAGCGAGCTCCACCTGGGCCGTCTGGCCGCGCTGATCGGCATCGTCGTGGTGTCGGTGCTGCTGTGGGACTCGTCGGTGCTGACGCCGTTCAAGCTGCTCGCGGTGATGGGCCACGAGACCGGCCACGCGATCGCCGCGAAGTTGGTGGGCGGTGACGTGAACCAGGTGACGGTGCGGCTCAACCAATCGGGCGAGTGCCTGTCGTCGATTCCCGATGGGTTCTTCGCGAAGGTGCTCGTGTACTCGGGCGGCTACGTCGGGAGCGCGATCATCGCGGTGCTGTTGCTGGTGCTGACGTACCGGTTCAACGCGCGGCGCTTCATGCTCGGCGCGGCCGCAGTGTGGCTCGTGGTGATGGCGCTGTTCTACGGGCGCGATCTCTTCACGCTCGGGTTCTGTATCGGCATGGCGGTGCTCTTCGCTGCCGGAGCGAAGTGGCTTCCGGTCGAGTTCGTCGGCGGACTGAACCTGTTCATCGCGACGTTCACCGCGCTCTACGCCGCGATGGATCTGAAGGACGATCTCTGGAACTCGCAGATCCGCTCGATGAGTGATGCGCAGTTGTTGTCGAACGTGACCATCGTTCCGGCGATCGTCTGGGCGCTGCTGTGGACGCTGGTGAGCGTGGCGATCCTGGCGCTCGGCGGGTACTTCGCGGTGCGCGAGAAGAAGGTGGTTGCTGCCGCTGCGAAGCCGCTCCCGCTCGCCGCGTGAGTCAGCCGTCGACGACTCGTTGCGTCAGTGCGACTCGTCCCCTACAAGCGCGCGCCACATGTCCCGTTACGAGCCGTCAGTCATCGAGCCGAAGTGGCAGTCCGAGTGGGAAACGAAGAAGCCGTTCAAGACGCCCACCGACCTCGCCGAGCTGAAGAAGAAGCCGAAGTACTACGTGCTCGACATGTTCCCGTACCCCTCGGGCGCGGGCCTGCATGTCGGCCACCCCGAGGGCTACACGGCCACCGACGTCGTCGCGCGGCTCAAGCGGCAGCAGGGCTTCAACGTGCTGCACCCGATGGGCTGGGACGCGTTCGGGCTGCCCGCCGAGCGCGCCGCCGTTCGTGACGGCATTCACCCGGCCGTCATCACCAAACGCAACGTCGACAACTTCCGCCGGCAGATCAAACGCCTCGGCTTCTCGTACGACTGGGACCGCGAGGTCGACACCAGCGCCGCCGACTACTACCGGTGGACGCAGTGGATCTTCCTGAAGCTGTACGAGAAGGGCCTCGCGTACATGGCTGAGGTGCCGGTGAACTGGTGCCCTGCGCTCGGCACCGTGCTCGCCAATGAAGAAGTGAAGGACGGCAAGTACGTCGAGACCGGAGACCCGGTCGAGCGCCGGCTGATGAAGCAGTGGATGCTGAAGATCACCGCGTACGGCGATCGCCTGCTCGAAGATCTCGACGGCCTCGACTGGCCCGACGGCATCAAGGAGATGCAGCGCAACTGGATCGGCAAGTCTGAAGGCGCCGAGGTCACGTTCCAGGTGCAGGGCACGAACGAGTCGTTCACCGTCTTCACCACGCGCCCTGACACGCTCTTCGGAGCCACGTACTGCACGCTCGCTCCCGAGCACGCGCTGGTCGCGAAGATCACCACGCCTGCGCAGAAGGCCGCCGTCGACGCGTACGTCGCCGAGGCGAAGAACAAGAGCGAGCTCGTTCGCAAAGAAGAGGCGAAGAAGAAGACGGGCGTCTTCACCGGAGCGAGCGCCATCAACCCCGCGACGGGCAAGCCGGTACCGGTGTGGATCGCCGACTACGTGCTCGCGAGCTACGGCACGGGCGCCATCATGGCGGTGCCGGCGCACGACGTTCGCGACCACGAGTTCGCAAAGACGTTCGGCTTGCCGATCGTCGAGGTCGTGCAGGGCGGCAAGGACGTACAGGCCGAGGCGTTCGTCGAAGAGGGTGTGGCGGTGAACTCCGGCCAGCTCGATGGGCTCAAGACGCTCGAGGCCAAGAAGAAGATGACCGCGTGGCTCGAAGAGAAGGGATTCGGCAAGAAGCGCGTGCAGTACCAGCTGCGCGACTGGCTGTTCTCCCGTCAGCGTTACTGGGGCGAGCCGTTCCCCATCATTCACCTCGAAGATGGCTCCATCGCGACGGTGCCGGAGTCACAGCTGCCGGTCGAGCTCCCGCACGTCGACGAGTACAAGCCGACGGCCGATGGTCGTCCGCCGCTCGCACGCGCCGGTGATGCGTGGCTCGGCGTGACGCTGCCCGATGGCCGCAAGGGCGTGCGCGAGGTGAACACGATGCCGCAGTGGGCGGGCTCGTGCTGGTACTACCTGCGCTACCTCGACGCGAAGAACGGCACGCAGGCGTGGAACCCCGAGATCGAGAAGTACTGGATGCCCGTCGACCTGTACGTCGGTGGCGTCGAGCACGCCGTGCTGCATCTCCTCTACGCGCGCTTCTGGCACAAGGTGCTGTTCGACTGCGGCCTCGTCTCGACGAAGGAGCCGTTCCAGAAGCTCTTCAACCAGGGAATGATCCTCGCGTACTCGTACCGGAGCGAGAGCGGGAAGTACTTCTACCCGAACGAGATCGACGATCGCGAAGACGGCGCCTACGTGAAGGTGACCGGCGAGAAGGTGCACAAGCAGGTCGAGAAGATGTCGAAGAGCCGCTTCAACGTCGTCTCGCCCGATGAAGTCATCGAGCAGCACGGCGCCGATGCGATGCGGCTCTACGAGCTCTTCATGGGCCCGCTCGAGCAGGTGAAGCCGTGGCAGATGTCGGGAGTCGCCGGCGTCGCGCGCTTCCTCGATCGCGTGTGGCGGCTCGTGGTGAACGAAGAGACCAGCGCGCTCGCGGGCAAGCTCACCGACGCGGCTGCCGACTCCGAGCCCGAGCTGAACAAGGCGCTGCACAAGTGCATTCAGGCCGTCGAGAAGGACACCCTCGGCCTGCGCTTCAACACCGCCATCAGCCACATGATGACGTTCGCGAACGAGGCGACCGGCGCGAAGACGTTGCCGAAGGCCATCGCGCGCACGTTCATGACCGTGCTGGCTCCGTACGCGCCGCACCTCGCTGAAGAGCTGTGGAGCCGGCTTGGCGGTGAAGGGCTCGTGTCGATCGCTGCCTGGCCGAAGTTCGACGCCTCGCTCGTGGTCGACGACACCGTCACCTACGCGGTGCAGGTGCTCGGGAAGCTGCGCACCGAGGTTCAGGCACCCATCAACGCGACCGAAGCTGAAGTGCGCGCGTTGGCGGAAGCGGACCCGAAGATGAAGCCGTGGCTCGAGGGGAAGACGGTGAAGAAGTTCGTCTTCGTTCCCAAGCGACTCGTGAACTTCGTGGTGGGCTGATGCGACGGCTGGCGCTCGTGCTGCTGGTGTCGACCGCGTGTGGCTATCGCGTCGTCGCGCCAGTGAGCGAGCTGCCAGGCGGGTTGTCGTCGGTGCAGGTGCCGGTCTTCGCCAACCAGACCTCGGAGCCCGGCGCCGAAGCCTTCTTCACCCAGGCGCTGCGCGAGAACTACCTGAGGGCAGGGCGGCTGGGCGGAGCGGATGCTCCCGGGCGAATCGAAGGCGTCCTGCTGAGCGTGGCGTCGTTTCCACTTATGACGCCCAGCCCGGGCCGGCTGCCGAACTACCGGTTTCAGGCGACGGTGAAGCTGACGCTGATGAAGAACGGCGTGGCGCTCAACACCGTGCAGGTGACGGGCGGAGAAGACTACCCACCCGGAGCCGACGTGTTGTCGAGTGAG
>Ga0075163_10008929_pt1 | contig 13173 bp, 10 predicted proteins | sample JI1023141ADNA_FD_71478 | JGI IMG/M metagenome (GOLD analysis project Ga0075163, IMG submission 71478) | Wastewater effluent complex algal communities from Wisconsin, to seasonally profile nutrient transformation and Carbon sequestration -... | ecosystem: Engineered > WWTP > Effluent > Algae...
GAGGTCTACACCGAGGCGCGGCCCCCGTATGTCACGTCGATGCCGGTGACCATATCGGTGCCGGCGGCCGCGGCTCCGGCGCGACCCGAGGTGGCATCGATCCTGCCGCTGTTCCACTGGGTGGAGGGGCCGGAGCCCGAGCAGCCCTTTGCCTGGCGGCGCACGCGTCGCGTCGGGCTGCGGCTCTACCTGGAGCGGCCCTGGTATTCGTCGGGAGCCGGCGAGAAGCTGGCGGTGCTGCTGGCCACATCGCCCACCGGGCGCAGCAGCGGCTCCGAGCTGACCAGCGAGTGGGGCGCGGATCCGGCCTGGTTTCAGCGCGGGCCGGCGTATCGCGGCGTGACCATGAAGCACCAGGACTTCGTGCAGCGCGGCGGCGTGGATCGTCCGTCGGAGTCGGCCGGTCCGTCGGGCCTGCCGGCGGTGGTTGCCACGGGCGATGGTCAGCAGGTGGTGGTGCTGCCCTACGAGCCGACCTACAGCGAGGAGCGCCAGCTGTGGCGCGTGGATGTGGGCATCGCCACCGGAGCCGCGCTGTGGCCGTTCGTGCGGCTGGCTGTGGCGCGCTATCAGCCCGATGCGCTGCCCGGCTGCGCGCTGTCGAAGGTTGTGCGCTGCGACTTCATGCAGCTGCCTCCCGAGCGCGCTTTTACGCTGTCACGACCTGACGATCGCACCGCGCGCGTTGTCATCAGCGGCCCCATTGGCGTGAACATCCTGGGCCGGCCGCGCGGCACCCAGATCGTCGCGCCGGCCACCACCTGGGAGAGCGCCAAGGCGGCGATCAGCGCCGGTCGGCGGCTCATCGCGCGGCTGGAGCGGCGCGAGCCGGGGCAGCAGTCGGACCTCGCGTGGCGCGAGGTGACCACGGTGCCGCTGGAGCTTGAAGGGTACGATAGCGAGCGCGGCAACGCGTCGTTTGTGGGCGCAGTTCCGCTGCCGCAGCCCCTTCCCATCGTGCAGCCGGGGGCTGCGCCGGAGCTCGCAAAAGAGTGGCGCGTCACGGTTGAAGAAGTTGAGATCCTGCCTGCTGATCCCGAGTCTGGTGCCACCGGACTTGGCACCGAAGAGCGCCTGGTCTACGCCGACACCATCACGCTGTAGCCGCAGCGATTCCCACTGACCCGCAACGTTTGCAGCCTTGGACAGAGACTTCGGTAAATTCTGCGCATTTCTTCGCGCATTCCGAAGCTGCGCAGCCGCGCGAGATCGCGTGTGCATGCAGCGCGACTCCTGCTGCTGGAGCCGCTGTGCGGGAGGATGCGAGGACGTCCCCACGCCTGCGCCACCACGTGCCATTTCCTCAATCTTTTCAGCGCGTTAGCCGGCACGCTTCCTGCTTTTGTCGGTTCGTACCCGATGGCTCTGCGCGATGTCAGCGTGACTGGCCACACGGATTAAGTGCATCCAACAAAAAGGAGATACCCATATCCAGCTTCCTCGATCTGCAAAACGGCTTCTACAACGCCTTCAGCCAGGGACTCGGCTATCCGCTGGGACCGGACAATCACTTCCAGATCGTCCAGCCGTCGCCGCCGCTGCTGTCGGGCCCGCCTGATGATCTGAACCGCTACCTCTGGGCGTACTTCAACAACATCCCGCCCAAGAGCCTGACGCAGAACTACATCGCGAGCGGTGGCAACCAGTTCTTCAGCAACTACAACGCGCTCTTGTCCGCGCTCCAGGTGCGCGCCCGCCTGGCCCGAGCGTTCACAGGGAGAAGAGTTTGCATCGCGATAACACCACGCCCATGGGGGCGCTACAGCACCGCTGGTATAACGGCATCACCGCTGGCCTCGGGCTGTCACCGGTGGTGTTCCAGCTCAGCCAGCCGTCGCTGCCGATCCCGCCATCGGATCGCGAGCTCTGGGCCTGTGAAGACACGCTGCCGCCCAAGTCCCTGACGCTCCATCGCGGCACGCATGCCGGCCGGCGCTTCTTTGACGAGTATCAAAAGCTCGTCCAGCGCATGCAGCTTCCGCCTGGCTCGCTGGCGCACAAGCTGGGTCCCGAGCTTCACCAGGCGTGGCTGGAGCACCTGGAGATGCAGCAGCCGCAGCCCAGAGAAAGCCAGCTGCCCGCCCTGTTTCAGCGGTGGGCCATGCGGCACGCTCCCTCCGCCCGCGGTGGGGGCGTTGCGGCGCTGGCGCAGGAGTACCTCTCCCAGGCGCCCCGGCGGGCGCTGCTGAGCTACCAGGGCCCGGACGCCAGAGCCGCTGACTTCGTCGGCACCTATGCCGAGCTGCTTCAGGCCATCAGCCACCCGACCCACACCGCATTCAGGTTTGACAGCGCTCTCACCAGCGATGACGTCAATCGGACCTGGGCCGGCGGCGTGGGTATGGAAGCTGAGGGCCTGTGGCCGGGTGCAGGTGACGCCCCGGCCAGCCTTCGCTTTGCAAGCAGCCGGGTCACGGTCGAGGTGCGCTTGCGGACGCTCGCGATCTGGACCGCAACGCCGGGCCCCTGGTACAGCTCCTCGCTTTTGGGCCTGGCCTACAGCAGCAGGACGGCGCCGCCCTGGAGCCGCAGCGAGGACTGGGACTCCTTTTTCGGTTCCGAGGGCAGCCTGCGATACCTGAACGCCTCGCTGGTCATCGTCGATGGTCTGCGCGCCACGCTGAGCTCCGCTGCGCAGTACGACAAGAGCGAACAGGACGCCGTTCGCCGCGCCGCGCCGCAAGGGCTGTGGCCGTTTTTTGTCCCCGGCAGTGCCGCGACGATCGCGGTGGAGTTCGACGCCAGCTCACACCTGCGAGTCGAGCTGTGCACCCAGCCGGGAGCTCCGCTGCTGCTGGGCGCCAATGTCCTCAGCATCGCCCGCTATCTCGGCCATGGAGGCGAATAGTTGCCATGCCCGCATCCTTTCAAGACCTGCACGACAGCTTCTAAAATGCGCTCTGCGCAGGGCTGGGCTTCATTCCCCAGGACAATCTTCAGCAACTACCCGGCTGGAGGTGATGGTGCTGGATCCCATCACCGCGGCGCAGCTCGGGATGATGCTTTATGAAGGCGACCCCATGGCCAGCCCGCCTTCCCAGCCGCTCGCCGGACTGGAGCCACGGGTATGCCGACCTGCTGGCCGCGCTGCGCCATGCGCCCCCAGCATCTTTTGTCGTGTCGTCAGCGCATTCAGCGGCGCGTTCGATGGCGCCAGCTGCAGCGGTGGCACCGCGACCCAGCTCGACGGCAGCGGCGTCGCGGCGGTTTCCCTCAGCAGCGACCTGCTGGTCAAGGTTCGCTGCACGCGGCGCAACGGCATGCCCACCGCGTGCGGCATGCTGCGGGTCGCCATGCGCGCAACCGGGAGTCAGCCCGCGGACTTCGCAGTGGCGACCTGTAGCAGCGCTCTGGCGTGCGTGCGCGTCCCGGCGCAGGCCCTGGCAAAGCTCGCGTTTGCCGGCTGGCTGCGGATCCAGACCTATGTGACCGCCACAACCACACCCATCACCGAGGATCTGCCGCACAACGCCTTCTTCTCGTCGGGGCAGGGGCAGCGCTACCTGCGCACCCCATGAGCTGGCAAGCCCGGAGACCGCGCTCCCGCGGGGCACGCAATCCCCGGCCTGGGGCGCAGGCCCGTGATAAAATAGGCCCAGCCAAAGGTCTGGAGCCCTGTCTATGTCGAAATCTATGTCAAAGTCTATGTCGAAGTCTATGTCGGTATCGCGGTCGCTATCGGGGACGTTATCGGGAGTCGGGGCGTCGCTGGGCCTGGCCCTGCTGGCGGCGGCGCCGGTGATGCTGCCGCAGCAGGCCGCCGCCTTCTGCGGCTTCTTTGTCTCGGGGGCCGATGCGTCGCTGTCGAACAATGCCTCGCAGGTGGTGCTGCTGCGCAAGGGCAACCACACCGCCATGAGCATGTCGAACAACTACAAGGGCCCGCCCGAAGACTTCGCCATGGTGGTCCCGGTGCCGGTGGTGCTGCAAAAAGAGCAGGTCAAGACGCTGGCGCCCGAGGTCTTTCAGCGCGTGGATCAGCTGTCGGCGCCGCGCCTGGTCGAGTACTGGGAGCAGGATCCCTGCTACGTGCCGCCCGTCTACATGGAGGAGCGCGATGACAGCGCGGTCGAGCGCAAGAGCGCGGAGAAGCCGAGCCGGAGTCGCGACGAAAAGCTGGGCGTAAAGATCGAGGCGAAGTTCGAGGTCGGGGAGTATCAGATCCTGATCCTGTCGGCCCGCGACTCGTCGGGACTGGACACCTGGCTGCGCCAGAATCACTACAAGATTCCCAAGGGCGCCGGTCAGGCGCTGGCGCCGTACATCCGCGATCAGATGAAGTTCTTCGTCGCCAAGGTGGACATCAAGAAGGTGCGCCGCGATGCCCATGGGCTGGTGGTGCTGTCGCCGCTGCGCTTCTCGTTCGATGCCGCAGAGCTGCGCCTGCCGGTGCGGCTGGGGCTGCTCAACGCCGACGGGCAGCAGGATCTTCTGGTCTACGTGCTGCATCCGCAGAAGCGCTTCGAGCTGGCCAACTACAAGAACGTGTTTGTGCCGACCAACATCGAAGTTTCCAACGAAGTGCGCAAGAACTTCCCGGGCTTCTATGCGTCGCTCTTCGACGAGACCCTGCGCCGAAACGGCGGTCGCGCCGTGGTGACCGAGTACTCGTGGCAGACCACATCGTGCGATCCCTGCCCGACGCCGCCGCTGGAAGCGTCGGATCTGTTTACGCTGGGCGATGACAGCTTCGCAGGCGCGCAGGCACCCAGCAAGAGCAGTCGCAGCCAGCCCTACTATGGCAGCCCGCCAAGCTATGTGCTGACGCGCCTGCACACGCGCTACGATCAGAAGACGCTGAACGACGATCTGATCTTCCGCGAGGCCGAGGCCGTGGTGGGCGGTCGCGCCAACGGCAGCGGCGGACTCGGCGACCAGGGCGCGCAGCTGTCGGGCAGCGAGAACAACTTTCAGGGCCGCTACATCATCCGCCACTACTGGGAGGGCAAGGTCGCGTGCCAGAGTCCCAACTATGGCATCTGGGGCGGCCCTCCGGGCTCGGGCTACAGCCCCGGCAGCAGCGGTCCCGTCGAGGCAGCGCAGGATCTGGCCAATGCGCCGCGCGGCAAGGTCAGCCTGCCGGCGGTCATCACCTCGGGCCTGCCTGCGTTCGGCATCGCCGCCAAGCCGCGCTCGCTGCGCCCCGGCGAAAAGCCGGCGGGGCGGTAGCGTAAAAATGAATCAGCCCCGATTGCTGACTCGCTCGCGATCTCACTCTGGAATCGCGCTGCGGCAATCGAGGGCTGAAGTCTCTGTCAGCCAGTGCGCTCTCGCTCCCGATGCAAATCCCCTCTCCCTGTGGGGAGAGGCCGGGAATCGGCCCGGGCCCAGGCTAGGGTGGGCTCCGCTGCCGTGAGAGCGCGCTGACTGCACGTCAGCTTCTATCCGTGTGGCGAGCGAACGGTGTTCGGCCGCTCGTTCCGGTAGTCGGCGTCATCGCGCCTGCCCGGACTCTTGGGACTGCTGGCATCCCAGTTCTCTTTGCGCAGCTGGGAGTCTGGTGTTGAGACGCCCGGTGCAGAGATATCGGGTTTGTTTGAGGACATCGAACCTTTATCCTGGAATTTATTCTCCTTCATGGTTCACCTCCTGAGCCGCATATGCTGCGACTCTTTTTATATCGAGCAGCTTTATTACTGCGCGATATCTAATAACGAACATAGACCCAAAGCGCGGTCTTGCAAGACGGGGATTTCACTAGGATTTGAAGAAAAAGCGGTGGGGCGCAGACGCGCAGGTGAGCGAAAAGCGGGATTACAACCTGGCCAATCGTCTATTAGACGCTCGCCTGCGAGTCCGAAGACCTGCTCTGGCTCGCCTTGGAGCCCTTCTTGGAGCTCTTGGCGACTGGCTCGTCGGACTCCTCGTCATCTGCCCCAGCCTCGGCAGCCAGCTCCTCATGGCGCTGCACCATCTGCTCGCCCAGGGCCTCGGTCAGCACCTTGGCCTTCTTGGCCTGCGGGAACATGGTGCCTTCCTCTTCCTTGACGTGGTGCTCGATGTACTCGGAGAGCACCGTCACCTTGGCGTCATACAGCGCGTCCTCGGGGCTCATGGCCTCAAGCTCTGCGATCAGCCGCTTGGCGCCCTCGTGCTCGACGGTGGCCTCATCCATGACCGACTCTTCATCCAGCGCCGCGCGCACGGTCGGGTAGAAGATCTCCTCTTCGAGCTGCGCGTGGGCCGTCAGCTTCTTGCAGATGAGCGCGACCACTTCGCTCTTCTCGTCGCCCTCGGACTCGTCCTTGACCAGCTTCTTGAACTGGTTGAACAGGCGCTTGACCTCTTTATGATCCTTCATCAACAAAGCGATGGAGCTATCAGAATAGCCATTCGTGTCTTTGCCGTTTGACTTGCCGTTCGATTTACCGTTTGCTTTTTTTGCGGTGGCCATGGTGCCTCTCCTTCGCGTTTGTTAACTATTTGTTAACGATTTTGAAGGTTTAGCAGCCCGGCGGCGACAAACCACTGGGAAAATCGTGGGTTCAGCGCAGTCTTTTGTTTAAAAGCCAACCCCAAACCGAGCTCAGCCAGATCGCGGCAGCGGCGCAGGTGTTGATACAGGATCAGAGGGCTATTCGGAAATGAGTGTATATGATTATAATTTATGACAATAACAAGGAATATCTGCAAAGCGTGAGCTGGGCTAAAATGGACCGGGTTAGGAGATTTCAGTGGTTGCTAGGACAGTGATTTGCGCGGGTCTGGCCGAGCAGCGGGAGCTGCCCGCGATCCTGGAGCTTCAGCAGGCAAACCGGGTCCAGAGCGCCGACGGCTTTGTCACGGTTGTTCACACGCTGGAGATCCTAGAGGCCATGCAGCAGCAGCTGCCGCACGTTGTTGCTCGCAGCGAAGGCGGGGCGCTCGCGGGCTATGCGCTGTCGATGGCGCCCTCGTGCCGGGAGCTCTTGCCGATCCTGGAGCCGATGTTCGCGCGGCTCGATGCGCGCAAGAGTCGGCTCGGCCGCTATTACGTGATGGGCCAGATCTGCGTTGCCCACAGCTTTCGCGGCAGCGGCGTGTTCGATGCGCTGTACGCCGAGCACCGCAGTCGCTTTGCCGCCACGCACGACTGCCTCGTCACCGAGATCTCCACGCGCAACCCGCGCTCGCTGCGTGCCCATGCCCGCGTTGGTTTCGTTGAGGAAGAGCGCTACCGGGATGCGACCGACGAGTGGATCGTGGTGGCGCTTCGCTTTTGAGAAGGCCCCAGACTGGGGCGTCGCATGGCTGCGTTGACATTGAAAATTAGGAGTCAGGATGAAAAAACTTTCCCTCAAAGATGTGCAGATCAAGATCTACAAGACCGGAGCCAAGGTCCCCACAGACATCGCCCGCGGAATCGAGGAGTGGGAGCAGTTCCTGCGCGAGCATCCGCCAAAAGACTTCAAGGACAAGAAGGTCCACGGCGCGAGTCTGTACCAGCTGTACGACGACTGCCGGGAGCGCCTGGAGGTCATCGGGCTCTATGGATCAGGCGACGGGTACGAGGTCGTCTGCATCCAGGAAGGTGAGCTCCTCCAGGCCATCGCCGCCGTCGAGCCAACCAAGGACAGTCGGTTTCTGTATCTTCACGATCTGACGGCCGCGCCGTGGACCGTGGCCAGCTCTGTGGTGGAGGACAGCAGGGCGCGCTATCACGCCGGCCGCACGTTGATGAAGGCCATGGTTGTGCTGAGCCTGCTTCGCGGCTGCGGTGGCCAGCTGCAGCTGAGCTCCATCACGGGAAGCAAGGGCTTTTACACCAAGCTGGGCTTTGCGGGGCATGGCAAGCTGGACCTGTCCGTCGCCAAGGCCAAAGAGCTGTTCAAGAAGGGCGAGACCGCCAAGAAGCTGATCATCGACAACAAAGAGGCCAAGCTCACCGAAGCAGTTGCGACGTTCTTCGGCAGTCTCAGATGAAGCTGCGCAGCGGGGCGAGGCCGTCTTTGCTGGGGCATGCGCCCCGCTGCGCGGGAATTCACTGCGGGACTACAGGCCGACGCCTTCGCCCTCTTCGGCCTCGCGATTTAGCGTGGTGATGTGCAGGCGCAGGTTGAGGATGCGCTTCTCTGCATCCGTGTAGCGCGAGATCGCTTCATCCGAGCGCGCGCGGTTCGCATCGGGAATCACGCTGTCGATGATGCGGTCCTCCAGCTCATACGCCTGCGCGAACAGGCCCTGCTTGTAGTAGCGCGCAAGCTCGCCCTTCTGGCGCTCCAGCGCGTCGTTTACCGCCGCGGTCTCGGCGTCATCGGCCGCGATGCGGCGATCGATCTCGTCCTGCGTGGGCTCGCGGCCCAGCGTTTCGGTCAGCTCAGCTCGCACCTCGCTAATGAGCAGCGGATCCACATCGGGCAGCTCCTCATCGCGGGCTGCCTCCTGGGCCATCACCACGCCCGGACGGGCAAACTCCGAAGGTCCCATCTCGACGGTATCCGACTCCTTGGGCCAGCCGGCGCGCAGCAGCGTCTCCTTGCGCAGCGCCAGCTTCTGCTTGCGCTCCAGATATTCGCCCATCCGCTTGAGAAACAGCTCCTGCCCCGCGGGCGTGAGCCGCTCGTCAAAGGGCGGCTCGGTGCCGTCAAAGTGCAGCTGCTTGCTGGCGACCGGCGCTTCGGGGACGCCGCAGCTCATGGTCAGGCCCCCGACCCCGGTGAGGAGGAGGCAGAGAAGCAGAGTGGTCTTCAATTTGAGAGTCATGTTACGCATGGTATTTCCTCAGTTTTTTACAAGCGGCATTCATCCCTGGCCGAGCTTCTCCCCGCGCGAGAACCGCAAAATCGCGCGAGCAACGCGCGGCATGGGGGAGGCTCAACTGGCTTTGCCAGTTGAGGGGGCACGGGAAGGTGCCCCCCTATTAGAGATTGCCCATCAGGTCGCGCTCGGTCCGGAACGTCTGGGTGTTGCAGTAGCGGCGGAACATCTGCGAGGAGCCGCCCGGCGGTGTCGCCGGCCCACCCATCTGCGCGCAGAACGGGTTCACGATGTCGGTAAAGAAGTCCTTGGCGGTGTGGTGATCCTCGCCGCCATCCTTGACGAACCGGAACATGCTGCTCAGCGCCGGCGCGACCGCCAGGCCCGAGGTCTCGCTGTTGAGCTGCGCGGCCACCAGCGCATGCTCGCCGAGCACATTGGCGAAGCGGAAGCCCGAGGCTGCGTTGCTCTGCGAGTTGGGCGCCCGGTAGTTGCCCAGAAACACCTGGTTGAGCAGCGCCGTGACATTGCCCTCGATCTGGTAGCCGCGCGAGGAAGCGGCCGCGCTCTTGGCCATGGAGTCGGGCGTGCCCGCTGGCACATTGCTCCAGAAGCAGCCCAGGGACTTGGTGAAGTTGTTTGTGCCAGTGCGGCCCATGGAGCCGGCGCTGTCATCGCGCGCAGCGGAGTACGCATAGTTCAGCACCCACTGCGCGTAGCCCTCGTACCAGCCGAAGCGCGGACCGAAGTCGCTGCACGAGCTGTGCGAGTGCAGATAGCCAAGCGCGTCGCTGAAGAAGTGGTCGAAGTCGCTGTGGAAGCGGTTGTAGGTCGCGTGTCCCATCTCGTGCGGCATGGCATTGACGGCCGAGCGGAAGCCGCCGTTTTTGAAGCTGGTGATGTCCTGCGTGTCCTTGATGATGATCGTGTTCCAGATCGTGGTCGGCGCACCGAACGACGGATGGTCCACGGTGATGATCGCCTTGGTCGGCCGGAAGTCCGAGCGGCTCACCTCGTTCATCGAGAAGCGTCCGGCAAAGAACGCCATGCCCGCGCGGGCCGACAGGTGCTCGTCATCGTTATCAACGCCGATCTTCACCTTGTTGAAGTTCAGGGTGTCGCCGTCATCGACGTTGCGCGTGTTGCTCTCATCAAAGGTCCAGTAGATGGGATCGTTCGAGATCAGATAGTCCACGGCCTGGCCCTCGGGATCCGCGAAGATGCCGGTCAGAAACTCCAGCCCCAGCGCCAGATAGTCCCAGAAGTTCCAGCCCTGGACACCGACGCGGACCTTGGACTTGCTGCGGCCGATGATCTTTAGATAGATGTCCGGAGTGCTCGCGATGTCACTGCACTCGGACTTGATGTTGACCCGCCCCTGCGAGTCGGTAAACGCCTGGCCGCAGAAGTCGTCCCAGTCGTTGTCCTGATCCATGATCTGGACCTGAACGCCGCGGCACGGAACCATGATGCGGCTCGATGCCTTGTATTTCGGATCGACCACAGAGCCGCGGCCGGGAACGTCTTCTTTGAACGCCGGGCAGAAGATCTGCGCCTTGACGCGAAAGGTCTCGGCGTGGGCAGCGCTTCCGAGTGTGAGAAGGGCGAGCGGAACGAACAGAGCGCAAAGGGGTGATCTGATTGGACGCATGTTTCCTCCCATGCTCAAGAGCATTCAGGGCAGTGTGCTGCGCCTGCTCCTGAAGGCGCCTTCAGGAGCAGCGCGCCGCGTGAACTGGATGGTGCGAGCATGCCTAAAGCAGGTCGCATGCCACCGTCGCAGCGGCGGATCTGTGCCAATTCCCAGCTGCGCGCAGTTCCCAAGTCCGGACGAGTTCCTTTTTTGTTTCAACCACTTGGGAGCTCGTCCGAATTCCCAGGTCTGCGCGTCGCGTTACCGACCGGGATCCCGAAAAAGGACTGCACCTGGCACACTCCTTCGTGCCAGGTCTGCCTTCTGCTGTGCCAGTTGATTTTTGCTGCGGAGGAGGAGCTTGGCGGGCGCGCTTAAAACCAGTCGGGCTGCATGCGGGCGTAGGAGTCTTCGCCGTTGCGGCAGAGCTCCACAAGCTGCTCGATGCGCGGCACCTCGGTCTGGAGCCAGTACTGCGCGGTGCACAGCTTGCCTTCATAAAAGGCGCGATCCGCATCGCTCGCTCCGGCGGCGAGCTTCTCCTTGGCGACCGCGGCCTGGAGCAGCCACTGCCAGCCGATCGCCGCGATCGACATGAGCTCCAGATAGTCGGCGCTGTGCAGCAGCATGCCCTCCACATCGCCGCCGAGGCCCTTGCCCGCCAGCGCCATGGTCAGCTGCGCGATGCTCTCGACCGCTGCACCGAGCTTCTGCCCCCACACCGCCGGCACGCCCGCTGCGTCGGCCCTCTTGATGGTCGCGGTCACCTCGGCTCCCAGCGCCGCCAGCGCCGCTCCGCCCTCGGCCATGACCTTGCGTCCCAGCAGGTCCAGGCTCTGCACGCCGGTGGTGCCCTCGTGGATGGTGTTGAGCTTCTGGTCGCGCAGCCACGCCTCGGGCAGAAACTCGCTGCTGTAGCCGTAGCCGCCGTGGATCTGGAGCGCCAGGGCATTGGCCTCAAAGCCCTTTTCCGCGGGAAAGCTCTTGGCGATGGGCGTCAGCAGATCCAGCAGCAGCCCGGCGCGATGGCGCACTTCGCTCGCCAGTGCATGGCCTGCCAGATCGGCCTGATACGCGGTGGCCGCAAGCAGCGACAGCCCGCCCTCCACGATGGCCTTCTGGCGCAGCAGCATGCGCCGCACATCCGCGTGCTCGATGATCGGCACCTGCGGCAGGCTGCTGTTGGCCTTGGCCGCCACCGGCCGTCCCTGCGGCCGCTCGCGGGCATAGATCACCGACTGATGGTAGGCCACCGAAGCGGTCGCCACGGCGTTGGCGCCCACCATCAGCCGCGCCTCGTTCATCATCTGGAACATGCAGTTCAGGCCGCGCCCCGGCTCGCCGATGAGCCAGCCGTGACAGTCGTCGCGCTCGCCGAACTCCAGGGCCAGGCTGGGCAGCCCGCGCCAGCCGATCTTGTGGATCATGCCGGCCACGCTGACGTCGTTGTCCACCAGCGCATCGCCCTCGCGGCGGCGGCGCGGAACCACGAACAGCGAGATTCCCTTGATGCCCGCGGGCGCACCATCTATGCGCGCCAGCGTCATGTTGACGACGTTTTCGGTCACGTCGTGATCGCCGCCCGAGATGAAAATTTTCGAGCCCTTGATGAGATAGTGGCCATCTGCGGCGCCGCTGGGCGTGGCGCGCGACTTGATGTCGGCCAGGCTGCTGCCGGCCTGCGGCTCGGTCAGCGCCATGGTGCCGGTCCACTCGCCGCTGTACATGCGCCGCATGTACTCTTCTTTGAGCGCCTCGCTGCCAAACGCTTCGATGAGGTGCGCGGCGCCGGCCGTCAGCCCGATGAGCGCCGAGGCCGCCAGGTTCGCCGCCATGAGGTAGGTGCCGGCCAGCGTGCTCACCAGGAGCGGCAGCTGCTGACCGCCCACCGCAAACGGCCGGTTCGCCGCGATGAAGTCCAGCGCCACCAGCTGCGGGTAGAGCTTTTTCAGCAGCGGATGCGCATGGATGCGGCCGTTTTCAAAGCGCGGCGGCTCCTCATCCATGGGCTTGTAGGCCGGAAACAGCTGCTCGCGCGCCAGCCGCCGGCAGCTCCCGAGCATGAGGTCAAACGTCTCGCGCCCATGCTCGGCAAACGCCGGCAGGGCGCAGAGCGCGGGTGCATCGAGCACCTCATAAAGCAGGAACTCGACATCGCGATCAGAGATGAGCGGATTTGCCATGCCCGCATCATACCCGATGCCGGCATGGGCCTATTGAAGAGAAAGGCGGGTGCCGAACTAAGAGGCGGACTGCATGAGGCGCAGGTCGGTGATGTGCTGCTCCAGCTCGCTCTTGCGCTGATCGAGCTCGGTGATGCGAGCGCGGTTCTGCTCGACGACCTCGGGCTTGGCGCGCGACACGAAGTCGGCGTTGGCCAGCCGTCCGCGCAGCTGCTCCGCCTCTTTTTCCACCTTCTGCACATCCTTGCCCAGGCGCGCGAGCTCCGCGCCCACATCGAGCAGCGTATCGGCGTGCAAAAGATACAGCGTCTGTCCCGGAATCACCTGCGCAATGGTGCCCTTGGTGTTGGGGAACTCCTCGACCACCTCGGCCAGGCGGGCGCGAATCAGCATCTCGATGAGCGCGCGCTGCTCGTTCAGCACCGCCCGGATCGCCGGATCCGCGCTCTTGATGACGAACTGCGTGTCCGCACCCGACTTCAGGTTGTACGTCGCCTTGAGCGTGCGCACCGCCGACACCGCATCCTGCAGGATCGCGACCTGCCGCTCGGCTTCGGGATCCTTGAGCACCTCGTCCGCGTTCGGATACAGCGTGATCATGCAGCTCGGCGGCGCACCCGGGAAGCGCGGCAGCTTCAGCCACAGCTCCTCGGTGATGAACGGAATGATCGGGTGCAGAAG
>Ga0075163_10008930_pt1 | contig 13173 bp, 12 predicted proteins | sample JI1023141ADNA_FD_71478 | JGI IMG/M metagenome (GOLD analysis project Ga0075163, IMG submission 71478) | Wastewater effluent complex algal communities from Wisconsin, to seasonally profile nutrient transformation and Carbon sequestration -... | ecosystem: Engineered > WWTP > Effluent > Algae...
TGAGTTGCTAATTAGTCAGGCAAATTAAATTTAACCGTTGCTTTGATTAATACTTCAGTTGGTTTTTCAGGAACATATCCTGAAGCCTTAATTCTCTCTTATACAAAATTTGCATATTTTTTAAGTTCTTCCAAAAAGCTATTGTTTTTGTTAACATATTCATCAAATTATTTATTGGCATTTTCTCTCAAAGTTTCAACAGAATCAACTAATTCAATCTTATCATTTCCTGCAGGTTTAAATCTTGTTAAAACTCCTCTTAAAGCTTATTTTGGAAGAGTTTTTGCCTTAACGGCTTTAATCAAATCTGGTAAGTCAAGACTTTTAAGTTTTTTCACTAATTTATATTATATTTACTTGATTGAATAAAGTTTCTATGTTGACATTCTCTGAAGATGCTGAGCTTTTTATTCAACTCTTCAATAGAGTTAATTACTTCAGCACTACTATGTGAAAATTTCTCCCAGTCGATAAATGACTTATCGCCAACAGTCTTTAGTATTTAGTCAAAGTTCTTTTAGACGGTGTCAATCTTGATTTAGCTCATGATGTTGAAAATATTAAATAAATAGATATTATTAAACAACTATAAAATTTAATAGAGGTTTATTATAAAATAATTATTAATATATTAATATCAATTTAGTTTATTTTTAACAGATTATTAAATTAAAAACTATAATTTATTTAAAATTTAGTAAATTTAATAGAGAAGTAACATCATTCAGTAGATATGGCTTGCTTTTGAACCTTTTGGATTTCCAATTGATTCTTCAGGTGATTTATTGCTTTGTTTTTATTTTTGTCGTTGGCTGTTTGTTTAGACTTTACTATCTTTACTAAATTTAGCTGGGAATTGTTCATCTTTGTTTTTGTCACCATGTAATTTCTCATCTCTATCTGTTGTCTTTTTAAATTGTTATTGGTATTTTGCATCTTTTTCAGAATGAAGAACTCCTTTTTAATTTTGCCATTAATATTGTTATTCTTATTTTCTTTTTGTTTATTTATCTTTCTCACCACTATATATATCTGATTTTAATTTATTATGATATTAATCTTGGGCACAGCTTGAATGATCTTTTTTATAACATCCTTGACTTACATTTTAACCTTATTTTTATGAATTAATTTTGGTTTGCCTATCTTAATTTTTTTTTAAACTTTACTTATTTTATTAAGCTTTAATTTTATCATCTTTTTTGTCCCAATTTTTGTTGTCTTTGTTTAGATCTTTTCTATCATGTTAAGTTTTAATTTTATTTTGTTCTTTCTTTCCTTAATCCTTCTTATCTTTGTCTTGATCTTTCTTCTACCAATCCTTCTTATCTTTGTCTTGGTTTTTTCTCTCCCATTAAGTTTTACTTTTATCTTGTTCTTTCTTTTCCCACTCATTCTTATTTTTATCTTTCTGATCTTTATCTTGGTCTTTTTTATTCCATTAGTTTTTATTTTTTTCGTGATCTTTCTTTTCCCAGTCACTTTTACTTTTGTCTTGTTTTTAATCGACTTTATTCTCATTTTTCTTATCCCACTCCTTATCAGATTTAGCTTTGTTTTTATTTGCCTATGCATTTGTTGTATCAGAACTTTTCTGACTAATATTAGATTTATCCCCAGAGTAAGTAGCGAAACAGAAAGCTGGATTTCTTCTTGTAATCGATATGGTCGGTGAAATCCTGGCTAGATTTACTGACGAGCTTACTAAGGAAACGAAAGGTTTTATCAATAATCTATTCATTGTTTTTTAATTAGTTATAAGTATATGTTAACGCCTGAATTTATTAGTAAATTTCGATAACACATTTACTTAATTAATCCTTCTTTAAATTAATATAAATTTTTTCTAGAAGCTAGGTTTTTAGAGAATTCAACTGTAACGCTTCACACTTAATAGTGTTTAAAATACATTTAAACTGTCAGTTTTTGTACTTTAAACTCTTTATAATTAATTCAAATTAGATTTACTATTTAATTCTGTTTTAAAGATAAAAATATTTTGTTTATAAATTTTCTTAAAAACTAATTTATTATATTCTGCAACATTCAAAATAGTCTAACAATTATTTATAAAATACTTTTTTATAAAAATTATGTAAAATACAACAGATATTGATAAATTTTAACTTTAATCTCTAGATAGAGAACTTTCCAATAAATTTATGTTCTTAGCTCAACAAATTATCGAAAATTTATTCTAAATCAACTATCCATTATTAATTAAGTAGTTATTTTTGTTCGAAATATCTAACATATTTTTTCCACTAATCACGAAACTATTAGATGGTAACAACAAATTGAATCTTAAAATTATTTCAAGTATATTCATAAATATTAAAATTCTTCATTATTTTTAATATTCTTTCATTAAAAAATGGTTGAGATTGTTTAGTTATTAATTAATTTAATGTAAATAATTTTTTTATTAGGAAGCGTTACTATATAATTATAAAATGATTAAAATACTTTGGAAATTATTTAATGTTTTATTTATCTCAATAAATTATTAAATATCAGATTTTTAACACTAAATAAGTATTTATTTTTCATTTTATTTAAAAAATTTATCTAATATTTTTGTGTCTCCAATCAATGAACTTATTATATATTACAAATTCAAATATTATTACTTAGGTAATTTATTGAAAATAAATAATATTATCGAAGTAAAAAATAACATGTCTAATTAATTTAAAATATAAGAAATATAATAAATAAGTTAGAAAAATAGTTAATGCTCAAATATTTATCAAAAACTGTGACTAAAGCTTATAATGTTTCTAAAAAAGCAATACTTAAATAAAAATAAACATATAAATAAACTTAATAATACAAACTAATCCGTAGCTTATAAAAATCATAATCATAAATATTACCAACAACAAAATTATCACAATTAGCAACAATGTCTTATAATACATAACAATTTCAACTAATATTAGATATTATCTTGTTAAAAATCGATATAAAAACAATCGAAAAAGGAAGTAAAACAAAATTAAGAAGATTACGGAATATGTTAAATATTAATTCATATTTAATTAAATATGGAGCAAGTGGATTTATTGATTAATTTAGAGATCAAATAGAATTATTAAAATAATTAACATAAGAAAATAATTATATTGATGGATCAAATAAAGATGGTTAGAATAGTTTATTGAGATTTTATATTTAATAGAATGTAAATAGAGCAAAATATATAATTTAGCTTTTATTAGATAAAAATAAATTGATTAAATAGAAATAGATTGCTATGTTAATTAAAAAGAAAATGAAAATTGGGGAAAAATAAAAGTAAAATACTATGCAAGATAATAATAATTAGCAGGAGATTGCTAAGAGAAATAAAGTATAAAATTTCTTATAAAATTATCTATGGAAGTATGTGGGAATTATCGATGATAAACTAGATCAAGTTGCTGAAATTCTTGCTGAAAAAGTGGAAAAATATCTTCTTTAATAAACACCTGAAAGTTTTTAGATAGATTAAATGTAACTAAACTAAGAAAATAAAATAAAAACTTAAATTAATCTTGTTTAAAATAAAATAAAAGAAGAAAAGAAATTTTTAGAAAGTAAACAGAAGATAAATGGCTACAATCCTAATTTAAACTTGTTAGAGCTCTGACTTAACTTTACTTAATTATATTTATATGTTTTAAATTAAATTATGATATTAATGTTAGACTATTATTCGTATTAATAATAATTACTCAGTGATGAGATTTTTTATTTGTTGATCCTGGAGGTTCGATGTCTTCGTGACTATTATGATGAGTGTGTCTTGTTCTTTCGTATTCGTAGTTCTATTTATGATAGCTGGTGAGCATGTCTTGATGGGTGGCTGGTTCTGACTTTGTCACTTTGCTGGTGTGCTCTCTCAAGTATTCGTTGATGAGGTGTCTCTCTTGATATTCATCGATGTTCATGTCAGCAACTGGGGAGACTGGTTCATCTCTGTTCCAAGTGCCTGTAGCTCTTCTCCAGTGAGTTTCGATTCCCTCGACATGCCATTGGTTAACGACGGCAACAATCTTTTCCCCTTCACATTTTTTGAAAAGATCTCTGAAAATGGCTTCATCTCTGCTATCAACTAGAATTCTCTTTTGTTGAGGAGCGACTTTGCTGAGTAAGCCGACCATGAAATTGCTTCTGCTTCTGTCCATTGACTCTGCAAAGGCTTATCCACCACGAGTTCGTAAGACTTTGGCGAAATCATTATAGTCAGTGCTCCAAGCATTTTGGCTTCTTAATAAGGATTTGGCTTTCCAAAGAAGAGTGTGAGCATACATGTTGGTTTAGTTTCGAAGAGCTTAAATAGTGACTGGATCGAACTCTACACCTCCGAAATGAATTTTAGCTTTGTTTTTCTCAGCAGCCTCAAGAGCGAACTTGATCTCAAGACCTGGAGTGAAAGGAGTGAAGTCGGATGGGAAATTAATTGCGGCATGTGTTATGGCCATCCACAAGTAATACCTCAATCTCCACAAAATACCTCTCAAGTTGTTATGGAAAACATACTGATCGCAAGGGAAGTTGCTGCTCACCTCACGGAAACTTTGTTGGTCGCCAACCTAAATAAACCTATTATTACTTGGACTGACTTTGCGATGTTCCACCACTTTTGGGAAGCTTGAACGTATACTGAACTGGGCTTGACTTCTTCAACGAGCTTCTTGGTTCTGTAAGCAAGAGTAGTGGAGGAGTTGGTGGTACCGATGAGATAGAGTTCTCTGTTGGTTTTAGGATCTTTTAATACAGTGAGGGTGTTATTGAAAGGATCATAACGATTGGAAATACGATTATAGATGCTACTATTGATATTTGGTTGTCTAAGAAATCGATGGATAACTTTCGTACCCGTACTCATATTTGATATATATATATATTATTAAAATGTTGAGTTTGATAAAAAAGATATATGAAACTTTGTTTTTTTTATCTTAGATCAAAGCCTAATTTTGCTCTAAAATTTTTAAAAAAGAATTAACTATTAAAAATAGTTAAATCAAAAAATCTATACAATTTTCATATTAGGTCAGTTTTAATTCTGCTACTACTTTACTGTCTTCTTTTTTAGAAATATTTTTCGATTAATTAGTTTAATAAATTAAATTTCGAATTTTAAATAATAGTATTAAAATAATTTATGTTATTCAGAATAAATAGTTAATTTAATTAAATATTTAATATAATATTTGTTACCATTTGTTCTTATGGCTGAAACTCAAGTTACCGATTATGATACTGTCCTTAAGAGAATTGTCCAAACATGCAATTCTGACTCTCTCCTTGCTAAGGGACTTCACGAAGTTTGCAAGGCTCTTGAAAACAAGGATGAAAAGCTTAAAGCTAAATATGTCATCCTCGCCAAAAACTGTAATGAAGCCAACTATGTCAAACTTGTTAAAGGTCTTGCTGCTAGAAATAAAATTCCAGTTATCTAAGTTGAAGAAGGAGAAACTCTTGGTGAATATCTTGGCATCTGTAAATATGACAAGAATAAAAATGTCACCAAAAAGAGAAAATGCTCATCTGTTGCCATTAGAGATTTTTCACATGAGATAAAAGAAGAATAAAAAAAAATCTTCCTTAACAAACTCGGCTGATGATAGTTTATTCCTTAAATTTAAACTATTAGAGGATGCTGAGTGTCTATTTACTTACTTTTTCGGTGTAGTGTAGGCACTTAGTTTTAATATTTTTAATATACTATCCCATTTTTTTTTTTTATTTTGGAATCGAAAATACTCAGATTAATAAATTATTTGTGATATAATAAATATATAACTGATGCATAACTATTCCGTACTAAACAGATTTACAACAAAAACACGAGTTGGGAATTGGTATTAGTAAGCACAGTTGAATTAATTTCAATTTAAAGAATATTTGCATAATAAAAATGTTGGAATGAATTCGACACTTAATACAAAAACTAAATTAAGTTTTTCCAATCAACCAAAAGAATTAGCTGCATATGGAGATGGACTAATTAGATATGGAGATTATATTAGCGTTGGAAATTAAACTACATAGGCAGTTCTTTCTTTTAATATTAATTAGATAATACAAGGATAATAAACATACGCAGTTACTACCTCAAAAAATATCGCTCCATCACTAAGAAATGTTTTTACAATAGTCGCAGCTGCATAAACTACAGATAATATTTTAAGATATGGTGATAAAATAAGAATACAAACAGAAGCAGGAGGGAAAAAAGTAAATATTTTTATATTTAGTTATATTTACAAAGTTTACCGATATCTCCTATGAGAAGTTCCAAATTTAGTAGATTTCAATAAGTCACTGTTACTGCAGATTTAAACTCAAATACATTATGGACATTTTAACATTTTGATCCTAAATTGAGATTTGATGGTAAAGGCGCCGAAGTAGTATCAGGGGAACTTGTCTTAATTAAACATTTAACTACAGGTCAATGGCTTGGAAGTGATAATGTTACTTATATTAATGATTTTGGAAAATAATTTTAAGTTTATGGAAAAAGCTGGCTGACAAACAACAAAACTCAAAATTTATTTAGTTAAAAAATTGGTCATATCTCTGCTTAAAATCCGTTAAAAAATCAAGATAGTAGAAATGGATGGAGAATTTTTAAGGGAAGATGAAGATCAAAAATGAAAATGATCCAAATAAAATATTCTGAATTACTAAATTTTTTAAAAATTAGATTTCATTAAGTGGTAGTCAAAGAGAATATCGCTTAAGAGTTTTAATTGCTTTTAATTATATTTTTTTTATCTAAAACTAATATTTAATAAATTTAATTAATTTAAGCTAACTATATTTTATATCTTTTTATTCAAGTTAAATAGAAGTTTTATAGAGAATAAATAAAATAAATAAGATAAAATAATTTAATCACAATTTCTTAGTGGCTTATACTTAAGGCTTAGTCTGTGTAGTTATTGTAACTTATTTAGTTTCAACAGTTTTAATTATTGGTGATCCAACTTATGTTACTTGATAGGATAAAGGCTTTATTGCAGAATTATAACCATTTTCCTGAGGAAAATATGTATTAGGAGATGTATATGTGAAAGTTATCCTCGGTTTACCATAATATCCAGTGACCAAAACTGAAGATGGTCTTGTAACACGACCAACAGGTAGTTAAGGTTGCTTCTCTGTAACATCAACTTGGACTTCTTTTGTTTTTTCTTAATCACCACAACCACAGCAATTGAAGATAGATTTTTTTTGTTATTCAGTTTTAGTTGCCATTGATTCTGTAAATAAATAAAATATTAAACTTATTTATAATAGTTAACAATATTAACATATTTTTGACGCGTTAATTGATTTATAATAAAAGATCTTTATTTTGGATTATTTATCATCTTTTACATAGATTTAAGTTTCAATAATAACTAAAATTTAATAAATTAATAAATTTACATAAAATTATTCATATATACATAATTTTTAATAACAATATAGACTCTAGCATGTCTAAACAAGAAACATAAATCGTATGCATGAACGCTTTACAGCTTATCATTAATAATGGTGCCAAATTAGCGCAAGATAATCGAACAATTAAAAATTATTTACAAGCATATGCAAATCGAAATAATTTATGTGTAACTAACTAGTTAATTGAACAAACTGGAACTAGACTAAAAGACCAACAGTAATAACAAAAAGTATAAGAACCTCCTTCTAATTTAAAAAAAGATGTTAGATGTTTTTATTCAGTAAATACTTCTCCCTTCAAACTTAATTCTAAAAGGAGTTTTAATAACAAAGATTCTGCAAATACCAAAAGTCCAGGGCTAACTCGAAGATCTTCAACCCAAACAAATCAGAAGTTTAGTAAAAAATTAAAATAACGACAATCATTTGAAGATAAATTTATTGATTTATCTGAAATAATAACACCTCCAACTGGTAAAAAAATTACTCAAGCGATGATAAATTAATAAAAATATATAAATAGCCTTAGAGAAAATGGGGATTCTCAAAGAAAAATTTCTAAAATGCAGAAATAACAATAGATTTAGGTTAAAAAAAAAGATTAATAACGAATTCAACAAATTAAAAATAAGCTTCATAAACATTTAAGTCAGAAAAATAATAACTTTACATTTGATATCGATGGAACTCAACTATTATTTGATAATGAAAATCAACATATATCTTTACGCCGAAAATATCCACCTTCGAATTTAAAGTATTCATTTGATCAGCCAGAAGAACCATGTGTTGAAACGCAATCTCATATGAATATGAATATAAAATAAAAAGCTGCTCGGGGTCAAGCATTTGCTTCAGCTGTTTTAAAAACTATGAATATGAGTAAGTTAAGTTTAAATCTAACATCAAAAACATGTAATATTGATTAATTTGCTTTTATGAAAAGAAATGATCTTTTTAATAATAATCACAGTCGTCAAGTTACAACAATTCCTTATTTAAATGCATGTGAAGGCACAAACTATACCTAAGCGAATACAAATGTTTCAGTTAGCAATAAAAAAACGCAAAGAACTTCTCACAGTGAAAATAAAAGCCGGTTTATAAATCATAAATTTTAACATTTTAAATAAAATGCTGAAGCTCATAACAAAACATAAATGCTTGACCTAGATAATCTTACTTAAAAAATATAAAAAAGGAGAATTCAAAGTTGTAAACCCTCTGCACGCCCAAGGACAAGCGTGCCACTTACTGCTAAAACTACAGATCGAATAATATCAGTAAATTAAAAGCTTCAATCTGAATTACTTGAATGATTATTTATAATATTTTTGTTTAAGATATAATAATTATTGATGTAAAACAATATTAAAATGTGTAACCGATATCTAAATATTTTATTAAAAAGTAAAAAAATATGAATAAATTTATAATATCAAAAATCTAGCTTAAGATGATTCGTGATTTCGTTATCAGTTCCAAAATGCTATTTAATAATATTTTTCATGATAATTCTATTCAAAGTTATATCTCGTCTTGTTAAAATTTTTTTATTAATTAATTTTGATTTCATAAAATTTTCAAATGCATCTTAATTTTTAGGTTTTATTTTTGGAAGTATGCTTTAGTTTGTTTGTTTTCTTAACTCATCTATTTAACTAATATGTTTACGAAATGCATCATAATCTTTTTATGACATTCTAGGTTTATTATGTTAATCTTAGATAATGCTGTTATATGATCTTTGTTTCTTTTTAGGTTGACTTACCCTTTTAGTATTTTCTGCTTTTTCTGCTTTCTTCGGGCTGTCTTCAGAAACATAAGATTATTTTAATGTATGACTTCTTTATTTTTCTTTTTACTTATCCTTAAGTTTAAAATTAATTTTTGGTTCCTTTATCTTAATTTCCTGCTACTTTAAACCTTACTTTTATTTTTTTGTTTAGTTTATCTAAAATTTAGCTTATTGTTTCAAAGATTTCATATTCTTAATAATTTATTCAATATTTGTTTTTTATTAGTCAGTAGTTTCCAAGAATTATTCATTTATTTATTAAATTTCTTTTTGACTAATTTTTAATCCAATGTTTTTAAAGTATAACATTTTTAAATTATGAGAAATTAACATTTCGAAAGGTCTAAACCATACAGCATTTTTTAAACCTTAATCTAAATTAATTTAATAAAGTAATATTTTTCGATACGTCCATATTTTTATTTTATTGTCACTTGCAGCTGTTAATAGTAATTTTCTTTAAGGATCAGAATCGATTGCTAGAATTTCTTATTCATGATCTAAACTTTTACTATTTTTTATGCAATAACATTTTTATTATTGACTCATTTAAAATACTTAAAAAAATCCTTTCTTTAAAACAAGAGCTAACCGATCTTATAATCCTTTTATAAATGTTATTGTGTTGCCAGTAAAAATACTAAGTACGCAGTTAGCTTTTTCAGAATCAAATTTTACAAATTTTAAATACCATTAAATACAGTATGAAGCTAAATAAGAATATCCATTAGCTTTAAAACTATCTAATGCAATAATAGCTTATCGATGATATGTAACTCTTGTGTAAATAAACTAAAAGTTATCCGTTCTTAAGAATATTACAGTACCCTTATTACAACCAATAGTAATAAGTTGTAACTATAAAAATTTAGATTAATCATCCGCTTATTTTTTTCCCTCTTTTTTCTCCACAGTATTTTAATTAATTTATGAATCAAATTTTGGTGGTGCCATTGATAAAAATTTAATTTGAGTAGGCATTTGATTTAATTGATGAAGCTAAACATCTTTTGTTCTTTATATTAAATATGACTATTATATTTTACCTGAATTATTCTCAATTCGCAGTCTAAAAATTTATCCACTTTAAACAAGTAAAAAGTATTGATTTGATTTAAAAGGATTCGATATTATTTGTTGTATACCTTTTGCTTTAAGTGGAGGATAAATATACTATATTTAAATTTTATTAAGATCTTTGGTATCAAGTTGATCATTACGAATTTGAAAACCTAAATTTGAAGCAAGTGTTATTTGAAGACCTTCAATAGGACTCTATTTGTTCATTAAGGGTTATTTACGATATTTTTATACTGATATTATTTCACTTGTTATATCAGTTATGAACTATAAATGTTTACCAAATTTCAACTTCCCTAGCTAATTATCTTTGACTGCTAATGAATAAACACTATTATAGAGGTAAATTTTTGAATAATCGTTGATGAAATCGTATTGTCGAAGAAGCTCAAAAGTCTCAAGAGACCATAAACATACAATTAATTCCTCTGAACCACTAATAATAATCCTTTAATCACTTCCCTCAACAATCTTTTCAACTTGTTTAGAGTGTCCAATATACTTATGTATTAAAATATAGTCTTTAGTTGTACAATTTATAGAGTTCTGAGGCAATCTCCAAACCTTAATTTGCCCGTTAATAAGACCAGTAATTGTATATTTATAATGAAAATTATACAAAGTATAAGTAATCGATAAATCCTTTCTTGTTAATGATACTATTCTTGATTTAAGTTGCAAATTATCTAACTGATAAAAGTTAATATCTTTACTTGACCATACATAAAGCATATTTTAATTTTTATTATAGTTATAACCTTTATTCCATTGAAGTTTGGTTTATGGGTCTGCAATATATTTATCTTTTTTCTATATTGCGAAATTCATACTTGAGACAAATTTTGTCGATTTAATATTCGAATAAATTTTTACATATTGGATTTAAATATCAGTTGCTCCAATCATTAAAAACATATTTTTATGATCAATAAATTATAAACCAACTGAGTATTTAGATTACCATGGAATTCTTGCAATTTAATCTAAACTTTATGTAAATATATGTAATTTACCTTATTATGATAAAATAATCAATGCACCTAATTTTTATGAAAATGAACCATTAATAATAGATTTATGTTACCAACGGATTGAATTTTGATATGTTCGAAAATATAAACGATGTAAATCAGAAACAATAAGTGGATTGATACTAAAAATATGTGGATTTGATATTGATATAGTTTCGAATAATGGATTTACTGATGCTGTACCTTTCATGTTTTTATTTTATTTTTTATTGTTTTTGTCAAGTTATATATTTTTATAATTTTAATTTATAGAATGAATAATAAGCTTTAATAATTTGAAGATAGTGTTTTTATTAATTTATATAATATTTATCTTTTAATAGTTAATTCTTGTTATATATTCTGATGTGATAAATTAAAAATAACAGTATTAAGTTATAATTATTGTCATGAAAGCATGTCAAAATTCAACTAGAATATATCATCAATATCAAAGCATGGATCGATTAGATTTATCAATTGATAAAACTAAAATAAAACCGAATAAAATTTTTCCATCACAATACCTAATTAAAACAATTTTTAATAACCCTCAACATGCATCAAATGTAATTATATTTAGTAACCCACATAATATAAAATAAAGAAATTAAATTTTACAAATATAATCAAAAATACCAATAAAAGATTTATATGATCAGAATAAATAAAAAAAGAAATAAAAGGAATTATTATAGTTTAATTAGTAATTTTTAGTTCAATGCGGGAATAACCAATACAATGTAATGTCTAAGTTATAAAATTGTATTGGAATTAGTAAAATCGATATATTTAGCATTGGTAAAAATATTATTAAATTTACTTAACTCTATACAAGTAAACAAGTAGAAAAATTCACGAATACGTTACCATCAAGTGGAAAATTAATCATAAGAGGAGATTTTTAATCTGGCAATTTAAATAGATATATTGAACTCGATAAAAATTAATATGGTCTAATCTTAAATAATGATACTAATACACAAGGCTATACACAATGGTTTCAGTTATATATTCAATATGCTCCTTAATAAAACGAATAATAAAAACATAAAATGTTAAAATTTGTAATATTAAACATTCGTAAACCTATCAGATATATGCCATAAATGAAATTATTAACTAGAAGTTATAAATAGTAAACAAGGGATTATTAAGAATGGACTAGAAATTTATCATTTACTTTTTTTTAAACTAATTTATAAGGAAATGATTAGAGAAAATATTATGCTATTTCTTTTTGTATTTCTGCTAATATTGCAAAAAATGGTATATTTGTGGCTTTAACTCATACTTATCCGTTTTCAAGACTTACCTTTTTATCAGAGTAAATGAATAATATTCAAAGCTAATTTCGTACTTTTTAAATTGGTAAAAGTACTCTTTCAAATCCTATTTTATTATTTAAAAATTAAAATATAAATCCTAACAAAAAAAGAAATATTTTTATTCTGGCTCGACAACACGCTTCTTAAACTTCATCATCTTTTATTTGTTAATTTATAATAAAAAGGCTATCGCTATTTAATTGTTATGATTAGTTAGTCAAATAATTAAATTGGCACATTATCCCTATTGCAAATCCTGATGGTGTTATTCATGGTAATTCAAGGACTACTTCTCGTGGCTATGATATGAATCGATGTTGGGCTCAATATTTACTACAATGCTCATCGTAAGCTCAAGCAATTAACAAATATTTATAAAAACTTTAATTAAAGGCTGATGATATATTTATTGATTTACATAGCCATAGTAGAGAATTAGGATTGTTTACATTTACCAATACTTAAAATGGCTTTGTAAGATATTTTAATGAGAAAATGTCTTAAATATGCA
>Ga0075163_10008932_pt1 | contig 13172 bp, 12 predicted proteins | sample JI1023141ADNA_FD_71478 | JGI IMG/M metagenome (GOLD analysis project Ga0075163, IMG submission 71478) | Wastewater effluent complex algal communities from Wisconsin, to seasonally profile nutrient transformation and Carbon sequestration -... | ecosystem: Engineered > WWTP > Effluent > Algae...
CGCGACACCACGCTGCTCGCGCAATGCCTGCTGGCGGGCTTCCCGGACCGTGTTGCGCAACGTGCGCCCGGCGGCGAAGCTCGCCACGCAACGATCGGCGGCGAAGCTCGCCACGCGACGATGGTGGGTGGGCGCGGTCTGATCCTGCCGGCAGCGGCGGATGGGCACGATCTCGTGCTCGCGCTGCGTTTGCTCGAAACGGGGCGACAACAACGTTCGCGCGCCGTGTTGACGGCGTCGATCGAACTCGCCGATCTGCAGGCCGTCGAAGGCCACGCGCTGCAGAACGTCGTCACGGCCGTACTCGAAGAGGAGGCTGGCCGCGTCGTCGCCGTTCGCGAACTGCGCTACCGCGACCTGCCGCTGAAGTCGGCGCGCGGTGGCGAACTGCCCGAGGGCGCGGCGGCCGAGAAGTTGTTGCCACTGCTCGCGGCGCTGCCGTGGAAGTGGCTCGGCGAGCAGAAGGAGTGCAAGCGGGTGATCGCGCGCGCGCGGTGGCTGCGCGAACGTGTTCCCGACCTCGAACTGCCCGATTGGGACGATGCCGCGGTGGCGCGCGCCGCGATCGACCTGCTCGGTCGCGCGACGGACCTGCGGGCGCTGCGCGACGCGAAGGTCGAAGACGTGCTGCTCGCCTGGCTGCAGCCGGCGCAACGTCGCGCGCTGCAGCAGCTCGCTCCCGATCGCATCGAGTTGCCGACGGGCCGCGCTGCTGTCGTCGACTATGCCGCCCCCGCGGGCCCGACGATCTCCGCGCGTCTGCAGGAGTTCTACGGGTTGCCGTCGGTTGGCGCGCTCGCCGGCGGGCGGGTTCCCGTCGTGCTCGAACTCCTTGGTCCCAACCACCAACCCGTGCAGGTCACCACCGACCTCGCCAGTTTCTGGGCGAACGTGTATCCGTCGGTGCGCCGCGAGTTGTCGCGGCGTTACCCGCGCCATTCGTGGCCCGAAGACCCGCTGGCGGCCAATCCCGAGGCGCGGCCGCAGCGCCGGCGCCGCGAGTAATGGGTATAGTGTGGCGGTGCCGAACACTAGGCGAACCGCCCGCTGGACGCTGATGCCGCACGGCTGGGTCGACCTGGTCGTTCGCAGCTGCCTTGGCCTGTGTGTCGGTTGCTGGTTCGGACTTGGGGTGGCAGCAGTCGCCATACCCATCGTGTCCTTCACCGGGATGGACGACGGCCTGGACAGCTACGGTCTGGACATCTACTGGTGGCTCGCCATCCTGGTCTGGTCGGTGCTGGTGGGGGCCTCGGTAGGCTTCCTCTGGTTCCTGGCCGACTTCCCCGCACCGTTCCGTCGCCGACGGCACGCGCCGCGATCCTGAGGGAAACCGCGCTCCGGCGCGACCCTGGCAGCGTCGCCCTGGCCCGAGTGCCGCATTTCCGGACGGTCTTGCCCGCGGCGCTCAAGAATTCGGCGGATCGCGCCGAAAGGCCCCTGTGGAGCCACCTTCCACCGCATGAGTCTCGAAACCCGCCTCGGCCAACGCCAGGAACAGCGCCTCGCCCTGCTGCCGCAGATGCTGCAGTCGATCGAGGTGTTGCAGCTGGCGACCCAGGACCTACTCGAGTTCCTCGAACTCGAAGTGCAGCAGAATGAGACTCTGGAGCTGCGGCCGGCGGAGCCACCCGACCCGGAGTTGCCGGTGGTCCCCACGGCGGATCGCGAGGATTCCGGCTGGGACGAGTGGCGGCGCGGCCCTTCCAGCGAAGGAGAGGACGGCAAGAGTGCGTTCCTCGCCAACGTGCCGGCGGGCACCGACTCGCTCGTCGAGTTCGTGCGCCAGCAGTTGGCCTTCCGCGAGGTGCCGGCCCTGTTGGCGGATGCAGTGATCCAGTTGTGCGAGCACCTTGACGATCGCGGCATCCTGCCGTTCTCGCTCGAGCAGCTCGCCGCGGAGATCGATGTGCCGCTCGAACTGCTGCAGGAGGCGCACGCCGAACTGATCACGCTCGAGCCGCGTGGCATCGGTGCGTTTGACACCGTGCACGCGATGCTGTTGCAAGCGGAAGGGGATCCCGATCTCGGTACGATCGAACGCCTGCTGCGCGAACACCTCGAAGAACTGGGCCGCAACAAACTGCCCGACGTCGCGCGGGCGATGGCGTTGTCGATCGATGAGCTGCAGCTCGTGCTCGAGCGCATGAAGGACCTGAGTCCGCGACCCGCGGCGGCGTTCACCGGCGAGGCCGCGGCGATCGTTCGCCCCGATGCCTACGTGTGGGTGCGCGAGGGCGGCGTGCGGGTGGCGCTCGATGACCGGATGGTGCCCGAACTCAGCGTGAATGCCGAATACGCGGCGCTGGCGGGCGATCGCGGCACGGCGCGCGAAGTGCGCGACTACCTGCGGCCAAAGCTGCGTTCGGCCCGCGACCTCATCGAAGCCGTGGCCCACCGTCAGGAGACGTTGTTGCGCGTCGTCGAGTCGGTGATGCGCGAGCAGCAGTCGTTCCTGCAGCTCGGCAAGAGCGCGATCCGGCCGCTGCGCATGAGTGAGATCGCCGAACGCCTCGGCATGCACACGTCGACCGTGAGCCGCGCGATCGCGGGCAAACACGTGCAGACCGAACGTGGCCTGTTCCGCCTGCGCGATTTCTTTGATGGTGGCCGCATCGATGCCGCACCGGCGGCTGGCCAGGGGCGCATGGCCGTCGGGCAACAGATCGCCGACCTCGTCGCCGGCGAAGACAAGCAGCGGCCGCTGTCGGACGACGAGCTGGTGGCCGCGCTGAAGGCCCAAGGGGTGCAAGCCGCCCGGCGCACCGTGACCAAATACCGCAAGGAACTCGGCATCCCGTCGAGTTACCAACGTCGCGTTTTCGGAGCTGAGCCATGACAGCGTATGACCCGTTCTCGTACGGCCAGGTAAGTCTCGGAGGCAGCAAGGCGCCGCCCGCAGGTTCGCCCGACGACATCCTGTTTGCCGACGCCGGGCCCGCGCCGAAGAAGGCGCCCGCTGCGGACTCGAGTTGGGAACTGCTCGACGCCGACGTGACGAGCCTCTTGCCCAACGCGTCCGCCACGTCAGGGACGGCTGCCGCCATGGAGTTTGGCAGCGAGATCCTCGGCGAAGAACTTGGGGCCGCGCCGATGCCGGCCACACCACCAAGTGCTCGCCCACGCAGTGCGCCAGTGCCCGAACGCAAGGCGCCCGCGCGGGGCAAGACGCCCGGGGTTCCGCCCGGTCAGCCCGTTTCGACGCCGGCGCGCCGCACGGTCGGGGCTGCCGCGGCTCCCATGTCGGTCTTGGACTCCGCGCCCGTGGACGCGGCGCCGCGGCGGCCCGCAGCACCGGTCTCGAGGCCGGCGGGGCCGTTGGGGCGTCGACAACCCAGGCTGGCGGCGACGCTCGTGCCGACGACGCTGTTTGCCTGCGGCGGCACCGGGGCGGCGTGGTTCTACGGCATGGAGCAGAACGTGGTCATGGCAGGCATGGTCGCGGCGGTGAGTTTCGTCGCGGCGGCATTCCTCTGGGTGTGGTTGCGCGGCTGATCGAGCGTGCGAGCCCGTCGCAACCAGCCGGCGAATTGAGCCGGCGAACGAGCGGTGGTCCGGCAGGCGGGACTTGCTAGGCTTGCTGGTTCGCTCCGCCTGTGCCGACCTACCTTCTCACGATTGCTTACGATGGTTCCCGTTACAGCGGCTGGCAGCGCCAGGCCCGCGTCGAAACCGTGCAAGGCTGCCTCGAACAGGCGTTTGCCGAGCTCGCGTTTCCCAACCAGCATGTCGAAGGGGCGAGTCGGACCGATGCCCGTGTGCACGCCATTGGCCAGTGCGCCCATGTGATCCTGCCGCGGCCATTTCCGGCCCATCGGCTGGCCCGCGCGCTGAACTCCTACCTGCCCGACGACATCGCCGTGCAGGAGGTTCGCGAGGCGCCCGATGGTTTCCATGCCCGCTACTTCGCGCGCGGGAAGCGGTACGTCTACCGCTGTTATGTGTCCGAGGTGCGGCCCGCCATTGGCCGCAGTCTCTACTACTGGGTGCGGCGCCCCGTCGATCTCGAGGCGATGCGGCGCGGCGCGCAGTATCTGGTCGGCCGACACGACTTCAAGGCCTACGCGACCAACCCTGGCTACCGACGTAAACGCGGCACCGTGCGCACTCTGCAGCGTGTGCACCTGATCGAACGGCCGCAAGGGTTCGACTTTGCGGTGCAGGGGGATGGCTTCCTCTACAACATGGTCCGGACCCTGACGGGGTCGCTGCTGCTGGTCGGTCTCGGGCACCGGTCGCCGGAGTGGATCGGCGAAGTGCTCGAGAGCAAGGACCGCCGCCTGGCCGGCCCGACGGCGCCGGCGGAAGGCCTCTACCTGACCAGGGTCCTGTATGCTCCGGATCTGTCGATGGCGCGGGCCGAACCGCCGATCCTGGACGAAGACGAGGTAGGCGACGAGGACGATGACGGCAGCGACGGCGACGGCAACGAGGACCTCGACGGCGGCGACGACTGACCCCGCGCAGATCTATTCCCGGTTTCGACAGGGTGGCTGGATGAGAGGCCACCTCGAATACTCGTCACGCCACGCCGTTAGCGGCTGCCCATCCGGTCCCGGAATTCCACCCGGAATGCCTCTCTCGCAACGAACTCACTCATGAACGCGATGCTCCTGCCCCGTTCCGTCCTGGCCCTTGGCCTTGGCTCCATGCTCTGCGCGCAAGCGCCAAAGCCCGTGGCCCGCACCGTCGAAGACGTGCTGCCCGCTTCGACCTACGCCGTTGCGCGGTTCGGGGGGCTCGAAGCCTGCCGGGAGTCCGCGGGGGCCGTGCCGATGTCGGCGATCGTGAACGCGTTCCTCGCCAAGATCCCGGCGGAGACCCGTTCGCAGTACTTCGAGAAGGGCCTCGACGACGCCGCGGAGCACGTCCAGGGTTTCCTGCAGCACCTCGGGGTCGGCGCCGCGGATCTGCGGGCCGTGCTGAGCTGCCCGATGGCGCTCGCCATGGGGCGGCTCACGATCGAAGGGCGCGGTCCTTCGGTGGCGCTCGTGATGGATGCCGGCGACCGGCAGGCCGCGGTCGAACGCGTGATTGCGATCCTCGAAGGCCGGATCGTGCAGCAGGGCCACCAGCTGGCGTCGAGTGAAGTCGACATCGGCGGCACCAAGGTGCGCCAGCTCACTGGCAGCGACGTGATGCCTTCGATCTTCCTCGGCAACGTCGGTGGCTTCTACGTGGTCACGAACAGCCGCGGCTACCTGCGCGACATGGGCGAAGTGCTGCAAGGCAAGCAGCCCAAACTGGCCGCCGATTCGGGCCTCGGTGCGGACCTGCGGCGACTGCCAGCGCCCGCCCTCGCGTCGATGTTTGCGAACACACGTTCGTTGTGCTCGATGTTTGACGCGCACCTGCCCTACGAAACGGCGGAGTTCGCGCAGGCGCTCGGCCTGGGGCGCCTCGATTCGCTCTACTTCGGCACCACGGCTTCGGCGCAGGGCGGCAGCGATGTGATGCACATCGGCCTCGAAGGCAGTGCAGACGGCCTGTTCAAGGCCATTACGGGCAAGCCGGCGGACCTCGAGTTTGCGAAGATGTGCTCGAAGAACACGGTGCTGTTTGCGTCGGGCTGCCTCGACGTGCCGGCGGTCGTCGATGCGTTTGACCACTTCCTCGGCATGCTGCCGGCGGGCGCACGCACCGAAGCGCGTCGCGAGATGGGGCGGGAGTTCGGCCGCGAACTGCGCCATCTGGGCACTACGCCGCAAGAAGTCGACGCGCTGTTGCGCGCGTTCGGCAATCAGGTGAGCCTCGCGATCGGCCTGGAGAAGGGCGCGTTCCCGAAGCCTGAGCTGCTCGTGCGTCTCGCCGTCCGCGATCGCGCACACATTGCGCCGCTGCTCGCAAAGCTCGAGGCGATGGTGACCAACGAAGCCGGCTTTGAGTGGAAGTCGCGCCAGGTCGGCGATGCCGAAGTGCGCTTCTGCAACGTCGAGAGCGACGACATGCCGTTCAAGATCTCGCCGTGCTACGTGTTGACCGACAAGGCGCTCGTGATCGGCAGCGACACGGCGGGCCTCGTGCGCGCCCTGCGTCAGGCGGACAAGGCCGACGATAGTTTTGCCGCGCAGCCCGACTTTGCCGCGATGGCCGAATCGGCGAAGGGTGCCAGCGGCATCCTGCACCTGCGTTTGTTCCGCGCTGCCGAACTCGGCTGGCGCACGGTCGAACAGCTCGCCTACCCGCAGCTCGACGAGCACAAGGAGCAGATCGGCTTTGGCAGCGATTCGTTGCCCGATGCCGAAGCGATGGCGAAGGCGCTCGGCACGAGCACGTTCCTGTATCAGGTCGATGCCGCGGGCTTCCTCGTGAAGGCGCACGGCACGTTGGCGTTCGGCTCGGTGCTCGCGGCGCTCGGCGCGGCGGTGGATGAAGTGCTGCTGCGCGCCGGCGGCAAGATCTACTAAGGGCTGGCGAATTGGCGCGCTTGGGCCGCCTACGTTGGAGCCGACGCCCGCTAGCGCGGGCGCGGCTCAACGGCGGGGAAGGAAGGGGGCGGGGACTCGTAGTGGCGAGAGGTCGGCACTAGTCTTTGGGCCCTGCCAATGGACTCACCACAGCCGTTCCTGATCCACGGCATGGTCGAAGACGTGCTCGGCCAGCCAATTGCCGGCGCCTGGGTTGGGCTGCATGCTCTAGAGCGCGACGAGGTCCTGGCCGAGTCGCGAACGGATGCTGCGGGGCGGTTTTCCATGCAGGTTGCCGCGTCGCTAATGGAATGCGACGTAGGGCGCCTGGTGGCGAAGGCGGCCGGCCGGGCCAAGGGCGTTGCCTACGCAAATGGGCATGACAACGTCCAGCCCTTCGTTCGCATCGTTCTGCCTGAGTCCTGCGAACTGCGCGGTCGTGTGACCGACGAAACCGGCGCGCCGCTCGCGCAGGTCGAACTCATAGCGCGCCATGTGGGGCATCTCGGCGACACCGTTCTCGCCTGCACGGATAACGATGGTCGGTTCGTGTTCGATGCCGTGCCGATCGGCCGTGTTCTCGTCACGGCGTGGCAGCGTGGGCGGCAGCTCGTGCATGTGGAGCAAGATACGTGCACGGACGCACCGCTCGAATTGTGCCTGGTGCCCGCGCACGGGCGCACGATCCGCTTTCGGATTCTTGGCGCGAGCAAGCAGCAGTTGGCGCAGGCGACGTGCAGAATCCAGGAGATAGACCCGCGCCTCGCCGACAGCTGGTGTATCGGCCAACCGGACGAAGACGGCGTCTGGGAGCTGTCCGGGTTGCCGAACGAATGGGCATTCAACAGCCTCCGCGTGTCCATCCCTGGCATGCGCAGCGAGCCTCGTTACACGTATTGCCCGGCACACCCGAAGAGTGGTCGCTACGAGTTCGAGTTCACCATGCACGAGCCGGTTGCGCGGCAGGTGCGTGGCCGGGTGTTGACCGAAGACGGCACACCGGTGGCGGGGGCGCGACTTCGTGTGCGGGCAAACTACGAAACAGATCGGAGCGTGGAGACCGCCGCCGATGGCAGTTTCGTGGTCTCGACCGTCACTCCCGATGGCGAGAACCTTCACTTCACGTTGTCCCAAGGCGAGTTCGTTCTCAACGGGCCAGGGGATGTGGATTGGCCGTCGCCGTTGCATCGCCGGTCACACATCGTCGAGATGCCTGGACCTCAGGAACTGACCCTTCGCGCCGTGCCCGCGGCTTCCTTGCGTGGTCGGTGCACTCTGTCAGATGGTACGCCGTGCGGTTCTGTGTGGGTGAGCTTGATGGCCCCGTGGCGCAATGAGTACGGGGAGCACGAGAGCCAGTTGGGGCAGGCAGTGACGGACGAGGAAGGTTGGTTTGTGTTCCAGAACCAGAATGCACGCCTCGGCGGCCCCGTTCGGGTGTGCGCAGTCTGGTGCCGGACGCGGGTGCACGTCGACCCCGTGCAGTTGCAGGAAGGCGCCGTCGTCGAACTGCCGCCATTGGTGCTGCCAATGCCCGCGTCGGTGACCGGAGTGCTGCGAGACGTTGCGGGGCGACCGATCCCTGGCGAACCGATCCGGGCAGAACGGGAAGGTGAGGACGAAGAGGAGCCCGAAGACATGCCGTATGGCACGTTGGTCCAGGCCATCGCGGATGGCTTTTCCACGCGCGAGGGTCGGTTCCACCTCGCCGAGGTGCCCGCCGGCCGCTGGCGCCTCGCGTCCTGTGGCCGCAAAGGCGCAGCGGCCTGGCGCAGTGACGTGTTCGAAGTGCGCGAAGGGGAAGTGCTCGCGCGCGACTTCGTGGTGAGGAACCTTCCTGCGAGCTAGCCGGGCCCGCTCAGAGACTGCAGAGCGCGAGTTTGAGCGGCGGTTTGCCGTCGAAGGACGGGAAGTCCTCGTCGATGGCGATCGCTTGCAGTTCGCGCAGCGGGCGGCCGGCTTTCTCGGCGCAGCGCCGCAGCATCGTATGCCAATCCTCTTCGACCACCGTGGGCACATGGTTGGTTGCCAGCACGGCACCACCTGGCGCGAGCGACAGCACACACGGCTTGAACAGCGATTGGTAGTCGTTCACGACGTCGATCGAACCGAATGCGCCTCGCGCGAAGCGCGGCGGATCGAGCACGATGAGATCGTATTGCCGTCGTTCGACCTTCTCGAACGGGATGCTCTTGCCACGTCGTTGCACGGGAATGCCCGCGAGCTGGCGCAGCACGGGCAGGCAGTCGGAGCGCAGCGTGAGGAAACGCGCCGGGGTGATGCCGTTAAGCGCGGCGTTGCGTTGGCCGACCTCGAGTGCGCTCGGTGCAAAGTCGACGTTGTGCACGAGGCTCGCACCGGCGACGGCGGCGGTGATGCCGACGCCGCACGTATAGGCGAACAGGTTCAGCACGGACTTGCCGGCGGCGAGTTCGCGAATGCTGCGACGGCCCGCGCGCAGGTCGAGGAACAACCACGGATCCTGACCACGGTGCCGCGCTTGGATCAGGAACTTCACGCCGGCTTCGTGGCACGTGTGTTCGGCGAGTGCCGTGGCGTCGGGAACGTGTTCGTGGACCGGCGCGCCTGCGGGGGCCCCGGCCGCCGGCGCTGGGCCGCGGTGGTTGCAGGCAATCGGCAGTTGCAGGCCGAGGGCTTCGTTCGCGGTCTGCTGCAGCGCGAGCACCGCCGTGCCATCCAGCGGTTCGCGAAACGTCTGTACGAGCAGGAGGCTGCCATAACGATCGACGGTGAGCCCGGGGGCACCTTCGGCGATGCCGTGCAGGAGCCGGTAGCAATCGGTGCCTTCGGTGTGCAGGCGGTTGAGCAGGGGCGTGCGCCGCGCGATCGCGGAGCGCAGCAGCGCAGTGGGGTGGTCGAGGCTCATTCCGCGTGGGGGTTCATCGGCTGCTCGAGGATCTCGTAGAGGCCGTGGCGGTCGCCGCGAATGCGCCCCTTGGCCTCGAGCGCCTGCCAGACTTCGGCCGGGTATTGCGGCGGCGGCTTTACGGCGACGATGCCCGATTCGCCGCCTTTGCTCATCGGGTCGCGACCGAGTTTGGACGAGTCGTCGAGGCGCGTCACCTTGAGCCGCTTCTTCAGCGCCTTCATCGCGCGCTGCAGCGTCTCCTTCGTGAACGTGCCGTCGGGGTTCTTCTCGACGAGGTTTGCTGGCGTCTTATCGCTCGGTTCCATGGGGAGATCATGGCGTTTGCGCGGCTGGCGGCCAATCAGCGCTTGCGGTTTCGGCGCCGCCGAGTAAGCGAATGGGTCATGGCCACCGACAAGGAACTCGAATTGATGCGCAAACGGCTGCGAACCAAGCTGCGCGCATCGCTGGGGGACGTCGCCGTTCCCCACGCCGACTTGGACCTGCTGCTCGAAGAGATCGGCAGATTGCAGCAGAGCAACGAACGTCTGCGCCGGCAGAACCGCCGCGTGCGGCTCAAGCTGCAGAAGGCCGGGCTCGTGGAAGGGCTTGAGGACGGCGGTGGCGAAGGCGTCGTCGATGCCCCCGACGTGGGCACCCCGGACAGCGCGGATGTCCCTGACTCGGACTCCAACGAGTGACGCGCGTCCTGTTGGTGCACTGGCACGAACAGGAGTGTGCGGAGCGCGCCGAGCGCCTTGCCGAACACGGCTACTTCGTCGACTGCCATTGGCGGCAGGAGGACGGCAAGGCGCTCACGCGCAGCCTGACCGCGGATCCGCCGGCCGCGCTCGTCATCGACCTCGCGCGGTTGCCGTCGCATGGCCGGGCCATCGCCGTCTGGCTGCGCGAGCGGAAGGCGCTGCGCGCGGTACCGTTGGTGTTTGTGCCCGGGGATGCTGAGAAGACGGCGCGCCTCAAGGAGGCGTTCCCCGATGCGACCTTCGCGGCATGGCCACGCCTCGCCGCGGCGGTGCAGAAGGCGATCGCCAATCCGGTGCGCGATCCCGCCGTACCGAAGACGGCCGACTATTCGGGCACGCCGTTGCCGAAAAAGCTCGGCATGAAGGTGGGCAGCCGCCTCTGCCTGCTGCGCGCGCCGAAGGACTTCGAACGTGTGCTCGGCGCGCTGCCGGAGCAGGCTTTGGTGACTCGCCGGCTTGGCAAGGTGCACGACGTCGTGGTCGTGTTCTGCGCCGAAGCCGCGCCTCTGCACGCGGACTTTGCGCGGGCGGCCGCGGTGCTCGCGGACCAGGGCAGCTTGTGGATTGCGTGGCCGAAGAAGGCCTCGGGAGTGCCAACGGACCTCGACGAGAATGTGGTCCGCGCGTTTGGCCTCGAACAGGGGCTCGTCGACACCAAGGTCTGTGCGATCGATGCCGTTTGGTCCGGGCTGCGGTTCTCGCGACGTCGCGCGGCGAAGACGCGCTGATTCGTGGGCGGGCGGACGCCGTCGTTGACGCGCGCGCGGGCGGCGGCGAACATGGCGCGCTGGTTTCGGGTGTGCGCGACGCCGGTTGTTGGCCCCACATCCGCGACGAGATCCTGGCGGAGAACGATTCATGGCGGAGAACAACACTCAGAAGGCCCAGCTGGTCATCCTCGGTGCCTCGGGCGGGATCGGTCAGTACCTGGTGCACGCGTTCCGGAGCCAGTACCAGGTTTTTGGCACCTACCACTCGCAGGAGCCCAGCGAGCGCCTGCCCGACGTGGAATACCAGAAGCTCGAACTGACCGATCGCCCAGCGGTCGCCGGTTTCTGCTCGGAGATCGCGGGGCGTCTGCAGCGGCCGGTAGTGGTCTATGCCGCGGGGATTTCGCCCAACAACGTCGTGCACAAGTGCACCGATGCGGACTGGGATCTCACCCTCGACGTCAACCTGACCGGGGCGATGCTGATCGCACGCGGTCTGTTGCCGCGCATGCGCGAAGTCGGCTTTGGCCGCTTCATCTTCCTGTCTTCGGTGCTGTCGCGCACGATGGTGCCGGGTTCGGCTGCGTACTCCGTGAGCAAGGCCGGACTCGGGGCGCTGGCCAGGGTCATCGCGGTCGAGAATGCGAAGAAGGGCATCACGGCCAACACCCTGGCGCTCGGCTACCACGAGGTGGGCATCATCAGCAGCGTGCCGCAGGCATTCCTCGAGGAGAAGGTGCTGCCGAGCATCCCTGTCGGTCGCCTTGGCAACCCGGCGAACATCCGCAATGCGGTGCAGTTCCTCGTCGACTCGGATTACGTGACGGGCGCCACGCTGGATATCAACGGCGGCATCATCGGCGCATGAGTGCCATGCCAGGTCCAGCCGAAGGCTCGAAGGGCAGTCCGAAGGAGCCCGTTGGTGGTAGTCCCGGGCCCAAGGCGACTCGTGCACCGATCACCTGGACCACGCGGCGGGCCAGCGTCGAGGACATGGACGGGATCCTTGCGTGCCGGCGCGTGACGTTTGCGGGGGAGGACCTCGACAAGGCCGATGCCGGGTATTGGCGGTGGGAGTTCGTCCAGAACCACGCCGGGCCCGCGCGGTTGTTCGTGGCGGTGGACGAGGGGCGGGCGGCAGGGGACCGCATCGTGGGTCACTACGCCGTGATCCCGCAGCGGTTCGTGCTCGACCAGCAGGTCTTGCCAGGCTCGATCGTCGTCGATGTGATGACGCATCCCGAATACCGCTTCCAGGGCATGTTCACGCGCCTCGGCAGCTACGCGCTGGAGCAGTGTGAAGGCGACGGCGATCTGGAGTTCACGACCGGGTATCCGATCCGCGAGGCGGTGATCCCGGGCCACCTGAAGGTCGGTTGGCGGATCCGGTTCTTGATCGGCACCTACGTGATGCCGCTGGCCATGGGGCCACTGCTGCGGGCCCGTTTGCCGTGGCTTGCCAAGGTCCCTGGCCTCGCCGCGGTGCTCGGGGCCGTGCCGGGGCTCGCCCTGCGGTGGTGGGGCCGATGGCGGCTTGGCCGCGGCGACCAGAATGTGCGCATCGAACGCCAGGAACGCGTCGACGCCGGGCGCCTGGCGACGTTCTGGCAGCAGGTGCGCGAGAATCCCCCCGCGGGCTGCCTGCTGCAGGAGCGCACGGCCGAGTATCTGGCGTGGCGTTTTGACGGCAACCCAAACCGGCAGTACCTGTTCCACCTCGCGACCGACCAGAACGGCGTGGTGCAGGGTTACGTGGTGAGTCGCAAGGCGCCGCTGCTCGACGTCCAGGCCATGACCGTCGTGGATGCGTGTTTGTTGCCGGGGGCGAGCAAGTTGGTGCTGCGGCGCTTGCTTGCCGACGTTCGGGAGCGCGCCCTGGAGGTCGGCAGCCCCATGGTCGCGATGATGGTGACGCAGCCCAACCCGTATCTGCCCGCGCCAGGGCGTTTGGGCTTCCTTGCGGCGCCATACCGCTTTTCGTTCATCACGCGGCCGTTGGCGCCCGGGGGCCGCAGCGAGCAGGACACGCTGCGCTGGCATCTCATGTGGGGCGACACCGACGACGTTTGACGGGGGGAGGCGCTAGGCCTGGGTGTGCGGCGACGAAGCTGGCCCGGGCCGTTCCCTTTGCGCCGAGCATGCACTACCTTGTCGGTTCGGAGGTTGTCGTGAATATCGCCCAGAGAGTCCTGCCAGTCGTGCGTCTGCTTCTCGTTCTCGCCATGGCTACGGTTGCGTCTGCCCAGAAGAAAAAGGAAGCGCCGGAGTTCCGCTATCTGACGCCGGACAAGATCGAGCGCGAGGTGACGAAGGACGCTGCCGGTTACCTGCAGTGGGGCGAATACAAGCCGATCAAGTGCGTGACGTGCGAAGGCACCGGCAAGACGCTGTGCGCCACCTGCGAACGGGCGCCCGAAGACAC
>Ga0075163_10008933_pt1 | contig 13171 bp, 9 predicted proteins | sample JI1023141ADNA_FD_71478 | JGI IMG/M metagenome (GOLD analysis project Ga0075163, IMG submission 71478) | Wastewater effluent complex algal communities from Wisconsin, to seasonally profile nutrient transformation and Carbon sequestration -... | ecosystem: Engineered > WWTP > Effluent > Algae...
TGGGTTTCGTTTCGCCATAGCCCTTGGCGGTGATGCGCGCCCCATCCACTCCTTTGGCGATCACATAGTCGCGTACGGCTTGTGCACGTTGGTCGCTGAGGGTGAGGTTGGCCGCATCGGCACCCACGTTGTCGGTATGTCCGCCCAGCTCGATGCGCAGGTTCGGCGTGCCCTTCAAGAGGCTGACGAGCTTGTCGAGCTCCGCGTTGGAGGCGGGCAGCAGCTCGTAGCTCGCGGTATTGAAGAAGATGTTCCGCAAGGCGATGGTGCTACCCACGGACAGGGTGCTGAGCGGAACGTCCAGCGTAACAGGTTCCTTGGGATTTCCCTCTGCCACATCGTAGGTCTCCGAATAGAAGAGGTAACCTTCGGCGGTGGCACTGAGCGCGTACTTCCTACCGGCCGGCAGGCACACGAGGAATTCACCGGTCTTTGGATCACTGTAGGCGCCTGTAGCGAGGCTGCCGGACTGCAGGTCGAAGAGCTGCACATCAGCTTCGACCGGGGCCTTGCTCGTGGCATCGAACACTTTGCCGCGGATGTAGGTGACTGGCAGCGGCCGCGCTTCCTTGTAAAGTTCGAAACTGTACAGGTCAAGATCGCCCAAGCCCCCCTTGCGGTCACTGGCGAAATAGGCGATGCGGCCACTGGCATCCACCAGGATGCTGTTCTCATCGGCACTGGTATTGATGGGAAAGCCGATGTTCAGGGCAGGGCCCCAGGAGCCATCGTCCTGCTTGCGGCTCACGAAGATGTCCAACCCACCGAAGCCCGGATGCCCATTGCTGCTGAAGTAGAGGGTGCGGCCATCGGGGTGGATCTGCACGCTTTCCTCCTGGTACGCGGTGTTCACGCTCTCGCCCAATTTGGTCGGCTTGCTCCACGAGCCATCATCGGCCATGGTGGTGGTCCATATGTCCATGCTCTTGATGCCGTCGCGGGCCACGGCACCTCGGATGTAGTACAAGGTGCGGCCATCGCTGGCCAAACTGGGCTGTGTTTCCCAATTTCCGGAGTTCACCGGTGTTCCGAGGTTCTGGGGCACACCCCAGCGATCGCCCACGCGCCGGCTGATGAACAGATCGCAGCTGCCTTCACCGGAGAGTGAGCCACCATAGGAACCATCTTCAAGCGCACACTTGGTGAAGATGAGGAAGCGGCCATCCGGGGACAAGGTGCCGGCCCCTTCGTTGAAGGCGCGTGTGTTCACCACAGGTAGTGGGATGCTGGGCTTCCAGTTGCCTTCGAGGTCGCGCCGACTCACGTAGAAATCCTCCTGCATACCATACACAGGGATCTCCGGGGCTTTCACACGACGGGTGAACATGAGGGTGCCATCATCGGCGGTGATGCAGGGGTAGTACTCCGGATCCACGCTGTTCACGTTAGGTCCGAGGTTCTTCGGCTCGAAGGGCACCGGCTGGTTGATGGCCCTGGCCGCGAACTCGCAATTCCGGATACCGAGCTTGGCGCGTGCCTTGCGCTGCGGCTCTTCTTCACGTTGCATGTAGGCCTCGTAGTTCTTGGTGGCCTCAGCATACTGCCCGGCTTTGAACTCCAGATCGGCGAGGTGGAGTTGGGCTACCGGGAAGTATCCCGGGTTCAGGGCCATCACTTCGCGGTAGCGCGTCATGGCCACATCGCTTTGTCCTTTCTGCTCCGCGATCTCCGCTAGCATGATACGCGGCTCGATGAACTTCGCGTCGGCATCAGCGGCTTTGGTGAACTCGCTTTCGGCACAATCCCATTTGCGCACCCCCATGCACTCCCGCCCGGTTTCATAGCGTTTAATGGCGCCTTTATCCGTGGTGGTGTAGGTGCTTGGCTGCGCGAGCGCTGCTGTTAGCAGGCAAGTAGCAGCGAAGGCTGTAAAAAGGGCCCTTGCTGCAGTGCCTACGACCAAGGTCCAACAGTGCATCCGTGCGGTGGTATTCAAGGGATCTGGAGGTACTTATGGGTTTGTAGAGAGACACGCCACTGGGGATGCTCCTTCACGTGATCGACGATCAGTGGCATGATCGTTTCGCGTTTGGACCATTCTGGCTGCAACAGCAAGGCACACGTGGACGGAAGCCCTTTCGTGTGTTCTTGTGCCCATTGCAGGTCGTGTTTGTTGAAGACGATCACCTTCAGTTCATCGGCCACTGGGTAAATGGATGGCAGTGGAGCTTTGAACTTCTTCGGACTGAAGCAGATATGGTGCCAATCTCCACTGATCGGGTGAGTGCCGCTGGTCTCGATGTGCGTGCGGAAACCGGCTTCGCGTAGCGCGCGGGTGAGCGGGCCAAGGTCGTGCATCAAGGGCTCGCCCCCTGTGACCACCGCGATCCGGGCGGGGAACTTGGCGGCTTCGGCCACGATCTCAGCCACGGAAAGTTTCGGGTGGGCGTCGGCGTCCCAACTCTCCTTCACATCGCACCAAGTGCAGCCCACATCGCAGCCCCCGAGTCGAATGAAATAGGCGGCCTGCCCGGCGAAAAGGCCCTCTCCTTGTAAGGTGTAGAAGGCCTCCATCACGGGCAATTGGGCGGACATGGCACAAAGAACGGAAATACGGGGTGGTGTGAACGGGCGAGGCCTAGGTAGACCGGCACTTCGGGGCATAGAAAAGCCCACACAGAGCCGGTTCATAGAACCCATGAAGATCACATGGGCGGGATCGCGATGATGGCTTCCGTAATCCTCTTGTTCCCGAAGGAAGACACCCGAAGGTGCCTGAGGCCCGCCGTACACCACCGAGGATGCGATCCCTGATGGAAATTGTTGGTTCCGATGAACACTGGCCTGTGTGGGCTTCGCGTTGACGGCCGTTGCGGGCCGATGGATGCTTCTACAGGGGGATGGAAAGAACGTTGACGGTACGAAAGTATCCACCCGGAAAGGCGAATGCAAGCGATGGTGGAAAACTCTTGGTGCCGAACGAGGAACGGCAGGATCAACCCTCGCTTTTCTGCCCTACGAAGTGATCCTCCTTGTCTTCGAACAGGATGTTGAAGGTGGTGAGGCTGCCGTAACAGCGGGTGATGTACTGTTGAAGCTCCACCTTCTCCTGGTCGCTCAGCTTGTCGTGCGCGTTGATCTTCTGCTCGAGCACCCGGAAACGGTCACGGATCATCACGATCTTGTGGAAGAACTCGTCGATGGGGACCTCCTTGCTCTTCAAGGACGGGTCCCGAGGTTTGATCTCGAGCATGCCACCGTCGTACCGAGGTGCCATGCTCACCGGGCGCTGGGGCTGCTGCATCTCTTCCAGCACCTCGCGGATGGCGTCGCGTACGTGATCGAGGTCGAGGGGCTCCTGGGATAGCTCCACACCCGGAGCGATGGTGACCAAGCCCTCGAAACTGCGGCTGATCGGTTGTTCGCCATGCTCGCGGAAGAACACATGCACGGTGCGGTGATCGATCTCATACACCACACCGACACCCATGGTCGGGTGTTTCACCCGGGCACCAACACTGATATCGTAAAGCTCCATGGTGCGAACATAACAAGCGCACCCGCTGGGTCAACGTCCGTTCATTGGATCACGCGCAGCACGGGGTAGCGCTTGTATCCGGGCTCGAACCAAGGCGAGCGCTGATAAATGAAGTAGAGCTGTGCCCAGGCATCGTTCGCGAAGGCGGTATCCCGCTCCCGTTCAGCCTGCAATTCGGCCTGCAATGCCGGGTCCTTCTTCAACAGATCCGCCGCCAGTTCCTCGAACACGTAATCGCTGAACCATTCCTTCTGTTGCAGGATGGCATCGAAGAAACCCCAGGCGAAGAAGCTGTCGACGCACCGCGGCTCCAAGATCTCCATCACCAGCCCATCGGTCGGGTTGCCCATGGGCGCCAGGGCATCCCCTGCCCTTGCCACCACGGTATCGACCTCGGTCGTGGTGCGGATATCGCGGTGGAGGTAGTGGCCTTCGTGCGGGCTCTTCACCGTACCGTAGTCCTCCAGGCGCTGTACCTCCACCACGTAGGGCGTGTTCTTGTCGATCACTGACAAGGGCACGCCATCGAGGTTCAGCCGATCGATCACCTCGTGCCAGGCCTTCGGGATCAAGTAGGCCACGGGTCTTTCGATCCGGACCCGCGGAGTGGCGGTGTTCATCCACGGCACTTGCACCGTGGTCGGGCGATCGCGGTGGTACCGCCAACGGGGCAGGCCGCTGACGGCACTGGTGGTGGTGTCCGCCATGTAGCCTTTCCAAGGGAGTGCGGCAACGGCGGTGGTATCGATGCTCCAATCGCTGGCATACATCATCTGTTCGCAAGCGCTCGCTTTCGCCCGGCCTCTGGCCACTTGCAGCTCCTGCGCATGTTCATTCATGGCGGCCAAGGTGGCCAGCATCAACTCGAAGGTGGCGTTGACGCGGTCAGCATAGGGTTTCAGCATATGCGACTCACTGAGCACACCGATCCGCTGACGCAAGGCATTGTAGCCGGTGCTGTAACGCGGACCATCCACGAAACCCGTAAGGCCCTGCTCCGGGATATGGTGCAGGGTCTCGAAGTAAGGGCACATGAAGTGACCGCGTTGCTCCATCCATTCCTGCTGACGGGGCATCAACCGGTGGTGCATGAATCGACGCAAGTTGGAGTCGAGCTTGTCCGGATGGGTCACCAGCAGTTCCATCACGTATTGGTGATCGGCTCCGTTGCTCACGTGTGTTTCGAAATAGACGTCGGGATCCCACTCGTTCAGGGCTTTGATCAGCGAGCGGGTGTTGCGGGAATCGGCCTTGATGAAGTCGCGGTTGAGATCGAGGTTGCGTGCATTTCCGCGGAAGCCATACTCCGCCGGACCATCTTGGTTGACTCGGGATGTGCTGTTGCGTTGGCGCGCACCGCTCACGTTGTAGACCGGCACGATGCACAACGCGTTGTTCGCCAGCAGGCCCATGTATTGGTCACTATCCAATAAGGCTTGGGCGAGCAACAAGCTGGCATCGATCCCATCGGGTTCACCGGGATGGATGCCATTGGTGATCCAGAGGATGTTCTTGCCCGAGGCACGGATACTATCGGGTGTGGAACCGCTGCCGTCGGAAAGCACGAACAGGTGGATCGGCGAACCGTCGTCATCCTGACCGATCTCGACCAAGGTCGTCCCGGAGCGTGTGCGGTCGAACTCAGCGTACCGCTCGATCACGTGTTCCCAGGTCGGCGTGGAATCACCGGAGAAGCGCCACTGGGCAGCGCTGTGAAGATGTCCTAATGCGCAAGCGAAAATGGACATGACCAAACGCCATGCGGGCGACCGCTGAAAGGCCATGCGCTTCATCTGAACAATCCGATGAAGGTGCGCAGGATGATCGACACGTCGAGGAAGAAACCCCGGTTCTTCACGTAATCCAGGTCCAATGACAGTTTCGCGGGCATCACCGCTTCGATGTAGGCACGTTGAGGATCAGGGCTCCGGCCCAGGATCTCGTTCTCGTCCATGTAGGCTATACTGGCCGCACTGGTGATGCCGGGACGCACATTGAGCACCAGCCGTTGTTCGGCGGAATAAAGGGCCACATAACGCGGCACCTCAGGCCGCGGGCCCACGATGCTCATATCACCGATCAGCACATTCAATAACTGCGGCAACTCGTCGAGCTTGCTTTTCCGTAGGAAGTAGCCGATACCGGTGATGCGCGGATCACGGCCGCCCACGGTGATCTGCCCTTGTGCTTCGCTACCGGGTCGCATGGTGCGGAACTTGTAGAGGCGGAACTCCTTCCCTACCCTTCCTACGCGTACTTGTCGAAAGAAGGCCCCTCCGGGCGAGCTCAGTGCCACGCTCAGTCCGATCAGCAAGAGCAAGGGAAAGAGCAGCGATAAGGCCGTTGCCGAAACGATGATATCGAAAGCCCGCTTCAGCATCGCCGTGACTACAGGACCTTCTGCACCGCGGCTTTCACCGCAGCGATGACGGTATCCACCTGCTCATCGGTGAGGTCGTAATACACCGGCAGGCTGATCTCGGTGCTGTAGAGCTTGAACGTATTCGGATAGTCCACCATGCGATATCCTTGGGATTCGTAGAAGCTCAGTTTCGGCAAGGGGATGAAGTGCACGTTCACACTCACCTCTTGTTCGGCGATGGCCGTGATGATGGCATCCCGTTGCTCTTCCGTGGCCTGTGCGATACGCAGCATGTAGAGGTGGTAACAGCTCTGCCGGTCACCGACCTTGAAAGTGGGTGCGATGAACCGGTCATCCTCCGAGAACGCCGCAGAGTAACGCTCGCAGATGGCTTTGCGGCGCGGCGTGGTCTCGGTATCGAAACGGTCCAATTCCACCAGACCGATGGCGGCTTGTATATCGGTCATGTTGCACTTCCAGCCAGGGAAGGCCACATCGTACCGCCACGCGCCGGGCTGAGTCTTGGCCAGGGCATCCTTGCTCTGACCATGGAGGCTCATAGTGTTGAAGTAGCGGTAGAGCTCCTCGTGGTCGAAGGGTTCGGGAAGGTTCAGGGTGAGCGCACCACCCTCGGCGGTGGTGAGGTTCTTCACCGCATGGAAACTGAAGCCGGTGATATCGGCTTGAGCTCCGACCTTCTCGCCGCCCACGCTGGCGCCGAAAGAATGGGCGGCATCGGCCAGGACCAAGGCCCTGCCCAGGCGCATTTGCGGATTGGAGCCCGCGACACGCAGGTTCACTTTCGGTGTGAAGAGGTTGCACCCCTCCTCTGCTACACGCATGATGGCCTTGATGTTGGCAGGAAGGCCGCCGATATCCACCGGGATGATCGCCTTGGTGCGGTTGGTAAGCACCTTGCGCACCGCTTCGGGGTCCATGGTGAAGTCGTCGAGCACATCCACGAGGATGGGTTTGGCGCCCACATGCATCACGATGTTGGCGGTGGCGCAGTAGGTATATGCGGGCACGATCACCTCATCGCCCGGTCCCACGCCGTACCAGCGCAGCACCAGTTCGCAGGCATTGGTCCAGCTGTTCAGCGCGATGGCCCGGTCCACGCCACAATAGGCGGCGATGCGTTTTTCGAAGGCCTTGGTGCGTGGTCCGGTGGTGATCCATCCGCTGCGCAGGGCCTCCTCCACGGCCTTGATGGTGCGGTCATCGATACGGGGAGGGCTGAATGGGATCATATCGTGCGAAGGTATTCGGCGTGGGCCTTCAATGGGCCTGGAATACAGAGCCGTGATCTTGCATCTTTGGGAACAAACCGATCAAGTTGCTGACGCTGTACGGAAAGCTGACCGGATATTGGTTCGGGCGTGCCGGGGTATTGAGCACCGAGGTGTGCCGCATGGCCTTGGCGTTGGTGTACATCGTCATGAACGTTCGGAATGACTTAGGCAGTGCCGCCCACATCCGACGGGTGTATCCGGTGGCGAACTACGAACCGGATGGGATCCTGATGGTGTTCGGCCCAACCATCCCGAGCGATGGCATCATTGATGGGATGATCCTGCTCTCCAAGATCTTTCCTTGGCTACTCTTGTTCGGATTCTTCTCGCGCACCAGTTCGTGGGCCACCTTCCTCACCCATCTCTTCCTCCGCACGCTGATCGAGAGTTTCTCCACGAATTGGTCACACGGGTTCAATGTGGTCTTCCTCGCCCACTTGGGTTTCCTCTTCGCCCCGGTAGGCCAACTCGGTTCGGTGGACGCGTTGATCAGGAGGCGGAGGCAAGGCGCCCAGCCCACCTATCGGAACGGATGGTGGTCGGTACTTCTGGGCCAATGGAACGTCGCGTTGATGTTCTTCTCAGCGTTCTACTGGAAGGCTTTGTACAACGATAAGCCGCCCTTCTCCTGGGCACACTGGGAGAACATGCGGAACCACCTTTTCACGCGGTATGAGTGGACCGGTGACCCGCTGCCTGGCTACCTGGAGCCCGTAGTGGCCTCACCCTTCCTCTGCGGACTGCTCGGTGCCGCGAACCTGGTTTTCCAGTTCCTCCCCTTCCTCTCCTTGTTCTTCGTTCACAGGCCTGTGCTACGGCTACTTTTCGGTACGGCCTTCATCGTGGAAGAGATCGGCTTATCCGTGGTCATGGGCCTTGCCGATCTGCATTGGCTTCCGCTCATCGCCTTCTTCGTGGACTGGGACCATTTCTTTGGGATAGCGGATCGGCGAGCCACACGACCAGATACGCATCCCCGTTCGAAGATCGGGTATGCCATGGGCCTGATCAGCCTTTACCTCCTGTTCGCGTTGAACGTTCTCGGGGTTACGATCGGTCACAATGTCTTTGACCTGCGCGCCTACCCGTTCTCCAAATTCAACATGTACTCTGAGCGTTTGCGCGACCCTTCCGGAAGGACCTTTGGCATGGAAGGCACCAGCTTCTCCGTGGCAGCGACAACCCTGACGAGCGACCAACGCTCAAGGTTGGAACAACTACTCAAACGCCGTTTCTATTCAACCCATTCGATGGGTGAAAAGGAACTTCTCGGCACCTTGGATCAGGCTCGCACGATGGTGAACGACACTGGTTGGACCGGCCTACCACGGGGAGTCGTAGAAGCCATTTCGGTACACAAGACGCTATTCCTCTTCCGAACGGATACGGCTCACTTGGCCCAGGGGCCACATGGTCTATTGGCCCGATGGGACCGCCACTCGGGCACCTGCGTGATGGCTGCCGTGGTAGGTTCGCAGGATGAGCGGGAAGCCAGGATCGATATCACACCAGGTTGTGGTGCATTCCCGGTGAGCCGGATCGACGGATTGAACCGTGATGGCACCAGCCATGAGCTGGACCATAGGACGGAGGGCACAGCGGTGTACCTCAACCCCGAGGTGTTGAGCGCATACCGCTACCTACTGATCACACTTCGAGACCGGATGGATGGTTCGGAGACGCGGATCCTGATGCGTACCGACGACCGGTAGCACGCGCTCATGCGCGACCAGCACGAAGTACCCAAGCGATGAAAGCGGCGAACAACACGCCAGCCTGGACCTCGGCCATGCTCTCCACGCTCCAGTTGAGCGCGATAATGAGCCAGAAGACCAGGGCGTAACGGTCACGGTCCTGATAGGCCTTATACAAGGGCACCAACACCATGGCCACCAACACGAGCAAACCCAGGATACCCAATGTGGCGGCGGTCTGGAGGTACTGGCTGTGCGCGTTCATGCGCTTGGCCTCGGCGTGCACATAACCTTTCTCCTGATAAACGGCGATGAGCTCGTCCTTGATATCGCCGGTGCCCACACCGGTAAGGGGATGCTCCCTGAACAGGTCCGTAGCGGCATCCCAGACCATTCGGCGAAGCGCGGAGCTTTGATCGGAGGCTGGATCGATGGCTCCCGTGGCGGAAATGGCTTGGGTGAGCTTGCCGCTCACCGTAGGAAAAGCGAGGAATACCGCGAGGAACAACCCAAGGCCGACACCCGAAAGCAGGATCAACCTCTTTCGCGCACCAACATCCTTCCATCCGTTCAGCATGGCCCCGCCGATGACCACAGCCACCGTGAGCCAGCCCATCTTGGAGTTGCACAGGATCACCCCTACGATCAGCAACCCAGGAACGGCCCACTTCACCCATGAAGCCACCCGATCCCCGAGCCCGACCTGCTGTACGGTCGCCAGCGCGAAACACAGGTACATGGCCATATAACTGGGGTGCAGGAACAAGGCGAAGCGCGATTCGAAGAAGTGGTTGGTCCATGCCGGATCAGCGGGTAGCTGGCCTTGAGCACGCAGGTAGTACTCATGCCCGAAATTCCAGATCGCCACGAGCAAGCACAGCACCACTGCACCCGCATTTGCCCAAGCGAATGTCCTGAAGACCTTGGAGGGCTCCATTCCGCGACTTGGGAAAACCCACCCAAGCGCTGGGAAGACCAGAAAGGACGCTTTCACCTGTAGGTCGAATGCACCGAAGGAGGTGTTGCTGGTCCACGCCATGCCCAGCACATGGAGCAGGTAGAAGAGCGGCATCCAGAAAAACGCGCTATCAAGCCTAGGTCGGCACCATCGTCCGTTCCGCTCTTGCATGCGCAACGCGATCGTTGCGACCGCGATCGACAGGATGAACACGGGGATCAGGCGGAAGGCGAATGGCAGCGAGATCGCCAGCAGAACGGCGGAGGTCTGCAACAAGCCAAGCCAGCCTCGCGGCCGTTCGAACGTTCGGGTCGGCACTGGTGCGATCATCGGCTGGACCTGGTGCTCATTGCGGAGGGATCCACACGCAGGAGTACGAAACGGACGATGCCCTGCCAATAGCCGATGCCATAAGCCAGGTGCAACGTCACGAAGGCGAGTACCACGCCCGGCACATCCACGGCTCGAGCACCAGCGCGCCAAGCACTGAATTTGGCTGCGGTCAGGTAGAGAATGACCACGGCCAGGTAAACCCACCCTGCGAAAGGCATGGCAATGGACAGCACCGCACCGAGGAAAAGGAAGGCCACCCAAGCAGCAGGCACCAGCTGACGGATGGTGGTGATGGCTCGGTGCAATTGATTCACGTACACCTTCCAGTAGCCATATTGCCGATACTGCCTGAACAGCTTGACGTACGAAGCACGGACATGGTACCTGGACCTGATGGCTGGATCCAGTTTGATCCTGAAGCCTGCCTTCGTGACGCGGTAGTTGAACTCATCGTCCTGGTTGCGGACCAGCCTTTCGTTGAACCAACCCACGCGCTCGAACACTTCGCGCCGGTAGGCACCGAAAGCCACGGTATCCACATAACCGCTGCGCAGGCCGGTACGGAAGTGAGCACCGCCCACACCAAAAGGATGGGCCATGGCCAGCCCGATCCGCCGCGACCGTTGGTCGGTATACTCACTGGTGATGATGCCACCTGCACAGCCCACGGTGAGGTCAGTGCGAAGCTGTTCCAGGTTCTTCTTCACGAAATCCGGTTCCACCTCGGCATGCGCACCCAGGATGATCCCCACATCGAACAGCGTGTGTCGGAGGCCAAGGTTCAGCGCGTGGGGCGTGGTACGCTCCGCATTATCGAGCATCACCATCCACGGCAACCGCGCCGTGAAGCGTTCGATCTCGTTGCGCGTACCATCGTCACTTTGCCCATCGCAGACGAGCACTGTTGTGCGATTACGGTCGAGATCGGCCGCTTCCAACGAAGCCAGGCACCGCGTGATGTATCCCCCCTCGTTGCGACAAGGGATCACGATGCTTAGGCGCGGTCGTTCAGGTAGCGGCGTTAGCATCATCAGGACGAAGGTCGCGATCGTGGCGTTGGGCCATGCGCAGGATGTGGATCAGCAGGCCCGCCAAGGCCAACGATTCGGCCACGGCCAGGCCCTGCAGATAGCTCCACACATCCGATACCGGGATGGAACTGTAGGCCAATACCACGGCGAAGTACAGCACTTGCCAAATGCTCAAACCCTTGATGTGGCCCAAGGGCGGGAGTAGCACGGTTAGCGGGGTGACCACGAATTGCAGGGCGATGGGAACGGCCAGGATCCGCGCGAACTCGCCGGCCATGGTCCATTCGGCACCAAAGACAAGTGCGAACAGCCAGGGCCCGCCAAGGACCAGCGTTAGGACCAAGAGCACCGCCACGGTGGTCAGTGTAAGCAGACTCCTGAAGAGACCCGGAAGCACCGGCTCGCGTTCGATGACCATACGGCTGGCCCGTTGCATGTACACCTGCATCCACGTGGTCGCGAAGAAGGTGACGGGCAGCAGTACGGTCTGGCGACAAAGGTTCAGCTGTCCGGCGGTATCGTCCCCGAACTGGCGTACGATCAGGAAGATGGGAATGCTCAGCGTGGCTGTATGCAGCAAGGCCGGTAGCGTGTTGTACAACGGAAAGTCGCGATGTTCCGCACTGGCCCCACGCATGGCCCCGAGTTCCAGGGGTCGGTATCGGAATCCGGTCTTCCGCACCTGGACCATGGCCACCAAGACATAGGCCACCCACCCGGCGATATAGCCCCATAGGAGACCCGCTTCCACAGAAAGCCAACCCAGGAACAAGGTGACGAGCGTGATCCCGGTGGTCTGGGCGATCTTATTCACGCCCATGGCTCGGAAGGCCTGCTTCCGGATCAGCCAATTATTCAGGGGTTGGAAGAAGCCCATGAGCCCGAACAAGATGGGCGCAAGCAGCAAGGGCAACGCGGCATTGGATCCCCCGAGAAGGCGTGTAAGCGGGTCATGGAAGAACGCCATCAGGGCCGCCAGCAAGAGCGTGACGACCACGGCCAAGACCAAGCCTAAGCGAGCGAGCAGGTTGGCTTTCGGATCCTCGCGTGGGAGCACGACGGTAAGCTCATAACGACCACAAACCACCAGACTGATCGGGTTGGCGATGGCCAGGAGCAACGCCAAGGCACCGAATTGCTCGGGGGTGTAGATCCTCGCCAGAAGTGGGGCTGCAAGCAAGGGTATGGCCTGGGCGATGGCCGTTCCACCGAGCAGGGTGAGCACGTTGCGCCGGAATGTCGCGGTGGGTGCCTGGCTCATGGCTGATCAGAACCGGACCTTGAGAACGTTGGATGCCAAGGTGCGCAACACGGCTGCCATCACCACGAAAGCAAGCGCGGTGCCCAGCGCTGAACCATAGACCCCCAGCAGGGGAATGAACACCAGGTTCAGGATCACATTCCCCAGGAAGAAACCGCCGATGAAGAGGGTTTGTGTCCCCGGATGCCCCACCTGACTGAACAACATCTGGAAAGCTTGGTAGCCACTGGTGGCAGCGATCCCGATGGCGAGTATCGAATAGAGCATCCAGATGGTCATGGGCTCCTGGTCCATGCCCAGGATCCAGAGGCCAAGGGGGAATAGCGGTATGGTCGCCAACACCAAGGGGGCCAAGAGCTTGTAGAAGGCGCGTCGGTTCCGATCCAGGACTTTGCTTAACAGCGGCGGACCACCACGGTGCCAAGCGCGGGACAGGATCGGGTTGATGTTGTTGCGGAAGAGCATCGGCAATTGCAGCACACCTTCTGCGATCGTGGCCGCGAAACTGTACAGACCGATCGCTGTTTCGTCGGTGAAAAGACCGAGCAGGAAAACATCCACGCGGGTATTCACGTCCAGCAGGAAGTTCCCCGCCAGTGCGCGGTTTCCGAATCGCCAATTCTCGCGCAAGGCCGAACGAAAGCCTGCACCGTGGAACGGGTTCCAATAGCGCAGGGTGATCGGCAGCACGATCGCGAAGAGCGCGGCCTCCGACCAGAACAGGGCCACCGGTAACCGGGCCACCGGAGCATTCGTGTGAAC
>Ga0075163_10008934_pt1 | contig 13170 bp, 8 predicted proteins | sample JI1023141ADNA_FD_71478 | JGI IMG/M metagenome (GOLD analysis project Ga0075163, IMG submission 71478) | Wastewater effluent complex algal communities from Wisconsin, to seasonally profile nutrient transformation and Carbon sequestration -... | ecosystem: Engineered > WWTP > Effluent > Algae...
GCGCAGGCGCTCGAGGCGATGTCGCTGTGTGCGGCGGCGAAGAAGGCGCAGACGCCGGGCGTGATCGCGTTCCTCAAGCGTCAGTAGCGCGCAACCGCTCGCGCAGCTGGGCGGTGGCATCGCTCGTCGGCTCGATGTGGACGAGCTCGGCGATCATCGCGAGATCGATTCCCGGCACGACGATGCTCGCCGGGCGTGGCTCGTAGCCATTCGCGGTCAGCTGGTAGACCGAGATCGCGCCGGTCTTCCAGAACCAGACCTCGGCGATTCCGAGACGCCGATAGATCTCGAGCTTGTTGATCCCGCCACTCGTCCACACGACCTCGATCACCAGCTCCGGGCGCTCCTTGCAACCTGGCGTCGGCCCGAAGATGTAGCACTCGTCCGGTTCGGCTCCGGCGTCCTCGGACTCGTCATCGAGCGTCCAGTTGCCGAACGTCGACCACGCCAACCTTCGCTCGTCGCAATACACCTCGACCAGGCGACCGATCGTTCCCTTGATGCCTTCGTGCTCGCGCGAGGTCGTCATCAGCTCCACTGCTCCGTCGAGGTAGGCCACCTTGGGTCGGCGGCGCTCTCCGCGAAGTGTGAGGAGGGCTTGATAGCCCTGCCATCCCACGCCGCGCAGCACGACTCGTTGATCCGCGCTGGGCACGTATTCGCCCAACGGAACTGGCGCGCTGGTCAGAGCAATCATCGACTCCATCGTAGCACCGGAGGTTGCACTCCGAATGCCCCGCGAAAGTCGCGGGATCACTCGAGCGTGTTGTCCATGTCCGGCGGGATTTCGGACAGCTCGTCCGACAAGCGGACTGCTAGGCGATGCGAATGCCGCGGTCGAGCAGCGGCCTCAGCGTCGACTTCGCCGGGCTCTCGACGTCGAACTTGACGGAGCGCAGCGCCGGAAATGCCGTCAGCGCCTTCATCCCGGCAGCGGTGAACTGGCTGCCGCGGAACGTCAGCGTCTCGAGCCGCGGGAAGTTCGCCGCGCCGAGCGCTTGCAGCCCGGCGTCGGTGAGCCCGGTGTAGCCGAGCGACAGCTCGCGCAGCGTCGACGTGAACGAGGCCTTCGCGAGCGCCTCGGCACCGGCATCGCCGATCTGGCAGGACCACAGCTTCAGCGTCTCGAGCGGCCAGCTCGTGGTGCCGATCGCCGCGATGCCGGCCGCGGTGATGCCCGCGTATCCGAGATCGAGCGACCTCAGCGGGAACCGCGCCGTCGCGAGCACGCGCAGCTGGTCGTCGTCGACGTGGCACTGGTAGAGCCGGAGGATCCGGAGCGGGGAGGGGTGCTGCGCGAGCGCGGTGAGGCCGTCGAGTCCGGGCTTGGTGGTCGAGAGGTCGAGCACCTCGAGCTGCTGCATCGGCCGGATCGCGTCGAGGGCGGCCGCACCGACGAGGTTGTTGTATTCGACCCGGAGGCCGCGCAGCGCGCGAAACACCGGGTTGCGCGTGAGGTGCGCGAGGTCGTGCGCCGCGAGGTGCGACGACGACAGGTCGAGGTGCGTGAGGCTCGGCAGGGCGAGGTGCTCGGCGAGGAAGCTCGCACCGTCGGTGCCGGGCGTCAGCCAGTTGAGGCGGAGGTAGCGCGCGGCGAACGTCGGATCGGCGAGCAGCGTCGCGAGGCCGTCGTAGGTCAACCGCGTGCCGGCGAGGTCGAGGCGCTCGAGCTGCGGGAACAGCGGGCGGAGCGCGGCGAGGGCACCGTCGTCGATACCGGCCTGGTAGAGCGTCAGCTTGGTCAACCGCGGCAGCGGGTTCGCGAACAGCGCGGCGGCTCCCTTGGTCGCGAGCTTGCTCTCGGTGACGCGCAGCGTGCGGAGCCGGGCGAGGCCGGGCACCTGACCGAGCGAGCCGGCGTTCGCGACCGAGAGCTCGCGCATGTGCAGCGAGGTGATCGGCTCGGCGTCGAGGAGCGCGCGCGCCACCGGGATCAGCTTCTTGGTGTTGACGTACGCGTGCTCGAGGAAGCCGCGACGAAACTCGGGGTTGAAGATCGCGCCGGCGTACGGCGCCATCCAGGTCTTCGCGTGGGCCTTGAGCAGCGCGGTCTCGCGCTTGAGGAGCGCGCCGCGCTCGGCGGGGAGCGCGTCCTCGAACGCGCACTGCACGTTGATCAGCTCGCCGCGCGGATCGCCCGCCGCGATCAGCGCATCGGCGTAGACCCGGCGCGCCGCGAGGTCATCCGGGTCGTCGAGGATCGCCTGGTGCAGCGTTGCATCGGTCACGCCCGACGGTGCCACATCCGCGGCCGGCTGACGTAGGATGCGCTTCTCCATGAAGTTCCTCGCGCTGGTGATCGCCTTGGCCCTGTGCGGCGCGTGCAAGATGGTGCCGAAGAACCGGCGCCAGCATCTGGCAGATCCCACGATGCAGCCCGACGAGGATCCGCTGCGCGACAAGGCGCACGCGAAGGTGCATCTGGCGCGTGAGGGTGCGGCGGGTGGCGATGGCGAGCCCGCCGGAGGTGGGTGTGGCTGCTCGAACTAGCATCGCGCTGCTCCTGCTGTGCGGCGTCGCGAGCGCCGACAGCGACGATACGGAGATCATCGGCGAGGGTCGCGGCTGGAAGCTCGAGAGCGCCGAGCTGCGCACCACGTACCTCGATCAGACCGGGCGCGGCTTTCAGTCGCAGGAGGACGGCACGCCGGGCAAGGAGACGATGTGGATCCTGCAGCCGTCGCTGTACATGACGGTCCGCCAGAGCGAGCGGGTCACCCACACGATCGCGGTACCGATCGACGCGATCACCGCGGCGTCACCCGATGCCGTCGACGCGACCAGCTCCGCGAGCCGCAGCAACGTCGCCGGCGACTTCGACCTGCGCACGGCGATCAAGCTCGACGACAAGACCACGCTGACCACCCGCTTCGTGGCGCATGTCGAGGAGTGGATCGGGGGCGGCAGCATCGGTGCGGGCTGGGCGCGGTCGCTCGCCGACGACAACGCGACGATCTCGATCAACGGCACGTTCGGCGCCGACGTGTTCGACGACCACAACCGGTTCGGCGACTTCCTCGGCAAGACCTCGCGGATCACCACCAGCGTCAACGCCGCCGCGTCGCAGCTGCTGTCACCCACCACGGTGCTCGACGGCAGCTACGGCGTGACGTACCAGCACGGCGAGCTGCGCACCGGCTGGAACGCGGTCCCCCTCGAGGGTGGCGGCCTCGAGAACGAGATCTTCCCCGACGGTCGGCTGCGCCAGGTGCTGACCCTGCGGGTGTCGCAACACATCCCGGCGACGCACTCGACGGCGAAGCTCGGCTATCGCGGCTACGTCGATAGTTTCGGCTTGCAGGCGCACTCGATCGAAGCGAGCGTCTACCAGTACCTCGTGACCTGGCTCTACGTGCGCGGCAGCTTTCGCTACTACGACCAGAACGGGGTCGACTTCTACACCGAGGCGTTGCCGCTCGGCTTCACCGACGCGACGGATCGCACCGCGGACTCGGATCTGGCGCCGCTGTCGTCGCGAGAGCTCTCGCTCCAGCTCAAGACGGTGAAGGAGCGCGGTCCGTTCAAGAAGTGGTCGCTGTCGGCGGAGTACTTCCGCTACACGCGCAGCAACGATCTGCAGATCAACGCGGTGTCGTTCGGCCTGGGGCGCGTGCTGTGAGGTGGCTGCTCGTCTTCCTGCTCGCGTGCAGTGCACCGGTGAAGCCGTCGGTGACGCACCTGCCCGCGACGAAGCTGATGGATGGCGACTCCTCGTTCATCGCCAGCGAGCGCTACAAGGGCAGCGTGGTCGTGCTCGATTTCTGGGCGGGCTGGTGTGCGGAGTGCAAACGGTCGGTGCCGCAGGTCGCGCGGCTCGCGAAGAAGTTCCTCGCCGAGGGCCTGGTCGTCGTCGGGGTCAACGCGGGTGACGAGCGGGCGGTCGCCGCGCGCTACGCGGCCGAGCTCGGCATCGACTATCCGATCGCGCTCGATCCCGAGCTCGAGCTGTCCGACAAGCTCGGCGGTGGCCGGCTCCCGCTGCTCGTCGTGATCGACCGCGACGGTTCGATCGTCCACCGCGCGAAGGGCGTCGACGAGGAGACCCTGCGCGTGATCCGCAAGCTGCTCCACGCACCGACGGCGCGATGACGGACGACGCGACGATGCCTGACTCGCGCGCATCGGGCGCGAGCGAAGCGCGGGTCGCGTCGGAGCTCGGCGAGCGCTACGAGGTCATGGAGCTGCTCGGCCGCGGTGGCATGGGCGAGGTCCGGCTCGCCCGCGATCGCCGGATCGATCGCGAGGTCGCCGTGAAGATGATGCGCACCGTCGCCGACGAGGTGACGATGGCGCGGTTCTTTCGCGAGGCCCGCGTGCAGGGCCGGCTCGACCATCCCGCGGTGGTGCCGATCCACGACCTCGGCGTCGACGCCGGAGGCAATCCGTACTTCGTGATGAAGCGCCTCGACGGCATCACGCTCGCCGACGTCATCAACCCGAAGGATCCGGAGCTCGCCGCGAAGTGGCCGCGCCGCAAGCTGCTGACGCGGTTCGTCGATCTCTGCCTCGCGATCCAGTTCGCGCACGAGCGCGACGTCATCCATCGCGACATCAAGCCGGCCAACCTGATGCTCGGCGAGCACGGCGAGGCCTACGTGCTCGACTGGGGCCTCGCGCGCGTGATCGGCGATCGGCGGATCGAGGGCGACGCGGCCACGCCGACCGCCGACGAGCCCGATGCCACGCAGGCCGGTGAGCTGATGGGCACGCCGGGGTACATGTCTCCCGAGCAGGCGCGCGGGGATGCCGTCGATGGCCGCACCGACGTGTTCGCGCTCGGCTGCGTGCTGTTCGAGATCCTGACCGGCACGCACGCGTTGCCGCGGGGGCTCGCCGGGATCCAGGCCACGCTCGATGTCGAGACGTTGATCCCGAGCGATCGCGCGGCAGATGTCCCGTTCGAGCTCGATCGGATCTGCGCGCGAGCGACGTCCGGTGACCGGACGAAGCGCCCCACCGCACGCGAGCTCGGCGACACGATCCAGGCCTATCTCGACGGCGACCGCGACCAGGAGGCGCGTCGCGTCGCTGCGGCGAACCACGCCGACACCGCGCGCAGGGCCTTCGAGGGCGTGCTGGCGGCGAAGGGAGAGGACTGCGACGCCGAGCGTGCCACCGCGATGCGCGAGGCAGGGCGCGCCCTCGCGCTCGATCCGACGAATCAGATCGCGATGGACATCATCATCTACCTCCAGCAGGTGGTGCCGGCGAAGCTGCCGCCCGAGGCGCTGGAGGCGGCGGATCGCGAGCGTGCGATCGCGCGCCAGAAGGTGATCCGGTGGGCACGCGGTGCGATCGGCCTGGTGATCGGCATCGAGATCGGCCTGCTCTGCGTGCCGCTCAACCATGTCTGGCCGGTCCTGCTGATGCTCGGGCTGTCGCTCCCGGTGCTGGTGCTGACGCACTGGATGAGCCAGAAGGAGCTGCCGATGAGGTCGCCGTACTTCACGGCGTTCTCGGTGCTGGTCGCGCTCGCGATGGGCGCAGGCGGGCTCGTGCTCGGTCCGCTGTTCATCATGCCGCTGTTCTTGATCGGCGCGACCGGTGCGTTCGTCGCGCAGCCCACGTCGCTGTCCCCGTGGTTGATCACGCTGGCCCTCCAGGTGCCGCTCCTCGCGATCGTCGTCCTCGAGTGCGTCGGCGTGTTGCCGTCGACGTTCGAGTTTCGCGACGGGTCGGTGGTGTTCACGACGTGGGTGTTCGATCTGACTCCCGCGGTGGCGATGATCCTGCTCGGTGCGGCGATCGCGGTGCAGACGATCAACTCGACGCTGGTCGCGGTGTTCCAGCGCCAGGCCCAGGAGGCGGCGCAGAACCGCGTCCACGCCCACCAGTGGCACTTGCAGAAGTTGCTGCCCGAGAAGCGCGACGGCTCAGGCCGCTAGCGTCGCCTTGAGCTGACCGCCGGAGAACACCCACAGGTTGCCGGGCTCGCCGTGCGTCCACTCCTCGTCGCGCGTCAGCGGCACCGTGGCCACGACGACCACGCGATCGTTCGGGGTGGTCACGGCGGCGAAGTCGACGCTGAGATCGTCGTCGGCGAGCGTGGCCTGCTTGAACGGCGCCTTGCGGATGATGTACGCGAGCTTGGTCGCGCAGCGGGCGAACAGGTGCGTGCCATCGCCGAGCAAGAAGTTGAAGGTGCCGTGCCCGCCGAGCTTGCCGCCCAGCTCGGCGACCGCGTTCCACAGCTCCTTCTTGCTGCGCGGGTAGGTCTTGAAGCGCCGGTGGAGCCCGTCGAGGATCACGCAGAACGCGTACTCGCTATCGGTGTTGCCGATCGGCCGGTACCGCGTGAGCGGGAACCGGCGGACGTTCTTGACCGTGCCGTTGTGCGCGAAGGTCATCGTGCGTCCCCAGATCTCGCGGACGAAGGGATGGGTGTTCGCGAGCGAGGTCTCGCCGCGCGTCTTCTTGCGGACATGCGCGATCGCGAGCAGCGTCTTGATCGGGTTCGCGCGCACGTAGCTCGCCAGCGCGGAGCTGCACGCGGGGGTGGGCTCGAGGAACGTGCGCACCGCGTTGCCGTCGTACAGCGCGAGCCCCCAGCCATCGGCGTGGGGCCCCTTCGCCCCGCCGCGTAGCGCGAGGCCGGAGAACGAGAACACGATGTCCGTCGGCACATTGCACTCCATACCGAGCAGCTCGCACATGCGGCGAGGAAGATAACGTATCGTCGGAGCTGATGTCCGGGGAGAAGTGGGAAGCGAAGAACCGAGCCGCGCAGCAGGCCGAGGCGAAGTTCGCCGCCAACCAGGCGCGCGCCGCGAAGCAGAAGCCGAAGAAGCACAAATCCGAGCTCGACGAGGTCGGCGAGGCGCTCGGCACCATCGATACCAAGGTGGGCCCGCTCGGGTGGTTGATCGCGCACAAGAAGGTCGCGATCGGCGTCGGGCTCGTGCTGGTCGCCGGCGGGGTGATCTTCACGATGTGCAAGATCGTCGGCCACCAGCTGCGCAACGCCCCGGGGTCACCGACCAACGAGGTGTTCGTCGCGGGGACGCTGATCCTGATGGATCACGTCTCCGTCGGCGGCACCGACAGCAAGGGTAGGGCGCAGCAGACCACCGCGAGCGGCCAGCGCCTGACGTCGATCGATGCGGTGACCGGCGCGCAGCTCGCCGTCGATGTCGGCGACTACAAGACCTGCTATCCCGGTGGCGCTCGCCTCGCGTGCGTCGACATCTACGATCGACTCGATCTGCTCGATCCGAAGACGCTCGCGGTCACGCACTCCGCGGCCGACCTGATCGCCGGTGCGAAGCTCGCGAAGCCGACGCGCCGGATCGAGCGCGAGGGCGAGACCTTCATCGTCGTGCTCGAGGACGGGCGCGGCGCGCAGATCGATCCCGCTCCGGCCACGCCGACGGTGACCACGCTCGACTCCGTGCAGTCGCGGATCGACTTCTCGACCAGCTCCGGCTGCGCGACCGGGTTCATGCTGAGGGTCGGCGAGACCACCCTCAAGTTCGAGAGCGGCGGCACGCGCTCCAAGCTGACCAGCGTGCCGCCACCGCCCGCGGAGTCCGCAACCCCGAGCGGTCCGGCGCTGTCGTTCCTCGAGCCGCGCTTTCTCGCGACGCCCGACGGCCTGCCGCTCGTCCTCCATCGCGCCGCGATCGGGGACAACAAGGCGCAGCTGATCTCGCGTGTCGAGGGCATCGCGAAGGAGACCTGGCAGGTGCCGCTCGAAGGCGAGTGCCGCCAGGCCTACGTGCATGACAAGACGCTGGTCGTCGCCACCGGCAATCCGAAGCATCGCGCGATCGGCATCGAGCTCGCGTCGGGTCGCGTCGCGTGGACGTTCGGTCGCTGAGTGCTCGGGGACGAGTTATCTGCGTTGACAGCCTCCCGAACGCTGCTATCCAGTGCCCCGCGGGCCGATCGGACCTCGATTACCGTAACTATAACGGCCTAAGGTAGCGAACCCCGGCGACGGGCGGAGCGATGCAGCAAGCTGTCTCGATCAGGCTTCGGCCACAGCCCATGGCGTGCCCAAGGAGTGCTCGTTCGCGGGTGTGAAGCGATTCACACGGCGAGCACCACGGCGTCGGTCAGGCAACTGACCACTCGAAGTCCACCGCAATTGTCCGCACTCATTTCACGTCCGCGCGCGCTGACTCCGGGACCAGCTGCGAGAGCTGCCAGGTCTGCAGGCGGCGCGCGCGATCGGCGACGCTGTACGCGCGGCGCAGCTGCCACGCGAAGTACATCGACGCGGCGATCACGATCGCGTGCGTGACGAGGAGCAGCGTGATCGTCGGCGCCGGCGGGAGCTCGGTCATCATCGGCATCACCATCAGCTTGCCGTCGACCAGCTCGTAGCTCGGCGCGATCACGCCGGCGAACTGCAGCGCGGCGGGGAGGATCACCACCGCGAGCATGCCGCCGACCACCCAGCCGACCCGGCGATCGAAGCTCGTCAGGTAGGCGATGCCGGTCCCGACCGCGATGCCGGGCACGAGGATCAACGGCCCGAACAACAGCTGCCCGGCGAGCAAGGCGACCAGCGAGATCGCGAGGTGCGGGAACGGCAGCTGCAGATCGGCGGGGGGATGCTTGTAGTAGTAGACGGCGGTGAAGAACACCGCGCTCAGCGTCGCGGCGGCCGCCCCGAACATCCACCACTCGCGGATCCCCATCCACAGCAGCAGCGGGACGTAGAGCAGGTAGCTGAGCTGCACGATCATGTGCATCCGCGCCGCGAGCTTGAACGATCTCTGCGCGTCCTCGCGGCCGATCTCGTCGACGATCTTGTCGGCGTCCGGAGGCGGCTCGGTCAGCAGGCGGACGAGCAGCGAGCGCGCCTCGGCGTTCTCGGGATCGAGCCCGAGCGCGGTGGTGACGTCGCGCATCGCGCGCTGGCGATCCGCGGTGGTCACCGGGCGCTTGGCGCGGGCCGCGCGGGCGATCGCCGCGAGCTCGCGTGCGCTCGGACCATCGGACGCCGTCGACGCGAGTCCGAGCGGTGCATCGAGAGCGGTGGCGCGCAACGCCGCGGCCTGCTCGGCGGTGGCCTGGGACTCGGGTGCCTCGATGCCGAGCGATGCCGCCGCCGCCCGCGTGATCTCGGCGGCCATCTCGCGCCGGCGCACGACATCGCGATCTCCGTCGAGGAACGCCTCGATCGCGCGGACCAGATCGCCGGCCGAGGCGAGCCGCTGCGCGGGATCCTGGTGGGTGGCGCGGCGGCACAGCGCATCGAGCTCCGGCGGGACGTCGGGCCGGCGCTGCCGCGGCGAGCCCTCGACGAGGGCCATCGTCGCGCCGAGCACCTGGCCGATCGACTCGCCCTTGTGCATCCGCTCGCCGGTCAGCACCTCGAACAGGATCGCGCCGAGCGCGTAGACATCGGAGCGCGGCGTGGCGACGGCCTCGGGCTCGAGCAACTCCGGGGCGATGTAGCCCGGCGTGCCGAGCAGGAGCCCGGCCGCGGTCTCGAACTGCCCGGGCGTGTCGAGCACCGGCCCCTGCGCGAGCAGCGCGCGGCGAACGTCGGTCGAGGTCGACGCGATCGAGATCTTCTCGTGCTCGGCCACGATCGCGGCGAGCCCCCAGTCGAGGACGTAGACCTCGCCGAACGGCCCGAGCATCACGTTGTCGGGCTTGAGATCGCGATGGATGACCCCGCGCTGGTGGACGTACTCGAGCGTGAGCGCGACCGTCGACAGGATCGTCAGCAGCTTGCGCTGGGTGTAGAGCTGCTCGGTCTCCTCGTCACCCGCGCGCAGCTGGGTGATCACCTTCGCGAGGCTGTCCCCGCGCACGTGCTTCATCGTGAAGTAGGGGATGCCGCTGCCCGACTGCCCGAGGTCGTAGACGGGGACGATCGCGGGATGCTCGAGCTGCGCCTGGATCCGGGCCTCGCGCGAGAACCGCCGCAGCGACACCGTATCCCGCGACGCGTGCATCGTCTTCATCGCGACGCTGCGCCCGGTGGCGCGGTCGGTCTGGCCGCGGACCTCGCCCATGCCGCCGGCGCCGATCAGCTCGCCGGCGAGGTAGCGATCGGAGGCACCGGCGGCGGCGAACGGCGCGATGCTCTCACCCTCGAGCAGCCGGATCGCGCTCGAGCTGTCCAGCGACGGCAGCCTGGCGTTGGGGTCCGCGAGCTCGACGGTCTCCCCGACGCTGTCCCCGGAAATTGACACACGCACCGTGTCTCGTTGTCCCGGGTCGTGCCCCATTGCCGAAGAATACGCGGCGGGCGGCGCAAAATTGATCGGACCCGCGAAAAGTCTGCGGAGAGATGAGTAATGTGCGCGGGCCGACTGGAATGTCGCTTGTATGGCGGACGTTAGCGGCGAGAAGAGGGGCCGTCATGATGCGTAGCTTTGTCGCCACTGCCTTGGTCGTCGCGCTCGGATGCCGAAATCCGAGCAAGCTCGACGACGACGTCACCAACGAAGTCTCCACGGAGGGCGGTACCGGGTCGGGGTCCGCAGCCTCGAAGGACGAGCCCAAGCGCACGCCGCTGACACCGGCAAAGCTGTTGCCGATCATCAGCGAGCTGGGCGTCGAGGGTGCGACGCCGAGCTCGATCGTCGTCAGTTTTGCGGCGCCGATCATCGAGCGTGACGAGTCGGGGCGAATCACCTCGAAGAGCAAGCTCGACATCAAGCCGGCGATCGCGGGCACGTTGACCTACCTCGGCACCTCGCAGATCCGGTTCGTGCCGCAGGGCGCCTTCGACTCGGCGACCACCTACGAGGTCGAGCTCAAGGAGGTCGAGACCCGCGATGGCGTGCTCGAGGCACCGGGCGCGACCAAGTGGAAACACACGTTCACCACGCCCCCGTTCAAGATGATCAGCTGGGCGCCGACCTCGGTCGACTTCAAGACCAAGGTCGCGACCATGGAGGTCCAGTTCTCGGCCCCGGTGCTCGCGAACGTCGCGCGCAACATGATGGCGTTCACGATCGATGGCCAGCCGGTGACCAGCGTCACCGTGATGCCGTCGAGCTCGCGCGTGATCGCGAACCAGAACGTCGTGACGCTCACGCTGTCCGATCCGCGGATGAAGGTCGGGAGCAAGCTCGGGCTCGCCCTGCGCGCCGATCTGATCGCGCTCAACAGCGCGAAGGCGCCGGCCGCCACCCTCGAGCACGTGCTCGAGGACGACAAGGTCGCCACCATCCGCGGCGCGCAGTTCGTCGAGGGCGCGAACGGCTACTACCTCGAGGTCGCGTGCAACGATCGCGCGGCACCGGCGGGTTATCGCAACGCCTACTTCGACGGCGACTACGCCAACGGCCTGTCGCAGCGTTGCCAGCTGTCGGACGAGTCGCTGCAGTACATCAAGTTCGAGCCGCCCGTCGACAAGCCGTACATCACCTCCGGCAAGTCCGGGTTCCGCGTGTTCGGCAACTTCAAGCGCGGCGTCTACCGCGTCCGGATCACCCCCGGTGCGCGCACGATCGACGGCGGCGTGGTGACCGCGCAGTTCGCGCGGTCGTACGCGATCACCGCACGCAAGCCCCAGCTCGGGTTCGCCGGCACCGGCCGGTATCTCCCCCGGGCGGCGTGGAGCAGCCTCGGCATCAAGCACCTCAACGTCGAGGAGGCGAACCTGATCGTTCGCCAGATCCCGCCGGAGAACCTGGTGTTCTGGCTCGGCAACACCAGCTCGGATGTCGCCGACGAGCGCACCAGCAACGTGATCCTCAAGACCACGCTGCCGCTGCGCGGCGACCCCGACACCCAGACCATGTCGTGGAAGGATGTCGCGTCGCTGCTGCCGGCGACGTCGAAGGGCGTGCTCGAGCTCAAGGTGGCGTCGGCCGGCGTGTCGTCGACCGCGCGCCTGTTGCTGACCGATCTGTCGCTCGTCGCGAAGAAGACCGCGGTCCCCGACAAGCCGTGGATGCAGAACGTCAAGGTGTGGGCGCTCGACATGAAGTCGAACGAGCTGCTCGATGACGTAACGGTCCAGCTCGTGAGGAAGAGCGGCAAGTCGGTCGCCTCCTGCGTGACCAGCGGCGACGCGGGCTGCTCGTTGATCGTCAAGGAAGGCGATCCGGATCAGGCCGAGCCGTTCGCGTTGATCGCGAAGAAGGGTGACGACCTGACGTACCTCCGCTATCAAGACCTGCGCGCCGACGTCACCGAGTCGAGCGTGTCGGGTCTGCCCTACGTGCAGGTGGTCCCGTACCGCGCGGCGATGTACGCGGATCGCGGCGTCTACCGCCCGGGCGAGACGGCGCACGTCGTCGCGATCATTCGCGACGGCAAGGACAAGGCACCGCAGGCGGGGCTGCCCGTCGACGTCAAGATCTACGACCCGAAGACCAAGATCGTCCGCCGGCAGACCCTCAAGACCAACGCCGCGGGCGTGGTCGCGGTGGATCACCAGCTGCCGAACTTCGCCGATACCGGCCACTGGCGCGTCCAGATCGATGTCGCCGACAAGGCGCTCGCCGCATACGACGTCCAGGTCGAGGAGTTCGTGCCCGAGCGCATGAAGGTCTCGGTCAAGCCGCAGACCGAAGCCGCGCTGATCGGCAGCAAGCTGACGTTCGACGTCGGCGCGAACTACCTGTTCGGCGGCAGCGCGATGGATAGCGGCGTCGAGCTGCTGTGCACGGTGGAGCCCGAGCAGTTCGAGCCCACCGAGAACGGCGATCTGATCTACGGCATCCCGCCGAAGGGCAAGGCCGTCCCGCTCGGCGAGGCGCGCGGGCAGCTCGACCTGAAGGGGCAGCTGTCGATCGCGTGCCCGCAGGGCAACGAGACCACCGCGTTCACGCAGACCATGTCGGTCACCGCGCGCGCGTCGGTGCTCGAGGCCGGCAGCGGCCGCGCGACCGTCAAGACCGCGTCGGCCACGCTGCACCCCGAGAAGTTCTACATCGGCGTGCGCACCAAGACGTCGGTGGTGGCGAGCGGCAAGCCGTTCACCGTCGAGGGCATGCTGGTCGACTGGGAGGGCAAGCCGCTCGTCCAGCCAGGGATTAGTAAGTTGGATATCGAGCTCGAGCATCTAGAGACCGACTACGGCTACTCGTACAACGACGAGACCGGCGAGGCGTCGTACGACCGCAACCTGCGCCACGTGCCCGAGGGCAAGATGACCGCACAGGTCACCGGCGGAAAGTTCTCGTTCGAGGTCACGCCCGGCGATGCGGACATCGGCTACGTGGTCAAGGTCAAGTCCGGCAAGGCGCGCACGGA
>Ga0075163_10008935_pt1 | contig 13170 bp, 11 predicted proteins | sample JI1023141ADNA_FD_71478 | JGI IMG/M metagenome (GOLD analysis project Ga0075163, IMG submission 71478) | Wastewater effluent complex algal communities from Wisconsin, to seasonally profile nutrient transformation and Carbon sequestration -... | ecosystem: Engineered > WWTP > Effluent > Algae...
CGGCAACGCCAAACCGCCTGCTGGAGATGGATCACCTCAAAGCCAAGGTGGACGCCGGAGCGGATTACATCTGCACGCAACTCTTCTTCGACAACCACGACTTCTACGACTTCCGCGACCGCTGCCGCCTCGCTGGCATTTCCATCCCGATCATCGCGGGCATCATGCCGATCACGTCTGCATCCGGCATGAAGCGCATGGCCGAATTGGCTGCGGGTGCGCGCTATCCCGCGAAGCTGCTGCGCGCCATCTCGCGCGCCGGCAAGGACGACGAGGCCGTGCAGCGAGTGGGCGTCCACTACGCCACCGAGCAATGCCGCGACCTGCTCGACAACGGCGTGGACGGCATCCATTTCTACACGCTGAACAAGTCCCAGGCCACGCGCGACATCTACGCCAGCCTCGGCATTCACGACTCGGCTTCACTTCGCGCGGTGGCATGAGTGCGGAGCAGCCACCCCTCATCGCCGCCATCGAGGCGGGCGGAACGAAGTTCGTGTGCGCCGTGGCCACCGGGCCGGACAACATTGTGGACGAACTGACCATCGCCACCACGAACCCGAAGGAAACGATCCATGCCGTGATGCGTTTTCTCTCCGGTGCCAAGGCCAAGCACGGTCCGTTTGCCGCCATCGGTGTCGGATCGTTCGGTCCCGTTGATCTCGATCCCGCGAGCAAGACCTTCGGATTCATCACCACCACGCCCAAGCACGGCTGGCAGCACACGGATCTCGTGGGACCGCTCAAAACGCAGTTCAAGGTGCCGGTCGGATTCGACACGGATGTGAACGCCGCAGTCTTTGGCGAGTACATGTGGGGCGCGGGCAAGGGCTGCGATCCGCTGATCTACATCACGGTCGGCACCGGCATCGGCGGCGGCGTCATCGTGAATGGCCATCTGCTCCACGGCCTGCTCCATCCCGAAATCGGCCATCTCCATGTGCCACAGCCATCCGGCGAGGAAGCGCTTAGCAAGGAGTGCCAGTGCCCTTTCCACAAGAGTTGCATGGAAGGCTATGCGAGCGGCCCCGCCATCATGCGACGCTGGGGAAAGAAGGCGAGCGCCCTGCCTTCCGATCACCCGGCTTGGGAGGAAGTCAGCGATGTGCTCGCCCACGGTCTCGTGAATCTCATCCTCACGCTCTCACCACGCCGCATCATCCTCGGCGGCGGCGTGATGCATCAGGCGCATCTCCTTCCTCTCATCCAATCCAAGGTGGCGCGGTTCCTCAATGGCTACCTCCAACTGTCGGAAATCACACGCAACACCGACACCTTCATCGTCGCACCCGGATTGGGTGATCGCTCCGGCTTGCTCGGTGCGCTGGCTCTCGGCCAAGGAGCGCTGCGCCTGAAAATGAAAAAGTAGGTGAGGCCCGCGCACTGGTTCACTGCGCGCTTTGCTCAAGAGGCAGAGACCTTCAAACTTTGAAGTCCGACTGCTGTGTGTGGGAGGACTGCAAGCGGCCCCTCAGATCACGCTCTTCCTGGCCTTGTCCATGGATTCGAGAATTTCCCGTGCATGTGGCAGCAGGCGTTTGCCTGCTTCTGAAAGAGTAAGAGTCTTGTGATGGCGAACGAACAGCTCGCACCTCATGTCCACTTCGAGAGCCTTCAATGCGTGACTAACAGCTGAGCGCGTCATGTGCATGCGCTTAGCCGCATCAGTCATGTTCCTGGTGTCCGCAACAATTGTGAACGCGAGCAAACGTCGTGAATCGATTGGATCAAGGCACATGGGAACAGGATCATGAAGAAGCATCACCATCCCATCCGTCGCGCTATTGTCGTGCCAACCCGATCTCATTTCTCTGGTGAAAACAATTCACCCTCGGCATACGTCCAAAATCACGGGTTGGCATGTGCGGTGCTTTGTCATGTCTCAGTCGGCCGCGTCTTCAAATCAACGCGATGCGGGTCGGCGGAAAAACAAAGCAAACATCAAGAAACAAGACCGCCTCCAATATGAAGACAACAAAACACCTCAATGTTCAATCCCCGGCCAGACTAGCGCTGACGGCTATCGCAGCCATTGCCCTTGGCACATCTGCTGCCATCGCTGGTACAACCACATCAGGAAAGTCCGGCAAAACGCCGGAGCCGGTTGCTCCTCCGGAAACGCCCTTTGTGACAGGAACCCTGAGTCTCATGGTGGACACCCACTTTGTCTCTTATGGTCAAGACATCTGGGCTGCGGGGAACTCCTGGGACGATCCGCTTTTCCACCCAATGCTCGAGCTAAACTTCAACCTGGGAGGCGGCTTCGCATTCATCCTCGGCACATGGTGGGACGTGAATGACAATGCACCCTCGAGCATCGCAAACAAGGTTCAGGAAGTCGATGTGTGGAGCGGCTTCTCTTATACGGTGGACAAGTGGAAGTTCACCTTGCTCTACCAAGCATGGATGTATGCTGAGCAAACCGAGCAGATTGTCGATCTGAAAGTCGCCTACAGTGACGGCTTTTGGAATCCTTACCTGATGCTGCACGGTCGCGTGGCTGACGAGATCCCTCTCGACACCGGCCTTGTGACTCAAGTCGGCATTGGACCATCGAAGACTTTCGGAAAGGTGACACTCAGCCTTCCTCTCAGTGTCGCGTTTGACACGGATGGTTTTCATGGCGGAGGATCAGGCTTCTCGTTTGCCTCAGCGGGCGCCTCTGCGAGCTACGCCTTTACCAAGAACATCTCCGCCAGCGTCGGAGTGACCTATTATCACACAAGCGACAGTGTGATTCCAAGCAACCCGGATGACGACTTCGTCACCGGCAGCGCTGGTTTCACCGTCACCTTCTAAGTGAGCAGGGCAATCCTTACAATTTTGATGCTTCATTTCAAAACCATGAAAATATACAAACTTATCGCTTCGTGCGTTGCGCTCGGATTTCTATCCTCCCAGGAATCAGTTCGAGCGGAAGGCACGGTGAAGGTCGGTGTGCTCCACTCCCTGAGCGGCACCATGGCCATCTCGGAGACATCGCTTCGTGATGTCCTCCTCTTCACATTTGACGAGATCAACGCCAAGGGCGGCATTCTCGGCAAAAAGATCGAGCCCGTCGTCGTCGATGGCGCGTCGAACTGGCCGCTCTTCGCTGAAAAGGCGAAGCAGTTGCTCGAGCAGGACAAGGTTGCCGTCACCTTTGGCTGCTGGACTTCGGTTAGCCGCAAGTCGGTGCTACCGGTCTATGAGTCGAACAAGGGGCTCCTCTTCTATCCCGTGCAATACGAGGGTGAGGAGATGTCCCCGAACATCATGTACACTGCGGAAGCAGTCGGCCAGCAGGCCACACCTGCGGTCGATTACCTTCTCGATAAAGGGTACAAGAAGTTTTATCTCCTCGGCAGCGACTATGTGTATCCGCAGACCACCAATCTCGTGCTGCTGGAGTACCTCCTCAGCAAGGGCGTGCCTCTGGAAAACATCGGCGGCGGTTTCAAGAAGGACGAGTCAGGCAAGATCATCTCTGCCGGCAAGTACACGCCCTTCGGCCACACCGACTACCAGCAAATCGTCTCTGAGATCAAGCAGTACGCCGCCGGTGGCGACACCTGCGTGGTGAGCACGCTGAATGGCGACACCAATGTGCCGTTCTTCAAGGAGTATGCAGCAGCAGGCCTCACAGCCGAGACCTGTCCCGTGGTCAGCTTCTCCATCTCTGAGGATGAGTTCCGTGGTCTGCCTGCCAAGCAGCTCGTCGGTCAGCTTGGCTGCTGGACATACTTTCAGTCGATCAAGAGCGAGGCCAACGAGAAGTTCATCGCCGACTTCCAGGCCTGGCTCGCGAAGAGCGATGTGCCGGGCATTGTGAAGGAAGGTCGTGTGACCTGCTCACCGATGGTGCTCAGCTATGTGGGCGTCTATCTGTGGAAGGCAGCTGTCGAAGCTGCTGGAAGTTTTGACGTGGACAAGGTGATTCCCGAACTGGAGAAGGGCATCAGCTTCGACGGTCCTGGCGGCAAGGTGACGTCTCAAAAGAACCACCATGTGACCAAAAATGTCTTCATCGGAGAGACGAAGGCAGATGGTCAGTTCAAGATTTTGAAGTCCTATGAAAACGTCTATGGCGAGCCTTTCTTGAAAGGCACGTTCAAGGCGAAGGAGTAGCCTTCAGAAGTTACAGTAATCATGTGTAGGATGCTGTTTTGGTTGGCGGCATCCAGGGCGGCCCGCGAGTGCGGGCCGTCCTATTTAAACATCGCTTTGATGATTCGAAGACGACGGATTCTTGGCATCGAAAATGCGTCGCAAGCAAAAAGCCAAAATTGGTTCGCATCGCAACACGCGACCATCGCACTCCTCAAGGACATGAGACTCAAATCCATTTGCCTGCTTTCCTGTCTGACCATTTTTTTGGCCGTCGGGTTGACGGCACAAGAAGCACAGCAGAGAAGCGTGCGTGAGATCATCGCTGAGGCGGTCACACTCACCGAAGACAGCAATGCTCAGGTGAAGCTGCTGGTTTCTCTCACGGGCCGTGGTGACGCCAACATCGCGCCGCTGCTCACCGCGTGGAAAGAGGGAGCCGTGTATCTCTTGCCTGGAACTGACGGCAAGAAGGTGGCTGTCACCTTTGCCGGCGATCCCGATGCCGCAAAAATGGAAGCGGCCATTCGTGTCGATACAAAGGAGCCGCTTAAAGACTCTGCGGGAGCAGTCGTTCGAGTCTTGCCGTCAAAGGCGGAAGCCGCCGAGACAGACAGCAGTCTGCGCAAGGCGATGAAGGCGGTCATTGATCTGGCAAAAGTGGCGGCGCCTGATCCCAAAGATCGCCTGATGGCAATCACTCAGCTCGCAATGGATCGTGATGTGGCAAAGCTCCCCATTCTCGAAGCCCGTCTCCAGGTGGAAACGGACGGCAAGGTCAAACAGGCTGTTAAGGAGGCCGTCGCCCTCACTCAATTGCGCAGCCCAGACGCCGCCGTTCGGCTCACTGGCTGCAACGCACTCGAAGCCATGCATCCGCTCAGTTCCAAAGATGCACTGGAGGGGATCATCAAGGAAGCAGCCAAGGCAAACGATCAGGCCCTGCTCTCTTCCGCGAAACGAGCCCTCGCTGCAGTGGAGAGCCACCGCACGGTTGTGAACTTTCTCGGCACCATCTTTCGAGGCCTTTCGCTTGGGTCGGTCCTGCTTGTTGTCGCCATCGGACTGGCCATAACGTTCGGACTGATGGGCGTGATCAACATGGCGCATGGCGAACTCATCGCCGTCGGCGCCTACACCACCTACGTCGTGCAGTGCGTCTTTGCCGAGGGACTCGCGCTGTCGCCGTTCGGAATCAAAATGCACCTGCCGGGCATGAACGCGACCGGCTGGTGGTATGAAATGTACTTTGTCATCGCCCTGCCGATGGCATTCATCATGGCGGCGCTCGTTGGCCTCGCATTGGAGCGTGGCGTCATTCGCTTTCTGTATCGCAGACCCCTCGAGAGCTTGCTGGCCACATGGGGCGTGTCTCTCGTGCTTCAGCAAATCTTCCGCCTCGTGTTTGGTTCAAACAACGTTCAAGTCAACAGTCCTTCGTGGCTAAGCGACAACTGGACCATCAATGACGTCATCTTTGGCTGGAACCGCGTATTCGTCATCGGTTTCGCGATCCTCATCGTCATTGGAACCTGGGCCTTGCTCAGCAAGACGCCGCTCGGCCTGCTCATTCGTGCCGTGATGCAGAATCGAAACATGGCGGCCTGCCTGGGTGTGCGTACCGAGCGCGTCAACATGCTCACGTTTGGCTTCGGCAGCGGCCTAGCAGGGCTTGCGGGGGCTTTCCTGTCTCAGATTGGCAATGTCGGCCCGAGTCTCGGCCAGAGCTACATCGTTGATGCATTTATGACCGTCGTGGTGGGCGGAGTTGGCAGCCTGATTGGCACTGTGGCCAGCGCGATTGGCATTGGCGTGGTAGATCAGTCCTTGCAGCAAATTCTCGGCAATCCCGTGCTCGGAAAGATCCTCGTGCTCGGTGCCATCATCCTCTTCCTCCAGTGGCGGCCGGCTGGAATTTTCGTCACCAAGACACGAAGTCTGGAATCCTGAGCCAACACTCAACGTCGCGCCCATGAACCACTCCCTGCTCGTTCGACCGATTGCCAAACACGAATGGATTATCACAACGGTGATTGCGTCGCTGTTGATCGTGGTAATGCCACTGCTGAATTCGTTCGGGGTCATCAGTGACTTCACCATCAATCTCTGGGGCAAGTATCTCTGCTACGCCATGCTCGCCATCAGCGTCGATTTGCTTTGGGGTTACACGGGGCTGCTCAGTCTGGGGCAGGCTCTGTTTTTCTCACTCGGTGGTTACATGATGGGCATGTACCTCATGCGCATGATTGGCGACATGGGCCAGTATCACAAGGACATGCCTGACTTCCTCGTCTTCCTCGGCTGGGAGCAGTTGCCGACGTTCTGGAAGCCCTTCAGCAGCTTTCCCTTTGCGATGATCATGATGCTGCTGATTCCCGGCATCGTGTCGCTCATCTTCGGCTTCCTCGCCTTCCGCTCTCGGGTGAAGGGCGTCTATTTCTCGATCCTTACACAGGCGCTGACGTATGGCGCATCGCTCATGTTCTTTCGCAATGACATGCTCATGGGTGGCAACAACGGCTTCACGGACTTCCGCTTCATCCTAGGTTTTGATATCCGAAGCGCTGGCACGAAACGCGGCCTCTTCATCGTCACGGCCATCGTGCTCACCGCGATCTACGTCGGCCTGCGTTGCCTGACGCGCAGCCGGTTTGGTCTGGTGCAGCAGGCTGTGCGGGACAGCGAGAACCGCGTCCTCTTCAGCGGCTACTCGTCGCCGAACTTCAAGCTCTTCATCTTCGTGCTCAGTGCGCTCATTGGTTCGATTGGCGGCGCGCTGTATGTGCCACAGGTCGGAATCATCAATCCGAGCGAGATGACCACGGAGAAATCACTCGAAGCTGTGGTGTGGACGGCCGTTGGTGGTCGGGGCACTCTGGTCGGTCCGATTGTCGGTGCGATCAGCGTGAATGCGTTGAAAAGCTGGGCCACGCGCGCCTATCCCGATCTGTGGCTCATCATTCTCGGCGGCATGTTCATTCTCGTCGTTCTCTTCCTGCCGAAGGGGATTGTCGGCGTGCCTGGAATGATCCGCGACATGCTGAAGAAGCGAGGGCGTCCGCGAGAGCCGGACGAAACCCCGATCAAAACACCCAAAGAGGAGGCCGCCTGATTTATGTCCATGGACCACCCTCTCATTCTCAGCGCCGAAGGCGTGAACAAATCGTTCTCGGGCTTCAAGGCCATCACAGAGCTGAACTTCTACCTTTCCGAAGGCGAGCTGCGCACCGTGATCGGCCCGAATGGCGCGGGCAAGACGACCTTCCTCGACTTGATCACTGGTCGCACGAAGCCCGACACTGGAACGATCACATTTGGGGCCATGACCGAGCTTCTGCCGCTCAGCGAGCACGAAATCGTGCGCCTAGGCATCGGGCGAAAGTTTCAGACGCCAACGGTTTACACTGAGCACACGGTTTTTGAAAACCTCCTTCTTTCGCTGGAAGGAGTGCGCGGTGTGTGGCGCACGTTGTTCAGCAAAACGACGAGCACCGACCGCGACCGAATCGACGAGATCCTCAAGATTATCAACCTCGGTGACCGGCGTACTGATCTCGCCGGTTCACTCTCCCACGGTCAAAAGCAATGGTTGGAGATCGGAATGCTGCTGGCGCAAAGCTCCAAACTCCTGCTCATCGACGAACCCGCCGCTGGCATGAGCGATGACGAAACCGCGCTCACTGGCGAACTTCTGCTCAAGCTGGCCGGCAAGCACAGCATCATCGTCATCGAACACGACATGGTCTTTGTCCGGCAGATCGCGACTGGCAGGAAGGTCACCGTGCTTCACCAGGGCAGCGTTCTCTGTGAGGGCAGCGTGGATGCCGTGCAAAACGATCCGCGCGTGATCGAAGTGTATCTCGGACGCAAGAAAGCCGCCGCCTGACTCATGCTCACACTCACTTCCATCCAATCATCCATCGGCGGCAGTCGCATCTTGCGCGGGGTCGATCTCACCGTTCCCGAAGGCCAGCTCTGCTGCCTCATGGGCCGCAACGGCGTGGGCAAGACCAGCACGCTGCGCACCATTGTCGGCCTTTTCAAGCCGGACGCAGGCCAGGTCACGCTCAGTGGGACTGACATCACCCGCATGGCCCCCGAAGAGCGCGCGCGACGTGGCATCGCCTATGTGCCGCAGGGACGCGAGATATTTCCCTTTCTCACAGTGGAAGAGAACTTGCTCCTCGGAGCCACCGCTCGCGGCCTCAAGACGAACGGAAAGCTGGATCGCATCTTCACTCTGTTCCCCATCATCAAGGAGTTCCTCCCACGCAAAGGCGGCATGTTGAGCGGCGGACAGCAGCAGCAACTCGCCATTGCTCGCGCTCTTCTCACGGAACCGAAGGTGCTCATCCTCGATGAGCCGACGGAAGGCATTCAGCCGAATGTCATCGACCAGATTGGCGACGCCCTGAAGATCCTGCGTGCCGAAGACAAAATGAGCATCCTTCTCGTCGAGCAATACCTCGACTTCTGCCGCGAGCTTGCCGACGTGTTTTATATCATGGATCGTGGCACGATTGTTGCAGAGGGTGGGGTGAAGGATCTGACTGACGAGGTGGTGAAGAAGCACCTCACTGTATAGCTCTGTGCTTTCAATCGTTCCCCATGACTGACCAAAACACATCCACCTTCCTGCGAATGTCTTCACGCCGCATCATCGGGTGTCTGGCGGTGTTCTCTTTTCTGCTGCTGACCGCCGTTCCTTTGCATGCGCACCATTTGCCTCCTGGCATGGAGGAGGTGGACGAGTTTGAAGATCTCACCGCGTTTACGGCCGGCCTGCGCCATCCGCTCTCAGGACTCGATCACTGGGTGTTTGCGTGCATCATCGGCCTCGTTGCCTTTTTATCTGCAAAACGTGGGCGAAGCATAGCAATCGCGCTGCTGGCCAGCGCCGCCATTGGCGGTGCCGTCGGACTACATGGCATTGTGTTGCCGGGATCGCAGTTCGGACTCGTACTTGCCGTTGGCATAGTGAGCGCAATCATGACACTCAAGAACAAGACGCCATTCTTTTTTCAAATGGGCCTCGTTTGTCTGGTCGCCCTCTGGCAGGGCAATCTACATGGTCTGGCGTGGCCTTTGGATTCAGCCGGCATGGCTTACATGACGGGCGTTTTGTCGATGACCCTTCTCGCTGTGCTGGGCGGCTTGTCCCTGGCATGGCTCGCAAAGTGCGCAGCGTCATCACATGTCGCTGATCCGGGTTCTGCTTCCCCTGCGGCCTCTTATTGACCTATCATGCATCTCTCACCGCGCGAACAGGAAAAGCTCCTCATTGTCGTGGCTGCGGATGTAGCCCGGCGGCGGCGTGATCGTGGTGTGAAACTCAATCATCCCGAATCCGTCGCACTCATCACAGCCGAAATCATGGAGGGCGCCAGGGATGGAAAATCCGTGGCCGAGATGATGAGTTTTGGAAAAAAAATTCTCAGACGAGCCGATGTGATGGAGGGAGTACCGGAAATGATTCACGAAGTTCAGGTCGAGGCTACCTTCCCTGACGGCACCAAGCTTGTCACAGTTCATCAACCGATTGTCTGACCACCTGCGGTTCAGAGCTGTGCATCCAGCCACTCTCGCCAGCCCCCGTAGCGAGTGATATCCTCGGCAGTCTCGCAAGCGATGGCTTCGCAGACAAAGCCGCAGACGTGTGATCCATCCGCGAGTTGAACACGGCCCAGGCCCAGCGGAGCGGCGATGCCATCCAGGAATGAGCCGACCGTGTTCTGCGGTATCTCCCACACTTCCAATTCGATTGCTGCCCCACCCTCGCTCACGCGCACCATGCCGGGCCGGTCAGGGATGCGTCCGCTTGCGGGCAACAAGTAAAGCCGGTAGCAGGGAGCGCTTTGTGTGCGCTGAACCAGGCGAGCCTCGCGCTCGCGCAACTGCCAGTGCAGTGCCAACCCCTCCATGTGCGCACCACACACAGCGATCTTCATCATGGACCCTGGGGCTTTGATGGTCGGCTGTGGCGACGGCATAGGAGCCTCGTTGCTCATGACGGTTGTTTTGCCCAGCGGCAGTTTCACAGAGGCATGAAAGTGCGCGGCGCAGTCGAGCACCAAGGCATCACCGCAAGCAGGAGCGTAAAACGTGACGCCAAAGGGCAAGCCATTGCCGAGAAACCCGGCGGGCACTGCGCATCCGCAAAGATCCAGCAGGTTCATGAAGTTCGTGTAGCGACCAAGATTGCTGTTGCTCTGGATGGGGTCGGCTTCGACTTCGGCCTTGGTATAAATGGTGCCGGTCGTCGGCATCAGCAGAGCATCGACCTCGCTCCAGGTGGTCTCAGCAGCGCGCTTGAGGTCGGCCAGTCGGTACTGGGCGCGGAAGGCATCGACGGCTGTCACCTTCGAGCCGCCTTCAATGATGGCGCGGGTCACGGGCAGCAGCGCTTCAGGGGTATCAGCGAGCAGCGTGCTAATGGCGGCAGTCCGCTCCGCCACCCACGGGCCTTCGTAAAGGAGACGCGCAGCATCAAGAAAGGCGCTGATGTCTGTTTCGACGATCTGCCAGCCCATGCCTGCCACGGCGTGCGCGGCGGACTCGAAAATCCTCCTCGCGTCGTCATTGCCGAAGAAGTCGAGCTGATCGAGGCGCGGCACGCCGATGCGGGGTGGCCATGTAGGCTCACGCCACAGGCAGCGCTTGCGAGCATAGGTATCCGTCGGATCGAAAACCGCAGTGACGTTGAACACACGAGCGGCATCGGCGGCGCAGAGCGCGAAGATGGACACGCAGTCCAGCGATCTGCAGGCAGGGACCACACCGCTGCAACTGAGCACCCCGCGCGTGGGCTTGAAGCCAATGAGGTTGTTGAATGAGGCGGGCACGCGGCCTGAACCCGCAGTGTCGGTTCCCAATGAGAAACTGCACATCCCCTTCGCCATAGCCACGCTTGAGCCACTGCTGCTGCCGCCGGAGATGTAGTCGGGATGGAAGGCATTGTCGGGTGCTCCATACGGTGAGCGGACGCCGACCAGACCCGTGGCGAACTGATCCAGGTTGGTTTTACCCATCGGGATTGCGCCCGCTTGGATCAGCAAATCGACGACGAAGGAACTCTTCTCCGGCATGTAGCTCCAGTCAGGACAGGCAGCAGTCGTTGGATAGCCCTCGCAGTCGATGTTATCCTTGATCGCAAAGGGAATTCCGTAGAGCGGCTTGGTGTCCGGTGATTCGCCCTGTAGTCCGCCGATGGCCGCGAGCAATTGAGCTTCCGTGGGGCGGCTGATCCAGATCGAAGGATCGTCATTTGCCGCGCATGTCCAAGCTTCGAGGATGATCTGCTCGGGAGTGGTGGTGCCATCGCGGTAGGCTTGAAGCAGCGTGGCAATCGAGAGATCCGGGATCATGCTTGGATGGAGATGAGAGTTTGGCCTGGGGTTACGTTCTGACCTTCGCTCACATGCAATGCAGCCACCGTGCCAGAGCAGGTGCTGGATACATGAATCTCCATTTTCATGGCTTCGACGATGAGCACGGACTGCCCTTCCTCCACACGCTGGCCGATCATGACCTGCAGCTTCCAAAGGTTGCCGCTCACAGGACTCACCACGACCTCATGGCCGTCGGGAATGGCAATTTCAGTGTCGCTGCTTGCGACACTTGCGGCCGATTCGGTCACATCCAGTCCCGCGATCCGCCAGCGTTCACGCTCTGCGGCAAAGGCATTGCGCTGCATCGTGCGGAAGGCCTCAATCCCGGGGGCTTCGGCCTCCAGGAAATCGAGATAGTCGCTCAGCTTGAACGTGCTCTGCTCGATGCGTGGCGTGAATCTCCCGGAGGGGAAATCGCGCCGCAGTTCCATCAACTCATCAGCGCTCACGAGATAGAAGCGCACCTGATCGAAGAAGCGCAGCAGCCACGGCTTGCCTGTTTCAAACACATCCGTCACGCGGTCGCGATTCCACATTTGGATCGTGCGTCCGACAAACTGATACCCGCCCGGACCTTCCATGCCATAGATGCACATATAGGCACCGCCAATGCCGACGGCGTTCTCTGGCGTCCAAGTGCGCGCGGGATTGTATTTCGTGGTCACGAGGCGGTGACGCGGATCAAGCGGTGTCGCAACCGGCGCGCCGAGATAAACATCACCGAGGCCCATCACGAGGTAGCTCGCGTCGAACACGATGCGCTTCACCTCCTCGACGCTATCGAGGCCGTTGATGCGGCGGATGAACTCGATGTTGCTCGGGCACCACGGCGCGTCGGGCCGCACCGACTGCATGTATTTGTCGATGGCGAGCTGCGTCTGCGGATCGTCCCAGGACAGGGGCAGATGGACGATGCGCGACGGCACTTCCAGATGCTCCACGTCGTCGATGCCCTCGATCAGCCTAGCTATCATGTGCTCCGCCTCGGCGAACTTCAATTTCACACCGTCGATGTGAACTTGGAGCGAGCGGATGCCCGGCGTGAGATCGACGATGCCAGAATGCCGCACTGCCTTCAGACTCAAATACACCGCGTGAACCCAGAAGCGCAGCGCGATGTCGAGCACCAGCGGCCCGAACTCGATGAGCAGGTAACGATCTCCGCACGGACGAAACACCACCTCGGGCCGCGTCTTCGTCGCCGGTATGGTACGGCGCACCGTTTTAAAAACGGGTGTGTGCCCGATGAAAGGCGGCTCTGGCGTAGCGCCGGCCAGCGATTCCTCGACGAACTCATTCAGCAACTCTGCCTCCTCCGCCGTGATTTGCAGGAACCTCACCTTGTCGCCAGGCTTCAATTGCCCGAGCTTCCAAAGCTCCGCGTGAGCCACGACTGCCGGGCAGACAAATCCGCCCAAGCTCGGCCCGTCCGGCCCGAGGATGATCGGCATGTCACCCGTGAAGTCGATGGCACCGATGGCATAGGCGTTGTCGTGAATGTTCGAAGGATGCAGTCCCGCCTCGCCGCCATCCGCACGCGCCCACTGCGGTTCTGGTCCGATCAAGCGAACGCCGGTTCGCGCCGAGTTGTAATGCACCTCCCATTCCGTGCCGAAGAACATGAAAAAGTCATCCGGCGTGAAGAAATCAGGAGCGCCATGTGGGCCGTAGATGACGCGGATGTTCAAAGTACTCC
>Ga0075163_10008936_pt1 | contig 13168 bp, 9 predicted proteins | sample JI1023141ADNA_FD_71478 | JGI IMG/M metagenome (GOLD analysis project Ga0075163, IMG submission 71478) | Wastewater effluent complex algal communities from Wisconsin, to seasonally profile nutrient transformation and Carbon sequestration -... | ecosystem: Engineered > WWTP > Effluent > Algae...
GGGCGATCTGGGCGAGTCCTGTTGCTCCATATCCTTGGTAGACAAAGAGTTCCATCGCTGCTTCAATGAGACTCTCGCGGGTGTCCGGGCTCGGGCTCATGGTGTGGCTAGCGTGGTCGGAAACTTTAGTTGGTTGACCAACCAACACGCTACGTCGCCGTGTGAGCGCCGTCAAGGCCCTCACCCTTCACCGCGGCAAACGGGCCAACGCTTCCTTCACCCGCGCATCGCCGGGGCGCAGCAAATCGGCCTTCTGCAGTGCGGCCCTTGCCTCCTCTGGGCGACCGGACGCGGCATACACAGCGCCCAGATAGAACCACGCCGTGAACAACGTCGGCTCCAACGACGCCGCGGCCCGCAGGTGCGGCTCGGCGAGTTCGAGGCGCTGCGTCGAGACCAGCGCGATGCCGAGGTTGTTGTGCACGGCCGCCTGCCGATCGTCACTGCGCAGCGCAGCTTCGTAGTGCGGAATCGCCTCCGCGGCGCGGCCCAGGGCGAACAGGACGTTGCCGAGTTGCACCCGCGCGCGATCGTGCGCGGGATCGTGCTGCAGACACGCGCGGTAGGCCACTTCGGCGTCCGCGCTGCGGCCCAGCCGTTCGAGGCAGGCACCTTCTTCGAAGGCAGCACCCGCGTCGGCAGGATCCCGCGCACGCACCTGCCGCGCCAGTTCGAGGGCCGAAGGGAAACGCTGCAGATCGCGCAACAGCGATGCCAGCTCGAGCAACTTGTCGCGGTCGTAGCCGACCTTCGCCAGATCGTGCCGCAGTGCCGCCTCGCCGAGCAGACGCCGCGCCGCCAGGTCCGGCACCGTCACCTGCAGTGCAAACGTCGCCATCTCGTCCTTCGATTCGTTGCCAGCGCGAACGCGCACCGGCGGCTTGCTCGGGTTGTTTGGGTTGTCCGCGCTGTTGTCGAAGTGATACTCCATCGTGATGCGGGTGCCGACGGGCAGCGCCAGTGGTTCGCGCAGCACGTAGTCATCCTGCCAATCAAAGTCCCAACGATCGATGCGCAGCAACTCGCGCGGCGCTGCATCAGGCAGCGTCACGTTCACCAGCATGCGCGTGCCGAGGTAGTGCGCGTGCGGGTAGACCGAGTGCACGGTCACCGGCACCGGCACGAGAAACTCATCGCGCACGACGTAGTCGGCCACCCCCGGCTCGATGTCGATCGCCTCGGAGAACAGCACGATCGGGTAGGTGACGTCCGTCGGCGGCGAGCTCGTGAAGTAGAGGCCGATGCGCGGCCGCACGATCTCTTCGCGGCCTGTCGGCGTCAGGTGCAACTGCAACACGAAGTCGCTGCGGGGTTGCAGTCGCCACGCCATGCCGGGTTGGCTCTCGACCACGCGCTTGCCCGGAGTCCAGCCGAGGAAGTGGCCATCCGGCGGCACCGCACCACCCGCGGACATGCCGGGAAACCCGGGCTCGGCATCGCGCGCATCGAGCGCGCGCGCCTGGTGACGTTCGTCGACGAGCAGAACCGCATGGTGCACCGCGGCACTTTCGGGACGGATCTCCACGGCGGCGACGAACTTGGCGCTATCGATAGCGACCGGCAAGACGAGGTTGCGGATCACGTCGGGCCCACTCGCGGCCATCGTCACCGCCCGGTCGACCTCCAGCACCAGATCCGGCGCGCGCAGTTGCCATTCCGAAGAGAACTTCGGCGCCTCCGGTTCGGCCGCCACATCGCCGCGCGGCGCACCCGCGGCGATCCAGCGCTGCAGCAGGTCGAGTTCGCCGCTGGCCAACCGACGGTCACCAAGCAGCCCATGCGTCGTCGGCAACCACGGCGGCATCAGACGCTGCTGCGTGACCTCGGCGATCTTCTGCCGCCGGCGCTGCACATCGTCATAGCTGAGCAGCGCGAACGGCGCAGGCCCGCCCGGGCGATGGCACGGCGTGCAGGACGCGTAGACGATCGGCGCAATCTCGCGCGCGAAGGTTGGTGGGTTCGCGTCGGTACCACCGCCGCAAGCGGCGACGGCGGGCAAGAGGCACAGAGCGAGAACTGGGGAACGCGGCACACCACGATCCTAGCCCGAGGTAGCGGTGGGTTCTTCGGCCGCTAGGTCGGGCGTCGTTACCACACCAATGTCTGCCGCAGGCTGCTCCGACTTCACTTCGCCCACTCCGACTCACGCACATCGGGAGCGTTCGCGCCGAATACCCGGTCCTTTAGTTCTTTGGCGAGATCGAGGCGCTCATCGGGCGTCATCGCCCACATCTGCCGCAGGTTCCAACGCTCGGCGTCGGCGAACGAGTAGGACTTGTTAGCTTCACGGTCCATCGCTGCAGCATAGCTGGGGCGGAGGCTGAAGGACCATGCTCCGATCGGGATTGAGCGGCCCAACTCCCTGCGCCAATGAAAGCCACGGATCGCTGTTCGGTTCCTGGCCAACCCCCGCTGTCCTTGGCATGCCGACCAAGTCCCTCGCCATCGCCCTGCTCGCCATGCCCTTGGCGGCCCACGTGATTGCCCAGGAAGCGCGCCCCCCGATCGCCGCCCCGCAAGGCTCCGTGCACCTCGACCGGCCGCGCGCCGAGGAATCGACGATCTGGGTCCGGGGCGACCGCTACAAGGCCAGCGTCGATGCCAACGGCTGCACCTTCGTCCCGTTCCTCGGCGCCGAGGCCGAACGCAACTTCCCGCTGCACCTCAGTCTGGCGAGCGTGCGCATCGGCGAAACCAGTCTCGACCTGACCCCGCGGGATGTGCAAGCGGCCGGCGAACGCATCACCGTGCCCCGCGCCGACTGCACCGAGGTCTACGACGCGACCACGGCGCAGATGCGGCAGAGTTTTGTGTTTGAGCGCCTGCCGGCGGCGCGCGGTGCAATCGACATCGTGCTGAACGTGACGAGCGAGCTCACCGGTTCGGTCGACGGCGGCAACCTGTCGTTTGCAGGACCACGCGGTGATGTCTACTACCGCGATCTCGTCGTCTTCGACGCCGCGGGGCAGCGCCGCGAGTTGCCGATCGTATGGGACGATGGACGCATCCATCTGCACGTGCCAGCGGACTTCGTCGCCAACGCCAGGTTGCCGCTCGTCGTCGACCCACTGCTCGGCACGCGAATCATCGCGTCGGCGCCCGACCAGCGCATGGAACCTGACGTCGCCTACAACGCGCTCGTCGATGAGTATCTCGTGGTCTGGCGCGTGCCCTTCAGCGCCACCGATTGGGACGTCGCCGCCGTGCGCACGGACTCATCGTTCAACCCGATCGGTGCTTCGTTCTGGATCGATTTCACGGGCATCAACTGGGGCACGCCGCGCGTCGCGTGCAAGACGCGCGAAGGCATGTTCCTCGTCGTCGCCCAGGCCAACGTCAACAACGTCTCGCCGCACTGGATCACCAGCCGCCGCTACGAAGCAATCGGCAGCTACCGTTTCCTGCACCCGCAGCAGGACGTCGAACGCCAGACGATGTCGGGCGGCCTGCCGGGTGACAGCATGCGGCCCGACGTCGGTGCCGATCCGTGGCAGGGCATCGGTCCTGCCTACTTCACGGTGGTCTACGAATACCACCCGCCGGGCGGCAACGGCGACATCCTCGCGCGCCACCTGCAAGCCGACGGTTCGTGGGTGTTCGCTACGGTCAGCGCCATCAATGTCGGCACCTTCGACGATCAATCGCCGAGCGTGTCGAAGTCGGCGGGCAGCGGCCGCTTTGGCATCGTCTGGCACCAGTACGGAGCCGGTGGCGGTGGCAACATCGTCGCCACGGTCATCGACAGCAATGGGCAGCAGAGCGTGCCAACCTACTTCCTCGACTCGTCGACCAATGACGACACGCGGCCGCGCATCTCGACACCGGCCCAACTGCCCGGCACGAGCTGGCGCACGTTCCTCGTCACGTGGCAACGCAACTACGACCCGTTCAGCAACTACGGCCGCCTGCACGCCGCGGCGATCACCGACAATCCCAACGTGCCGCTGATCAACCGCTGGGACCTGTCGAGCTTGCTCGGGGTGCCCGCAAACCGCATGGCCTACGAGCCCGCGGTCGACAGCGACGGCCTGCGCTTCGTCGTCACCCACACCGAAGTGCAGAACGCAGCGCCTGGTCAGGGTCGCAACGACCTGTTCGTGTCCACCGTCGCCGTCGATGGTTCTCAGCTGCTGGCGAACGAGAGCCGCGGACCGCTGTGGACCACCGGGCCGAGCGCGTTCTCGCCATCGATCTGCAGTCAGTTCGGCAGCAGTCTCGGCAACTCGCGCACCTACGGCATCGTCAGCGGCACGAACGCGATCTCGGTGGTCGGCTACATCTACAACGGCACGCAGTCGGGTGCGGTTGTCAGCACGCGCAGCGGTGGCTGCGGCGGGCTACCAATCACCTATTCGGGCCGCCCCACCCTTGGCGACTCGATGCACTTCACCGTCGGCGGCAGCGACCCGTTCCGCGCCTTGATGCTGGGCTTCCCCGCGCCGATGGCACCGCTGGGCGTGTGCACGAGCTGCTACTTCGGCATCGCCAACGCGGTGACCGTGCCGACTCCATACCATTGGCCCGTGCCGTACGTGCCCGCGATGGTCGGCGTCACGCTGTCCGCGCAGGGCTTCTCGGTCGGCAGCGGGCCGTGCCTCGGCCAGCTCAAGCTCACGGATGCGCTCGACTTCACGCTGCGCTGAGGCTGCGGACGCGGGCGCGGCACAGCAGACACCTTCCCGCATTCTCACCTGCTCGCCTCACCGACGTCGCGACCGGCGACGGGGCGATCCAGGGGGAGGTCCCACCACGTCTTCGGCGCCCAACACGCAGATGCCAGGGACCCGCCGTCGACCGCGCAGAACCCAGACCGCCACCTCAACGCTCTTTCCGACCAACTCCGGGCACCGCGCCGCATCGCGTCGTAACCGCTCCGCGATCGCGCGCACCTCGGCGGCCGTCGCCGACACCTTGACTTCACCGACCAGGACCCGCTGAGGGTCGTCCACACACGTTGCCACCACATCCAGCTGTAGAGGCTCCCTGTCGATGGTCATTCCCCACCACGAGGTCGCGGGTCGCCACACGCGCCCGCCGATCTTGTGGCGCGCAACGCGGTCTCGCGCCAGTTGCTCCCATGCACCACCGAGGTATTGGGGCCATGCGGCCCGGACCTCGGCGAGCACGGCATCCAACTGCCCCATGGCCAGCCGCGAGCGGTTCGGCTCGACGAACCGATACCAAAAGCCAAGGAAGGGGTCGCCGAGCCGGTACAACGTTCTCTTTGTGTCACGGACCGAGCGACCAAATGGAACATCGCGCACGATCAGGCCAAGATCCACCAGTCGCGCCAACGGACGGCTCAGAGAAGTCGCCGGCACGGAAAGGCGGCCCGCGATCTCGGTCAAGCGATGGCAACCACGCCCGATAAGCGACAAGACAGACCCGCTGCGGGCCGGGTCTTGGACATCGTCGGCGAGCAATCGATCGGGCTCCTGATGCAATACCCCGAGCGGGTCCAGGCATAGCCTCGCGGCAGCGGCGAGTGGATCGCGTTGACCCGCTGCCAACTGCCAGTATCTCGGCACGCCGCCCCAGATCGCATAGTGTTCGACTGCGGCCTCGGCAGTGCGCAACCGCAACGCAACCCGCAGCCACCCGACTTCAAGTGGCGGCAGCCGCAGAACCTCCTTCGCGCGACCATAGAGTGGAGCCGTCGCATCGAGCACGAGTCCGTGCATCATGCGCTGCGACGAGCCACAAACCACAAACGGCCGCGGCTCCCGATCAAGGTGCTTCTGCAGCAAGCTGGGCAACTCGGGGGAAACAACGACGAGACTGGGGAACTCATCGATCACCAGAGGCATCTCGCGCGGCGCCAGCCTCCACCATTGGGACAACAGAGAATCCCAATCGCGGTAGTCGACGGCATCGAACCCCGGTACGTGACGGCCGATCTCGCTTGCCAAAGCTGCGCGTTGCGGAGCCGCCTCGCGAGCATCACCCACGTAGTAGGGGCAAGGTCGCTCGTTAAGCACGGTGCGGAGCAAGGCTGACTTGCCCAGCCGGCGACGGCCGTAAATGCACACCAAGCCCGGCGAATTGCCCCATAGTGCGGCGACAAGACGCTCCAGTTCGTCCAGGCGATTCAAGAAGGGCCAAACCACGGCTGCACCCATCCTCTAATTATGTCCCCGGTGCATAATGCAGGCAAGACATAATAGCCACACGCGCCGCCCTTCGGCAGGGCCAAGGCACTTGCGAGCTCGCCGGGGCCCAACACCGGTGAAATGAACACCCCTCCCCGCGAGGACTCGACTTCACGCTGCGCTGAGGCTGCGGGCGCGACGCTTCAGTCGCGCGTCCGGGAGAGCAGCAGCAGGATGTTCTTGAATAGCAGCGCCACGTCCGTGAACAACATGATCGCGCCAGTCATCGGCATCGACACAGGCAGGCGGTGAATCACCGCGCCGGTGTCGTAGAGGATGTAGCCGGCAAACAACGCGACGACGGCCGCCGAGCCCCACAGGCCCACCGTGAATCCAAACAGCCAACCGGCGAGGAACACCGCAATCAGCAACCCACTCGCCAGGCCCAGCACGCCGCGCAAGAACGAGAAGTCACTGCCCGTCCAGAACACCGCCGCCGTCAGGCCGACGAACGTGACCGCCGTCAGCAGACTGGCCTGGCTGATGATTGCAGGTCCGTGCAGACTGCTCACGATGAGGACGATCGGGGCCACGAGCAGCCCGAGCACGACCACCCAGAGACCGTAGGCGATCGCATTGATCGGCTTCGTCTCGGCCACCGCGTGCACCGCCCACGAACCGCCGAGGAAGACGCCCATGTAGAGCAGGATGCCAAACCGGCTGCCGTAGATGACCCGGCCGATACCCATTGCCAGGTCGTGCACGACGGGCACGTTCGCGGCCGCCCACAGCGTGGTGGCAAAACCCAGGATGCCTAGAAACAGCAGGCTGTAGACCTTCTTGAGGAACGCGGCGCGCTCCCCGGACTCGGCGAACGCGGCCGTCGTAGCGGCGGCGTATGGATTGTGTTGGTTCATGAGGATCCCGGGGCAATGGTGCCCGAGCAGGAGAGTAGAGCACAATTTCGGAGTGGCAAGGGCTCTCCTATCGCCCGAAGTCGGCAGGCTACCAGCCTGCGACCGGCGATTTCCTGCCCCCGCCGCGCACACCCCGGACACTTGCCAGCATGACCAGCGTGCCGAAAGCACCGCGAAACGCCCCGAGGGAGTCGCCGCAGCCTGACCCGCCAGCCGCGTCGGACCTCGCGACCCTGATCCGCACGCACCAGGGCATGGTCTGGCGATACCTGCGGCTGTGTGGGGCCGATGTCCATGAGGCCGACGACCTGCTGCAGGACACGTTCCTCGCGTTCTTCACGCGGCATCCGCAGTCGGCCGAACTGGCCTGCCCAGCGGCGTTCTTGCGCGGCATCGCCCGCCACCTGCTGCTCGCGAGCCGCCGTCGCGCGCGCCGGGCGCCGCCGACCGCCGACTGGCTCGCCGCCGTCGACCAGCTGGCGGCCGCCGATCCGCACGCGTTTCTGGACACCAGGTTGCCCGCCTTGCAGGACTGCCTCGGACGCTTGTCCGATCGGGCCCGCCAGGCACTCGAATGGCACCACGTCGAAGGCGTGCCACGTCGCGAAGTTGGAGCCCGCCTCGGGCTCGGCGACGAAGGCGCGAAGTCCCTGCTCGAACGCACCCGCGACCTGCTTCGCGACTGCGTTCGGCGCCGTCTCGGTTTGGAGTCCCAACCATGAAGCCAACTTCGTCCGATGTTCACGATCGTCACTTGAGCCTCACGCTCGAAGAACTCGCCGGCCGCGTCAACGCCCCGGATCGCGTCGATGCCATCCTGCGCCGTCTGGCCGCAGCACCGGCCACTCACCGCGGCTCGCCCGGTCGAGTGCGGTGGCTCGCCGCCGCCGCGATGCTGCTCGGGGTCGGCATCACCGTCGCGGTGGCCTTGTCACGACCGCACGCCCCCGCCCGCGAAAGTGCGTTCGCCGCGGCTCCTGGCGAGCTGTCGCCGGGAGAAACCGCGCCGATCGCGGTCATGCAGGAGCCGGCGCCGAAACCAAAGCCGCCCACCAACCAAACGCCGGATCACCCGAAGGGAACCACACCTGCCGACCTTGCCGCCGTGCGCAGCGCCGAGAAGATGCTCGAGCAGGAGCAGAAACTCATGGCGCGTCTGCGCGAAGGCAAACTGCCCGGCGTCGAACTTCTGCGCTTCGAGACCCTGGCCGAATGGAAGTACAGCAAGGGGCTCGAAGGCATGCCTGCGCCCGTGAAGGGCCTGGATGGCCAGAAGGTCGCGATGCTCGGCTTCATGCTGCCGATCGACGAAGTGAAGGACATCCGTCACTTCCTGCTCGTGCAGTCGCTGTGGTCGTGCTGCTACGGCACGCCGCCCGACGTGAACGGCATCGTGCGCGTCGAGTTGCCGCGGGACCGGCCAACCGACTACTCGTTCGAGCCGCTGCTGATCACGGGCACGCTGCGCGTCGGGGCGACCGTGGAGGACGGTTACGTCGTCGACATCTACCAGCTGCACGCCGACAGCATCGTCGTGCTGCAGTAGTTCGCCGAACTACGCGCGCAACGGCCTAATAGACGCGCACCTCGATGCCTTCGGACATCGCCACGCCACCGCTGGCGCCCGGATCCAGCACGAACGCCTGCCAGCAGAAGTCGGCGGGCACGCCGAAGTGCACGCGGAACGAGTGATCCACGCCACCGGGCATCGCCCCAGTCGGGCCGTCCAAGGTCACAAACAAGTTCACCACCGGATCAATCCTCAGTTGACCGCCGAGGAACGCAATCGGCGAACGCAGCGTGCCAAACGAGAGGATCGCCGCCGCCCCCGGCAAACCGCCGCGCAACTGCAGTTCACTGTCGAAGCCGTAGGTCGGGATCTTGTCGATCGTCAACGCGGGCGTGCTGCCGCCGGTGCCAGCGGCACCACCGCCGAGCGGACGCGCACCTGCGAACCAGTCGAACAGGCAATTGCCGTAGCCGTTGATGTAGGGCAGTGGCAGCTCGTTCTGCCAGATCCCGCCGAGATAGGTTCCATTCGATGCCAAGAACGGAACGCCTTGGCATTCCGCTTCGATGGCCCCACCGGCCCCTGACCAGGTGACACCACCATCGCGGGTGACTAGGCGGTAGTACTCCAGCGACTGGGGAAGCCACGAGCGATTCAGATGTCGAACGGTCACCGCGACCCAACCGTTCTCGCTGTGCAGGCCGCTAATCCCGATGTAGCGGCCCGACAACGAGAGGGAGAACATGTCGATCGGCGGCGCTGCCCACGTGCGTCCATGGTCCGGCGATCGCACGCACCTGAGTCGGTAGGGCCCCGGGATCGGCGGCTCTTGCCAAACCGCGAGCACACTCTCGCCATCGCTGACGCAGATGGGGAACTCGCCCGCCGGCAACGTTGCCACCGCACTCGGGGCTGGCAGCCACGAGAGGCCGGCATCGAGCGAACGATCCACGTAGTAGCCCGAGGCGTCGCTCCACGCGAGGATCGTGGCAGTCGGGGTGACGAGGAGGTCTGCCAACTGCGACCAGCTGGAGGCTGCGGCCAGGGCCCGGGCGGTGGGCAGCCAGGTCACACCTAGATCGGTCGACCGGGAATAGAAAGCCTGGGTGGCGGAGCCAACCAACTCGTCCCAAGCGGCCTGCAGGACACCACCGGCAAAGTGCAACCGGACGCTCTGCACCTGGGCGAGTTGCGTGCCCGGGCCACCGATCGGTCGCGGCCCTTGCCACGATGCACCGCGGTCGGTGGAGGAGAACAACCACGGTCCAGAGCTCCAGAGGATCGTGCCACCATCGTCGAAGAGGTGGTTGGGTTCCGTGGAGAGCGGTCCTGGGCGAACCGTCCAGTTTGTCCCGCGGTCCGAGGACACGGCCAGCAGGCTGCGAGAACCCGTCGCACTCCATTCCACCCAATGGACCAAGACGTCCGTGCCGTTCGCGATGAGGCGCGTCAGTGCACCACTTACCGGCACCGTCCCAGGCCGGAACGGCGCCATTGGCGACCATGTGCGACCGTAGTCCAGCGAGCGCGACCACAGCGTCGGGTTTGCCGGATCCTCGACGCCCCAGAAGGCATAGACCGCGGCACCGGCCACGGCCAGATGCGATCGCCACACTCGCGCGGGCTCGGGAATGCCCGAATCGGGCACTTGCGAGCTCATCCAGATGGGCCACGTGTGCTGGCCCGGCAGTGCTGCGGTCGCGAGCAGCGTGGTAAGCCACATGAGCAGGCCCATGCACGGAGACGTTCTGCGGCCCGCAGGCAAGACGAGGTTGTGCTGGATCGTCATGTTCAGAAGCTGCCGATGAGAAGTTGAAGTCCCTGTGACGCGATGGCCCCGAGCGGTGTGAGGCCACTCGTCGGGTCGTAGACAAACGCCTGGCAGTGCAGCACCGTACCAATGGCACTCGGAACGGTGATCGGCACAACCACAGGACCGGCCGCCGAGACCGGGAACAGCACGGCCGCCAACAGATCCGTGTGCTGCACGCAGCCCGGCATCCCGAGGGCGGTGAGGTCGACTCCAGGATCGGCGAGGCCAAACGCGAGACCGCCGAGAATGGCCCCGGCGGGCACGTTCTGCATCGACAACCAAAGGCCCGTGCTTTGGATCGGGCGCGCCGAAGCCGTGAGGTGCAACGCCGCAGCGTCCGCCGCGTGCACCGTGCAGGAGAAGCCGGCAGCCGTCAGATCGATGCTGCCAGGGTCCAACGAAGCACCGCCGGGCGAGTAGCCGACCAGATAGTCGTTGGACAACCACGTCCACGACGAACCCACGCTATCCATCGATTGGAACACGTAGGTGACCTCGTCGGTGTTCGTGTCGAACTGCAATTGGAAGCGACTCGGTGTGAACCCCAGCCCGCCGGATTGGTAACTCAGTACGTCGAGCCACGTGACCGTGACCACGCCATTACCCTCCTCCCACCACACGTTGCCAAACGAGGTCGGCACGAAATCGCGCCAGACAACCCATGCGGCGAAGGGGCGGTCGAGGAATACCGCGGGATCGACCTCGGAACCGAAGTTGTTGGGGCCCGCTGACACGGTGCCATTCGAACCAACTTCGAAACTCGTCGTGGAGCCGCCTGGATGGTCAAAAACGCCCGCGAAGGAACGAATCGCCTGGGACTCGTCCACGAAGCCCAAGGGCACGGCCGCAGCCGAAAGAGGACGCCAGGCACCTCCTGCGATCACTGTGTAACCACCGTCGCGCGGCACCAGACGAAACGCCTGGAACGCGAGATCCATCCGGCTCGTCCCCGCGAACAACTCGTAGAACGAAGTCGTGCGCTGCACACAACCGGTGCCCACATCGGTTCGCCGCGCAAAGTTGGCCCCCACCGGCGCGTAGTAGATCGTGGTGTTGACGATGCGCGGTGCGAACCTTGGACCGACAAACGGCACGTTGCTGGCCGCCCCGGTGTCGAGTTGCAGTTCCTCCGTGGCATAGGTCAGAGGAATGCCAAAGCCGGCATTCGTGTATGCAAACGCGCCCCCCGACGCCACGCAGGCATAGCCGTTCCGCCCAACCGGCAGCGCGATCGGGTTGGCCAACGTCACAAAACTCGCCTGATAGAGCCCCTGCGAATGCACCGTCCCCGTACCGACAAGGGTCCAAGCCGCGGCGTTGGTCTCGTTGCCAGCATAGGTGCCCGGACAACGGTAGATATCGATCACGCCGAACCCAATGCCGGTGAGGTGGACGTCCAGGCCGGTGACACTGAGCGGGGCTTGCGCCGTGAGGTCGAAGTAGACCGCACCATCAAGGGCCCCGGAATTCCCACCGTAGTATCCCGTCGTCAGCGGCGATTGCGCCGCGAGAACGGCGTTGAGCCCCAGCAGTGCACAGCAACGGAAGAACATCCTCATGGCAGCACCCCAACGATCCCGGCAATGGCCGTGGTTCGAGGAACGGATGATCTCACGAAGGATCGAGTCAGGCGAGGACCTGGCCAAGGAACGCGAAGAATGCAGGTTGCGACCGGATGCCGCTCCGCAGCGAGCTAGCATGCGCAGCGAAACCGCCAATGAACCGCCGCCCCCTACTCCTGTTGGTTGCCGCCGCTGCCATGGCCACCTTGCTCTGGGCGCTGCTCCGCAAGGAAGCCACCGAAATGGCCCCCGGCGCGACCGCGCCGGTTCTGCCCACAACTTCCGCGGCACCAGCAGTTCCAGCGGCACCAGCGGAACCACCACCCTCCGCAGCCATCCCCGAACGCACGGCAGCTGCCGCCGATCAGCCAGGGCTGCCGTCCGACGTCGTCTGGATCGAGGTGCTCGTCGTCGACGCGACCACGCAGGCGCCGCTGCCCGACGCGGACGTACTCTGGACGATCGACGGTGACTGGCAACGCGCGCGCACGATGGCCGCCGAAGACATCGAACTGTTCCTGCGCGATGTAGAACGGTTCGCGCAGCGGTTTGGTCGGCGCACGCGCAGCGACGCGCAGGGCCGGGCCAGGATCGGCGCACGGCCGGATGGGGCGAGCGTGTACGCGCGCGCGGGCCATCGTTATGGCATCGCCAATGTCGGCGGCCGCCGCGCGGTGCCAGCCGAGGGCTGGCGAGTTGCGCTCGAAGTCGACTGCACGTTGCGCGTCCAGGTGCAGGACGCCGCCGGCGCCCCGGCAATCGGGGTTCCCGTCGACGTCATCGGTTGTGATGGCGACGGCAAACTGCTGCCTGGCAGCATGTTTGGCCGCAGCCTGTTCTCGAGCGAACCGGCGGGCTTCGTCGAGTTCCCTCATGCGCAGATCTGGCTGCGCCACGGTGGCTCCTCGGGGCAACGCGACAAGAACCCGGTCCGGTGGATCGCGAAAACGCAGGTGCCTGGCTTCGACGATCCCGGCGTAGCCTTCGACCGCGATGCACCACCACAAGAACCGATCGTGCTGCGACTGCCGCCAACCGGGCGCGTGCTCGCGCGACTGCTGCATGCCGCACGGCCACTCGTTGCCAACGTGCAGTTCACGGCCTTTCGCGGCGCCGAGGGCTCTGCCGAGGCGCGCAACCGCGCCACGCCGAGCACGCCCGACGCCGACGGTTGGGCCACATGGCCACACGTAGCCCTCGGCGGCATGTTGCACGTCGTCGCGCGCATCGACAACACAACCGTCGAAGTGGATACCGAAGCACCGCAGCTGCCGGGC
>Ga0075163_10008938_pt1 | contig 13166 bp, 11 predicted proteins | sample JI1023141ADNA_FD_71478 | JGI IMG/M metagenome (GOLD analysis project Ga0075163, IMG submission 71478) | Wastewater effluent complex algal communities from Wisconsin, to seasonally profile nutrient transformation and Carbon sequestration -... | ecosystem: Engineered > WWTP > Effluent > Algae...
CGGGATATTTCCATTACATTGTTCAATATTTTCGTCCCTTTATTTTGCCCATTTTTTATTAATTATTTAATTATTTAATTATTTGGTTTAAATAAATAATTATATAGTATTATTATATAATCCTATTAATATAATGCCTATGTTTGAAGAGAATGTTTTTAGTGATGTCGTTGATGACGAACGCGCAGATGGCCCTAGACCAGGAGCACGACGAGAATTTAGAGAAAGATTGATAGCTGTATTAAATCTTAATCGCGATAAATTGAGACAGTATTTTGCCAGGGCAACTGGTTCATTTACTTACATTACTCATGGGAAAAGACAAATTTTTACGCCTGTAATAAATTCTATTGAAGATGCACTTGTCGTAGCAAGCATTATAACAGGTACAGTCGGAGGCAATGCGCATTTATTACCCGCAGGGTTTACCAGGACCTATAATTTACTTACCCATGTATATCCACTTAGCGATAAATTTATTTACAATTTAAAGGAAGATATTGGAAGATATTTCCAAACACCAACCAGGGAAACAAGAATATTTAAAAGTGTTGTCCGAAATCCAACGGGTAAGCATATGCAGATTGCAACCAATGGTGCCACTTTTAAAAAGTATTTTAAATCTATTAAATTACGTCAAGTGGAATATAAAATACCGTCGGAATTTTCCATAAAAGATTATGAAATTAAAAATCATTGCGTACCATCTTATTTGGAAAAGGTATTGACAAAAACCGAATACGCAAAAATAAAAGAGGATCTAGAAAAAAACCCAACACCAACATATCCAATATTAACTAAATCATTAAACAGTATTGGTTATAATTTGGATGTATACATTATTGATGGAGAGAACATTCAAAAACAAAATGAACATAAAAAAACAATAAGGATTTTGATTAGTAATAATCATTTGTATGACATAAAATTATCTGGGGGGTCAAGTGTTTACAAAAAATTGACTAATAATATAATAGAAAAAAAACAATATGATGATATATACGAATTAAATAACAATAAATTAATAACGTATTCTGACAATGAAATTGTTGTCGATTCTACGAAATATACGATGTCAAACAGATTCAAAGAATTGGGGAAAGAATACAATTTGACTAATGTTTATTCACCTTCCAATTTAGATTTTTATGAAAATTGCGGAATAAGAGCGTCAAGATATTGCGACGATGACGCGATATTAGATGGCGCAATTGATATTGATTCGTGTTACATAAATATATTGTCTAATAAAAATTATTCATTTCCGATTCAAACTGGAATGGAAAGAACTGAAAAATATAGTGGATTCATAAGGGATTGGGGATTTTATTATTGCGAATTCAAAGACAAGAAAAAGATAGATGATGCTATTTTTGGTTTTTCGGACAGAGTCTGGATTATGGGTTATTTGATAAAGAATTTGAGCATTAAAAACAGAATAAATATAATATATGAACACGTTGCCAATTCTTGCAATATTGGAAGAGAAACAGAATATCATAAGTATATGAATAATGCTAATCGATCCGATCCAAAGAGAAAGGATTATAAAATATTGATTACTGAATATACTGGGACATTGGCAAAATATAGGGCAGAATCATCAAAATATTATCACACAGAAGATGAAAATGAGAAACTCGGATTATTAGATAAATATAGGGGAAAGGCGTATCGGACAGTATCTGGCGTAGCTGTGCACAGATCAGTATTCATGAAGAGAACTGGATTTTACGCCTATTTGGGGATAATAAGTTATTCTAAATATCAATTGTACAAAATATACGATACAATGAACATTAAATACAAATGCGATGTAATGAGGATATACACTGATAGCATATCTTTTAACATCCCGATTAAGCAAACGATTTTTAATGGAGATAATAGAAAAGATTACGAACACGTGACATATGTTAATGATAAATTATCAAACTTGTCCATAAAGGTAAAGGGAGAAAAAAAGGGTTCCCATTTTAAAAATGTTAAACATGATATTGACTCATATTTACCAGACCACCAAATTATGATAAAATATGATGTAGATTCGGTAACAGAATTAATTGATAGTGATGAATCATTCGCGATTGATGGTAAGGCGGGATACGGAAAAACACATTTATTAAAGAATGTTATTATTCCCCATTTTGAAAAGAATAACATTAAATATTTAATTACATCCACTACAAATGAGAATGCAGATTATATTGATGGTTCGACTATTCATTCGCATTTATTAAAAAAAGACACAACAATTAACGAAATAATAAAAAATATTGGAGAATATAAATATGTGATAATAGAGGAGTCCACCCAAATAACGTCGGATTTATTAATAATGATGGATAAAATTAAAAATAATACAAATACAAAGTTTATAACAATTGGCGACAACAATCAGTGTAAATCTGTTGATAATATATATTGGACAAAACATGAAGATTATTTAAGATTAATGGACAATAATATTGTGTGTATTAAGTGGCACCCAAAAGCGAGATACCCAAAAGAATATGATGATTTTCTTAATGATATAATGGACAAGTTTGATAACAATGTGGATAGAAACGAAATAAATAAAACTATCCGCGAAATGTTCAAAAATAATAAACATGATAATTCAAAATTAAATATCGTCTGGAGTCATGAAAGGGGTAAGAAGGAGAAAAATTATAGTACAGTTCATTCGATACAAGGAAAGACATTAACTGAACAGTTTACAATTTTTGAGTGGGAAAGAATGCCGAAGGATGTGTTATACACGGCTTTGAGTAGATGCTCAAACAGTAAGTTAATTGAACTCCGATAATTATTATTTTAATCCTTAAATATGGTTTAAGAATTAAATATATTATATATATATATAAATCAAATGGATATCGAGAAAAAACCGAGAGGACGGCCGAAAAGCAATATTCCTATTGAGGAAAGAATAAAAGAATATCGACATAAAGCATATGTTACAGTATTCAAAGATAAAAAATATCATTGCGTAGACTGTGATTTAGATATGTCATATTATTCTAAGAATCGTCATATTAAGAGGAAACATGCTTAAACGGTTTGTTTATCGCAATAATCCAAAAACTTTTTAACGTTTTCGTTTCCTTGGCACATCTTACTATTTTTTAATCTGGCGACATACTTTTGATCAGCTAATGCCACCGTATATGACGATCCCCGATATTTTGCCCCGAATGAAATTGTATCTTCCGACGTAGTCGACGGTGCCGACGTTGTGGACAACTCTTCTTTTTTTTGTACAGGATCCTTCTTAGGTTTTGGCTCCTTCTTAGGCTTTGGAGGTTCGAGGCTATCCAGAATAGTTTTTAGAGAAGTTTTTTTAGGCATGTTATTGTTGTTGTTATATATTATATGTTAATGAAAATATATTTATTTCAAATGCACTAATATAATTAGAATAAATGGATTCAATCAAAAAACTGCCAATACCTTTACCATCATTATTACTATTTTCAGCAGGATCAGCATGTACCTGGACGTCCAGTTACATAAAAAACACGAATGATGAAAAATTGAAAACACATATATTAATGATAGTTGGTCAATTCTTTTATTTATGTTCTTTTTTATACGCACGAAAAATACATAACAAAACTCTAGAAAATCCCGAGGAAGAAAAAGTACCAGAATATAAACCAGATATTGAAAACCCACCCACGATAATACAAGAAGGATATCAACACAATATGCAACAGACGTTACCACCAGAAGCGTTCCAACCAACAATACAATATCAAATGAATAACGCTGAACAATACAGGCATCCAATAATACCACAAGAAATAATTAACCCGACCACAACTGTTCATTTTTAACTTATCAATCAAAGATAAATTAAAATTTAAAATCCGATTTTGTAGAAATTCTTTTTGGTTTTTTTTCTTTATCAATAACTATTTTCTCTTTTTCAATATTCATTTTTTCATTATTATTGATCACGATATCTCCCAATTTTTTTTCTATCGAATTTATTTTGTCATTCAATTCTACTAAATTGTCAATAATATCTAACAGATCAGCCGTCATTTTTCGTTGCAGTTCATTACTGTATACCATTTCATTATGCATTAATTTATATAGCTCTACATTTCTATTCAATGTTTCCATCATAAATGTATTTTTGTTTTGCATATAACTATCAATTCTTTCTAATGTTGGTTCGGTAGTTTCTACGGTGTCAGTAACAGATGTGACCGTTGTATCAAAAGTTGGTATTTGGACATTATTAAGTGTCCTATAATTTTTGTCATAAATCGATGTCATTTATATATCTGGTTGATAAAAAATTTACATTAATGCTACCTGAGACGTCCCGCTAGAATCAAAACCAAGAGAAGCATTATAAACATAAATGCCTTCAAAATCATACTGTCGATTAGTAATCTCTGTGGGATATGTTTCAACAACAATACTAAATCTTAGTTGTAAACTCGAGTTCACATAACGATTTACATTTGACATAACATTGTCGTTACAACCAGCGTAATTATATTGCGATAAATCCAACACGACAGGAAAACGTTCAACTATGTTGGATATTGTCTTGTTTGGATTGACTCCAACTGCCGAAGTCACGTCGCGGTAGGTGAATCCAGATGAACCCATTTTTTCGATACAGTTCATTAATTTGTGAGAGTCTCCAGAATATTTTACAACAACTTGACCATTGAAAAGAAGCTCGACGTCTCTCAATTCTGCAAATCTATTTGGTGATATATTGTAAGCATTATTGGCATCATTTTCTGTAATTTTTCTACTATCAGTACTTTGTCTTACAAAAAAAGCTATCGCCAGTAGACCGCTATTTTCAATACCCTGCAATTCAACTGTCCTGACAGTTGACAACAGATTTGTTGCAGACTGCGCAGAAACATTCGTTATTGTTTTACTTGGCATATCTCTAACGTATTTGAATGGAATGACATATTTACCTCCTGGGGATGCTCTCAAATTATCGGCAATACTATTTGCTTGATTGTGAAATTTAGATCCCCTCCAATGTAAAATAGCCTTACTAAAACCGTTTGGTATTTGACCAACAAGGGGGTCGGCACTATCGTATACAATAAAATGATCTGCTCGATTAAATCGAATAGTTATGTGTACTGAATTTGACATTAACGTTGTGTCGAGACCTTTATTACACATAGTATTTGATCCACGAAGGCTGGAAAATGGAGTGTAAAGATAAATAAATGCTTTCTGTGGATATTGTCTTAAATTGTCTAATCCTACGTAATCGGCCCCCGTTGATCCCGACACTCTTGCAACACCCATTAAGTTCATAATTCTGTCGGCCTTTTCTCTATTTTCCGCCATAACAATTTGATTAATTAATTGCGAAGATCCTGAGATTTCAACTTCTTGATTACTCCCGCCAAAAAGATAATTTACGGACGCGATTGAATGTGCACCCCAAGCCTGCACTAATCCTACTTTAAAATCAGTTGTGCCAGTGAAAGGCAGTAATTCCAGCTCCAATACGAGATGATTTATAATATCACTTTTTGGCAATACAACTTGAGACGATGACCCAAATGTACTGTTAGAAAGTGATACAGATGTTCTGCCATATGAATTTGTGACAAGAGCAGAATTGATTACTGTATCGCTACGATCATAATAAAATGAATTGATTTCAACCCCGTTGACTTCAGTTGGTGGCAGTATTAATGACTGTACTTCGCTTGACATGTTCTTATATATTAATTACATAAAATTAAATTAATCGTGCATATTGAATGTGATCATTAATTGATTGTCGAATATATTACCCGTAGAATCATAACCAAAATTAATAACATCTCTATGCTCGTCTTCAATTGTAAAATTCATATACCCCAATGGATTTCTTGTCACTTTTATATTATAATTAAGTGTATTTGATAATACTGTATATTCTGCCTGTGTTAGGGATGCACCGAAATTTATTATACCCACTATCCCGCGTCTGTCATCTTCTCCATCAAAACTGGATACACGTTGCCTGTGTGTCATTTCTCTTGATATGATGTAAAGAAATCTCGTTGCAATCAAATGGGCTACACCAGACTTCAGGACACTACCACTGACCGTTTCTATTTGTGGATTGAAATAACAAAAACTTTTACCTTTTTTAACAAAAGAACAGTTTCCATCGAAACGAAATGAATATGTGTTTCCAGTTTGGACTGTTGGGAAAACTACTTGAATCTTTTTGAAATCTGGACTTAGTGGACTGGTTGATACTCTCGTAAATGTTATTGGTCCACTCCACGTGGCAACTGGTAACAATAATTGAAAAGATTGATTCAGTGATGCTAATAGTACAGTATAATCCGTATAATAACCTACTGCAACATTAACATCCATTACGCCTGACGTCGATCCCTCATTTTCGTTATAAAATATTCGGATGTTATTATTTCTTACATTGATGTTCGGTTCATTATAAGACAAAGTAATGTTTAATAATCTCAGTCTGGAAAAATGATCTGCTAAATTTTTTGTATCGATTGCGAAACCACGATTAGAATATGTTGACCTTAAAGAATCAATTATGAATGTCGAACCGTCAGTTTCTGTCACTCTTATTAATTGTGTTTCATATCCAACTTGATCCATGGCCTTTAATGCCTGTGTAGGTAAATTGACTATGGCAACTTTTTGAATATTTGCGTCAATGCTCATTATTATAACAATACTGAAGAAATTATTATATATTACTACTATATAATTATGCGTAGATTCTTAAAACATGGTAATAAAACAATGTTCAATCCAATCATGGATACTACACCACTACCGCCAGAAATAGACAGAAATGTTAATATTATGATCGATAGACAACAAAAAGATCTAGCGCCATCACTTGATGACCTTAAACGACCGAATTATAATAAAAGAAAGGATGAGGATAAAAACCAGATCAAGAAAAAGAAAATTAATATTGCTGTCGGTAAATTGTCAAAACTATTTGTTATGAAACATTTTGAGGATCTTTATTAAGTTTCATTGAATTTAACAGATATTTCTTCCAATTGTTCTATCATTTCCTTCTTACTTCTTTTTTCTGTCATGGCAAATACTACAAAATTTTGTAACATTTCCCGCGCACTACCATTTATAGGACTGAATATCTTCTTAGTTTTTTTTGGAGGCATATATATTTACGATGTATAATAATTTAGACAAATCCTGGCATTATCCCGAATCCAAGGGTTTGTCTTATATACCCATTGTCTTGCATAATTAACCCCGCGGGTTCCGATGCAGTTCTTGCACGGATTGCGGTTTTAACTGGCCTTAATTGTGCAACAGATCCTAAACCTTCGTCTTCACCCTTTTTAAATCTTTGTCCCAATCTTCCAGTATGTTTTCCTAATCCAGTTTGTTCCATCATTCCAGCATATTTTTCTAATTGAGTTTGTACAAATACGTCTGCCCCAATCTCAATATTGTCTGGTGCAGATAATACGGCAATTGATTCACTTGCCCCCAATCCCAATGCATCACTTCCTCTAGTGATCATTCTTTTCGTCGGTAAATATGTTTCTTTTGTCGCTAGTGATACTGGATCTGCACTGGTCCCCCCTACCGTACCAACAAGTGCGTTCTTAATTCTCTCCACTAGAGTAGGTGGCGTGGTGGGTACAGCAGGAGTTGGATTAAATTTAGATAACATGGAGTCGACTTTTCTTAATTCGGTTATTTCTGCCATATTGCTTTTTACTGATCCAAGATCAACGCCTTTTTTTATCATTTCGTCTTGTATCTGTTGTGTCGTTTTGCCTTGCAATTCTGAATCCGTTACATAATGTTTTATTGACTCGGATAAAGTTTTCCTTCTAGATATCAATTCGTCCATTGTCATTTGTGCAGTATCTTTTATTGGAGTACCAATCGATTGTCTTTTATCATATTCTCTCAAATACGAATAAGCTTCCTTAAAATGTGTTATTTCCTGTATATTTTTTTTTACTTGGTCTGGATCTGTCCCAGCCTCTTCCATTTTCTTTTGTAGTTGATCAATTGTTTTTGTTTGCAATTCGTCCAAAGTAAATAGGTCTTTCATGTGTCTTGCCAGCATATCATGTCTCAATTTTACTGCCGTATATTTACGGTTGGTGATTTTTATATTTTCCATATGTATATCTTTGTAATCTATTTTTTTTATTTCAGGATCCGCAATATCGTTCGTTTTTTCTTCGATTGGATCAACAACATCTATTTTTTTTCCAGTTTCAATTTCTTTGATTTGCTTAACAGTATCGTCTATTTCTTTTACATCGACTCCTGGTTGTATCTTGAGCATTTTCATTATTCGATCATACATCAATGCTACTGATGCAGGGATACCTGTATCAATTACCGTTGATGGAGATATGATACCAGTCATCCCAGTTTCTCCTAATATATCTTGTACTTTATCATATATGTACAATTTAAGTTCTCGATGATTCCTAATAACAGCGTCTACAGTTTTCGAAGTCAATAAAAACACGCCTACTGATGATGGCCCTGGTAATATATTCCTTACAAAATTCCTCACATAATCGGTATTTTCTCCAGTTGGACCCAATTTTGCAAGTTCACCAACCTTTTGTAAAATCGCATCAATGAATACGCTACCCCTGTTTCGTGTAATTTGTTCGGATAGAATAGGATTTACCTTTCTAACAATCTGCATTGCATCTAATTGATCCCTGGTTAATGGTACGATAGGTCCCGCAGTTGTTGGTGTTTTTTCTTTAATAATGTCTTTCGCCTTTTCAACAATCTGTTCTAATTCTTCTGGTGTCTTATCAAATAAAAATGGTACAATATCCTTTGGTACATCAACACCTTCTTTTTTGTAATGTTTTATTACAACTCTTGCTAATTCTGTTAAGGCCGAACCCATGGCAATACCTAGGGATAATGCCTTTTTATATTCGTAAAAAGTATTGAATATTTTTTTGGCATCTTTTAAACTTGAGAATGATTGCCATATATTCGCCGTTTGTTCAGCGGTCATATCTGGATCTAATTTTAAATAATCAAATATTATGTCTCTCGCAAATCTTGGATCACTGTCCTTAAAATTGGAAATAAGCAATTTCACAATATCATCCCTTGCCCCAGTATCATCATTTAAAAAATTCAACCTTTCATCGGTTTTTATAATTTCTTCCATTTTATCAACAGCCTTTTTTATTTCATCTTGTTTATTTCTTGATATCAATTCTTTGGCGACCCTACTTAATTGTCTTCGTACTGTTTCTTTTTTGGCTTCGTTTGTTAATCTCAATAACTTGCTTTGTAATTCATTCATTTTATTTTCTAAGTCACTTATTTTGACATCCTTTAATTCTATAGAACTTTTGTACATCTCACCTTGTCGGTCAAGTTGTTCAACGATATCATCAATTCCTGAATGTTGCGGTCTTTCCAATTTTATTTTCATATTTTCATAATCCTTTTTAAGTGTATCAATAATTTCGTCCTTCATTTTCAAATCTTTCTGTAATTTTTTGGAAACTTGTCCATGCTCTAATGCTCTGTTCTCCACATCATTTGAAATACCTTTTAGTTTATCGACAGTATCTTGCAACTGTGTTATTGTAGAATCTTTATCGTACAATTTTTTAACGATTTTTTCAAATTCTTTTTTATTCATTTCTGACATTTTATATACTAGTTTTGACAACCGCTTTGCATGTTCCCTATATGTACTCAGTTCAACTCGAGTATCTAAAAGTTCTCCATCTAGTTCATTTATTTCACCGACCCTTTCCCTTACAATATTTTGTATTTCGTCGATTTTTATTTTTTCTTTATATACCAATTCATCCATCATCATTTGTGCTGTATCTTTTGCGTCTTCCATTTCTTCAATCATTTTCAATTCTCTGGTTTTAAATTCTTCAATCACTTTTTCTGATTTTTTTAATTTTGTCGATTCACTTTTGGACAATTCTGTTGATTGTCTCAATTTCTCATTAATTTTCGATATTTCGTCAACCATTTTATTGACTGTGTTTCTTAACTCTCCAATGGTAAGATCTTTTTCTGCGATCTTACCTGATAATTCCGAAACGTATTCGGTCAATCCTGCATTCGCAACTTCTTTAATATTCAACAATTCCTTCAACGTGTAAGAAAGTTGTTCTGCCTGTAATCTAGTTTCCGATATTTCGTAAATCAATTGTGTTTCCCTGGTTTTAAATTCTTCAATCATTTCTTCTGATTTTTTTAATTTTGCCGATTCGCTTTTGGTCAATTCTGTTGATTGTCTCAATTTTTCATTAATTTTCGATATATCATCAACCATTTTGGTTACCGAATCTTTTAAATCACCAATCGTGATATCTCTTTCTACGATCTTTCCTGACAATTCAGCAACAAACTTGGACAATTCTTTATTCGATACTTCTTTAATTTTCAACAATCCTTTCAATGTATCAATAACTTGTTCTGCCTGTAATCTGGCTTCCGACAGTTCATCATTTAATTGCCCTTCCCTCATTTTTAATTCGCCGATTTCTTTTTCCGAAGCCTCCAATTTAATTTCAGGATTTTCAGAAAATTTTTTAATGTCGTCTTTTTTCCACTTGTATGTTTTCCAGTTAAATTTATTTCCCCGTTCCGACACTGTTGACCTGTACCATTCAACTATAGCATACTGCATTTCTTCTTGTACGTTATCTATTGCTTTTCTATAATTAGCCACAACACCAGGTGTCATTTTTGTTCTTGGTCCAGTGTATTCATTAAATAAATTCCAGGAAGCATTTTCTAAGTATTTCTTCAATATATTGTCAAATATACCCGTTTGCAATTCCACGGGAAATGACGCAACACTTCCAGGTTTTTCTGCCATAGAAATATCAACCAAACGTTTTTCGTATTTATCCAACTGTTTCATCATTTTAGTTTTTTCGGCACCTTTATATAGTTCATTTATGCGATCCCTAACATTATTACCCGCAACACGTTTAATTAAATCGTTGAATGTTTCCTTTATTCTCGTTTCAACATCACTTTTGGTGGTTACAGAATAATCAAAACCCGTATCTTCAGTAGTTCCAACATTCATAAAATCGACATAAAATGTCCCGTGAATTATTTCTTCTAATGCACCGATAGCAAGACCACCCAAAGAATTTGCAAATTTATCTTTAAATAAATTGTAAACAAAATCTGCAATTATTCTTACTTCGTTTCCCCCAATAGTTTTTCTAGATAGCATTTTTGTTATTGGTTATACTATTTGAATATAAAAAAAACAAAAATATTTTTAAAAACTCATACATGATTTAATCATATTCTATTATATATACAATGGCCGAGTCACAAATAAAGGATATGTGCAGATGTTATAAGCGATGTAAAGTTTATTCCAAGAGATATAAGAAAGGGATACAAAAACAAGTGTCTTTAATACACCATACAGAAAAAGAGGCGTGCGAAATTTTAGAAGCATTTACTAAAGAAATAAAAGACGACAATGATAAATATATTCAAGAAAAAAATAAAGATTCAAAAGAAAAGTTCGAAAAGAATACTCCATTTTTGGAAGGTGTTGATCAAATAAAAGGAGAATTAGAAAAATTAACTGTTGATGGCATGTTTGAAAAATTCGATACAGATTTGGCAAGCAACGTATTGATCATTGCGAATAGTAAATGTGGAAAAACATATTTGTTAAAACAAATGGTTGAAAAATGGATGGCCGTTAAAAAGGATCTTATTGTGATATGGATGATCGGAAATAAAAACGCTGACGTATATCAAGATATCATCGATCGAAAAGATTACGTATTTTTTGACGGATATAAACCAAGTATTATCGAAACTATCCACGTATTAAATAACGAAATTGACCACGATGATATGTACGAGTTTTTATTCATTATTGACGATATTATCGAACAAAGAAATTCTTCTACGATAAATAATCTAGCGATGTCATATCGTAATTGTAAAATGAACAGTATATTTGTTATACAGGATTGTACTTTAATTATGCCAAAAGCTCGAGATAATGCCACGGTACAAATATATGGGCAATCTAAAAGTAGAGCCCTTAGTAAAATATATGAGAACTTTTTAAAACCAAATGACTTCTTTAAAAAACATGGCAAAAACGAATCCGATAAATTAAACATATATCGTAAACTTTGTGCAGATTATCACTTTTTGGCAACATTTCCACTAGAAAATGACGGAGATAAATTATACGATTTGAAGGCAGAATAAATATTTTTTTAGACGATATATATATAATGAGTTTAACTTTTGGTGGATCGGGTTCGAGTTTTCAAAGCACAGATGGTGATTTAAGGACTAATTATCCTATCGTGTCAAATGGCCAATTATTGGCATCAACCTTTGCAAGTTATGATGTATTGCCACCGGGAACAAATGGACAATTATTAAGTAGGAATACTAGTTCTGATTTAGGTCTTCAATGGATAACACCTTCGGGAGTTGGGGAGGTAAACACTGCATCAAATGTCGGAACAGATAGACAAGTCTTTAAACAAAAAGTTGGTGCCGATTTACAATTTAGGACAATAAAAGAAGGTACTGGAATTACTGTTACCCAAAACGCGAATGATTTGACAATAGCATCTACCGTACAATCAGGACTTATTTATTCTGGAACTTGGGATGCACTCAATAATACTCCCCCGTTGGCATCTGGAATAGGGGATCCTGGATCATATTATATTGTATCTGTCGGTGGCGATACTGTAAATTTAGACGGTATAACCGATTGGAAATCGGGAGACTGGGTTATATTTAATGACGATGGTAATGTGTGGCAAAAAATAGATAATAGCGACATTGGCGTGACAGATCATACACAGTTGACGAACATTGGCATAAATTCTCATGCTATCATTGACGCACATTTGACAAGCGGGATTTTACATCGTACCATAAATGATAGTGGTACATCTACGACGGAATTATGGAGTTCGAATAAAACTAATACTGAATTAACAGGAAAGGCAAATACGAGTCATACACATGCTACAACGGACATTACATCTGGTACTTTTGCCGATGCTCGTATTTCGTCTTCAAGTGTAACACAACATGTTGGAGATTTATTGCATCAAAGCTTGAATGGTGCGGGAACGAATACGCACGGACAAATCGACACACATATTACG
>Ga0075163_10008939_pt1 | contig 13166 bp, 10 predicted proteins | sample JI1023141ADNA_FD_71478 | JGI IMG/M metagenome (GOLD analysis project Ga0075163, IMG submission 71478) | Wastewater effluent complex algal communities from Wisconsin, to seasonally profile nutrient transformation and Carbon sequestration -... | ecosystem: Engineered > WWTP > Effluent > Algae...
CCGATGATGGCTTCTGCGGTTACAATACCGAGGTACTGCTGGATGGGTTTCCCTTCAATGGTGGGAGTGGTTGTAAGTAACATGGTGGAATAATTTTCAGCTAATGTACGAAAGGGCGGCAAAGCAGGGAATAACATTTATATGTGGTTTATAAATTCATTTGGCTGAATTAATTTCACCGGATGAAAAGAAATATACTCTTCATAATAGCCCTGATCATTGCTGCTAACGGTATGGCACAACCGAAAAAACCGAGGGCACGTGATCTGGGCATACCGTTTAACGGAAAAACAGGAAAGTACAATGCCATCACCGATGTACCTGGAGTACTGGTGGGCTATAAAACGATTGTAAAAGATTCCAATACAACGGCTACCGGCAAAGGTCCTGTTCGTACAGGCGTTACTGTTATATTCCCGAAAAACAAAACCAATGAACCGGTACCTGCTGCCTGGTTCAGTCTGAATGGCGATGGAGAAATGACCGGACTGGCTTCCATTGAGGATTATGGGTTCAATTATGGCCCCATCGGCATTACCAATACCAATAGTGTGGGTGTGGTACACGATGCCATCGGCGAATGGAATATCAAACATTTTGCAACCGGAGAGATGATTGATTTTTCATTCGGATTACCGGTGGTGGGTGAAACATGGGATGGTATGCTGAATGATATCCAGGGTTTGCATGTTACCAAACAGGATGTATTTGATGCGCTCGACAGTGCTCAATCGGGTTATATAGCTGAAGGAAATATGGGTGGAGGCACGGGCATGGCACTGTATGGATTCAAAGGTGGGAACGGCACTTCATCCCGATTGATAAAAATTGATACGGCTGAATATGCGGTTGCTGTATTCATGCAGGCGAATTTCGGCGGTAGAAGGGAACTCACGATTGCCGGCGTTCCGGTAGGAAAAGAAATCGAAGGATTCAAACCGGTATGGAATAACCCTAAGAAAAAAGACGGTTCTGTGATCATCATCATCGCCACCGATGCGCCTTTGCTTCCCTCGCAACTGAAACTGGTGGCTAAAAGAGCTTCGATGGGTCTTGCCCGAACCGGCAGTATAGCCCACAATGGTTCAGGAGATATTTTTCTGGCATTCAGTACAAAAGCCCCAGCCTACAATGCTTCGGGAACCATGCAGCAATGGAATGTATTATCGAAAGAAGCCCTCGATAAAATCTATGAAGCCACCATCGAAGCCACGGAAGAATCTGTGATCAATGCGCTCGTAGCGGCTGAAACCATGAAAGGTATCAATGATAATATATTTTATGCCATCCCGCATGATCAGATTATTAAGTTGATGAAGAAATACAACAGGTATAATCCTTAAAGATTTTTTGTAAATTTTTTTATTGAGTAGTTAGACATTTTTTGTTTCCAGAAATTCTTTTAAATCATTAATGTACCTTTTGGCTTTCCTATAATTCCATATAGGAACACGTGCCCAAAAAGGTACCCAAAAAAGGCCCCCGAAATCCCCGCCTGACGGCATGGGCAGGGATATACAGCCCGATTTCGGGAAGTAGCTAAACTCAACTTTTGTTCTACGGTAGCATCAACTTTTGGAATTCTATAAATGATATCGAAGGCTTAATTCCTTTGAAAGAATTCAATAATTATAGTAATTGTTTTTATAGCACAATGAGTTAACTACTGTTTCAATCAGCAGCTCACTCCGCCTATTCCGCAACTCACTCTTTTCTGCTTTTGTTTGCTGATGCAGTGCCCGAATCTTGCAGGGTAATTAATTTGTCATCACTAAAACAATTGCCATGAAAATCAGGATTCATCAACTCGCATTTATTTTATTAATGCTGAGTTTCGGTCGTGTTCAGGCCCAGGCGCCCGAAGGAACTGTTCCCGGAAGCATCAAAACTGTCAACGGAACCATACAGAATGGATATATCAAAGAAAGCATCCGCAAAAAGGGCAATATCTCCTTTTATGAAAATGCCGGTACTAAGAAAAAAGTATACGATGCAACAGAACTGGAAAGTTTCAGCATCGATACCGTTCAGTACAAATGTATCAGCGGCGATTTCTTCAGAATCATCTGCACCGGTAAAATGGATTTTCTTCAGAAAGCCAGCAATGCTTCCGGCAAGCTGAGCTACAATGGAACAGAACCGATCATCAGCAGCGGAACGCCGGGCAAGGCGGGTGATTATTTTATTTACACTGGCCAGCAACTGGTTCAGGTAGACAAGATTTCCATTCCGGCAATCGTAAGCAAGCAGTTGAGCAATTGTGCAGCAGCAGTAGAAAAAGCGAAATCTATCGGCAACGATATAGCTGCTTTTTCATCGGTGGTTACTATCTATAACGAATACACGAAATAATTTTTATGAAATATCTGTGGTTACATATAATTTTTGGTCTGCTGATGCAGGCAGCGAATGCTCAAACGGGTAGTTTGACCCAAACCATAAAGGGTAATATCATCGACGATCAGTCGGGCAGCAAATTAACTGGTGCTACCATACAGCTGGATTTTAACGGTATAGCACTGATGAGCATCACCGACAGTACCGGCTGGTTCAGGCTAAAGGAAGTGCCCATCGGCAGAAGGAATATCAAAGTGTCGATGTCGGGTTATGAACCGGTTTACCTCAGCAATATTGAAGTAACTTCTTCCAAGGAAGTAGTATTGGAGATCCGGTTGAAAGAAAAAATTCAGAAACTCAATGAACTGGTGTTAAAATCGGGCAAGTCAAAATCCAAAGCCATCAATGAAGCGGCATTGGTGAGTGCCCGACAGTTAAGCATAGACGAAGCATTCCGCTATTCGGGTACCCGCAATGACCCAAGCCGCATGGCACAGAATTTTGCCGGTGTAAGTGGATCGAATGATGCCCGCAATGATATTGTGGTGCGGGGCAATTCTCCGGCTGGTGTTTTGTGGAGGATGGATGGAATTGATATTCCCAATCCGAATCACTTCAGTACACTTGGTTCAACCGGTGGACCGGTGAGTATTCTCAACATCAACACGCTGAAAAATTCTGATTTTCTTACCAGTGCTTTTCCGGCACAGTATGGCAATGCACTGGCAGGCGTGTTTGATCTCCGCTTGCGCAACGGCAATACCGATAAAAGAGAATTCACCGGTCAGATGGGATTCAATGGTTTTGAATTTGCAGCCGAGGGACCATTCAGTAAAAAAAGCAAGGCTTCATTCCTGGTTGATTATCGTTATTCAATGGTAGCGGCATTACAAAAGATCGGATTGAAATTTGGTACTGGTTCGGCAACGCCCTACTACCAGGATCTTACTTTTAAATTAAACCTGCCAACCCGTAAGGCCGGAACCTTCTCCCTTTTTGGACTGGGTGGCGAAAGCCATATTCATTTCTCACCTGAAAGTCAGGATGATGATAACCTCTATGCCTCTAACGATGGAACCATCCGTGACCGGAATTTCAAATCCCTTACAGGAGTCATCGGATTGACACACCAGTATTTTTACAACAGCAACACTTCGTCAAAAACAACGCTGGCTGTTTCCGGGTTTTCTTCCAAATACAACGAAGATATTGTGGAAGAAAACAAAGAAAATGAACTTGCTTTTTACCGTAAAAGTGATCAGTTAAGGTATGCACTGAGTACAACCTTCAACAAAAAAATAAATGCCCGCAACCAGTTTACTGCCGGCATCACAGGCGATATGCTTAAACTGAAATTAAAACAGGATTATATCAAAGACGGCGATTCTGTACTCAGCAACCTGCTTAACACAAATGAACACACGTTATTATTAAGAGGTTTTGCGAGCCTTGCACATCGTTTCTCCGACCGCCTGATCAGCAACCTGGGTGTTTATTACCAGGAACTAACCCTTAACCATACCCGAAGTATAGAACCCCGGTGGAATATCAGGTACCAGCTGAATAACAATCAATCGGTTTCGCTGGGAGCAGGCTTGCATAGCCAGTTACAGCCGCTGGAAGTTTATTTTTACCAGAGCCGCAATGCAGCCGGACAAACCGTTTTGTCGAATAAAGAGCTGGATATGGTGAAAAGTGCGCATGCAGTGCTGGGGTATGATATCAGCATCAGCCGCTTCTTCAGGTTAAAAACAGAATTCTATGGTCAGTATATTTACAATGCTGCGGTAGAAAGCACGCCTTCTTCTTTCAGTATGCTCAATACCGGCAGTGATTTTGGGTTCCCCGACAAAACGAACCTGGTGAATAACGGTAAGGGATATAACTATGGTGTTGAGATAACAGCAGAAAGGTTCCTGAACAAAGGAATGTATTACCTGCTTACTGTTTCTTTGTTTGAATCGAAATACAGGGGCAGTGATAAAGTATGGCGTAACACCGCTTTCAACAGCAATTATGTGATCAACCTGCTGGGCGGAAAAGAATTCAGCCTGAATAAGAAAACCAGTTTCGGAATTGATACCAAACTTACAGTTACAGGAGGACAGCGTTATACGCCATTTGATGCCAGTGCTTCTGAAGCAGCAGGCTATGTTATTTATAAAGAGAATGATGCATTCAGTAACCGGAATGAAACCTATATCCGTTGGGATTTAAAATTCTCCTATACCCGCAATCTGAAGAAAGTGACACAGAAATGGTACATCGATCTGCAGAACTTAACAGCAAGGGAGAATATATATATCCGCACATTCAATCCGAAAACGGGTGTTGAAGGCAGGATCAACCAGATCGGTTTCTTCCCGAATATCAATTACCAGATTACTTTTTAAAACAATGAGCGGGATTTTATGCAAACCGCAGGAAATAGTTTTATTTTTAAGTGAAGGATTAATATGAAAAAAGCCAGCCGTTTTATTGGTTTCGACGACCGGATCATCGTTGCAGTGATGATTCCATTAACGGCATTGCTTATTCCGCTTGTATTTTTCGGTAGAAGATTTGGCCGGCCACCTTATTTTACCTGGCAGGTTTATGTGACCACGCTGATCACAACTACCCTTATCTGGATCGGCAACCGCTACATCATGGTATGGGCGAGGAAAAAATATCCGCATTTTGAACAAACCCGTAAAAGGTTACTGATACAGTCGGTCATCATGTTTTTTTATACACTGCTTGCAACCAACAGCATGCACTTTCTGCTGAAAGATTTCTGTGGTTTACTTACTCCAACCGACCGGAATATCCTGTTGGTTGATCTTGTGTTCAGTGGGAATGCAGCGGCGCTGTTTTGTACCCTTACGGCCATTGCGATTTATGAAGGTATCTATTTCATGAAGCAATTGCGTTATTCGGTAGAAGAGAAAGAAAACCTGAAGAGAGAAAGTCTTAAAGCGCAGCTGGATGCATTGAAAACACAGGTGAATCCGCATTTCCTATTTAATAACCTGAATACATTGAGTTCGCTGATTTCTGAAAATACACAGCATGCCCAGGATTTTGTTCAGCAACTGGCAAAAGTTTACCGGCATATTCTTGAAGTAAAGGATGAGAAAAGCATCATGCTGAAAGATGAACTGGAAGTATTACAGGCATATACTTTTTTACTCAAAACCAGGTTTGGTGAAAACCTGCTGGTAGACATTGAAATACCAAAGGAGAAAATGCAGAAAAGGATTGTACCCCTTTCTTTGCAGTTATTGATGGAGAATGCCATCAAGCACAATATAGTTTCTGCAGATAAACCTTTGCAGATTGAGGTTTTTGCAGAGAATGGCAGCCTGGTGGTTAAGAACAATCTGCAGGTGAAGAGGCAACTGAATGAATCTACCGGCATCGGATTAGAGAATATCCGTAACCGTTATAAATTGCTCAGCGATAAGGAAGTGAAAGTTACAGAAACAAATTCAAATTTTACCGTTTCTATTCCTTTAATTGAAAATTAAATGAAAGTATTCATCATAGAAGACGAAGCTCCCGCCGCACGCCGTTTATTGAGGATGCTCGAAAACTTACAGGAAGGAATAGAAGTAATACACAGAGCCGATAGCGTAGAGTCCGCTGTAAGTTATTTGCAATCAGCACCTGCGCCCGATCTGGTGTTTATGGATATACAACTGGCTGATGGCATCAGCTTTGATATTTTTGAACAGGTTCGGGTAACCGCACCCGTTATATTTACAACCGCTTTTGATCAATACACCCTCAAAGCGTTCAAAGTAAACAGCATCGATTACCTCTTAAAACCCATCGATGAAAAAGACCTGCAAAAAGCCATAGAGAAGTATCATTCACTTCACCCGAAGCAAGCAATAGATTTTTCTGAGAAAATGCGGCAACTTATCCAGGAGATGAATCATAGCCGTTACCGGGAGCGACTGTTAATCAAGAGAGGGCAGCAGTTAAGTTATATCAAAACAGATCAGACGGCCTATTGTTATGCCGATGGAAAACTTTGTTTTGCCGTAGATTTTTCGGGCAGCAGGTTTTTACTCGAAAGCAACCTGGGTCAGCTCGAGGAACAACTGGAGCCCCAGAAATTCTTCCGCATCAATCGTCATCTTTTATTGCATATTGAAGCCATCAAAAAAGTACACCAGCATTTAGGAGGCCGCTTGAAAGTTGAAACGGCTTTTACCATACCCGTTGAAACGATTGTGAGTCGAGAAAGGGTGAACGGTTTTAAAGAATGGCTTGGCCGTTGATTGATTGCTTTCTCTTTTTTACCATAACTTTTAAACCATCTGTGCTAATTTTATAGTTATGATGGTATTTTTCCGGCGTCGTTTCATTCATTTTATACTGATCAGTATTTGTTTTTTTTGCATCGGGCAATCGGATGCGCAAACGGCCAACCCGCCTTTTATTAAATTAACCGAACCATTAAAGGAAAACAATTCTGTAAGCAGTTCCCGGCAGTTTATTATTGGCAGTACCTGTAAGGATTGCAGCTTGCTCATCGCCGGTGAAAAAGTAAAAGTATATGCTACCGGTGGATTTGCATTTGAAATCAATCTGCGTGAGGGTGACACAGCGTTTACCATTGTAGCCATTGCATCATCCGGCAAATCAACTTCTAAAAGATTGTTTTATACTTATCGGGTGCCTAAACCGGCAGAACCAGTGAAGGAACCGGGTATTGAAAGAATCCAGACATTTCCCGAAGGCGATCTGCTCCTGCAACCCGGCGACCAGGTGCAGTTCAAGGTAAAAGCATATCCCGGCTGTACGGTAACTGCTATGGGCAATACAACGCTTTATGAATTACCCGTCAGTAACAGTAATGGCATGCCGGGCATATACCAGGGAACTTATACGGTAAGTGCAACGGATAGTTTTCAGCATATTAAGATACCCATAACGTTAACGGATAGCAGCGGAAAAAAATATACAAAGGAAACAGGTAGTTATTTTTCGGTGATGTCGCCATTGGCTTCGGATATGGCTATTACAAAGGGTCGCTTAGCCCACCTCGAATACGGACTCGGCGATGATCGCCTGGGTGGCGCCAAGGTTGGTTATATTGATAGCCTGATACCACTCAAAATTACCGGAAAGGTTGGGGAACATTACCGGGTTCAGCTGGCTCCTTCGAGAACGGCTTATATTCCGGACGAACATGTGACGTTGATGCCTAAGGGCAGTTTCGGCGGCAGTTCTCTCACTGGTAAATGGAAGGTTTATGGAGATTCAGTGTATGACTATGTAAGTGTGCAGTTGTTTGGCCGATTGCCTTATCAATCCTTCCAGGAAACAGATCCATCCAGGATTGTTGTGGATGTTTTCGGAGCTACCAACAATACCAACTGGATCGATCAGCTTGAATCGGCAAAAGAAATTAAAAATGTTTCCTATGAACAGGTAGCTGATGGTATTTACCGGATTTTCATCTACCTGAAACACCGCCAGCATTGGGGGCATGCTATTTATTACAATGGCAATAATCTTGTGATAAGGGTAAAACAACAACCAAAGGACCTCTCAATTGGTAAACTGGTGATTGCAGTGGATGCCGGTCATGGCGGAAAGAATACCGGTGCAGGCGGACCAACCGGTGTGGCTGAAAAAAATATTACACTTGCTCTCTCCCTTAAAATTCAAAAAATACTGGAAGCCAAAGGAACAAAAGTGATCATGACAAGAACCAGAGAGGAATTTTTTGACAACAAGGAACGCATCCTTTTTTACCGGGACAGCTTACCCGATCTTTTGCTGAGCATTCATCTTAATTCAGCCTTCGATCCAATCAGGGCGGGCGGTACATCTGTATTCTACCGTTATCCCGGCTTCCGGCCACTGAGCCATGCCATATACAAACGCATGCTGGAACTGGGTTTGAGAGAATACGGTAACAATGGTTCTTTTAATTTTATGCTGAATAGTCCGACTGAATATCCCAATGCCCTTATTGAAACATTGTTCCTAAGCAACCCTGAAGAAGAAATGAAAATACTGGATGAAAATTTTCAGCAACAGATGGCCGAAAAGATTGTTTCCGGTGTGGAAGATTTTCTGAAAGCTGTGAAGGATTAGTCAGCAAAAATGCATTTATATTTAACCGTTAGTTACATCAGCTTCATGATCATCGGTTGAACCAACCAGCAGAATAAGGTAATGAGCAGGATGCAGATGATGTTGAGCACAAAACCGGTTTTAACCATGTCTTTCATCTTTATATAACCGCTCGCAAATACAATGGCATTGGGCGGTGTTCCCATCGGTAACATACTGGCACAACTGGCACCCAGGGTCATAGGAATCCCCAGTAACAAAGGATCAATCTTCAATGCTACTGCAACCGCTGAAATAACAGGTGCCATCACAATTACCTGTGCTACATTGCTCATCACTTCACTCAGGAAAACAGAGATGGTGGTTACAACGAGGATCATCACAAAAATATTTCCGGTAGAATAGGAAGCAATGTATTTACCCAGTTCATCCATCAGCTTTACGTCTTCCAGTGCTTTGGCAAGCGCAATGCCACCACCGAATAACAATAAAATGCCCCAGGCCATTTTGGTTGTATCGGTCCATTCGAGCAGCCTGGCATCATTTTCTTCTCCTTTTTTTCCTGCCGGAACAATGAATAAGCTGATGGCGCCGGCCATAGCAATGATCGTATCATCGAGTACCCATAACTGTTGTACACCGTTGATCAGGTCTTTGAATATCCACAGAAAAACAGTGATGATAAAAACTATGGAAACCCTTTTTTCGGGAACAGAAATTTTTCCCAGTTTGCTGAGTTCCGACTTGATATAAAGTTTTCCTTCATTGCTCTGCCGGATGCCATTGGGGTAAAGCCATTTTACCAGTATCCAGTAAAGCATAAAAAGCAGGATGATGGTTAATGGTGTGAATACAATCATCCAGTCGGTAAACCCGATAGAGTAATTAAATTTTTCGTGAATATAATTGCTGTAAGCCACATTGGGCGGTGTACCGATGATGGTACCTAGTGCGAAGTTGGATGCATAGGCAATGGACAACATCAACACCAGTGAAAAATTTTTCATGTTGTTGCCGGGGTTGTTGTTCTGCCCTATTACATGAATTACCGACATGGCAATCGGGTACATCATCATGGTGGTTGCGGTATTGCTGAGCCACATACTTAAGAAACCGGTAGCAATGATGAAGCCGAGAATGATCCTGTTCCCATTGGTGCCGGTGATATTGATAATGCTTAACGCTATTCTTTTGTGCAGTTGCCATTTTTCGATGGCGATACCAAGAAAAAATCCACCCATGAAAAGAAACACCACCGAATCGGAATAGGATTTGGTAACCTCTTTCATAGAACTGATGTTGAGCAAAGGAAAGAGTATTATGGGCACCAATGCTACTACCGGTAACGGCATTGCATCGAGCACCCACCAGCTGATCATCAATGCTGCAATGGCCAGTACCAGTTTTGCCTTATAAGCGAGTGCCAGGGGATTTATAAAGAATAAGAGCAGGAACAAAATAATTCCCGTTAGTAAGGCCAGTTCCTTTTTATAATCAGTAAAGATTTTTTTCATAAGCAGTTATCAGCTGTGTACAAATTAATACAGTTTTTGCAAAGCGGCCGTTTTAATACTATCTATATGATTCAATACATCCGTTGATTCAGGCGCTACCTATATTTGCGTATTCCGGTTACAATTCTAATATGCTATATTTACCCCGATGTTACCCCCGAAAAAAAGAATCTGTATTGTAGAAGATAAAGCCGATTTAAGGGAAGCCATGAATATGATGGTGCAGATGAGTACTGCTTATGAACTCTGTGGTAGTTATGGCAATGCAGAAGAAGCATTGAAGAAAGTCCCACCGGCAGGAGCAGATGCAGTATTGATGGACATCAACCTTCCCGGCCAGAGTGGTATACAATGTGTAACCGCCCTGAAAGCCATGTTCCCTGAAATGATGTTCCTCATGTGTACAGCCTACGAGGACAATGATAAAATTTTCGATTCATTAAAAGCAGGCGCCTGTGGTTATATATTGAAAACAGAAGGTCCGGCTAAAATTATGGAAGCACTGGATGAACTTTTTGCCGGTGGTAGTCCCATGAGCAGCAGTATCGCCCGGAAAGTGGTGGCCAGTTTTGTAAATATGGGCCAGGAGAACAGTCTGATTGAAAACCTGAGTGAAAGAGAAAGAATGGTGTTGGATTCGCTCGCCAAAGGACTGATCGGGAAAGAAGTGGCCGACTCATTGCACATCAGTACCGGAACGGTACGTAAACATATTCAGAATATTTATAAGAAACTTCAGGTAAATACCCGTGTTGAAGCTGTAAATCTTTACCTGAAGCGCTGATCGTATTTCGAAAGCAATACCACTACCATGAGCCGGAGCCAGATGATCGTTTATTTTTTCGAGAGCATAACGGCGTTCATGTCGGTATTTTTCTTTCTGCAATTTGTCATCATCCGGCGCAAAGACCATTTGTTTTATGCGCTCTTCCTGCTGGCACTTTCGGTATATTTTGTGGTGGCCTTGCCCTGGTTTTTCTTTGATGAAGCAAAGCAGGAAGCCGTTGCCCATAGCTTTGATATCTTCAAAAGACCTGTACAATACCTCAGCAGTGTGTTCTATACTTTTTTTGTGATGCATTACCTGGGATTACAGTACAAATCACCTTATCTCTATAAAATTTTCAGGATACTAACGGCTGTTTATATTATCAGTGCTTCGCTTTGCCTGGTACTGAATTATATGAATGTTAACTACGACAAAGCCTATTATATTTTCAGCAGCCTGCTCTTCCCGGTACAGATATTTGTAGTGGCAGCTTTGTTCAGGAACCAGGTTCCTTATGCAAAATATGTTATACTCGGAAGCATCATAACGTTGCTGGGTAGTTGCTTTTCGCTGATGCTGTCTATTTATGCAAGCAATCATCCGTCGGTTTCTTTTGGCAATGTATTTACTGTATTCATTCCGGTTCAGATCAGCATTACACTGGATATATTTTTGTTTACCATTGCGTTGCAGAAGAAGATTGCCGACAATGAGAAAGCACTCATAAGCACTGCTTTTCAGCGGCAACAGGCGATTATGCTTGAACGTGAGCGCATCATTGCCGATCTGCACGATGATGTTGGTGGCGGTATCAGCAGCATCCGCATGATGAGTGACCTGATGGCCCAGCAGGATACTGCAGCACAACAGGGTGGTTTTCCGCAGAAAATTTCTCAAACAGCGAGGGAAATTGCCCAACGGATGAATACCATCATCTGGAGCCTCAATGAAGAAAATGATACATTGGGAAATCTTGTGGAATATGTACGGCAATACGGATTATCCTATTTCGAGAATTCCGGTATACAGTTTAATTTCAGGGGAACGGAACCCATGTATGCACCGATGCAGCTTACCGGTGTTCAGCGGAAGAATCTTTTTCTGGTGATAAAAGAATCGATGCACAATATCCTTAAGCATGCAGGTGCTACCGCTGTTAATGTGGAGATTTCAGTGAACAGCAACCGCCTCAGTGTACTCATTCATGACAATGGCCGGGGTATTCCGGCTCCTTCAACGGAGGGCAATCATTTCGGCAACGGATTAAAGAATATGACCAAAAGAATGACCGAAATCAACGGAACAATTCAAATTGATAATGCTTCCGGAACAAAGATTATACTGGAAACCATGCTCCGGTAACCACTCTGCCACTTTAGTTGTTTTGTACAATCTCCATCATTTAACTTAGCAGGTAAATTTATACTTATGGGAAATTTAGTGCAGGAATTTAACGACTACCGTTCAAGGATGAACGAAGTTATACTGGGTAAAGAAAACCTGGTTATAAAACGACTATGGAACCTCGATACCAACACCTATGCTGAAGGAGCACTGGATGTAAAAACCAAAGAATTGCTCGGTCTGGTAGCCAGTATGGTATTGCGTTGCGACGACTGCATCAAATACCACCTGGGGAAAGCCCATGAACTGGCGGTTACCACCGAACAGCTGTATGAGGTTTTTGCCGTTGCCAATATTGTGGGTGGCACCATTGTGATACCCCATACCCGCCGGGCTGCCGAATACTGGGAAGAACTGCAGGGAAATACGGGTTCCTGATCAAAATCAGCCTGGTTTTCAGTTCTCCGATTGGACTATTTAATCCAATATTTCTTAACTTTAGAAAAACTTAGTTAACCAATATGAGTGATACAACCACCCTTACAGCAAAAGATTTTGCCACCGACCAGGAAGTGCGCTGGTGCCCCGGTTGCGGCGATTATTCCATCCTGGCACAGGTGCAGAAAATCATGCCAACACTGGGCATTCCACGGGAAAATATCGTGATCATTTCCGGAATTGGCTGCAGCAGCCGTTTCCCTTATTATATGAATACCTATGGCATGCACAGTATCCACGGAAGGGCTACTGCTGTAGCCAGCGGACTGAAAGCAGCCCGCCCCGATCTGAGTGTATGGGTAGTAACCGGAGATGGTGATGGGCTTAGTATCGGTGGTAACCATACCATTCACCTGTTGAGAAGGAATTTTGATGTGAACATTTTGCTTTTCAATAACCAGATTTACGGGTTAACCAAAGGACAGTATTCTCCTACTTCCGAAGAACATAAAATAACCAAGAGTACGCCATTCGGAAGCATCGATCATCCGTTTAATCCCCTGGCGCTAGCCATGGGTGCAGATGCGAGTTTTATAGCCCGCAGTATGGATCGGGATCCGAAACATTTACAATCGATGCTCCTCCGTTCCCAGCAACACAAAGGGGCTTCCTTCCTGGAAATTTACCAG
>Ga0075163_10008940_pt1 | contig 13164 bp, 14 predicted proteins | sample JI1023141ADNA_FD_71478 | JGI IMG/M metagenome (GOLD analysis project Ga0075163, IMG submission 71478) | Wastewater effluent complex algal communities from Wisconsin, to seasonally profile nutrient transformation and Carbon sequestration -... | ecosystem: Engineered > WWTP > Effluent > Algae...
GCGGCGTTGTAGCGATCCGGCGTGATGCGGCCGTCAAACACCTGCCAGCGCCACTGATCGACCGTCAGCGCGAACGGCAGGAAGGAGATCTTCTCCAGCGCGCGTTCGAGCAGCAGGTTGGTGTCGGCGGCGGCCGGCGGGATTTGGTTGCGGCGCAGCAGGTTGATGTCGACCAGGTACTGCGGCGTGATGTTCAGCGCGATAAAATCACCAATGGCTTCGTGGAAACCATCATGCGCGCCGTTTCTGTAAAGGAACGGCTGCTGATTGTAGGCGCGTTGATAGAAGTTGTGGCCGAGTTCGTGGTGGATGGTTTGGAAGTGCTCGGCGTTGACCTGAATGCACTGCTTCACGCGGAGATCGTCAGCGTTGTCGATGTCCCAAGCTGAAGCGTGGCAGACGACATCGCGATCACGCGGGCGCGTGAGCAGCGAGCGTTCCCAGAAGCTATCAGGCAATTCCGGGAAGCCGAGCGAGGTGTAGAAACGCTCAGCCGTCTCGGCCATTTGCACCGGCGTGTAGTGCGCGCGGGTAAGCAGTTGAGTGGTGTCGTAGGTCGCGCTGCCGCCAGCCGGGCGGACCAACGGCATCAGCGTTGACCAATCCTGCGCCCACATATTGCCGAGCAGATCGGCGCGGATCGGTTGATCCATCGGCACAACCGCATCGCCATAGCGATCGTTGAGACGCGCACGGACATAGCAATGGAGTTGCTCATAGAATGGCGAGAGCTGACCCCAGAGACGCTCGACTTCCGCTTCCATAGCGTCTGCCGGCATGTCGTAGTTCGACAGCCACATATTGCCGACGTCTTCGAAGCCGAGATCGCGTGCACCCTCGTTCGAAATCTCGACCATGCGCGCATAATCATCGCGCATCGGCGCGGCGACGGCGTGCCACTTGGTCCACATCTCTTCCAGGCGCGCAGGATTGCGCTCAGTGCCCATCAGGGTTTCGAGCTCATCGAGCGTAACTTCGCGGCCCTGATATTCGATGCGGCCGGTCGAGTAGGTCGACGCCAGACGCGTGGTGATCTCGGACAATTGGCCAGCTGCGCCTTCCCGTTGCGGCGCAGGCAGCGTGAGGCTCAGGCGCAGCAGATCGACCTTGCGGCGCGTATCGGCCGGCAATTCCGTATTGGCGTAGCGCCCCGCTTCCGACGCCAAGCGCACGCGCGCTTCGGTGCCTTCAGCATCGGACCGCTGCAGCAGCCATTCCGTATCGTAGGTGATGTTGGTGTTATAGACCCAGGCAACGCGACCCTCGTATTCCGAGCGGCGCATCAGCTCTTCTTCGGCGGCTTGCACGAAGGCCGGGGCGGACTCAGCCGTCGCCGGTCCGTTGGCGTTGCTTGATGAACCTGTCGTGCCCGGCGTCGCACACGCCGTCGCCAGCGCCGCAATGGCGATCCAGGACACAGCTGTCCTGAGCAATGGTTTCGCGATCATAGTCTCTCCCTGTTCCAGCTCGAGCCGCGTCTTCGCGCGGCCTCCCCTAATTGCCTTCCGCAGCAAGCCATTCGATGCCGTCCGCCGACATCATGAACATCGCCGCCTCGCGCTTCTTGGCGCCGACGGCATTGAAGAATTTTTGCGCGACTTCGTTTTCGACGCCGGTGGTGATCGCCAACTCGCGCGCACCCAGCTCACGTGCACGGCGCGCGACCGCGCTCATCATCTTGCGCGCCAAACCACTGCGGCGCTGCTCGGGTGAAACATAGAGTTCGCAAAGTACGACGTTCGGCGCGCCGCGGCGCACGTCATAACCCTTGGTGATGATAGCGTGCGCAACAATCGGCGCGTTACTGCGCGCTTGCGCCACCCAAGCCTCGAACAGCGCATTGGAACCGAAGGCGTGCGACTTGATCCGGTCGGCTTCCAAGCTCGTCAGCGCGCCCTCCTCGCTCGCCGCGAGCGCGGAAAGCTTGGCGATCGCGTCAGCGTCGCGCGAGACCGCGCGGCGGATGGTGAGTTGCGGCTCCATAGTGCGCGCTCATGTAAGGCGCGGAAGCGCCCGAGACGCAAGCAAAAGCGAAGCGATGCCAGCGGTTTGCGACGCTTAATCGATCAGTGATCGACCCAAGGCCCCATCGGGCCGCCATCATCATGATCCCAGCCGCCGGAACGGCGGGTCATGTAGGCGCCAAGGATGGTCAGACCCACGACAACCGCGACCGCAACGAGAAACCAGAAGAACATTTTCGCTCCACGGTTGGCGGCCTTGGATCATCCGCCTGAGGCTTACGACACCTCCCCAACAGCTGGTGTGGATAAGGTAGACACGCTTTGGGGAGTTTTCGAGGGCAAACCTGTCCAGACGCGCAGAACGGGAACCCGGCGCCCCAAATCAAAGAAAAGCCAGTAGCCAAGCGCGGTCGCGCCTCCTGAACCGCAGCAAGATCAGCGCCCTGAAACCAACGTCCTCCGGCGACGTAGAAATCACAATCAGCGAAAGCCGCACCGTTCTAGGCACCGCCGCTATCGCGCGGTGCTAGCTTAGCCTTCCATCTCAGCACGGATCGACTTGCGTGCAAGCCAGAACAGGCCAGCTGCAATGAAGCCCGTGAGCGAGGCGACGATCAACGCCCAACGCACGCCCTCTCCTTCGCCCATGCCAAAATAGATCGCGAACACATCCGAAAGCGCGCCGACTGAGAGCGGCCCCAAACCGAGACCAACCAAATTGATGATGAAGAGCAGAATCGCAGACGCTGTCGCGCGCATGTGCGGCGGCACGATCGTCTGCGCCGTCGCATAGACCGGCCCGTACCAAAGCGTGCCAATCACTGAGCCCAGAAAGAGGCTCAAGAGCGCCACCACCGCAGACGGCGACAACACACCGAACAAGAATATCGGCATGACCACCACGGAGGCGATGGCAGGCACGCTGACATAAGCTCGATAGTCGCGGCTGCCATAGCGGTCGGCGATCATGCCGCCCGCGTAGGAGCCGATTGCGCCGCCCACACCCGCCATCAATCCAAGCGAAAGCCCAAGAAACCCGCCCGGCGCCATTCCAAACATCGCGCCCAGCGCGGTCACTTCCTCAAGGTGGTTTCGATAGAAGAAAGACGCGGCAAACGGCGCCTGCCCGTAGCCGATGAACGCCTTGATCGCGGCGGCAAACGACACCAGCCAAAACGTCCGCTTCTTCCGCAGCGTCGCCAGCGCATCACGAAACGGCTTCGCATCGCGCATTTGCTGCGCGCGCTGTTTCAGTTCATCGGCAGTCAGACGAATCCGCGGCTCAATCAGCGTCAGCCCCGCCACCAGGGCCAGCACCAGCCCAGGCAATCCGCAAACGATAAAGGCCATCCTCCAACCGTATGCGTCCGCGATCAGCCCACCCAGCGCCATGCCAACCAACGCGCCAAGCGGCGTACCCATCGCGTAGAAGGCCAACGCCGACGCTCGCTTCTCCTTCGGCACATAATCCACGATCAGGGAGTGAGCCGGAGGCGTACACCCCGCTTCCCCAACACCAACGCCAATGCGCGCCAGCAAGAGCTGCGGGAACGTCTGCGCGAATCCGCAGAGCGCAGTGAACAACGACCAAAGCGCAAGCGCTCCCGAAATAATGAAAGGCCGATGTCCGCGCTCTGCCGCGCGCGCGATCGGCAAGCCAAGCACCGTGTAGAACAACGCGAAGGCGAGCCCGCTCATCGCGCCGACTTGCCAATCCAACAACCCGAGTTCGCGCTTGATCGGCTCAGCCAAGATGTTCACGACCTGGCGATCCACGAAGTTCATCACGTAGATCAGCAGCAACAGCCCCATCGCATAATTGCGATAGCCGGACGTCACCGCGCGCACGGCCGGCTGCGTTGACGCTTCGCTCAAACTGTTGTCCTCCCGACCTTTTGTCTGACCTTAGGCCACTTTCGCGGCGGTGCCAGCGCTGCCGAAATGTTCCCAAGCGCGGGAACTCGCTTATGGGACGGCGCGCGTTTCTCTACATTCGCGGCCAGACTGGAATCACATGGTTCGACCGACTCTCCCCGCAACACCAAAAGCCGCCGAGAAGCCCCGCGCGTGGCAGCGTATGCTGTCGGGGCGACGCCTCGATTTGCTCGACCCCTCGGCGCTGGATATCGAGATCGAAGACATCGCGCATGGGCTCTCGCGTGTGGCGCGCTGGAACGGCCAGACGATTGGCGCGCACGCGTTCTCGGTCGCGCAGCATTCGATGATCGTGGAAGAGATCTGCCGCAAGCTCGCGCCCGAGTGGGACAAGAAGCGCCGCATGATGGCTTTGCTGCACGACGCGCCTGAATACGTGATCGGTGACATGATCAGCCCGTTCAAGGCAGCGCTTGGGCTCGACTACAAAGCGTTCGAAGCAAAGCTGGAAGCGGCGATCCATCTGCGCTTCGGCTTGCCTGTGCACCCGCCAGCGGTGGTGAAGGGCGTCATCAAGCGCGCCGACATCATCTGCGCCTATTTCGAAGCGATCCAGCTTGCGGGCTTCACCGAAGCCGAAGCCAAACGCTATTTCGGCGCCCCGCCGCGTGGCATGAAGCTCAAATTGACGCCAAAACCCACCGGCGAGGTGCAGGAGGCGTTCCTCAAGCGCTTCCGGTCACTGCTCGATCCGGCGTAAACTGGCGGCACATGACCATCATCGTTTGTCCCCTCTCCCGCGCACCGTACATTGCGCGCAAGCAATCGCCGTCGCGCGCCGTCTCGCTGCTGGATCGCGACACGGCCTTTCCCGAACTCGGCATGGGTGAGCGTCACCTGCAGCTCGACGTGCACGACATCGAGAGCGAGATCGAAGGCATGGATGCATGCTGCGACACGCGCATGGGCCGCATCATCGAATTCGTGGGCGGGTGGGATCGCAACGCGCCAATCCTGATCCATTGCTGGGCCGGCATCAGCCGCTCCACCGCAACGGCCTACATCACGGCTTGCGTACACAATCCCGGCGCGGACGAGCGCGCAATCGCTGAAGCTCTGCGTGACGCTTCGCCAACCGCGACACCGAACCGCCGCTTCGTCGCGCTGGCTGACCAAGCGCTTGGACGCAACGGCCGCATGAGCGCCGCGATCGAGGCGATCGGTCCAGGTTATCCGCGTTGGCCGGACATCAAAGAAGCGGAGCCGTTTACGCTGCAATCTCGTTTCGCGGCATGAGCGAAGCGCGCGTCATCATCGGCCTCTCCGCCGTCGTCGTCGCGGTGACGGAGGACGCGCCCTATGTGGTCGTTACGCGCGACGGAGCCGACGCAGCGGGCTTGCCATTCGGTGAGTTCGATCCAGCCGGCGATAGAACGCTTGAACTCTCGCTTCGTGGCTGGGTGAAAGAGCAAACTGGCTTCGACATCGGCTACGCCGAACAGCTCTACACCTTCGGCGATCGCGGCCGCGAAATGCCGATGGCGGAAAGCGCTGGCTCCGATCGCGTCATCTCCATCTCATACCTAGCGCTAACGCCATCGCGCGCTGTGCTCGATCGTGCGTCGGCCCGTTGGCGCACGTGGTATGATTTCTTCCCGTGGGAAGACTGGCGCGATGGCCGCCCCAGCGTGATCGACGAGATCATTGCACCTAAGCTGCGCAAATGGGCGCAAGCGGCGACGGAGTCAGACACGACGAACCAACGCCGCAATCGCGTGCGCCTAGCCTTCGCGCTCGACGGCGCAGTGTGGAACGAAGAACGCGCGCTCGAACGCTACGAACTTCTCTATGAAGCTGGCCTCGCGCCAGAGGCGGCGCGAGATGGCGCGCGCTTCGACGGGAAACCGGCGCCGGCAATGGAAAGCGCGCCCGGCCTCGGCGAACCAATGGCGTCAGATCACCGCCGCATCCTTGCCACCGCCATCGGGCGCCTCCGCGCCAAGATCAAATATCGCCCCGTGGTTTTCGAACTCGCACCGGAGCACTTTACGCTGCTGCATCTCCAACGCGTCGTTGAAGCCATCGCCGGGCTTGAACTGCACAAACAGAACTTCCGCCGCCTCCTCGATCGCACCGGCTTGGTCGAAGGCACCGGTCAGGTCGACACCAGCGCAGGCGGGCGCCCGGCCGAACTTTTCCGCGCGCGCCGCGACACGATAAGCGACCGCCCCGTTGGCGGCGTGCACGTACCCGCCCCACGCGGCGAATAGCGGGAACAAATTCGGACGCGGTGCGTCCTTCGTGGCTGCATCAGGAGGTTCCTTTGACGTTCAAATTCAAGGCGGCGTTAGCCGCAGCGTTGGCGTGCGCTCTGGCCGCGTGCGGGGACCGCGACAATCAGGTCGGCGAATTCTCGAACGATCTGCTCGGCAACGAGATCATGATCGAGGCGCTGCCTGACCCTGACATCCCCGGCATCGTCTGCCACGTCGCGTACTTCGACCGCTCGATGCTCGACCGCATTCGCCAAGGCAATTGGTTCGAGAACCCGTCCAACTCAGCCGTATCGTGCCAACGCATCGGCGCGATCGATCTTGCCGGAATTTCGACGTCGCGCTCAGGCGAAGAAATCTTCAACCAACGCACCAGCCTGTTCTTCAAGAACACGGCGATCCGGCGCATCGTTGATCTCCAGAACCGCACGATTCTCTATGTCTCGCACTCGCGCGAACTGGTTGAAGGATCGGCGAAGATGGACATTTCAAGCGTGCCGCTAACGGCTGCGGAAATCGCCACGGCGCGCTAAGGGCGGAGGCAACATGCGGATATTTGCGGCGCTTTTCTCTTTGCTGTTGCTGGCCGCTTGCAACGCGCCAGCGCCGCAAGCCGCACCTGCCGGCGTGCCTGCGGCGCTGGAGACCGCCGCGCATGAATACGAAGAGGCGCAGATCGCCGGTGACGGCGAAACGCTCTCGCGCCTGATCGCAGACGATTACGTGCTCATCGGGAGCGATGGCGCGCCGCAAAACAAGACTGAGCTGATCGCCTTCTGGACCGCCGACGGCTTCGATCCTTCGCCCGTCACCGTCACCGTCACCGAACCGATCGAGCATGCATGGACAGATGGCGCAGCCCTCGGCGGCACCGTGGTCCTCTCATGGATGCAAGAGGGCCAACCTGTGAGCGTCACGCTCCGCTACATTGACGTGTGGGCGCTTCGCGACGGCCAATGGCGCGTCGTCTATGGGCAATCGACGCGCGTGCCGTGAGCCTTAGCGCTGCCCGTCGGGGCGCGTCAGGTGAACCGGATCGGGATAGCTTTGCAGCGGCGCCTCAACCGGCGCCGTATCGATTGGCGCAGCAATGGGGGTCACCGGCGCAATTACCGGCGGCGGCGCGATCGGAATTGGCGCTTGATACGTCTGCGTCACCGGAGTCGTCACGAAGGGCTGCGGTGCACCGTAATTGATCGGATCGACGAGCAAGCCATCGACAACCACTTCATAGTGCAGATGCACGCCGGTCGCGTTGCCGGTCATGCCCATGCGACCGATGGCTTCGCCCGCCGTGACGCGGACGCCCGAGCGCAAGTTTGAATCAAACTCCGCCATGTGTCCGTAGCGCGTGCGCACACCGTGACCGTGATCGATCTCGATGTAATTGCCGTAGCCGCTGCGATAATCGGCGCTGACGATCCAGCCATCGGCGGCCGCGTAGATCCAACCACCATCGTGGTTGGCCAGATCAGCGCCGCTATGCTGGCGTCCGCTGCCACCGATGTTTCGGTAACCAAAGCCTGACGAGAGGCACGCAATCTCTGTCGGATTGCGCAATAGCGGCCCAGCTGGCGTATCGATGTAGGGTGTGTAGTTGGTCTCTTCGCCGCGACTGCCGATGAGGCCGAGGTTCGAGCCGTAGCTGTTGCACGCGAAGAGTTCGCTGTGCAGCGGCGCGCGTGGCGCACTCGTGTAAATATTCGGCACGTTCGAGAGCGCCGGCGCGATCGTCGTCGTCACCGGGCGCGGATATGGCGTGTTTGACGTAGCGCAGCCAGCCAAAGCAAAGACTGCCGCCAAACTAAAAGCGATCTGTCGCATGGCTCCGCCCATTGACCCGCGCGCCCCCGCTCCACCCTTGCAGCTGTACCTGAATGCTAGCTGAACGAGCATAGCCGAAAAACCGCTCTGCGCAGCTAACCGATACGCGCACGCAGAAGCGCGGTGTCCGCGTGCTGACGCGCCGAAATGCCAAGCGATGTCGAATGGCCGTAGCATTCGCCGTGCACCGTCGCAAAACCCGCTGAAATCAGACGATCGCGCGGAATGCCTTCGCTCGCGGCGTAGGCGGAGTGAATGATTTCCGGATCGAAGATTTCAAGAACTTCATGTCCGGCGCTATCGAGGAAGCACACGTATTTCCAGCGCGCCTTCACGAGATCGGCGCGCCGCGCGGAGTTAGCGTCCACCAGCGCGCGGGTGCGTTCATGCTCTCGGCGGCGCGGCCAGCTTCCGAGCCCGAGCCGAAGAACACGTCACCGCGCAGCGGGCCACGGCGAATGGCGCCGCCCGTGTCTTGCGCCACGAACAGATGCCGGAATGGCTGGCTGTTGTATTCGCCGTCAACAAACACCACAGCGCCGTAGGGATGGAACGCCGGATCAACCGCGATCGAACCCATCGGCGTCAGCGGCACGCCAGCAGCGCCGCGCGGCCCTGCGCTCGGATCATCGATGCGCTCTTCTTGAAAGAACACATACGAAGGATCGGCATTCAGCGCTTGTTGGGTGGCCTCTGCGCCGTTGCGATCACTCCACGTGCGGAAGTTCGACCACGTCGCGCCGCCTTGCAGTTGACCACTATCGCGCAATGCACCAAGCGCCGAACGCCAGCGATAGCCGTTCTGCGACGCGAACGCAGCGCGCTCCTGTGTACCATCAGGAAACGCGATGCGGCCCGAGCCTTGGATCTGCAAATTGTAAACATCCACCGGGTGCGCCCACGCGAACGCTTGATCCGGCGATGGGTTGATGCTGTCGCGCTTCGGATACGGCCGCACTTGCGTGCCGTTGATTTGCCCCGTCAACGCGCGCGGTGCGCCGCGCAGTGCTTCGTTGTCATACGCTTCGGCAAACGCCGCGACGTCCACAGTCACCATGTCGCCCGGCCTACGCACGAGCGGCGCGGAATAGACCGCATCCGGCACACGTCGCGCTTCAATGACCGGCTCGTAGTACGCAGTCAGCCGCGCTTCGCCCGTGCCGCGCACCATTTGCGGAATGAAGTTGGCTTCGAAGAAAGCGCGCTCACCACCTGGCGCAACGCTCTGCGCGGCGTTGCATGCAGGCTGCCAATCCGCGACCGTGCCGCCGTAACGCCCGCTGCCTGGCAGCGACGCAGTCGGATCGCGCTGCCGTCTGCCTTCGCAGGCACGGCGAAACGCCGTCAGCGCCGGCGCGAGATCGACACTCGTCCACTCTGGAATGTCTTCGAAGCGCGCCGGCTGTAGCGCGAACTCCGCCGCAGGCGTTTCCGTTGTCGTGGTGGGCCCTGTGCTCGTGCGTTCGCCGCCAGTGCTTGCGCACGCCGACAACACGGACGCGGCGGCGATCAACGTCAGCACATGGCGCATGAATCTCTCCGGCAAAGCAGCCATCGCGTTTTATCGCGCTCGGCAGACGCTCGCAGCCTGGAACAGCGGTAACGACCGCCTGGTCGGCTTTTGCTTGCGTGACGCTTTTGTTGAGAGTAGCTTGCGCCTCGAGGTTATGCTCATTCGTAGCATAAGGGTGGGCCGAGGTACTTCTCGGCCAGTTTTCACACCCTATATATGCTCTAATTGAGCATAAGTCGCCCATTCCGGGCGCAGGAGGCCAAACATGGCCCGGATTATCGACCTACCCCTCACCGCCGGCGAAGGCAGCTGCGACCCGCGCGCCGTCCACGGCACATGGGGGGCGCTGGACGCCGCCCAGCGCCGGGGCCTTGCTTACACACCGGAAGTCGCGGCTGAGACCGCCCCGCTCTACGAGCGCGTGAAGCACGTCATCCCTGCGGTGGAGTGGCCCGCCTACGCGCCACTGATCAGCGCCATCAACAAGATGAAGCACGCCAAGAACGCGGTCATCCTCGCGCACAATTACATGACCTCGGAAATCTTCCACTGCGTGGGCGACTTCCGCGGTGACTCGCTCCAACTCGCGCGCGAGGCCGCCGAGACCGACGCAGAAATCATCGTCCAAGCCGGCGTGCACTTCATGGCCGAGACCTCGAAGGTGCTCGCGCCTGAAAAGAAGGTGCTGATCCCCGACACGCGCGCAGGCTGCTCGCTCGCCGCTTCGATCACCGGCGCCGACGTGCGCTTGATCAAGCAACGCTATCCCGGCGTGCCTGTCGTAACGTACGTGAACACTTCGGCTGACGTGAAAGCCGAAAGCGACATTTGCTGCACGTCTTCAAACGCTGCCGCGGTCGTGGAATGGGCGGCGCGCGAATGGAACACCGATCGCGTCATCCTGCTGCCGGACGAATATCTGGCAAAGAACGTCGCGGCACAGACCGGCATACACATCATCGCATGGCATGGCCGCTGCGAAGTGCACGAGCGCTTCACGGTCGAAGACATCGCCGAACTTCGCCAAGCGCACGCCGGCGTCATCGTGCTCGCGCACCCAGAATGCCCGCCAGACGTGATGGCCGCGGCGGACTTCGCAGGCTCGACAGCTGCGCTGCAAGACTACGTCGTCGAAAAGCAGCCGCGCAAAGTCGTGCTGCTGACCGAATGCTCGATGAGCGACAACGTCGCGCAATATGCGCCAGCGGTCGACTTCGTCCGCCCCTGCAATCTCTGCCCGCACATGAAGCGTATTACGCTCGAAGGCATCTACGATGCGCTGGCCGAGATGAAGCACGAAGTGACGATCCCGGAGGACGTCCAAGTGCGCGCCAAGCTCGCCATCCAGCGCATGCTCGACCTGCCGAAGGAAAAGCCGCGCGCTTTTGCGACGGGCCGCGCGCCTGTTGCGGTAGAACTCGTCTAACCCGCGCGAACCGCCAAATTGCCGCCCCTTTCGCCGCCCAACACGCTCCTCGAAACAGGAGCTGACTATGCGTGGATTTTTGATCGCGGCCGTGACTTTGGCTGCGTGCTCGGCGCCGGTGGCGCATGCGCAATCGAGCGACGCGTTCGAGGGCACGTGGACATTTCAAACCGCGTCCTACGGCAACGAGCAAGTCGGCGGCATCATGAGCGGCGCGGCGGTGATCACACGCGAAGCGCCGAACCGCTATGCAGTGCGCCTGATCGCCAACGAGCGTTTGGTCAACCGCGACACCGGTCAAGGCGCATTCCTCACGGCGCGCCAGAACTGCACAGGAGCCAACGACGAAGGCCAGTTCACGATCACCTGCCAAATGGCCGAACCGCTGGAAGGCTACGAGCCGGATACGTTCGTTCTGCAAGCGGGCGAGACGGATCAGCTCGTCGGCGTGCAGCGCTCGCAAACCTCGCCGCAAGTGACCTTCTCGCGCATGCGCTAGACGCGAGCGCGCTCGCATGAGCGCGCGCGGCGAAATTCTTATTGTCGGCGCCGGACTTGCCGGCCTCTTCCTCGCGCTGAAGCTCGCGCCGCGGCGCTGCGTGGTGTTGAGCCAGGCGCCGTTGGGCCAAGCGTCTTCGTCCGCCTGGGCGCAAGGCGGCCTCGCCGCAGCGCTCGCGCCAGGCGATGATCCAAAGCTCCACGCGGAAGACACGGTCGCCGCTGGCGCGGGGCTCGTTGATCCCGCAATCGCCTCACTCATCGCGCGCGAAGGCCCCGACCGCGTCCGCGACCTCATCGCGCTCGGCGTGCCTTTCGATCGCACACCAAACGGCGCGCTCGCACAAAGCTTAGAAGCCGCTCACTCGCGTCCACGCGTCGTGCGCGTCTCCGGCGACCTCGCTGGCAAAGCTATCATGGACGCGCTGATCGCCGCCGCACGCGCCGCGCCGCACATCGACATCGTCGAACGTAAACGCGCCCGCGCTCTGCTGCGTGACGCAAACGGGCGCGTGTGCGGTGTCCTTTGCGACGGCGACGAGACATTCCTCGGCAGTGAAGTCATTCTCGCCACCGGCGGCGCAGGCGGGCTTTTCGCTGTCACCACCAATCCAACCGAAGCGCAAGGCCAAGGCTTTGCGATGGCCGCACGCGTCGGCGCACTCATCGCCGATCCCGAATTCGTGCAATTCCATCCAACCGCAATCGACATCGGCCGCGATCCCGCGCCACTCGCGACAGAAGCGTTACGCGGCGAAGGCGCGCACGTGGTCAACGGCAAGGGCGAATCTTTCGTCGCGGACCTCGCACCACGCGATGTCGTCGCGCGCGCCATCCACCTTGAACGCCAAGCTGGGCGCGGCGCATTCCTCGATGCGCGCGAGGCGGTAGGGTCGAAGTTCCCCGCCCACTTCCCCACAGTTTTCGCAGCCTGCATGAGCGCCGGCCTCGACCCGCGCATCGCGCCAATCCCGATCGCACCGGCGGCGCACTATCATATGGGCGGCGTCGCGACCGATATTTGGGGCCGCTCAAGCGTCGATGGCCTCTGGGCCGTCGGCGAATGCGCCTCAACCGGCGCGCATGGCGCCAATCGCCTGGCCTCCAACTCGTTGCTCGAAGCCGTGGTCTTCGCACACCGAATCGCGGCCAGACTGCGCGATGACGATCAGCAACTTCCCCTCTCGCCAGAACCAGCCACCGCGCCGCCAACACTCGCTGACGGACCTCGCGCTGAACTTCGCCGGCTTATGGAAGCGGACGCGAACGTCGTCAGAGACGGCGCCGGACTCAAACGCGCCCTCGCCCACGTTCACGCGCTCAGCGAAAGCCATGGCCAAGCCAATGCGCTTGTCGCAAGCCAACTCATACTCAGCGCCGCGCTCGCTCGACACGAGAGCCGCGGCGCGCACTTCAGGAGCGATTATCCCGATGTCGCGACACCGCAACGCACGTTCGTCTCAGGTGCGCCCGATGCTGCCGCCGCTTCCTGACGTCGTGCTCGAGCCGATCGTGAAGCTCGCGCTCGCCGAAGATCTCGGCGTCGCCGGCGATGTCACCACCGACGCGCTGATCGATCCCGAGACGCAAGGCCGCTGGGCGTTGCGCGCGCGCGAAGCTGGCGTTGTCGCTGGCTTGGACGCGGCAATCCTCGCCGGTGCAATGATCGATCCAGATTTGATCTTCACCATCCGCGCCCCCGACGGCGCCCGCGTAAAAACCGGCGACACGATCATGGAAATCGACGGCGCCGCGCGCTCGATGCTGATGGCCGAACGCACAATGCTGAAC
>Ga0075163_10008943_pt1 | contig 13162 bp, 1 predicted proteins | sample JI1023141ADNA_FD_71478 | JGI IMG/M metagenome (GOLD analysis project Ga0075163, IMG submission 71478) | Wastewater effluent complex algal communities from Wisconsin, to seasonally profile nutrient transformation and Carbon sequestration -... | ecosystem: Engineered > WWTP > Effluent > Algae...
GAAGCTCGCGGGCGTGGGCATTGGCCTCGCGCTCGGTATCGAACAGGGCGAAGTGCAGCGACTCGCCCTCGACGTCCGGATCAGCCACGTTGACCGCGTACTTGCCGAACCGCATGAGCGGCATGTAGCCGGCGTCTTTCAATTGCTCGATGCGCTTGGTCTGCGCGCGCACGGCCCGGCGCAGGGAGCGCAGGTGCGCCACCTTGCGTTGGCCCTCTTCGGATTCGTCCTGGCGTGCCTCGGCGATCTTCTCGTCCAGGCCGGCCTGCAGCGCCTCTGCGGCATCCTCCATGGAACTCGCCTCGCGCGCCTGTTGGGCGAACATCAGATCGACCGTGTCGCCCACCAGCTTGGCAATCTCGGTGCGGCCCAGGTCGTCAATCGACTGATCGATCGCCGCTCGAGCTTCGCGGTACAGGCTGATCTGCGGGTCGGTCAGGCTGAACTTCTCGCGAAGCTCGGCGTCCGTCCACAGTTTGCCCTCGATCACCGATTCGCCAGCCAGGGTGCCCGCGTAGAGCGCCTTGGCGATGGCTTTCTGATCGGCCGCCGACACGGGTTTCTTGAGCACGTCGCGCAGCTTGTCCAGGCGCGGCAGCAGCGTGGGCGCCTGCGCGGCCGCGCGCGAGCCGAAGTCGGAAATGTCCTGGATGTAGTCCTGCACCCGGTTGTAGACCTTGCCGAAGGTCGGGTTTTGCTGCGCCTTCTGATACTGGGTGCCGACGCTCTTGTTCCACCAGTTGAACGACTTGGAGGACTGCATCATGTCGGCGAAGGTCTCCCGGGCTTGGGTGACGGCCTTCTTGCGGGAGAATCGAATGTCCGGGTTGGTCTGGTCGAAGGTGCCGCGGTTGCCGACAGCCGATTTGATCTGCTCGGGCCGGAAGGCAATGAACTCTTTGGCCGAGTGATTCATGATCCCGTCGTACCCCTGCGCCTCCAGTTCGGCAATCTTGGCGCGCGTCAGCACCGCGGACGACAGCCGTTCCTCGGCGGCCCGCTCGCGCTGCTTGGGGTCGCGCAGGCGCTGGAGCAACGTCTGCCGATCGACCGCATCGATGACTTTCGGGTTTTTCAGGCTGAGATAGACGGGGAGCACATTCCCGCCATCCGAAGACCGGTTCGGCGTACCGTCGACGACGTCTTTCAGGTCTCGCGTGTATTGGTTCGCCAATCCACGATCCGGAGAAAAATAGAATCCCTTGTTCTCCCGACCGGCGTCGGAGAATGCTGAGATGTCGCTGCGAGTGCCGTGGTACACCACCAGCGGCTTACCTTGCGCATCGACGACTTTCGAGTCGCCAAACCACGCCTTGAACTCCGCAGACTGCTGGCCCCGCAGGAACGCCGGAACCATCGCCGCGGGGCTTGCCTTCGCCCCCTTGCCCTCGACGTAACGGCGCGCCGGCAGGATGTAATTGCGGATCAACTCGTCGCGGCTGATCTGCGAGTCGAATCCGTGCGCGCGCAGCCAGGTGCGGATCGCCGCGATGGCGCGCCGCACGAAGCCCAGTTCGGGTTGCGTCTGCGCCAGTTCGGCCAAGACCTCCTCGGCGGCCACCATGCGCATCGCCGGGGAGTCCTTCAGACCGTACTCGGCCATCTTCGCCCTGATCGCCGCCGGCCGGGCCGCTGCGATCTGCTCGAGGATGTCGCCAAGCGCCTTCACGCCGAACGCGCCGCGCAGGCCCGAATGCCCAAGAACCTCGTGCATCAGCACGCGCTCGACGTCGGCATCGGTCTCCAGGGCGCTTGCCACCAGATAGACCTTGCCATCATCGTGATAGAACCCTTCCGGGTCGCCCTTGGCGCCGCCGGAACGCTGCGACGCATCATTGGCCTGGACGTCGGCCGGCGCGTCCGCCATCGAGTCGATGATGATGATTTCGGGGGCGTTCGGCCAGGTCTTCTTGAGCCGCTCGACTACCGCACTGATGCGGGCGTTAGCGGGCGTTAGCGGGCCGTCACGGGCCGTCGCGGGCCGATCTGTGTCGCGGCTGAACTTGGCCGCGGGGGTCGGCAGCACCGGCGCCTTGGTCGCCGCATTGACCTTGGGCGGCGCGAACTCGCGCGGCTCGTACACCGGCAGGCCGTTGACGTCCTTGGCCTGCGTGTAGTCGATGTCGCGCGCGGTGTCGCCCTGGCTGATCGTCAGTAGGTAGCCATCGTTCGTCCAGCGGTGCCCTTCAACGACGGCCGGCTTGCCGTCGACGTGCACTTCGGTGTTCACCGGCGCCCCGTTGCGCAACCAGGACGGCGCTGGAACCGGGTTGGCCTGGATGTCGGCCTCCAGGTCCGCGAACATCTGGCGCTTCTTCTCCAGATCCTTTTCGCGGGCGAAGGGCGCCTTCGATGCCTCCTGCATGCGCGGGATGCTCACGGTCTTGTCGGCGATCTCCGCCTTCAGATCGGTGATCCGGTTGGCGATCCCGTAGAGGGTCTGCCGCGCGCTTTCGACCGTCGGCTTGCCCATGGGATAGGTCAGCTTGCCGTCCACCATGTAATCGACGTTTGCCCCGCGGTAGCGCAGAACCGCCGACAGGGTGAATCCCCATGCCTCGCCGATGTTCTTGCCTTCGCGGCCGGGCTCCAAGCCAAGCACCTGGGCGCTTAGCGCCGCATTTGCCGATTCCGCATCGGTGAACGTCTTGCCGCCCACCTTGACGGACAGGTCGCCCTTGACGGCGGCCCGGAATTTCGCCGAGTCCTCTTCAAGATTGGCCACGCGCCAGTTGTCGCTTTTGATCTCGCTGCGCAGGCGCTTGACCATTTGGCTGGCGCCGAACACCCCCTGCGAGTGCATCCGCTCCTTGCCTTCGAGCTTCGTGATGTCGCCCTTGATCTTGTTCATGAGCATCAAGCGCGGATCGCCTGCAGCCTCGGACAGGGTCGACCCGATGTCGCCCTCTTCGTCCATGCTCACGGCGTCGCCGTCGATCACGCGTACGCTGTCATCCGCGCGCAGGAAGGCCTTGATGAATCGGTCCTTCACCGCGAGCACCTGCCAGCGCCGGCCGTCGATCCGCTCCGTCAGGTAGCGGTATTCCAAGACGGTGTTCCAGGCGTTGCCCTGGCGGTGGCCGCGCCCGTTGCGCTGCTCGAGCTCGCCCGGCATCCATGGTGCGTCCAGATGGTGCATGGCCCGCAGGTTGGCTTGCATGTTCACGCCGACCCCCAGGGTCTTCGTGTTGCCGATGACAACCCGGATGTCGGCGCGGTTCATCGCATCCGCGGTGGCCTTGCGCTTTTCCTTGTTAGTCGAGCCATCGACGATGGCGATCTGGTCTTCAGGAATCCCCGCGGCGACCAGTTTGGCCACGAGCTCGCGTACCAGACTGAACCGGGCTTTCTTCGTCGTGGTCACAAGGCCCGTGGTCCGATCCTTCTTGCGGCTGACCGACTGATCGGAGAATCCGCGCTCGACGAACACAACCTGCGTCGCCTTCGGGTGTTCCTTGAAGTGCCGGATGATGTTCGCGGTAGCCCGGTTCACCTTCGCCTTCGGGTCGTCGGCTGCGTCCATGTCGTACAGTCGCGCGTCCAGGCCCGCATTGGCCGCGTTGGTCTCCACGATGACCGGGGACGACGGGTGGCCGGAAAGCATCCGGTCGCGCCGATCCTTCTTCGAGGCGGCCTTGAACATGGCCGACAGGCGTTGGAGTTCAGCCAGGATCGTGGCTTGCGCCCCGGTCATCTCGGCCACGTCCGTGACCACCTTCTTGTACGGCCGGCCGATGGGGTTCTCGGTGCGCCCGTTCAGCAGTTGGTCCCGCTCGTTGTCGGTCAAGTCCTTGTCCGTCAGGGTTTTCCCGCTGTCGGTCGATCGCGGCTTGAACTCGGGCATGTCGTCGGCGAAGACGATGTCCATGTACTGGCCGATCATGCGGCGCAACTCGGCCACGTTGACGAACGAAGCCAGCCGGGTGACCGGCTCGTACTCGCCTGCCGCGGTGAGCTCCACATCGCTCGTGGAATCGGCAAAGGTGTTGAACCAGGCATCCCAGTCGCGCACGCCGTCGCGCGCCATCTGGTCATCCATGACGAACCGCATCTGGTTGTAGATCTCGTTCATGGTGTTGGTGATCGGGGTTCCGGTGAATGTGTGCACCCCCCGGCCACCGTTCAGCTTCTTGACGTAGTCCGTCAGGAACTGCATCGAGATCGATTGCGCGCTGGACTGGGTGTTCAGTCCCTTCATCTGCATGCGCGTGACCAGCGGCGGTTTCTTGAACTCGTGCGCCTCGTCGACCACCACCATGTCGATGCCCATGTCCTCGAACGACACAGCATCCTCCCGCGAGGATCGGATGGCCATCTCGTCGATTTTCTTGATGATGGCGTTCCGGGCGTGCACCAGTTGCTTCGCGGTGGCGCTGCGAACCTTGGCCATCGCCTTTTCGTCGTCCATGTCGGAGACCTTGAGGGACGCTCCGTCCTCCTGCGCAGCCTCCATCGCCTCCTGCTCCAGTGCCTGGATCTGCTCGCGCTGCATCTCTTCGAGGGTTTCCCTCTTCAGGGTGAACCGATCGATGAGCGAGTGCGGGACGATGATCGCGTCCCAGTCGTCATTGGCGATCTGGCGCAGGGTTGTGGCGATGCGCTCCGGGGCCAAGTTGTCGATGTAGAGCAGCTTGGCGCCGGGGTACATTTCGCCGATCTCGCGCGCCACCGATCCGCTGTTTGCGTTGTGGGCGAAGATGATCGGTTTCTTGGCCAGGCCATACCGGCGCGACTCGACCACCAGGCCGCCCATCGTGTAGGTCTTGCCGGTGCCGACCTCGTGCGCGTTGATGCTGCGCCCGTTGGCCAGGCCCCGCCAGATTGCGTCGATCTGGTGCTTGCGCAGGTTGAAGGGGCTGTCCCCGCGCTGGATCGCCATGCCGTCGAAGTTCAGGAAGGATCCGTCGTACTTCGGCAGGGCGATGGCGTTCATGACTTCGTTGAAAGTCTGCTCCATCTCGATCCGGCGCACCGGGTCGGACCACAGCCAGGTGGCGAACTGCTCGCGGACCTTCATCGCCTTGTCGTTGGCCTCTGCGCTGGCCTTCTCGTCGACTTGCTGGTTCCCGTCGGAATCGCGGTAGGTGACCTTCAGCGCCACATTGCCCATGGCCGCCGTCAACAGTTTGTCGAACCGGACGCTCGAATGGCCCCAGGTCGTGGTGGCCTCCGGTCGGGCATTCAGCGCCCGATCGGTGAACAGCACGCGCCAGCGGTTGACCGTCCAGCGAATGACCATCTTGTCGCTGGCTTCGACACCCAGCAGGCTGGCGACAAAGTCGCGGTACTGCTCGGGGCGGATCCACGTCGCGCCGAACTTTGCTTCGATGTTGAAGTAGGGGATGTCCTTGGGAACCACCTTGGACAGCGCCTCGATGTTCTTCGCCATGTCCTCGCCCTGGTCTGCTGCCGCCTGGGCTTCGCGCATCTTGCGGCGCACGTTGCCCGACAGGTAGACGTCAGCGGGCTCGTAGGTGCCCACCGGGGTGCGGAAGACTGCGCCGGCGTCGATCAACTCCTTGGCCGCCGCATCCGGCGTGACCTTGGCGAGCTCGGCGATCCGATCCATGTTCAGGTCGATGGTCTCGTTCCGGGCCAGCACCATCGCGTCGCGCACGCTGGGATTGTCCATCCGGCGCTTGGCGCGGGTGGTGGAGCGGACCATGATCGCGGCCGGCTTGCCGTCGGCCCGCTCGAGCGCAGCCAGGGACGGATAGAACGGGTCGCGCACTCGCTTCAGGATGGCCAGGCCGTCGCTGTCGCTGATCGTGCCGTGGGCGCCCACGAAGGTGTTGTAGAGATCGCGAAGGGCCGTGCGCTTCGTCTCCAGATCCTCGGCGCCCTCGCGCTCCGCGTCGATCAGCGAGCCATAGGCGCGGCGCAGTCCGACCAGTTGGCCGACTTGATCCTCGCGCGCCGCGGTCTTCGCGGCATCCTTCACCCGGTAGTCGGTGACGTCCAGCAGCGGGGCCAGGCGTTCACCGTGAACCTGATAGAGCTTGCCGCCCTTCAGGGTGACGGCCTGTTGCCGGTCGGTCGTATTGTTCGTGACGTACTGAATCGTCTTTGCCGCGGTGGTGCGCGGCTCGTACACAGGCTTCAGCGTGGCGGCGATCGCCCGAATCCGGCGTTCCAGATCGGCCGGCCGCTCGACGATCATGGACGGGCGACCGTAGGTCGATCCGTGGCCCCAGTTCAGGGTTCCCAGGACGTTGTCGGGGTTCTTGACGAAGTATTCATTGACGCTGATCTTCTCGCCGGCCTTGGTGTCGATCTCGACACTGTTGAGCCAGCCCGACGAGCGCGCATCGCCCGCGGTCGCCCGGCGCTTGAGGATGATGATGTCGGTGACCACCGACGTGCCCGCGTACTGCTCGAAGGCGCCCGACGGCAGACGGAACGCCGCCACCAGATCGGCCTTGCCGGCCAGCGCCGCGCGCGTGATTGCACCCTTCTTGTCCATCGTGCCCGCGCTGGTGATGCCAACCACCAGGCCGCCGGGTCGGGTCTGGTCGAGTGCTTTCAGGAAGAAGAAGTCATGCAGCGAGGGCGACAGGTTCATGTACCGGCGATCCGCCGGGCCGTCCTTCGCGAATGGCCAGTTGCCGATCACCAGATCGTAGAATCCGTCGGCGGTCTTGCTGTCCTGATAGGGCTTGATCTGGATGTTCGCATCGGGGTACAGGATCTGGGCCATGCCGCCCGTGGTCTGCTCCATCTCGATGCCGGTGAGCGAGCTCTGCGCCATCAGGTCGCGCGGCATCAGCCCAAAGAAGTTGCCCACGCCCATCGAAGGCTCAAGCACTCGGCCGCCCTTGAACCCAAGTTGGCGGACCATGTCCCACATGGCATCGACCGTGATCGGGTCGGTGTAGTGCGCGTTGATGATCGACTTCTGCGCGCTTTCCCAGCCATCTTTGCCCAGGTGCTCGCGCAGCCAGGCGCCTTGCGTGACCCATCCGGGCTTTTCAGCCGGGTGCGAAAAGCTCCCTTGGAACAGATCCTGCCCGAACGAGCCCCAGCCGATGTAGCCGGCCATGGCGTCCAGATCCTCTTGCGTCGGCTCGCGTCCCTCGGACGTGATCGACTGATAGGCTTCGATGGCCTTCTTGTTGTGCTCGAAGCGCATCTTCGGCCCGCCGCCGATGAGCGCCTCGGGGTCGGTGATGTGGTAGTTGGGCCGCTGGCCCGGGGGCGTTACTCGCCCGGCGTCTCCGGTTCCATCAGCAGGCACTCCCGTTCCGCCTGCTCGTTCGCGTCCGTCGGCGGCATCCCCGCCTTCTCGTACCGGTCGCTTGCCTCCCACATTGCCGCTTGCGCCACCAGCGCCAGATCGTTTGCCAGTTCCTGGCGCTGTAGTTCCGCCCACATCTTCGGACGCAGCACCTTCCACGCCGACAGGATCTGCTTGTGAAGATCCTTGTTTATCAGCGTTTCCGCGTCCCTGATCGCCTTGGCCTGCGCCCTGATCTTCTGCGCCTCGGTCGGACTGAACATCTTTTTCTCCGGTGGTCGGTTCATTCTGTGCCGGCGCCGTAAGGGCGTCAACGGCAGCCGGCGGCGTAGCGGCGCCGGCGCTGTCCGGACCTGCATCAGGCGATTCCTTGTCGATGTCGGCCTCGCCGTCCATCTCGCCCGCGAAGGCCGCGGCCTCGGGGTTGTACTTGATCCCCATGTAGAACGACTTCAGGTAGGGACGGATGCCATCGCCCAGGTCGTCGACCATGGCCTTGGCGTAGGCGGCAAAGGTCCGTGCGCCGCGCTCGATGTGGTAGATCCCAAGCCGCATGCCGTCCAGCAGCATCTCGGGATCGACGCCGCTGTTCAGCCGATTCAGCCTGGCCTTCATCCGGGCGCGGATCGCGTTTGCTTCGTCGTCCGTGACGATGACGTTCTTGCTGACCTCCGGGCCCTTCTTCGGCTCGGCCTTCGGGGTGTCCGGCTCGCTGCTCGGCGCGGCGGGCGGGGCCTCGCCGGCAGGCTTCGCCGGCACCAACGGCTTGAGGATGCTCGGCACCACCGGCGGGATGGTGTCGCCGAACAGGTATTCCTCGGCCGAGTCCTTGTCAGACTGGGTCGGCTTCGTGTCGCTGGCTTGCTCAAACTGGCGCAGGTTGAAGTCGTCTCCCCGGGCCCGCGCCTCTTCTCGGGCGTTCGTGATGAGCCACGAGTTCACCCAAGCTACCGTGTTGTTGGCCTTTCGGTCGGTGCTGGTATCCACCTTCGGGAACGGGCTCGTCTGTCGGCCGGTGGCGGTAAGCGCGATCTCCCCGGTGCCGAACTTCTGGCCGACCGTGCCGCGCTTCACTTCTGCGGGCGCAGGGGGGCTCAATTTATTGGACCCCCTTGACACCAGGTCGCCCAGTGCCGCGCGCACCTGGGTCTCTTTCGCTTTCGGGAAGATCCAGCCCTTTTGCGGGCCGTTCCAGCTTCCGCCGGCCGCCTTGATCGCGTCCTTGTGCTTGCCACTGCCGCGAATGACCATCGTCGTGTCCGACACGGGCTCGATCGTCAGGGGTGAAGTGGTAACGCTTTCCACCGGCGGGGTGGTAACGCTTTCCACTTTGGTCGGCGCCGCTACACCGGCGGGTTGCTCGGCCGCTCCCGGTTGGGCCGCGACACCTTCTCCAGCCGGCGCGGTGCCGGCGCTGGCCGGCGTGCCTTGCGTGCTGCCCGCCTGGCTTTCTTGGCCAGCCAGCGGTTCAGGTTGGGCCGCACCTACTTCTTGCCCTTCAGGCACGACTCCAGTTGATCCGCCAGTTTGCGGCTGTGCTCCTGCTGCTGCGGGTTTGGCTTGGAAGGCTTCGAGGGCGAGTTTGGCGTATTGGGCTGTGGCATTTCCACCTCGGGTGATGGCACGAAGGACGACCGTCTCTTGCTCGTGGTCGATCCGGGGATCGCGCAAGACCTCCAGGGTCAGGCGCGGGTTCTTGGCGAAGGCGCGACCGGCCAGGTCGGTGTGGTCGGCGAAGTCGGGCGCGGCGGCCGTGGCCTCGCCGATGACGCGGTACAGGCCTTCGCCGTCGATGGTCTTGTCGTCGATCGCCGGGGGCTTGCCGCGAAACGGCACGATCTCGTTCTTGGGGCGAACCAGTCCGGAGAGCATCTCGCCGTCTTGCTGCTGGCGGGCGCGGATCTCTTCGATCGACTCGAAGATCTGGCCAGGCGTGACCGGCTGCTCGAAGGCCGGCGGCATCGCCTTGGGCTGCGGGTTCTGGTAGACCACCGCGTTCGTGGATGGGATGCCCGGCCGATCGCCGCCGAACTGCTTCTGGTCGGCCAGATTGTCGGCCGCGGCCTGGTGCATGGCGGGCAGCGGGTCAGCCGGGGGACCGGCGGCGGCCATTGCTGCGGGGGTCGTGGGTGTAATCGGATTACGGGCGGCGACCTCGGCCTCGGACACGCTGCCCCTGAGCGAGTCGCGCTCCTGCTTCTCGGCATCGGTCAGGAATTGCGCCGGCGTGCCAGGGATCGTCACTGGCTTGCCGTCCGGACCCTGGACCTTCTGGTCCTTGGTGCCCGTGGCCTTTTGCTCGAGCTCGGCCAAGCGCTGCGCGGGGTCCACGCCAGCAGCGGCAGCAGCGGCGTTCTGGCCAGCCTGCGCGCCGGCGGCGGTCTCGGCTGCTCGCGCGAGGGGCCCGGGGATCGGCTCGATGGCCTGCGTGAACGCGGGGCCTTGCATCGGGCCGGCGGGCGGCACGGGCGGCATGGGGCCAGCGTCCGCACCGTAGACGCCCGCATCCAGCGCGGCGCGCACGGCCTCTTGCGCGGCGGAACGGCGTGCGGAGACCTGGCCCGCGACGTCCACGGGGGCCGGCTGGACTGCCGGGGAACCCGGGGGAACCCCATTCAACTCCCCGGGGGCCATCCCGGGATCCGGCGGGGTGACCGTGGGCAGCGCTTCCGGACGCAGCGCGGCAGCAGCGCCACCCAGCGGCGCGGACGCCATGGCCTCGCTCACGGCCGACCCGGCAACGCCCTGGAAGGTCGGGACGTCAAAGCCCTGCCCTTGCACGGCGACGTTGGACGCAAGGCGCTCTTGGCCGCCCTGTGCGCCCTCGGGAATCGCCTCGGCAATCGCACCTCGCGCGCCACGCGCCAGCGCACCGGTGCCGCCGATGCCAGCGCGGCGCACGCCACTGGTGATGGCCTGCTCGACTCCAGACCGGCCGGCCACCAGACCCAGCGCGCCGCCAGCGATCATCGCGGGGGTGTTCTCGCCGCCGTAGGCCTGCGCCTCGTCGGCCTTCTGCTTGGCAATCTCCGGGGGTGCACCGGCCTCGAGCCACTTGCGCTCGACCGCGTCATAGATCGATCCCTTGACCGTGCCGACCCCTTGCGCGATGCCCATCGTGCCGGCGGCCAGGCGCGCCGGCAGCACGCCGGGGATGAACGCCGATGCGACGGTCGGGGCCATCGTGCCGGCAGCATTGGCGATCGACTGCACCGGGGCCTCGAGGATGCCGCCCGCATGCGCCTTGATCTCTTCCCAGGTCGAGCCGGACGCCTCGGCCTCCTTGATCGTCTGCGCTCGAGCTGCACGCTCGGCCAGGCGCGCCGGGCTGTACAGGGTGTCCAGACCCTTGCCGGCCGAGTCCAGCGCCTCGGACACCGGGTTGCCGGCGCCAGCCAGGTCGGAGAGCATCTTGACGCCCGACACCACGCCCTGGCCCGCGGCGACCCCGATGTCGCCGACCTTGCGCAGCACCCCGGCGCTTTCCGGCGGGGCGCTAGCGGCGAGCGCGCGGCCTTCGTCCAGAAAGCCAAGGATCTCGATGCCGTCCTGGTCGAGTGCGGGGGCTTTCTTTTTCTTGGCCATGCTGTTCCTTAGCGGGGGCGCGCGAATGCAGCGGTCGCGGCGGCGCGCGCTGCGGCTGCTTCTTGTTGGGCGATTTGGGCGGCCTGTGCATCGGCGGCGCGCTTCTCGGCGTCCATCGCGGCAATCTCGGCGGCGGTGAGCTTGGGCGGCGCGGGCGCGGCCGGCGGCGCGGGCACGTCGATGCGGCGCGCGCCCGGGGTCATCAGGTACACCCCGGCGGGGGTCATGGACTTCTTGCCGTCCTTGCCCACGACCTCACGGGCCGGAACCTCGAGCGCATCGAACACGCCCTTGTTGGTCTGCACCTGGCGAATCCGGGCGCCCGGGGTCGCGGCCACCGTGGCCGCTTCGCTGGCGCTGATCCCGGGGGCGAGCGCCTTGATGCGCGCCGCGGTGTCGACAATGGCGGTCGGATCCGCGCCCTTGGGCAGAGGCATGGCCCCGACAATGGTGGCGATGTGCTTCTCGTCGTCCCGGCTCACACCCGGGGCGCCGTCAGCCTTGCCAGACCCGCCGCCGGCCGCGGCACGCGATGCGGCGATGTCGATGCGTCGGTTCGTGGCGTCAAGCTGGCCGGCCCAATACTTCATCTGCGCCTCGTCGCGCCGCTCGCGCGCATCGGCCAGTTGCTGCTGGATGGCGATCTTCTTGTCTTCCAGGACAAGCCGATCCTCTTGGGTCTTGGCATTCTTCTCGGCCACGCCGACCTGGCGCTCCTGGCGAGATTCGCCCCGCAGTCCCGCCTGGTGCTGCTGGTACTGGGTGAACCCCTCGGCCGCCCAGCGCATCTGGAGTGCACTTCCCAGGTCGCGCACGACATTGCCCTCGGCGTCCACGATCTGCAGGTTGGTGTCCTGCACCTTCACGCCCTCGGGGGTCACGCGCTCGACCGGAGTGCCCTTCAGCGTCGTGCCTTCGGGCAGGCGCGAGCCGCCGATCTTGTTGAACTGCTCGCCAGAGCCCGCCCAGTCGCCGGTCTTGAAACCGTAGTCCAGCGCCTCCTTGTAGCCTTCCTTGGACAGGCGCTTGAACTCCGCATCGAGTTCGCGCGCTTTGCCCTCTTCGCCCGACTTGCGGTAGACGTCGGCCACGCGCTTGGTGTAGCCGACCTCGCCCTGGCGATCGGCGGCGAAGTTGGCCGCCTGGCCTTCGTTGGCGAACTTCTTCACCTGGTTGCCACTGGTGGCCGCGGCCATCTGCGCCGGCGCGGCAGTGCCGGTCATCTCGGCTTCGCTGGCCGCCTGCTCGCGCAGGAACCGCTGATCATCCGGGCCGGCGGCGAAGTTGGTCCCGACCGACTGCCCGGTGGTGGGCTCGGCGGCAGCATCGGCCACGCCCTGGCGGATGGTCTTGGCGCGCGTGCGCTCCTCCATCCGGTCGGCATGCTCGGCCTTGCGCATGTCCTGCTCGGACCGGCGAAACTCGTCGTCGCGCTTTTGGCGCTCGGCGTCCATCTTCATGCGCTGCGCCGAATCAACAGCACCCCAGCCAGCGGCGAACCCTGCGGCGAATCCCATGCTTATCCCCTCGCCGCCATACGGGCCGGGCTTTCCAGTCGTTTCATGCGGGCGCTCAGGTCTTTGACGGCGGCCATGGTCACGCCCAGCGAATCGGCCAGGTCGATCGTCTTGCCATCGCCACCGACCTCGCGCGCGAAGTCCTGCGCCATCGGCCCGACATGGGTCTTGCCGTCGGCCACATCCGTCTTGGCCGGGTCGTACTGCCACTGATCCACGGGCATGGCCTCGATCGCCTGCGTGGCCGCCGAAGGCTTGACCGGCTTGCGGTCCTTCTTCACGTTCTTGTCGGACATCACCGCCATGCGCCCGCCAACCCCGATCACGGTGCCCAACAGTTCGTTTGACGAATTGTTGGCGGCCGTTTGCGCGCCGATGTTCTGCTGCGAGCTTTGGGCATACAGGTTGCCGGCCGACGTGTTGCCCTGGATTCCGGTCTGGAACCCCTGCCCCATCACCCCGGCATCGGCCCGCGCGCCGGCGGCGGTGGCGCCGGTGGCATTCGAGGCGGCCGTGCCCCCGGACAGCGCGATCTGCGCGGCGGTGGCCTGCTGGTTGGACAGGTTGCGGCCCAGTCCTGCGGCATCGACCTTGCGTGCCCACCCGACCGCTTCCGCACCGGTGCGCGCCTTGTTCGCTGCGCCGGCCAGGGCCCCGGCCTTGGCCGTGTCCATCTGCGCCATGACCGCGGCCGTGCGTGCGGACGAAGGGTTGATGCCCGATCGCTGCATCTCACGCGTGCGCGCGGCGGCCGCCTGATCGAAGGCGACTTGCACATCGCCCTGCGCCTGGCCAGCGAGCTTTTCGCGGTTGGCCTCGGTGTCGT
>Ga0075163_10008944_pt1 | contig 13161 bp, 22 predicted proteins | sample JI1023141ADNA_FD_71478 | JGI IMG/M metagenome (GOLD analysis project Ga0075163, IMG submission 71478) | Wastewater effluent complex algal communities from Wisconsin, to seasonally profile nutrient transformation and Carbon sequestration -... | ecosystem: Engineered > WWTP > Effluent > Algae...
GGAACCGTCAGTGGATCTCGCTCTACATCTTTAAGATTGATCTCTTTTGTGTAAAAAGCCCAACCAAGTGCGGCAATACCAACACACAAATAGATGAAGCTAATGACGCCCAAAATTGCGAAACCTAGAAATATGAAGAAAATCATCCAATAACTACCTCACCAGGAAAATCTTGAAAACGGTTTTGCATTTTCATCACTGTCTCGTACGGAACACCATGCACGTTACGAGCAGCCGCTACGTTCGGATCGACTTTTAAGCGAACAACGTTCACAGTGTAGCCATTCCGTTCAGCGTATTTGACGTATCGTTGGAATTCCCACTTTTGAGTATTGGTATTGTCCACAACGATATTCGGCTGCTTGCAATCTACAGCGTTCTTGAAATTCTCAAAACACGCCTCATGTGCCTTACCGATCAATTTAGGATCAAATTTATAGGCATTCCCATGACCAAAAAAATGATCAGCGCTGGCGACCACGGCATCAGGGAAGTTCCGCTGAGTGTACGTGCTCTTGCCTGCTCCTGAGACTCCACGAAGTATTGTAACTACCATACGTCAAGGAGTGTACCAGACTTTTTGGTGTTTGGCAAGCCCTATGGGTTGATACGGTCTGCCGGGGTTCGAGTTGCCGTGCCGACGTTGACCTCATCGAACTGCCAATAGCTGTACTTGAACGTCGCCGTAACCATTGGAATCACCGGATCAGTCTCTTTGGTGTCAAAATGGATTTCAGAGATGTACGTCGGGAAGGCGTCTATGAACCTGACGATGTGCTGTGGATTGTGATCAGAGTCTAGTACCATCAACGAGATGTCGGAGCGGGTACCTTCGAACGACGTAGCAAGATCCTTATACTGACCAAATTGCTTCGGAAAGCCCAACCCGACAATCCAGTTTGCGATCTCCTTATAGTTCTTCATGTCTTCATCTACTGGAAACGTGATGGTGAATGGCTCATATTGAATCTTGTCGCCCGGTACAGGGAGATCAGTAAAGGGTGTCGGATACGTAGCATTGCCCATACCCATCGCTGGAAGGTTGGCTTCCTGGGCAAAGTACGTAAGAGAAGTAGCCCGATGAAGCACCAAACGGAAACGATGTGTCGCCAAAAAATTGACGTTCGTTGGTTGTTTCTGATATGCTCCGATAGTAGTTATGTTGAAAGCCATTTGGTTCTCCTTGAAGATGTATTTATCGAAGATTAGGGCCACTTGACAGAAACGCATTTGACCATATAATTAAAAGTGCAACGCAAGGAAATCTTTAAGATACTATAGAATACTCTATAGAATTCTACTCGGCTGTCAAACTCCCCTCCGTTTGTTTTCAACGGTTTCCCGATAGCGAGTTTTTGAAACTGCTCACTAGTGAGCGGCTGCGCCATATCAATCTGCCTTCCAAGGCCAGTATCCCAATTTCGGCTCTTTGTACTGAGCTTTAAAGGATCAAACGGAAGGCAATGATAGCAAAATTTTCTAACACTCTCCAAGATTTTCTCACACACCCACGCAATCAAAATATCTTCAAAATGTGGGGCGCAAGCTCGCCTATCACAATGGGAGATGGTGTTCGTTTTCGAGTCAACAAATCGCCTAACGTAGACTACGTATATATCCGTTATTTGAGTGGGTATGATCAATACGAAGTTGAGTTCGGCGCTCTTGTCGGAACAGAATACGATCTCCTTGACCGTATAAGTCCTGTACCGATGGACCAGCTAATGAGTACCATCAGCAAACGAGTGTTCTTCGATCAGTAGTCTACATATTCTTGTCCATCACCCATAACACATACGTCTTTAGACAGGGCATCGTGTGGACAGGAATAACAAATGAAACTTCGTGAATACGCAATGATGGCAGGAAACGATTTGCGAATCGACAAATCTGCACTAGACGAGGAGTCGGGAAAAACGGCTCAACTGCACGGCAAGTACCTTCTCCTCTACCTTGATGAAACTACCAAGCTCGAAATCCTCAATCGAGCATTCGACTCCCTTCGACATGACCGGAAACTTTATTACTTAGGCAAGGCTGCACCTGAGGTATATAAGGCCAAGCCTTTCGACCTACTCGTGAAGCCGATCAAATCAGAAGTAGAAGAATTTCTCAGTGCTGATCCTGACATCCAGGTCGCAGACGCAGAAATTAAAGAGCAAGAAAAAATTGTTAAGTTTTTGAACGATACTATTAAGCAAGTCAATCAACGTGGATTTGAAATTCGAGCTATGATCGATTGGATCAAATTCAAACACGGGCTGAACGGGTAATATGTTACAAAGTCGAAGACCATTAAAAGTTGAATGGACCGTCGAGTCTGCACTAGACTTTCATACTTGGCACGTGTCTGTTCTGCAATTTGATGTGTTTCGAGAAGAAGTATTTCACTTTGCATCACGGAAAGACGACAACAGAAGTTTCTTGTCTACATATTAGTGTTCGACAGCCACAACACATGAGCGCTTCGGCGCAGGCCATCATTCGAGCAATTAACGTAGACAAGAAACTCAAAATCCTAGAAATATGCCTAAAAAGACATCGAAAAAAGACGTACCCGCAGTGTCGGTTACACCTTCCAAACTCAGCAAGAATTCCTTCTTGGCTGGTCTCGCAAAGAGAAGTGGGGTCACTATCATCCCCGTTTCGGAACTTGCTCCCACAAACGTCAAATATACTGACACCGGATCGTATTCATTGAATGCTCTCATTTCAGGCTCTCTGTTTGGTGGCATTCCAAGTGATACTATCGTCGGCATCGCAGGTGAACAAGCCACAGGCAAAACTTATGTGTGCCTTAGCATCTGTGAGCATTTTCTAAAAACGAACGAAGACGGAGTAGTCTTCTACTTCGACACAGAACATGCAATCAAGCCTCATATGATTGCTGACCGCAACCTTCCTGAAGATCGCTTCATCATCAACAAGGTCAACACTCTCGAACAGTTCCGTATGGAAGCAGTGCGCCTTATCGACGGCTACATGGAAGAACCAGAAGAGAAACGTCCTCCAATGTTGTTTGTTCTTGATTCTCTTGGCAACATCTCGACGGTGAAAGAAATTTTGGAAGCAGGTGAAGATGTTGACAAGCAGGCCAAAGACATGACCAAAGCTCAACTGGTTCGCAGTGTGTTTCGTGTACTTGCAATCAAGTTGGGTGAAGCTAATGTTCCATTGCTTGTGACAAACCACGTTGGTGTAAAAATCGGTGGATTCACTCGCCCTGGTATGCCGCCACCGAAGGAAATGTCTGGCGGTGAAGGTCTAAAGTACGCTGCATCAACAATCATCTTTTTAAGTAAGAGTAAATTGTATAACAAGATTACTAAAGAATTTACTGGTAATGATTTGACAGGCACGCTCTATAAGTCACGCAACACTATCGAGAACATGAAGGCACAAACACGTCTCGACTATCAGACTGGTATGGATCGATATTTCGGTCTGTTTGATCTAGCGAAGAAATTTGGAATTGTCGAGAACTCTGGTAATGGATTCAAGTTCAATGTTGGCGAGAACAGAAAGCAATTTTTTACCAAGGACATCGAAGGTGATCCTGAAAAAGGTCTTCGTGGAACTCCAGAATTATTTTTCACTCAAGACGTTTTGAATGCTCTTGAAGAGAAGGTTGTTCAAGGTTTTCGTTACGGTAAGGGCGCAGGGGCAGCAAATGCAATGTTAGACAATTTTGAATTGTTGTCAGACGGTGGAGACGAAGCTCCAGTAGAAGAATAGACGCATCTGTTGACAAGGTGCATGGTGATCTGATACTATTTTGCCATGCACCTGAATCTACAGGCAATCCGTTCCAAGCGAACTTTTTTGCGAAGTGAACCTGCCTACAATGTGACAGTGATTGGTACTCCACATCCGCTGGTAGAGGGACATTTCATTTTAGAAGGATTCGATGACTCTGGGGTCGAATACTTTTCTGACCGACATTTGATTTGGTCTATCGGCAAACATAAAGTCACAGGTCTAATCATCGCATCAACATCCTACGATCTGTATCAAAACCCGGAGTACGAATGCATATGGCTGCGGTAAGAATAGCAGTTGCCAACAAAGATCGCCCAACGCTCATCAAAGCTGTTGCTGGATGGTATTGGGTCCGTCGTATTGCCAAATATGAGCGGGGATTTCTAACACCCAATCCTTCACACAACACATGGATTCCGGCCATGTTCTCTGATAATGGGATGTTTCACTATCTCGACTTATGCTCGATAGCTGGTATGCCTCCAGACGAGTTTGAATTAGGACCTCGTATTGAGGCTCCGACTGGAATGACGTATGATGGAAAAGGATACATGAGAGCGATTTATGCCAAATGAACTATCGCATCCATGTCATGATTGTCCCTGGTTAGAGCCTGGGTGTCGAGAGGACATGATTGATCTCAAAGAGCAAGGCGAGACGTTATGGCCTTGTCATCATACTTCAAAATTTACAGGCGACAGAGCAATTGCAACGCAGCATTCAAGACCTTGCGTCGGCAATCTCTTATATGAACAGGATCTCGAAAATGCCAAATAAAAAATTCGACGAAGATTCACTAGACTTTCGCATCGAAGCGATTTCTAGGATTTTTACATTGGAAAATTTTTCCCGTCCGTCCCCACAAGACTTTGCTGTTATAAAAGCGGCCATGCTCCGGGCGGCTAATGAAACGCTCACCTACATCATTGAAACCGACAGGGACATGCCTCCGTCTCAATAAAGAAGACACATCTACTTGACAGATTACTATAGAGTGTGATATGATTTAATCATGTTCAACGACATCTTTGAATTTTTCTTTTGCCCAGTTCATGGTGTGTTGCGACCGCAGATGTGGCCGTTCATAGGGGCAGGCATCATCAGCGCACGAGCTTTTGGGGCACAAGTGATTGTACTTTGTCGAGAGAACCCTATTTCAGAATGGTTGTTCTGTCAAATTCACGGACTGTTTCGCCATCGGTAATATTCATGAAACTTGCACAGGTTATCAAACAAGACAGCATGTTCTTTGGATCAATCGGTGAGATCATTGAGCATGACTCCTGGAGTGTACGTATACGCTTTCAATCCAATTTTGGAATGAAGACCAATCGTCCCTATCGATTTCGCCGTCATGAAGTGGAAACAACTTTATGACGACACCACACCGGGTAACGAAAGGGGCTACGATGCTCCGTAATATTTGGTGGTTCATACGTGGAGTCAAAAGTACGCATTGGCGGATGCTCTGCGCTCGCTGTGGACATACAGGACAAGCTCATTTTGGATGGAACGGATGTGTTCGTTTCAGTCCTTGTCAGTCCGATGACAGAAAATAATCGAAACCCTTTTTATGAGTCATCCGCCCATTATCTACGATCCAAATTTTCTCGGACCAAATTCCGACGTGTTGTTCAATCGTCTGTGGCTGGAACTCGACTGGCAGGAACGGGGCAATACGCCTCGCCGTGAATACTACGTTAACGACTTCAATGAGCCGTACACGTATGGAGTTGGTGAAGGCCGACGCACGTATGAAGCTCAAGCTCAACATCCGGTCATCCAGACGATCCGTGCTTTAGTCGAAGCTCGTGTTAATGTGCCGTTTGAAGTTTGTTTTTTGAACGGCTATCGTGATGGTAAAGACCAACTCGGATGGCACGCCGATGACTCCCTGGAAATGGATGACAATCGTCCCATTGCTATTGTTTCGCTTGGTGCTCGTCGTGAAATTTACTTTCGTCCTCATAACGACAAAGAAGACGTGACGAAGCTATGGCTTGAACCCGGCAGTTTGTGTGTGATGCTACCGGGGATGCAAGAAACTCACTATCATCGCATTCCGAAGGCTTCCTACATTGGCTGTGGAGCACGAATCAGCTTAACGTTCCGAGGACTTGTGCGATGAGCTTAACTGAATACATTGAAAGCCGCATTGCCGTACAGCGAGAAATCATAAACAAGCAAACTGGTGTGCTGCCGGATATGTTAGCTGGTCTCAAAATTGAGGAAGCACTAACCATTATTGGAGAGTTGCAACTATTGCAAACCAAAATGCTTCATGGTAAGATACATCTATGAATCGCAAGACCTATTTTACTACCATCGCTGACATCATTCCGGCTGACGGTCTGCAATACGTTCAGAACGCTTATTACATCGTCAAAGATGCTCACCGTAAGCAGAGTCGCCGTTTGACAGGAGAACGCTATTTTGAGCACGTTCGTCGAGTTTCTTGGTCTGCTGCGGTGACTTTCGGGTACACTGATGCTCATACGATTGCTCTTGGTCTGTTGCATGACGTGATCGAAGACACCTACATTCCGATAAATTTGCTTGTGAACTTGTTCGGTCGGCGTATGTATGAGGACATCATGTTCTTATCCAAAGAAGTGCCTTCTTTCAACACGATCACTGGAGAGTTGATTGGACGTGCGAAGATTGGTGACGACAACTATTACAGTACTTTGATGGCCGCTCCGTTGGCTCCTCGCATCATCAAAGGGTGCGACCGAATCGACAATTTGACCGATCTCGCTTCTTGGGAAGAGTCTAGGCAGAACAAATACATCACTGAAACCAACAATCGTATCATGCCTATCGTGTCTCTTACGGACGCACGTATGGCGCAGGCGATTCAAAACTGTCTTTTGTCTGTGGTAGGTGATTGATGTCTAACTGGCCAACGTTTCGAACCGCAAAAAAACGACCAGATCGAGTGTACATTCGGTTTGGTCGTTGGAGTTCTCGATCTTACAATTTTGCAACAGGTGAACAGGAGCGAGGCGTCTCAGTTTATCGAGCAGTATTGCATGAAGATGAAACTGTTTCCTTGATGGAAACCGTACCAGGAAAGATATTGAATGGGCGAGTTTGTTTTGTGGTGACTGGTAAAGAAGTTGGAATTGGTAGTGATGGGGAGCCGCTTTTACGTCAAGTAGTAGCAAGACCCTATGCTATACGGCTTGCTGAAATACCAGGAGACTTTCGGAAACGTGTAGCCTAAATAGCTGCATGTCCGCTAACACTATTAATCAATATTTCGGCTGGAAGCCAGACGTTCCAGACCACCGTGATCACTATTTTTCGGTTTTTCGTGCAGTCTCTACGCTTCCGACTTTTGTTGATTTGCGTTCGAGTTGTCCGACACCATTCAACCAGTTTTCTCTTGGTAGCTGCACTGCAAATGCTGTAGCCGGGTCGTTGAAATTTGCTCAGACGAAACAGAGAAAGTCCGTTCAATTTACATCGTCTCGTTTGTTCATTTATTACAACACTCGTACTCTAGAAGGAACGATCAACGAAGATTCGGGTGCTTCACTACGCAACACAATCAAAGCTGTTGGGAAGTGGGGAGGACCCCCGGAGACGGATTGGACCTACGACATCAGCAAGTTCAGGATTAAGCCGCCACAAGTCGCTTATACGAACGGTGCGAATAATCAAGCTATTTCGTACATGCGTGTCACTCAGTCGCCTACGATGATTCAAACGAGCCTTGCTGATGGATTCCCATTCGTATTTGGATTTGCAGTTTATCAGTCGTTTGATACATCAGCTACGGCAGCTACAGGCATTGTTCCTATGCCATCAATGAACGAAGCAAACCTTGGTGGTCATGCGGTCCAAGCAGTTGGCTACAATGCCACCAACGTCCCAATAAACGGTGTTCCTGCACGTCATTACATTTGCCGCAACTCCTGGGGGCCGTACTGGGGTGCAAATGGCTATTTCTTCATGCCATTTGACTATCTCCACAACGATGATCTGGCAGCAGACTTTTGGACGATCCGTTTGGTTGAATAGTTGACGACATCGTATTTTGTGGTAGAGTGATAATCGGGAGCCAGGGTACTCACTCAGGCTCCCTTTTGGTATAAACATGAAAGAAACCGTTCTCTTACGTTTTAACGATCATCAAGAAATCGATGGAATCAAAGAATACAGTATCGAAGTAGCTGTGCCTGGACAATACCAGAGACACATCATTGGTGCTAGTCAAGCTGAACTAGCTACCGCTCTCCTCGATTCGTTTGAAGAATTGTTTGCTCTTTTTCATATTCCACAAAACGTTTATCGCAAACCTAAGGAAGCTGTATTTACAGGCTCTGATGGCAACCCAATTCCGATCAGTGGGTTTGCGGCAACAGCCAAGGCATCTTTCGAAGCAGAAGTTTATCGAGATGGTAAATTGGTTCCTCTGGAATCTGATGCAGAACGTCGTGGAGATTGAGTTTAAAAGGTAGGGAAACATGGACGAAAATTGTACTTGGAAAGAAGATCCAGAAACAGAAGAAGACGACTTCGACCGAGAACAGGAAGTTAATCTTTCCTCGAATCCTGAAGAACCTTTTGAAGAGCCGGAAGAGGGAGATGACATAGAACAAGAGATTCGGGTAGACGAAAATGGTGAAGAACTCCCGACTCTTGGTGTGTGGGTTAACTCTGGTTTTGGTAATCGTTCATATGCCTGTGTGATTCAAGCTAATGGCATGATGACTCTGCCAGATGGTTTAGTTCGAGAATTGGGAATTAATATCGGCGATGATCTTGATTGGACTCTCGATGAAGATGAAGGTGTCATTTACGTTAAAGTGATCCGTCGTCCATGGGAAGCTCCAACTTGGATGGATACAGAGGAGGAACAAGACATATGAATTTAATGCAATTTGTGGGAATGACAGTTGAAGACGCTTCAAGTTACGCTAACAAAGGCGGTTTGGAAGTGCGAATTCAAAATGTTGGTTTGCAACCGTTAAACAACGATTACAATCCAGGAAGAATCAACTTCAAAATTAAGGATGGCGTCGTACTCAATGCAACGATTGGATAAAATTGGGCAAGGTTCTATCTCTACTAAATATCCGACAGTAGACGAGGCTGACCCAAACTTGACAGATTGGAAATCAGCGGTAGTCTAACTACTGAAAGCGAGAGAAATTCCCTTGACGGTTTCCTACATGACGCACGATCCTAGAAAAAATGTTCATCTTGTTCTCTGCTACAAAAACTTTGCTGCTTTTGCTGGAGTCTCACATATTGGACTTGGTGTAGCCGCATTGAATGTTGCAAAGATTCTCACCAAACACGGCATCAAATGTACAGTGCTTCCAATTTTGAATTCGAAAGCTCTGGACGACTTTCTTGACAAAAATCCGAGTGTGACTCACGTTGAGATTGCTGCTCCCTGGATTCCTACCAGAGAAATGCAGCAGATTACCTTCAAACATCATTCAGTTCAATTTGCTGTAAACTGCCATTCGAATGTTGGCTTTTTGCAAGCAGATACGAACGGTGTGAAATTGATGCGTGAGTACATCGATCTTGAACTCGGGTCACTCAATTTCAATATCGCAGGTAATTCATCGAAGTTTATTGTATGGGTGCGACAGGCGTATCAAGCTCCCTGTACGTATCTTCCGAACATGTACTTTCTTGACTATTCACAGACCAGCAACACTCCAGTCTACAGAGGCGGTACACTCAAGATCGGCGCATTCGGTGCAACACGTCCACAGAAGAATCTTATGTCGGCAGCAGGCGCAGCACTCCAGTTGCATGAAGAACTGAAGTGTGATACAGAACTTTGGATCAGTGGCGCACGTACTGAAGGCGGCGGCAACACGATTCTCAATTCTGTCCGTGCAATGGTCTCGGGCATTCCCGGTTTTACTTTGAAAGAACTTGGATGGGCAACATGGCCTCAGTTTCGTGATCATGTTCGCAGAATGCACCTATTGATTCAAGGCTCTTACACCGAGAGTTTCAACATGGTTACCGCAGATGGTATTGCGGAAGGCGTTCCATCGGTTGTTAGTGACGCTCTCGACTGGTGCCCGGAATATTGGAAGGCATACTCGGACAATGTGTCGGATATGGCTCGTGTTGGTCGCCAGTTGCTTTTCGATCCTCGTGCTTCTCTAGATGGTCTCGTCAGTCTCGACACACACAACGCAGGGGCCTTTGAAGCATGGTGTGAGTGGCTTGGCATCAACCAAGAATTGCCGTATCAATCGATCATTAATAGACGCCATCTTCAACGCTAGGACGCTTAGTACAGTTTTTCACAGTCACCAATCAGGCGTCGTGAATTTGGTCCGGGTTGTTCCTAGCAAAGTTTTTCAACTCGGACCTTCTTTTTGAAAGGATTGTATTTGTGGGTACAGCACTTAAGAGTGTGGCAGATCGTCTACAAGAACAGATAAAAGCCATCAAGACAAATGCTGAAGAAGCAAAGTCTGCATTGGATTTTGAATCGATGTTTTTGTTCCTAGATCGAGTGAATGAACTAGAGAACCAATTGGAGAAAGAAGGTGGAGCCATCTACTAATCCCGCATTGAGTTACGGCGACTGTACATTATGTGAAGGAAAGGGTGTTTTCCATGGTAAAAAATGTGCGTTCTGCAACGGTTTTGGATTGTGGGAATTTGTTGTGGATGACAATGAAGGCGCAGTTCGGTTTCTAACTGATCCTACTGCTGATGTGTCTGATAAGGCCAAAATTCTTTGCGGTCAACGCATTCACTCCATCCCACCAGATTATATCTTACAAATTCTCATCTGGCTCAACTCAGGTGCTACTGATGCGATGGCTGAGCGAATCCACGACATCGCTGCTCGTCGATGGGGTTGGGCGTGGCTTCATACAAATCGGTTCGCTATTGAACTTGCTAAGCTGAACGGCATTGATCATACCGAATACGCCTTTGGATTGATACAGCTTTCCTGGCACTGGCTTGAACGAGAAAAGCAGGGTCGGATCGATGCTCCAAAAAAATTTGATGTACCTATTGACAATGAAGCTCCACCTGTTGTATCCTGAAAGTGTAGAGAGGGCAGCGCAGCGCGGCCAGAGCGGTTAGGAAACAAACCTAAAGCGCAGGTCGCTCAGAGCGGACCCTCAAAAGCAACGGCTAACACCCCGGTAGAACCCGTGAGAACTTAGGATAGGGTGAAGAGCGAGTCCGAAATCGAGTTCATAATGAGTCGCCGCTGAGCCTGGAAATGGTTCAGTCCAGTTCAAAGTTGTTTTAGGTTTTGAAAATAATTGGTCGTCAGCTTGACCGTTCCTGAAGGTAAGAGCGAAGGTCGTTAATATCGCCGCCAATTTAGTCTCTTTGCCCGAACGAAATATCGGACGGAGAAAGCAAAGCTATAGCGGGTGTGTTTGCTGGAGCACCGAATGGGAAACCTTAACGGAATTTCAGCACCGAGGCGAGAGACAAAAAGTTTGATGTGACTATTGACAATGGAACGAAGTTGCGATAGACTGAAAGAGTAGAAGGAAAGCAGCAGAGAGCCAAAGCGGTCCTTCTCAAAAGTTTTTGACGGAACCTGAGAGTGGTGGTTAACTCCGATAGGTAGTTTAGAGCGCTGTCGTGGATTGGTAAATCAATCCCTCCTGAGGATGGTGGATAATCCTGATGGTATGAGAAAAGTCTTTGAACTTGCTATCTTCGTCAAAGTTTTGTGGTGGTCGTTACTACGAAAGGGCCTGCGATCTATAGAGGACGTTGGGACAGGCGTTGAACGGCCATCACATTAAAGATTAGGTTGGGCATTCTCCCATAAAATTCTTCCTGATGAAGGATTTCCTAAGAAAGGTTAGCCGAGGGTTTACGTGGGCATCCCGTACTTTGAATCCCACTTCGAGTATGACGATGGTAAACCCGAAGCTTCGTAATTAAGCGTAGAGCGCAGTATGCTCCGCTTTCATGACCGCTAAGTTGATACAAACGACGGATCGGTCATGTCGATATCATAAAAGTAAAACCCATAAAAGAAGATCATATGAGTAAAAAAGAAAGTAAATTCTGGGTGGTGGCTGTTACGTTCGTAGTTGTATGTCAATTCTTACCTCTCGTGGTGGTTATGGCAAGAGCTTTGGATCTTTGTACACGATGTAGGTAAGTTGATTCGCCACTCGTGGAGTATTTGGTTTTACCATGTCGTTTCACCCTTACTGTCATAGAGAGTGTAACGATTGTTTGAGCGGCTGGCACCGTGCCGTGGTAGATACGGTGTAAAATTTTTGAGTTTTGAGAAGGAACAGACAGTACAGTGCTTTTAGTGTAACGGTAGCACAGGCCCATATGAACGGGCCGGGAGCGGTTCGACTCCGCAGTAGCTTTAGAGTGATACTAGTAAACTTACTGTAAGGTGGTTGTTGCAACATTCACCCGAAGGCTGGCATTCGTGGAACTAAACGGCCAGCATCATAAGTGAAATCTCCTTCTCAATCAATTTGAACGTAGAGCGTCGTTTTGCCTCTTACTGTCACAAAGGGGGAACGATTTTCAACGGCTGACACCGTGCCGTGGTAGATACGGTGTTAAAGAGTTTCAAAATTGGAACGCCGTTTTTGGTGAAATGGCGTAACCATCCTCTGGACCGCAAGGTTAGAGGTTAGCTGATCGGGCGGGAATCCTGGTCGGTGTTCAAGCCTCACGGCAAAATTCCTTTGGGGTTCGTTACCTCTGTGATTCATAACGGTCAGGCATGGAGCCGGGAAGTTACACCACAAAAGACTGATTTGGGCAATCCCGTGCCTAGGTCGGTCTTTTGACTTTAGATACGTCTATTGACATTCTTGTTCAGACCTGCTATTGTAGGACTATGAACGAACTACGAATCAAATCTGCTGCTGAATACCGCCGTGAAGAAGTGACTGTCGGGACGGCTGCAAAAGAAGACCTTCAAGCCAAAGCGGTCGAGTTCATCAACAACACCATCACTCCCAAAATCGAAGACAAAATTGCGAATCCTGGTAAGTACACCACCACCAGTAAACACCTGAGCTTCAAAGTCGATCACTATCCTTCTAACGTTTTCGTCGCTGAAGTCGCTGCACTGTTGACTCCTCTCGGTTTCGAGGTTTACGAGTCCCACGACGGCGGCGGCATGTACGCTACGCTTGAAGTGGCATGGGAAGAGCCGAAGCCTGTTGTTCGTCGTTCGGTCTTCATGAGAGGTTAACATGCAGCGCATCTTCCCTCACAACGGTTATCCACACAACGATGGGTCTCTCACTAAGAATATCCGTCTGAAAATTTGCCAAAAGACCTGTATCATAGAACAACGTGATGCAGGTGGGACCTGGAAACGACATTCGAGCTTTCCACACCCAATCGAGCTAAACCATGCCGTTCGTCTCAGACGCATCTATGATCTTTCTGATGAGG
>Ga0075163_10008945_pt1 | contig 13161 bp, 8 predicted proteins | sample JI1023141ADNA_FD_71478 | JGI IMG/M metagenome (GOLD analysis project Ga0075163, IMG submission 71478) | Wastewater effluent complex algal communities from Wisconsin, to seasonally profile nutrient transformation and Carbon sequestration -... | ecosystem: Engineered > WWTP > Effluent > Algae...
TATTTCAAGAGCATATTCGAGTCTTTTGGATCCCAAATCACGGACGCAGAAGCCGCGGCACTGGCCGCCGAAGCTGCCGCCACCAACGCGGTCGCGGTAGCCGCTGCCGCCGAGATTGCCGCTGCAGCTGCGCAAGCTACGGCCGACGCCGCTGCAGCGGACATCGCCGCGCTGGGCACGATGTCCGCACAAGACTCGGACTCGATTTCTATTTCGGGCGGCAGCATTACCGGAACTACGGTGACGGGTCTTCCGGCCCCCTCGTCTGCCACCGATGCGGTCACGAAGCAGTACGCGGACTCCCTGTCGGGCGGCATCATCCCACAGGCCGCGGTCACGCTCGCCTCCACGGGCAATCTCTCACTCACAGGCGAGCAGACCATCGACGGCACGCTCACCTCGACGACCCGGATCCTCGTAAAGAATCAGTCCGCCCCTGCGGAAAACGGCATCTACATCACGGCTGCCGGCGGGTGGAGCCGCGCGTCCGACGCGAACACTGCGGCCGAGCTCGCGGTCAATCAATACTACTTCGTTTCGAATGGCACGCTCAATGCCGGTACGGGCTGGTTCATCTCGACCGAGCCGACGACGCTCGGTACGGATCCGGTCGTCTTCGCTCAGTTCTCCGCCGCATCCACGTACACCGCCGGCACGGGGCTGACGCTCGCCGGCACGCAATTCGCCATCTCGACTCCCATCGACGAGACCCTCGGAGGCACGGGGCAAGCCGGATACGCCGCCGGTGACCTCCTATACGCGCTGAATTACACGACGCTGTCCCGACTGTCCGTCGGCACGAACGGTCAGGTGTTGCACGTCTCGAGCGGCAATCCGGCATGGACGAGCGCCCTCTCGATTGCGTCGCTCGCTCTGTCCACCCCTCTTCCCGGCACGAGCGGCGGCACGGGCAACGCGTTCGCCCAGTTCTCCGGTCCGGCGGTGACCCTCAAGACTTTCGTCCTCCCGAACTACAACGCGGACATCCTGACGTCGGCCTCCGGGATTATCTCCAACCAAATCGTCTACGGCTCGGGCGCCCCTTCGGCGGTCAAGAGCGATGGAGACTTCACATACAACGACGTCGCGAAAGCCCTGACAGTCCCAAATATTTATGCGGCCCTTACGGGAACCGTCGGCGCCACTACTCCGCTTGCGGGCGCGTTCACGACGCTGAGCGCGACGGGACTGATTAGCACGACAGAAACAGGGAATGTTTTCTTTGCTTCGGGTGGAACCACGGCAGCTAAATACGCATCAATTCAAAACTCCGGGGGGTCTGCCTATTACGGAATAGAGGGCAGTGCCGGTAGTAGTATCATCACGGGAACCTCTCCCTATGCGATGGTGATTGGTCATTCCGCCAATCAGCCGTTGGAGTTTGGTGTCAATAATACGAAATACATGGCATTGACCTCCACCGGCCTCGCGGTGACGGGGGCGCTGAGCGCCAGCGGAAATATTCAGGTTGGAGTAAATCTCGGCTTTAATGGCGGCGTAAATGAGGCAATCGCTTACAGCGCGTCGGCCATCAAAACCTATATCGGCGGGAATCCGATCACTGCGGTTTCTTCCACCGGCCTCGCGGTGACGGGGGCGCTGAGCGCGACGGGAACGTCCAGCGCGACCACAGGTTCCTTCGCAAACGTTACGGCGTCCTCAAGCCTCACAGTCGGCACGGGCGCAGGGGCGAGCACGCGCACCCTCGTCCTGAACGGCGGGTCCAACACGAACACGGGTTCATATGTCGACTTCCAGCAATCCAGCGGCTCCTCCTCGAAGATCGGCGTGGACGGCCCGATTACCGGCAACTCGGTGAGCGATTTGGCTCTGTGGGCGAACACCACCAAGAATATCAATTTCTACGTAAACGGCAGCTTCACGCGCGTTGGCCAGTTTAACACGTCAGGGCTGGCGGTGAGCGGCGGAATTTCTGTCAGCACGAATACCAACCTCCGTACGACGAAGGGCAACTTCAATCAGGCGGTAAATGTCAAGGACTACGGCGCGACGGGCGACGGCGTGACGAACGATACGGCGGCAATCGCCGCCGCGGTGTCCGCCCTATCGGCGACCAACGCATATCTGGAGTTCCCGGCCGGCACATATCTCACCGACGACATCACCATCACCGGCAAGACCGGGTTGACGGTCGTCGGTCAAGGGTACGGCAACACGACAGTGAAAGGCCGCACGGGCAACCGCGTTTTCGTCATCAATACCTCGACGAATATCACGGTACGCGGGCTGACCATCGACGGCGGATGCACCACCCGCACCGCCGGGCAGCAAGCAGTCATCATCGACGGCAGCAACATTCTCTTCACACAGAATCGGATTATCAACTCAGGCGAATACGCCTGCATGTTCGGCGGCAACGCCCAGTCGACCAACGTTCAGGTCATCGGCAACTATATCGGCTACAATTACGCAGACGGCATTAACTTCCAGTACGTTACCCGCGGCGTCATTTCCGACAACATCATCGAGGGCGTGGACGACGACTGTATCGCCGTTGGATACAACGGGTCCGGCAGCGCGTCGAGCATCGTGGTCAGCAATAATCGTTGCAGCGCGCGCAACGATTTGGGCACGACGACCGGGCGCGGCATCGCCATCATTGGCGCCTCAGATTGTATCGTGACGAACAACTACATCACCGGAATCAAACAGTACGGCCTATATGTCGCCAAAGAGGCCGCTCCCGGTCGCGTTGCCCGCTGTCAGTTCATCGGGAACACTGTTCACGCAAGCTGCATCAGTTCCGGGCACAGCATCGCCGCATTTGGTACATCCGACTGCAGCTTCATCGACAACTGCGTTACGAATCCAATCACGGGCAACCTCTTCGAAATCGCCGACTGGGAGCACCTCACCATCCAAGGCGGCACGCTCACCCAGCAATCCAACCTGTTTGCCCGTGGCATTCACTGCGATGAGAGCTCGGGCTGGAGCACGACAACGTGGTATAACCTCGTCATCCGTGACGTCACCATCCGTCTCGAAGGCGCAGCGACGAACAGCGGCATCTACCTCGTCCCCAACGCGGCCAACACGATGTCGTCGGGCGCGGTCATCGGCACGTCCGTCCGCCAACTCGTGGCCGGCGACTACATCACTATCGACTCCGCCCGCTGCTCTGTCCTGTGGAAGGTCGTCAACAACACCGACCTCAAGGGCAGCCGCACCATCAACGTCTCCACCGGAGGAATCTTCACCGTTTCCAACAATCTCTAAATGAAAGCCCCCATCTCCCTCGCCCAAGATTTCGACACCATGCCGAGCGCCCCAGAGCCCTCGAAGGGCATCCACGTCACCCTGCCCGACGTCGCCGAGCTGAAGGGCATGCCCCTCTCCGGACTCATCACCTTTCGCTTCGAGCGCAAGGAGGTGTCGCTGCGTGAGGAGGATGACGTTTCGGTCACCCTCTGCCTTTGTGAAGTCACCAAGGTCAAGGCCGATCCGAAGAAGGACGACAAGAAAGTCGAGGAAGTAGTCGACGAACTTTTCAACGAAGCCATCAAGGCGGAGAAGAGCGAGTCCGAATAACATGTTCACGGTCGAAAAAATCCGCCCGGCTCTGGAGCGCGCCCTCGGCACCTGCGACGAGACCGAGATTCTCGAGCGGGTGAACGCGGCGGTCGAAATCCTGTGCACGGAGTCGTTGTACGACCCGACGCGCGGATTTGTCGACATCTGCGTCGGCTGCAAGAATACCATCACCCTCCCCGAGGAAGTCGAGACCATCCTCGCCGTCAACATCGGCGGGCGCCCGGCGCAGGGCCACGACTCGTGGTGGAGTTTCCATCTGAACGGGCCCGGCCTCGACTGCCGCACGACGTGCGAATTCGACTGGATCGACGGCGCGATGTGGCCGGTCTACACGGACCCAACCGAATTTTTTCAGGTCGTGTCCTTCCTCGCGACGGCCGAGGACAACAACGTCCCCCTGCGCGTGTACGGGTACGACAGCGCCGGCCTGTGGATCACGTCCACCGAGAACGGGCAGACGGTCGACGGATTCCTCGTCCCCACCACCTATGGATCCAGCGTCCCCAATCCCGACGCCCCTCTTCTGTCTCGCATCACCCGCGTGTCGAAGGGCGTGTCGAAAGGCTACGTCCGGCTCTCGACCCTCGACTACGACGTCGTCACCGGAGGCGGGGCGCTGCTTGGTCTGTACCGCCCGCGCGAGACCGAGCCCCAGTACCGCCGCATCACCCTCTCCCGCACCTGCACTTGGGCGCGCATCGCCTACAAGCGCAAAATCTTCGAGTTGTACGATTTCTCGGACCTCATCCCGCTCCACTCCTCGCGCGCGGTCGTCCTCATGTGCCAAGCCCTTGCGAAGTTCGACAAGGATCTTATCAAGGAAGGGCAGGAATACTGGAGCACGGCCGTCCGCCTGCTCGACAAGAAGCAACGCTCGGTCTCGCCGCCCTCCGGCCCGAGCATCCAAATCGCCGACCGGAACCTCATAGCCAACAAGTCCGACCGGTTGGAATAACGCATGGCCATCGCCCCCAATCTTCAGGCTAGCGGGAGAGGCGTGCATGGAAGCGCGTACCTCACTGCAGGCATGCAGTCCTCGACGGACCCCATGTTCATCGACGACCGCGCGTACGTGTCGAGCATGAACACGGTCAACCGCGGGGGCATCGTGCAGTCGCGCCCGGGCTATCGCTGCCTGTTCCGCCTGCCCGACGGGAACCTGCAAGGCTGCACGTACTTCAAGCCTCTCAACTCCGCCCCCCAACTCATCTTCGCGGTTGCGGGCGTTGTGTACGTCTCGCCGTATCCTTTCGTCCGCTACTCCGCCCTCCCGGGGGTACAATTCTACCACGCCGCTCCCCGCATGTACTGGGCGGTTGGCACGAAGTCCGCGGTCACCAATGAGGACGGCACGATCAGCGTCGTCGATCCAGTGCGCACGCTCATCATGCAGGACGGTGGCTTCACGCGCGCGGCCTACTGGGACGGAGAGACTTCGCGGCACCTCGATCCTTCGGCCCTCGAGACTCCGCTCGGCGGCCCGATGGCGTGGTCCGGCGGCCGGCTGTGGGTAGCCTACAAGAATCAGCTCATCCCCTCAGACATCGACAACCCGCTTTCATTTTCCGAAGCGTCCATCCTCGCCATAAACGGGATTTTCTTCACGGGCGAGGACATCACCGGTCTCGCCGAAATCCCCGGCTTGGCGACGCCCCAGCTCGCCTGCTTCACCGAGGTCAGCACCTTTGTCTTCCAGTCGGGCATCCGCGACCGTACGACATGGTCGACGCAGACCGCACCCCCTTTCCAGTCGATTCTCTTCCCCGAAGTCGGCTGCGTGTCGCACAACTCCATCGTCTCGCAGTACGGGCTGCTGTGGTGGATGACCCACACCGGGCTTACGAATTTCAACTCGGCGAAGCAGGCCTTCGTGTCGTCTACCCTGTCGGCGCAAGACGTCGAGATGGCCTCGAGCAAGGGCAACATTTCTCCGAACATCATCGAGACGTGCGCCTCGTACTTCGAAAACTACATGCTCGTATCGGTCCCCTCGGGCGACAAGCGCAACCGGCACACTTGGGTGATGGACAAGACCGTCATCGACGACATCACCGACGCCGGACTGCCGGCATGGAACAGCATCTGGACCGGCACCAACCCCAAGCAGTGGATGCGCGGCCCGGCGAACGGGGTCATGCGCATCTTCCACGTTTCTAACGATGCCGATGGGGCGAACCGCCTGTGGGAGGCCTTCACGCCCGACCGCCTCGACAACGGACTGCCTATCACGTCCTACCTTGAGACGAAGACGCACATCGACTTCAGCCCGCGCGCGACCGGACTCGACCTCAAGCAGTTTCTGCGGGCGGAAGTCACGTTCGCCGAAATTCACGGCAACGTGTCGGCCACCATTTTCTGGGCGGGCACCCGCGGTCGGTACAAGAAGCTTGCGGAGTACAATTTCGTCGCCACCCAAGGACAACTGCGGGCGGGCACGAACGTGACGCTGAACACTAATATCCAAGGCTACCGCCCGCAGACGCGCACCGTCCGCACCCCCTCCATCAACATCCCCGCCCTCATCCGCTCCGACTGCACGTCGTGCGGCGTCGAGTCGGAGCGCGCGGATTCGGTCGACGTCGGCTTTTCCCTCCTCATCGTCTGGAGCGGTCGCGCGGCCGTGCGCTCGTACCGTATTTTCGCCGACCCGGAGCAGGAGAAGAGCGAGGGCGAGTGCACGCCGTCCGAAACGGGGGATACGAATGTCGTGCCGGACGCACTCTGCACCTCCGGATTCGAAGGATAACATGTACTCCTCCACCCAGTCCTTCACCCTGCAGTGCGTCTCCGGAGAAACCGGCGACAACTACACGGCGTCCGCCACCGCCACGAGCGTCATCACTCAGGACGATGCCAACGCCAAGGCGCTCGGCATGGCGCGCACACTCGCGTACGAGCTCATCCAGTGCACCTTCGTGCCCGGCGTCAGCCCGACGATCTACTACAGCGCGGAAGCCACGGCATCGGCGAACAATGACGCAGGCTACCAGACGGACACCTTCAGCGTCACCCTGCCCGCCGGATCCCTCTACTCCACGGAATCGCAGGAGGCCGCGGACGCTGCCGCGCAGGTTGCGGCGCAGGCGCAGGCGGACGCCAAGCGGGACCGCGAGCAGATCCCGATTTTCCAGAATCTAGCGCAGACGTGGCAGGGCAGTTGCCCCGGCGGCACGGGCGACGGGTATTCGGTCACCATCACTGTTCCGGCGAACACTTTCACGTCCGACGTCAGCGAATCGGACGCCAGTCAGGCCGCCCTCGCGGATGCCAAGGCGCAGGTTGCCGCTCTCATCGCTTTGAACTGCACCGAGACTTTCTACAGCGCCGTGCAGAGCTACACTGCGACGTGCGTCGGTCCGGAAGTAGGAACGCCGGTCACCGTCACCAATCCCGTCGGCTACGTCACGACTGTCGTCTCTCAGGCCGCCGCGGACGCCGAGTCTTTGGCGCTCGCCACCGCGGCAGCCGAGGCCCTGCTTGTGTGCGGCGCTGGGTACGTCAACGTCGAGCAATCATACACCGCAGTCTGTCAGGTCGTCTACGGCCCGAACTGGGAGGGCGACAACAATACCGTAGTCATCCCCGCCGGGGAATATGTATCCGCCGTTTCCCAAGCAGCTGCCGATTCTGCCGCTCTCGCTGCGGCCACCTCGCAGGCCATCGCCGGCCTCAGTTGCGTCTGGGGCGGGGGCCCGTTTGACCCCTAAATAACATGGCCGATTCAGTAAAATTCCAGTTTGCACGTCCCTTCACTCCGCGCGTCGTCGAAATCAACTACGTGTCCCCTCCCGTCTGTCAGATTGCCTACCCAAGCGGCTCAGGAGACGGCGTAAGCGAACTTTAAGTCCCCGCAACGGTGTAAATTCTCCGATACTTAACCCCAGAGACTCCTCATGCCCGCCCCCGTTACTTTTTCAGTTCAGATGGCCGCCCTGCCCCCCGGTTTCGAGGGGGATCCGCAGGCCTTGGGCGTTGCCTTCGCCGAGCGCCTCCTCATCACGCCCTCCGAGCCGTGGTCCTCGTTCATCAACGGCGGCGCGCAGCCCTCGTCCAACGTCGGCCCTTGGCTGCTCGACGGGATGGAATGGCGCGTCTGGTCGGACTCCCTCGGGTCATTCACGTATCATCGACAGGATGGCCGGGGCGTCATCGCCGGCACGCTTCCCCTTTCCGCGTTGCAGGGCACGGCCACCCCGAAGACGGCCCTCATCTTTAACGCCGCCGGTGCTCCGGCCGCAGTTTCGGGCACCCCCGGACAGGTACTGACGGCCGGATCCGACGGCACGCCAGTCTTCGCCACGCCGGCCACGGGCAACTATTTCACGGTCCGCCTCCTTACGTCACAGGACTACGCGACGAACAACACGCCCGTCGCGGTCCAGTTCGCCAACGTCGGTGCCTGTCAGGGAGTCACTCCGGACGCCGCCGGCTATCGCATTCCGGTGCCCGCCAACTCGGTCTGGTTCTTCCGCGTCTCCGCCCAGATCAACCACATCAACGGCGTCACCCCGGACTGGGAACATTTCATCAACATCCGCCCCTATCAGGACAACAGTCTCGTCCTCGGCGGAAACTCCGCGGGCGCAGTCACCGCAGGCCTCCCCCGCTCGGGCGTGTTCGCCTCCGGCATCTACGCCTTCGGGGCGGCCGGCTACGTCGACGTCGCCATTGCGTCCACGTCCAGCATCACCGGCACCCAGTTTCAAGTCGACAACAACGGCGGCAACACCATCTTCTCCGGCTTCCGGATTTTCTAAGAATGGAAGTCATCCAGACCGTCGAAGACCAAAAACTCGCCATCGAGCGAAAGGAAGCGGAACTGCTCAACGCTCCGCCGATGCCGATTAAGTACGTCCACACCTTCGCCGAGGGCGTGTACGTCCGCGAGGCGCACATCCTCAAGGGGATGATGGGCATTGGGCATGAGCATCGCACGCAGACGGTCAACGTCCTCCTCAAGGGCCGCATACGGATTCTCGCCGGCGACTCAATTCTCGAGATGGCCGCGCCATGCGTTTTTGTCTCCGAGCCGGGGGTGCGTAAGGTAGCCGAATTTCTCGAGGACACCATTTTCCTCAACGTACTGCACAACCCGACCAACGAGACCGATCTCCAGAAACTGGAAGACCTTTTCGTCATCAAGAGCCCGACCTTTCTAGCTCACCAAGCCCTAACATCCCTGCCCGCCGGGCAGGCCGCATAACATGTCTTTCTTCGCCGCAGGATCAGCCATCGCCGTCGCCGCCGGTGCCACCGCGGGCGGTGTCGTAGCCACGGGCGCCGGTATGGTGGCCTCGTACGCCGGCAGCAAGCTCATCAACAAGGCCGCCTCCGGTAGCTCGTCCGGTTCGACCGGTTCCGCACAATACAACGCGATCAACGTCGACCAGCTCATCACGGATGCCCGCAAGAATGCCGCCGAGAACTACAAGACTTCGCTCGCCCTCGAATCGCAGTACAATCCGGCGCAGGCCGCCCTGCGCAACTCGGCCACCCAGCTCGCCACGCAAGCCGCGCTGAATCCCCCGGGAGCTACTCCCTACCGCGGTTCGGACGTCGGCAATTCACTGCTCAACGAGTCCTCGCAGAGTATTCTCGATTCCCTCCGTCTCGGCGCTTCACTGCCGGCGGACGTGCAGGCCGAAGTCACGCGCGCAGCCCTCTCGAAGGGCGGACAGGCTGGTCTTGCCGGATCCTTCGCAGGCCGCGGGCTCGTCGCCAAGGACATCGGCACGACATCGCTCGCCCTCCTCAAGGATCGGCAGGCGCAGGCCCTCGCCGCCGGCGGAGTACTGGATCAACTCGGGCTCAACCGGGCCCAGTTTGGTCTCGCGCAGGATCAGGCGCGCAACCAGAACGCCTACCAGTTCAAGCTTCTCGCGGACGCCTTCGCGCTCCCCGAGTCCGGCCTCTCCGCGGGCGACATCACGAGCCTCGTCGTCGGCGACAACAACTCGGCGAATCAGGTTGCCCAGCGGCAGGCCGAAATCAACCAACAGAACGCCAACGCCCGCGCCGCGCAGCTCAACCAGCTTCTCGGATTTGGAGCTCAAGCCGTCGGCGGATATTTCGGCAATAAACAACCGGGCGTAAATACTCTTCCGACCACCACCGTCGGATCTGCCACCGTCGGATCCGCCATCCCGGGCTGGAGTCCGTCCACCTACTAACATGGCCGCTCCCCTCCCCACCGGCTCCTCCATCCGGGCCCTCCCAGTCGCCCCGGACATCAACGTATCGAACATGGTCGCCAATGTCGACCCGATGGCGAACATGCAAAAAGGCATCGACTTCGCCGGCCAGTTCGCCCGACTCGGTCAGCTCCGTTCGAAGATGGAGCTCGAAGACCTGCAGCGCAAGGCCGACGCGTCGAAGGCCAAGGCCATGCAGCTCGAGTCGGACATCCTCCAGCGCGAGCTCGAGAAGAATTTCACCATCAGGCAGCAGCAGGAGCAGGCCCAGCTCGCGCTTTTGCAGCAGTCGCTCGCCAACGCGAAGACCACGGGCTCGCTCGCAGCGGTCCAGCTCGGCGAGGCCGAAGGCACCGCCGGTTTCAACCGGGACATGCGTTCCGCCGCCAGTGCGCAGCTCAAGGCCCTCGACGTTCCGTCGTCCGACGGGACAACTCCCGCCCCGGCCGCCCCAGCCGCCCCGGTGGAGGGCATTGTGGAAGTACCATTCAAGCCGAACGCCGATTTTGCGGAGTGGATCAAGCCGCAAATCACGGCCAAGATTGTCGCCACTCGCGCCCCGGTCATGTCCGTCTCTTCGCTCGCCAAGGAGCTCGGCGTGAAGCCGGAAAAGCGCACGTTCACCGACCCCAAGGGCGGCGGTGAGTACGAGGCTGATGTTCTGGTCGGTCCCGCTGGCGAAATCTTCAAGGTCTCCTCCCCGCGCTTCGTCAAGGCCTCGGCCATGCAGGCGAAAGTCGACGCCGACTTTGCGCCCGGCGTTGCCGAGTTCAATTCCGGCGGCGCGGTCAAAATGCAGGCCAACATTTCGAAGCTCGACAACGCCATCAAGGTTCTGCGCGAGTCGGGCACCATCGGCGCATCCGGTCCCATCGTCGGACTCATCCCGGAGAAGGTGCGCAAGCCCTTCACGACCGACAAGACGATGGCCGTCCAGAAGGACGTCGAGCAGGTCGTGCAGGAGAGCCTGAAGATGATTCTCGGCGCCCAGTTTGCCCAGAAGGAAGCCGAACAGCTCCTCGCTCGCGCCTTCGACACCTCCCTCTCCGAGCAGGCCAACGCCGACCGCGTCGAGGTGCTCAAAAATCAGCTGCAGAATGCCTTCACCGCCCGCGCGGAGGCCGTCGATCATTTCCGTCGCCACGGCACGCTCGCCGGCTTCACCCCGCCCGCCCAGTCCGCCCCGAAAACGGGAGACATCGACTCCGGACTCAAGCCGACCGCGCAGGACGGCGAAATCGTCGTTCTCACCGCCCCCCAAGTTCTCCCCAACGGACAGACGCTCCCCGCCGGGACTCGCAAGCGTCGCGTGACGCGCAACGGGGTCTCGGGCTGGGAAATCATATCCGTCGGGCAATAATTTCCCGATGCCCGACATTCCCGTTCAAGCCGGAGACTTCATTCCGGACTCCGCCCCCGTCACTCCCGTCGCCGCGGGCACTTTCCTTCCCGACGAAATCGCCGTCGGCACATTCGTGTCGGACGCCGAGACGCCACAGACGTCTGCCGAGCCGTATTCGGAGTACCTGAAGAAACTCCCGGAGTCGGACATCGTCCGCCAGTTCCGCGAGGACACGAAGGCCGGCATCGCGACCGACCGCAAGCTGTACGAGGATGCGTACGCCTTGCGCGCGGGCGAGGCCAACTGGACCGGATCGAAGGACTTGACGGGCCGCACTCCGGACCGCAGTGTGCTCGACGTGCTCAAGGCCGCCGGCTCCACGATGTGGGAAGGTTTCAAGACTCAGGCCGGCGAGGCCGGATCCCTGATTGCGAACAACTGGGCAAAGCCGGGCACCCCAGAATACAACCGCGCGCAACAGGCGATGGGAAATATCGTGCAGGGCATGACCAAGGGCACGCTCGAGGGCATGCACATGTTCGACCGCACGGCCTCCAAGCTCTACAACCAACTCACGGAGTGGGGTGTCACGGATCCGAAGACGGCCGCATCCCGCCGCCGCCAGCAATTCGCGCGCGACGTCGAAATCGAAGCCGCGTACGACGACCTGAAGTTGGGCGTCCCGGCCGCCCTCCCGGGGTCCGGTGGAAGTCTCCCGGATTCGCGCACCCAGTTCGAAACCGACCCCGCAAAGGTCGAGGCCATCGCCGATTCCCCTTTCGGTGACTTGGAGGTCTTCCTACCGGGCGCTGCAGCTTTTTCAGCCGGCCGTGCTCCTGTCAGCTCCGCCGCGCGTGCCCTCGAGAAGACGGCGGCCAAGCAGGCGACCCTCGCGGCCCGTATGGCGGCCAAGCCGGCCGAATACGCCGCCCGTATTGCTGCAGCTACTGAGCGCAGCGTAGGGGCCTCCCCGGCCATGCGCGCGGCCTTGGCTGGCGGGGGTGCCATCCTCCTCGGAGGCGATCCCGCCACGGCGACCCTCGCGGCTATCGTGGGCGCTGAAACCAAGGGCGACAAAATTCTGAAGGGCATTCGCGTGGGCGCCGAGAAAGTCGCGTCCAATCTCGCGGACGCCGGCGGACCCCTTTCCAAGTTTTCCGCCGCGGCGTACCGCACGGCTGCCAGCCCGACCGCCAAGGCTATCGTCGCAGGGCAACTGGCAAACGCTCCCTTTGCCCTCGGGGCAGGAAGCGAGGAGGAATTCAAGGATGCCCTCGCGGTCGGTGCCATCGCCTCCGGTCTCGGTATCGGCGGCGAGCGGGTCCGCTCCGGTCTGGACATCCGGGCCAACTTTTTCGCCCCCCACGACTCCCCGCCGGAAACCCGGATGGACTCGAAGGCCTTCGGCGTGTCGGAAATGCTCGACCGTGAGCACTCCAAGGTCATGTCGGAAATCAACAACTCCGGATTCAACTTCGTCGAGGGTATCCGGGGCTTCCTGCGCAAGAAGGGCGCCGGCGAAATCTACGCAGTGTCGCCTGAGGGGTACAAGGCTGCCCTCGAGGAGCTCACAACCCTCGACCCGGCTCTCCTGACCTCCCTGCAGGGCAAGGATATTTCGGAGGCCGCGGCCACGCAGGGCGTCACCCTGTCGACCAAGGACAAGAACGGCAAGCCGCGCACGGTCGCCCTGTTTGTCGTGCGCGACGGTGCTCCCGGACTCGGCGCCGGGCACGAGGCGGTGCACATGCTGGAGAAGACTCTCTCCAAGGAGCAACTCACGCATATCTACGGCAAGATTGCCGCCGAATACGGCGAGGTCGGCATCGACAACGCGCGCCGCAAGTACGCGCAGGATCTGGGCGTGGATCCGGCGGCCATGTCCGACGAATTTGTGCTCTCGGAACTCTTCGCGGAGTCCGGGTCGGCCCTCCTCAACTCCGTTCCCATCTCCCAGTTCGGTCCCAACAAGGGCAAGGGCTGGAAGAGCACGGTGCGCGAGATTTACGGCCTCGTCGGTGAGGGCATGCGCAAAATCGGGCTCGACGTTCCAGAAACTGCGGTCAAGCAGGAGCG
>Ga0075163_10008946_pt1 | contig 13160 bp, 6 predicted proteins | sample JI1023141ADNA_FD_71478 | JGI IMG/M metagenome (GOLD analysis project Ga0075163, IMG submission 71478) | Wastewater effluent complex algal communities from Wisconsin, to seasonally profile nutrient transformation and Carbon sequestration -... | ecosystem: Engineered > WWTP > Effluent > Algae...
CAGCGGCAGCACCCACCATCCGGGCTGTCCCTCCTACGAGCCGGAGGTCCAGCAGTCCGGACTGGGCGAACTGGTCGGCGAAGCGGTGCTGGAGTCGGAACCGGGCCGGGTCGAATTGCGTGTGGATTTCCCCTGGATGCGGGTGATCGGGCGCGCCGTGCCGCGCGGCGAACCCCAGGAGGTGGCGGAGATCGGCGTGCCACGGCGGCAGATGACGTTGCGGGCCTTGATGCACTTCCTGTTCGAGCGTGCGGGCTTCAACCGCTGGAGCCCGGCGATGGCGGGCAAACGCAACCAGGGCGTGTTGCGCAAGTACCTGCTGGAGGCGGCCGAGGAGATCATGGTTAAGGGCGTGCCGCTGGCCGAGCGCCTGTATGTGCCGGAACCTTTCAGCGAGAGCACCAAGGCGGAGGCGGCACAGCGCCGGCGTGAGAAACTGGCCGTGCTGCGTCCCAAGGACGGGCAGACGCCGCTGGCCGTCGTGATCGGCGAGTTCAAGGCGAGCGAGGCCACGACGCAGGGCCGCCGGGTCTGGATTCGGCACATGCCGGATGCGCCGCTGCTGATCGCCAGCCGAAGTTGGGAGCGGATCGAGCGGGTGTTCGCGCCGCTGTTCGAGGCGCGCGATGCCGATACCAGCCACCCGGTCCGCGTCATCCTGGCCGCACTGATCCGAGCCCGCCGTGAATACACCTACGAGATCGATGCGGCGAGTTTGATGTTGACGAGCGAGCACTGGATTCCCGTCGAGGGCGTGCATGAACTCCCCCTGATCGACGCACTGATCGCCCAGCACCGCCGCTTCGTCAAGCCGCTGCGCTATGACGCCCGGAGTCCAGCGGCGTTTCCGAATGCTTTACTACTGGATGCCGGACCGGTGCCGGTGCCGCTGCATGTGGTAAGCGCTTTCATGGATCCGAAGGAGCAGCTTTCCAAAGAAAGGGCAATTGCGGAAATCGGTGCGCAGGGCGCTTGGGTATGGAGGACCGAGGAACTAATGCCACCCCTTCAGACGAGATGTGATGTAGATGTGGCGCTGCCGTCTTGATTCGCGCTATTGAAGCGTAAGCCCACACAAGCGCAGCAACTGCGATCGGATCTCGGCCGGAGATGCTGCCAGATCCACGGTGGCAAACCGTATGCTGTGCCCCTGGCTGAAGACCGTCTCATCGACGGCGTGTCCAAGGCAAGGATGAAGAAGCAACCCGCTTACGTACTTCCACAAGTGCAATGTCATTAATCAGCCCCCGCCTTATGCCAAACCGAAGGTCTTTGACAAAACCTTTCCTTCAATCACAAATTTCAACTCTCCGCTCTCTTCAAGGAAGGTCACCGATTTTCCTGCATACCTTCGATAAAGTGGGAATTTGCGTCCCTTGTAGATGACGCTGCCGTCATCCTCCACAAACACGCTATCGCCAGATGGCGGTGTTGAAGCATGACTCGGCATTGTTCGAGTGTCGTTGATCGATGGGCCTTGGCTCACAATCTTCTTTTCAGAGAGCAGTGTCATCAAGCCGCTGGGCTCTTGACCTTTGTTGCACCTGGGGGGGGAAGCCGCTTCGGCATACTCCGCAAGCTGCCTTTGGGCTTCCTGAAGGCGGCGGTTGAAGCCATCCGGATCACGAAGGATGGATATCCAAATTCGAGCTTTCTCAGAGTCGATGTCGTGATCGAGAATCTTTTCGAGCAAATTGCAGGCTTGACCAAGAGCGTCCTTGGCATCGGCCCAAAGCGATTGAATCTCTTCCTGTTCGTCGGACTTGGTGGTTTCCTCGAAATCCTCGAAAGCGATGTCCGTACTCAGGGAGCCCTCGTAGGGAGTGAGCCCCTTGGTCTTATAGCGGCGAAGCTGCTCAGGACTAAGCGTGCAGTGATAGGTCAGGAGCCAGCGTTCCTTGATGAAATGGACGTCCCCTTCCTTATTCAGGAGCATGAACTCGCCCGTCTTGGGCCGTGCAAGTTTCTTGGCTAGATCGGAGGGTGAAAATTCCGCATCGGTCAGGCCCTCACGAACCTTGTCCCGATCTCTTTTGGTCTGCAGTTTCCCGACGATCCAGGTGGCGCAGTTTGACAGGCCTTTATAGTCAATATCCCCGGGATTTTGCGTTGCCAGGATGCAGCCGACACCAAAGGCTCGCCCTTGCTTGACCAGGATATTCAGCGCTGGTTTGCAGGTAGATGTATAGGGGTAAGTGGGATAGAAAGCGGTCTTTCCTCCACCTCCGCCGATCTCATCCAGGAAGAACAACAGGCGCGGTCTGTTTCCACCGGGAGCGCTACCCTGTTTACGCATCCAGGCGTTGATCGCAAAAGCGATTTGGGCAACAACGAAGCTCTGATCCTCAAAGTCGGTGATATGAGCGAGGCTGATAACGCTGATCTGGGTTTTTCCGTCGACTCGGTTGGCTCCCACCAGCTTGTCGATGCTCATCTCTTCGCCACGGACCCAGTTGGCTGCCGCACCGACGAGTTGGCCGTTCACTGCCTGTGCAAGCTTTTGACGTCGGTTCTCGGGTATATGATCATCAATCCCAAGCACGCCAATGGTGGCAAAGGGCGGTTCGAGAATCATGGATACCAATTGCCCAAGACCTGTCTCGCCAGTCAGATCAACGCCTGTGCGCCAAGCGTGCTCGATAAGTGCCGTGACAAAATCTGTTTCCCGGTCCCGCTGTCCCGATGGAATCACTCGGCGCACCAGCGCTTCCGCCATGCTGCTCACCATGACCGAGGCCGTATCAGGGTCCTCGTCAAAGAGCTTATTGATGTCTGGCGGCGGGGAAGAAATGAGCGGAATGGATACCCGACGACCAAGTTCGCTGCGAGGGGTGAAAATCTCAACGGCAATTTGATTTGAAAATTCCCGCACGTTGGTTTCTGCAAGGCCCCAATCCCATAACCGCTTCCGGAAGGTATTGGCCTCAGCCAATGCGGCGCGGCCAAGCGTAGCTTTGTCTTCCACCTCGACCCATGGTGCGACGCCCGGGGCTGACAGCTCCCCGAAAGCAAGCGCCAAGGAAGACAAATCGCCCTTGAGATCCACGATAATCGAGGGAACCCCTTTGAGGGCTGATTCCTCAATGATGGCTTTGCCCATTACCGTTTTACCGGAGCCTGACCCACCACAAATAAAGGTGTGAGTGATCAGGTCACTCAGCTTGTGGCGGTACAGCTCTCCCGGCATCCCATTGGGATCGAGATGTTTTCCTATATAAAGATCAGCCATTATCTTTACCTGCTTCTACGGCATTAAGGTTCATGTCCTTATAGTCGTTTGCTCGCTGCAAAAATCCTAGAACGTTGGCAACTTCAGATAGGCGTCTTACTTCAGCCACTAATGCCTTAATGCCATTAACTCGCGACAGGTACAATAAACGACCATTCCCAGAATCAATTACTGGTATTTGTATTTGCCCAAAGTCATCCTCATGAATCCTGTTGCGACTTTGCTTACTTGAGCCAGTGCAAAGCTTATTGATGTCTGACCATATTGACGGAGTCTGCAGGATGCTTCCTATATAATCTGCGCCGATTTCGGTAGCGGCGGTATACATTGGGAATTCATTCGACGCGACAGCCTCGTGACAATCTGAATCTATAACGGCAATTGACCCTTTCCACGCAAAAAGGCGGCTGACAATTAGATCGCTAAGTTCTGCTTTGAATAGCTTTTCAGCCTTTATGGACTTCCCACCTTTTATGTCTTTTATGTATGCACCTTCGCCATACCATTTCACTCCGATCAGTCTGTAATCCAAATTGTCGTCAACAAATACAGGCCGAGACACTGGCGCAAGCAGGCTGTGTAGTGGCTCTAGAGAGATCCCGGAAGAGTAGTCCAGTGCAATGCTTTCCATTTCCTTATAGGATTTTGCAATACTGGATGAAAGCGTCCTTATCTCCTCTAGTGCTGCATCAAGGCTCGAATTTACAAGCGAAAGGGATTTGATATGGTCATTGGAAAGGACATCAAAAGCGTCGCCTTTCCAAAATGCATCAACATCAAGTCTTGATGTAAGGTCATTGGATGAAGGAGATATCAAGAAACCGGTTCTGTTTGAGCCGGACAATCCTTTCTCCTGCTTAAATAGTCGGTATCGATCAACAATCTGAGGAAGTTCTGAGCCATTACATGGCTCGCCGTTTGGTTTCCGTCCGACATTGCTAGCCTTGGCCATGAAAAACTTTTCTTGAATATCTCCTGGCTTCTTCTTTCGAAGAACTACTATCGAAGTCGGAATCTGTGCCGCTGTTGACATGAAAGTTTCAATTGGCAGAGAAATCACAGCATCGATTAAGGCATTTTCTCGTATGTATTCCCTCACGGCAGATCCGCTTTTTGTCGAGAGGATCCCATCTGGCAGTATGATCAATAGCTTCCCACCAGGCTTAAGAACCCGAAGATAGTGTTCAATGAAGAGGACCTCGCTGTCCTGACTGTTTTTCGGCCGCTTCTCCGGTAGACGTCCCTTGGACTTGAAGACTTTGACCTCATGCCCGAATTCATAGTCCAGCAGGATGCCCTCGGTCTTGACGGACTTGCCGAATGGCGGATTGGTCAGCACGAGGTCGATGCTGTCCGGTCCTATGCGGCGCTTCTTCTTGCCGTCGCCGAAATCGACCTCGTATTCAACCGAAGACTTTAAACCACCGTATTCCTCGTTGTAGAGGTAGTTCTGGTGAAGCCACTGAGCGTTCTGCGCGTTGACGGCGTGAACGATCATGTTCAGTTTTCCAAGGCGAGCTGCCTTCTCTTCAATCTCGCAAGCGAAGAAGGTTTCCTGGCCAAGGCGCTTTAGGAGTTGATCTTTCTTGCGTGGCTCGACGCCGTTGGAGAGTGCGTGCTTGTATACGTCCTCGTAAGTGGCGATCAGAAAACCACCTGACCCTGCGCAGGCATCCAGAAAGCGCTCGTTTTTCTCGATGTCCAAGGCCGGGCCGTCAGGATTGTCCCGGGCAAGATCCAGCATGAAGGTGACGATTTCTCGTGGAGTAAAGAATTGACCGAGATCTTTACCCTTGAAGGTATCGGACAGCATGATCTCGAAGGCACGGCCAAGCACATCGCCCTGAGTGTCTTTCAGGTTGATCCCTTCAAGACGGGCAATGACCCGCTCAACGGTTGCCGCCTTGCTGAGTACCCGCTCATTCTCGTCAGTAAAGACTTCAGGGTGGTGCCCCTTCAGGTCATCGAACAGGTTGTTGATGAAGTTCTGGGCGGCCTTGTCACCCATGTGCTTGTTTTGCTCGCAATACGATTTCAGCTTGGCGATGGTAAAACCCCCGCTGGGTTTTGCGTCTTCGTTTAGCTTGATAAACAGGAAGCGCGTGAACTCGTCAAAGATCCAGTCGTTGCGCTTGTTCTCGATGTCCCAGATGTCCTGCCAGCAGCCCTTCATGAGCTGCACGAAGCGGGAGAGGCTGTTTTCCGTATGGAGTGTTTTCTGCGCCCACTGTTGCAGGCCCTTGACTACGTCTGGCTTGAATTCGCGAACCATGTCTTCGGCATCGCGAACGTCGTCCCAGTCCATCATCTCCTCGTGAATCTCATTCCCTTTTTCGACGAGATAGATGCGTAAATGGCCTGCCACTTCGATGACGCAATAGGCTGCCGGACCATTGGGCATAAGGATGCTGAGGGCTTTGTACCGGTTGGCCTCGGATTCGCTCAGCGTTGCCGAACCTTCATGCTTGAAGGCGGCATAGCAATTGCCGACGCTGGTTGACACCAAAAACACGGCTTTCTCATCCAGCCCTTCAACCGTTGTGGCAACGCCGGAACCATCACCGTCATTGATCTGATGTGCTTTGAAGCCCAGGTCAGAAACCAGAAATGCCTTGAATTGTTCAAGAGTTGCCATTTACGACTTTGCTCCTCGTGTAACGTAAACAGCCACCGGAACGACTGTTTCCTCAGGCGTGAGACCACCATGGTCATTGCCCTGAACTTTGTTTGGATTCATGCTTGAATTTTGCTTAGGGCCTGGCCAACCGTAGCTGTCATGATCAAACGGCAGATCAACGCCATCCAGTCCTGCTGGCAGACCAAAATCGCCTGCAGGCCCTATCCGCTTAACGTCTGACGGCCCAACTTTAGTTCGCTTAGAAGTTTTGTATTCCAAGCAGCGGTTATGGATGAATACATCTCGCCCCGGCCCACCGGCAGAGTTCAAATCGTCGATTACATACTGGGTGTCATACCAGGTAAAGCCGTGGTCGGCGGTAATGACAACAGCGGTCTTGTCCTGTGCGGCGATCCTGCGTATGTGCGGTATCGCCACCTCTTTCACATAGGCAAGCATGATTTCTTGGAGACTCGACATACCCTTTTGCAGAAGCCGGTCCTGGAGGTTGAACACCACAGCCTTGAAGCGTCCTGGCGCATCTACCAGATCGCGCATTTTCCGGTTGAGGGTGTCGGCGTTAGCGTCTTTCTCGTTGTAACAGAGATAGCTCTTGTCTCTATCCCACCAGGAGGACGGCGAAAGCCCCAGATTGTCGAGGCAACGCTCGAGCAGATGGGGTTCACTGGTGCCATAAGACCAGCTTCGGAATTCCGTTGGAGGCGCTCCGGCAAAAATGGCTTGTCGGCAATATTCGGTAATGCTGGGCAGATAGGTGCAGGCGCGGAACTCAGGCCCCAATGACTGGTATGGGCGAAACAGCTCGCGCCCTGGCACCATCAGGAAGCGGTCACGCAGCAACGTCCAGTTGGCCACGCTCATCCCGTCAAAAACCAGTAGATAAACCTGCTTGATCTCGGAATCCTGCAGCAGTGGCTTGACCGCAGATTCCATGACATCGCTGTTCATCCACGGCCTGCAGGTACCTGCTGCGAACTTGCGCTCATCCAGCCACTTTGGCAGTCCACGGCTTGGCTGCACGTAGAAATCCGCCCAAGCGATGCGAATGGAGTCGCCGGCCTTTTTCGCCCTTTGGGTTATGCGAAAGACATTGACCTTTTCCGGCAACTGGCTGGACCGCCGTTCAGCCTCCATCGCCATTGTTGAGAGCGGTAGATACACCGAATCCACCAATACCAGCCAGGCCTTCCAATCCAGGCTGGCGAGATTCTTCACTGCGGCTTCGGCCTTGTCTGTAAGCCGGTGAATCGTAACCATCGCTTCCAACAGCGATACGTGGTCTTCGTATTGCTCTCGGGCCTGATGTCGGCGCAGGGCTTCCAGCAGTTCTTCCCATTCTGGGGCATCCGGTGTTTCCAGCGCATCGGTAAGCTTGCATGGGGCCCTCTCAAGCGGGAGCGTGTCGGCCCGCTCGCCGTTGACCACCACATCCAGCAATGCGTGCAGAGTGACCGCCAGGCCCTGGGCAAGGATGCCGCCATCGGCTTCCAGTACCTGGATGAGCTGATTCAGCAGGCGCTCCGAGCCTTTACCGCCAACACCTTTAACCACTGTCGCAAGGGACTCGGTGACGGCACTGGGGTGTTTCGGAAAGACCTCGTGCTGCAGGTAGTGCAGTGCCTGTTTGCATGGCGCATCGTCTTTGAGGGTGATGCGGCGGCCCCAGTCGGCGAGTCCGTGCAGGCTCTGCCCGTCCTTGAGTACGTCAACAAACAGGTCGCCCAGTTCGCTGCCGTCGAGGAAGGTGCGCATCCGTTCCGGCGTGAGCATCTTCCACCCGTCCAGAATGGAGGCGAGCAGACAGATGGGCAGTACCGGCGGTGGATCACTTTCCAGTACGGCGGCTTCGACCAGTGCGAAACGAGGCTCATCGAGCCATGTGCGAACGACATCCAGGAACTCGTGCTCCAGCGCCCGACGTTCGTCCGCATCGACCGAGCCCAGCACCTCGCGTACCAGCGTCAGCGCATCCTCATACCAGAGCTTGTCGAGAATCCGGTCCGGCTCCCAGCCTGCAGACAACACGCTGGGATCGTTCAGCAGCGAGGCGAGCACCACGCGCTCCAGACTGTAAGCGCCAAGCTGCGGCAGATACGGGGCCAGATTCCAGAATGCAGGAATGGGAAGCCGGTCAAGCAAGGCTCTAGGGTTCTGCACGCCAAGCGCCTTGGCTATGTCACAACCCGTTACCGTGCGGGGCGACACGCTGGATCGGGCCTGCAAGTCCGGCAGATGATCCGGCTGAAGCTGCTGACGCGAGATGATGATACGGGCGGGCGGATTCGGTTGCCGACGCTCGGGTTCGGTATGGCGGCGCAGGCAAAACTCATTGGCGCAGACATGCACGGGGATGGCTTGGCCATCAACCCGCAACTCGGCAGGCGCTTCGGCAAAATAGCCGCGCACGTCATTGACCAGGAGACAGAGTTTTCTCTGATCACGGCTGCGCCACATGCCAGCCAGGGCTTGTTCCATGGCACTCATAGTGCTATTCCACCTTCCAAGGCTGTTCTTCTTCCGAGTTGTTCTCTTTCAGCAGATCACCCAGTGCGCCCTGCACATACTCCTCGAATTCGCGCCGCCCGCCCTTAAAGAATCCAAGCAGGCGTGGCTTGAGTTGATCCAACAGGTCGTCGACATTCACCTTCACGGCTTCTGCCTCGGCCAAGGCCTCCGCCAGGTGCTGGCGCATGGTGGCGTCTTGCAGCGCATCGAGGGCGCTTTGCTCTGCAGGGTCGCCCAGCAACCCCAGCAAAGGATTTGCCGCAGGCGTATCACTGACGTAATCCAGGAGTTCGGCTTCGCAGCCTCGCACATGATCCAGGTATTCCTTGATGCCGCGTTCAACCAATCCCAGGAAATGGTCCGGCTTAAGTTCCAGCAGCTTGCCGGGTTTATAGCCACAGGTGGAACACACCCAGCCATGGGACAGGTCGCTCTTCACGTCATCTAGGCTTTGCTCGCAAACCTGCTGCACGCCGACCTGGGTCAACAGGTCGGTCAGTTGGGTTTCGATGAAGGCTGGGCTGAAATGGGCGCTGAGCCCCTCTACCCGTGAGAGCTCCGTCAGCACCTGATAGCTTGGGCTGCCGAGCACAGCATCACGGAGAGCTTTCAGGTCTTTGTGCAGGCCCGCGTGTTCACTCAGGTACTGGTTGAGATAGAGCTCGTGCAGATCCTTCCATTCGGCAGTAATACGGCTCATTTCCCCTGTCGTGCCAGCGGATTTGACGTAAGTCTCGATGCTGTCAAGCAGCTCCTGGCATGGCTTTTCAATGGTAGGCGGAACGCCCAGCGCTTTGAGTTCGCGCAGTTTGCCGGTGAGGCTGGCCAGCTCGGAAATGCGATCCAGAAAATCGCGGGCTTCCCGCACGCGATGGGCGAATTCCTCGACACAGGTGTAACGATTGGCCGCCTCGATATCATCGCCCTCGGCAAGCCCCAGCATGTCGCGCAGGGCTCCTCGCACCGAGGCATAACAAGCAACCCGACTTTCCCTGCCATCCTCGGGAAGCGCAAATATGTCGGCCCATTCGGAAATGGGGTCGGGAACCGAGGCTCCGGGCCAGGTTTGCAATGCCTGTTCGGCCTGGCGGAACTCGTGCCAGGCGCGGGTCTCCGTCTCTTTCAAGAGGTCAAGGAGGCGCTCGGCGGCTGCCGGGCTGTAACCGGTGCCTTCTTTCCAGAGGCCAAGGGCGTGAAGCGACTCGGTCAGGTCGTGCCATAAGGTTTCATCCGGACGCGTCCCCGGACGGAGTTCATCCAGCTCCTGGAGCCAGTCAACCGGGCTGCCAATGGTGCGATCATCTTGGGAGACTGTCTTGCCGTGAATGGTGAAGCCGCTGATTTCTCCGGTGCTGATCAGCAGCGTCAGCAGGATATCCACCCAGGTATCTGTCAATCCCAGATCCGATGTTTTAAGCCGTTTGCGAGTTTCCGCGACGCTGGTGGCAGGCGGGTTTGCCTTGCGGATATTGTCCCGAATCCGCTCCTTCGCCTTTTTGAAGGACTCCACGCTGCTGGCAGCCAGTGTGACCGAGACCTCCCCAGGCACGCCGGTATTGAGCAAACCAAGCGGGGCAAGGTGCTTTTCCAGATCGGCCTTGGCAGTGCCGTCCGCATCGGTCACGCGGCCTTTCCAGATAGCTTCGAGGATGCGTTTCCGCATCTGATTGCTCAAGTCCGCACTAAAGGAATAGGCCTCCCGGAAATCCGGGTGGAACTGGAAAACCTTGGCTAAAGCCTTGGTGGCGGCCTTTTCCAAGAGTCGCTCCAGAGAACGTTCACTTTGCGGAATGCTCTGATACAGGGAGAGCAGTTCTGCGGGTTCACTGAGGATTTCCCATGCTTGGTCCTTGGTATTCCACTGGCGGATTTCACCGTTCACAAAGGATTCGAGCAAAATCTCCGTGGCCTTGCGGGCAGGCTGAGCCGATTTGGTTCCGGCGGGAAGGTCAATCCATTCGCCCAGCAGTTCCAACTTGCGACGGACGGATTGCGAAGCTCCACCCGCGTTTACTTGTGACTGGTAGTCGCCGAAAAGCTTAACCAGAGCCATGCTGCGCTTGAGTTCATCGATATCTTGAGCTGGCAGTGTGGCCGGCAGCCATACGAGGGTCCGTCCGTTGCCATGACGAACTGCATCCATTTCGACATCAAGTGGCAAGGCCGATGGATAGAGCGCAGCAAGGTGCAAGGCCTTAGTGGCGGGCACGTCCTTAACAAAGCCGATGACCGCATGATCGTTGGTAAGTGCCGTGACCGGTTCTAGCCGGTAGTCCAGCGAGCGGCGGGTTCGTTGCCACTCCACATCCACCTGGGTTGAAAAGCCATGCTGTGGCGGCACAGTGCCGCCCAGCGGGCTACCTGGGAAGCGGAGAAACAGTTCAAGATGGGAGCGGTAGGCGCTTTCAAGCTGAATATCTGGAGCGAAGCCATTCTTGACCCGCTCGACTTCAACCAACAGCTCCTCGCGTTCACCGCCATCACCTTCGACAGAGAGGAAAAAGCTCAGATTCTCGCCGCTGCCCTTTTGACGAAGGGGCGGGAATGTTTGAGCAATCTTTTCCAGGATTCGGGCCGTTTCCAGGTCGCTGCCAGCGGGGTCACTTTCCTTGCCAGGCCAACGCAGCAAAAGCGCGTCGTTGAGCTTGGAAACAGTGAGTTCTTCCTTGACCATGGAAAGGACGATCAAGGCTTTGATCAGACGCTCGCTCGCAACCTTAGCTGCTGCCTGGTCGGCTTCCGACCAGCGCTTATACGGCACGCGGGATAGAACCTCATCCCTAGCCGTGCTGCAGAATCGCTCAAACATCCCGTAATACTTGGCCATCTCAGGATCGTCTTGGATGATCTTGTTGCGCAGGTCCTCGTAGTCGAACACGTCGTCGAGCACCGCGATACGTTTCCAGTCGCTGACATCCTGCAGGCGTCTTTCAATGAACTCCTGGACAAATCCCAGTGCGCCACGGGATCGGCCGCCCCGGTTGGTGATTGCGGTGAGGCAGTACAGCCCGAAGGGATGCATCGGATAAACGTCTGCAAAGTGTTTTGCCTCGTCGGTGATGGGCTCGCGTTCGCGGAAGTACCGTTTCAGGAAGTCAGTAAAGGCCCCCCGGAAATGCGGCCGAATTTCAGCCCTAAAGGCATCGGCGAGCTTGTGAATGCATTTAGAGTTTTCACGGAACAGCCGGTGGTTATAGATGCGATGAAATTGCGTAACCGGGATGTTGATGGATTGGAAGCGGCCGGATTGCCCGGAAAGCTTGCCCATCAGCTCTGTATCGTAATTGCGTCCGGCTTGGCGAGCGATGGCCTGAATTTCTTCCTGGACCGCGCCAAAAATCCAGAACGGCTGATCCCCGGCAAGTCCTGCTTCGGCCAGTTGTCCAAGGAATGCTGTGCCACGGTTGAAGTGTTCGTCGCTTTGGATCAGGTGAAGATACAACTCGTCAATAAAGACCAGGACGCCTTCGTAGCCGCGTTCTTTGGCAATTGCGACCAGCTTCTTGACCTTTTCCGTGACAGTGGTGCGGTCCTGGACGAGTTGAATGTTTAGGGCGGCAACAGCCTGCTCAATGATGGTCTTCTGATATTCCTTGTCATAGGAGCGAAGCTGATCGACGGAGAGACTCCGGTTGTCGCGAATCCAGTTCTCTACATCGCTGCGCGTGCCGCTGGCGGTGTGATTGAAAAAGGTATCCAGATAGGCGTCGGTATTGGACAGGGTCGCTGTTACTGGCGGCGAGAGGTGGCGTAAGTGGTCGGTAGCCGAGTTCCAGAAGGCCTGCTCGAGCGTCTCGTCAGGCACTTCAATGGCGGTAAAGTTGATCGTGAGGAATTTTCGTGGTGCAAGCGCATCCATTCCCCACTCGGGCTTGCTGTCGAGAAACCGTGTACGCAGCGTCGGTTCGGTCAAAATGGCGGAAAGCCATGCCATGAAGATGGTCTTGCCGGAGCCGTATAAACCGGTGATGAAAAAGCCACGACCTTGCTTGCGGTGAACTCGGTCTAAAATAATTCGTGCCGACTCCTCCACTTCTGGAAGCATGACGAAGCTTTCGAAAATCCGCGTCCGGCTGACCGAGTCTTGAGTCGACTCGTTGAAATTTTCCACCCAGCTACTGACGGGCGTGAAATCAAACATTTCCTTCATGAGTGGCATATCAGGCCTCCAGCTCCACAATTGGTTGATCTCCGCGAGTCAGGGTGTACTGCCCGCAGCGGCAAAGCTGACCAGCCATTCGTCCTGTCAGCACCAGTAAAATTCTTCTTTTCCCCACGGCATCGTTGTACCAGGTGGTCATGGGGTCCATGCCGAGCGCGAAAACCAGTTCAAGGTGATCGAGAATAGTTAAACCGTCAGGTAATAGCTGCTCGGCAACAAGGTCGTGCACCGCCTTCCGAAGGCTGTTTCCGTAGCGTTTAAGATCCGCCGAGATGGTCGTTGCATTGAAATCCACCACATCGGCGAACATGGGATCTTTGGCCAGAAGATCGAGAATGATGTCATTCACGCTCACATATCGGACCAACCCAAAATCGCCCAGCGACACCATGTGTTCCGCAAGCCATGTTTTTCCGGAACCTTGACCGCCTATCAGGCAGCAAAGAGTCCTGCCTCCAACGTGGCTTTTGCCGACCAACCCTATGAGCTCATTGAGTGCTTTGCTTTGAGCTGGAGTCGTTTTTTTATTTCCAAGCATCGACATATTCCTCCAGCGATTGATGAATCAGTTGAACTTGGTCTGTGCTTCCGTGCCGGTGATATTCACAGTGCCCCTTGGTTGCGAG
>Ga0075163_10008947_pt1 | contig 13159 bp, 10 predicted proteins | sample JI1023141ADNA_FD_71478 | JGI IMG/M metagenome (GOLD analysis project Ga0075163, IMG submission 71478) | Wastewater effluent complex algal communities from Wisconsin, to seasonally profile nutrient transformation and Carbon sequestration -... | ecosystem: Engineered > WWTP > Effluent > Algae...
CGCATAATAAAACACGATCACGCGCAGCAGCGCGACCCCGCCGCGGCGCCCGAAGATCCGACAAAACAGCAGCAGCGCGCGGATGCCGAGCACCGTGCCCTTCTCCGGCCGGTGCATCCACGCCGCGTCGCCCTCGATCCTGTCCGTGCTCGCCACCGATCGCAGCCCGTCTCTGTTCGGTCGGTTTAAAGGCTCACCGCGCCGCGGGCAGCCGCCGCGGGGCCCGCCCGAGCAGCCGCAGCAGCGGGCGCCACAGCAGCGCCGTCATCGACAGGCGGGTGTGCATCCAGCCGATACGGAGGTTGTCGCGCAGGAGATGAAAGTGTGACACGCCGCCCTCGTCGCGCGCGAGGTAGCGGACCTTCGTCGGCAGGTTGATGATCGGCACGCCCATCCACGCCATGCGCACCGCGATCTCGATGTCAAAGTCCATGCGGTCGCCGGTGCGCGGGGCGGCCAGCGCCGCGTCGAGCGGGTAGACCCGAAAGCCGCACATCGGGTCCGTGATCGTGCCGCGGCCGGCCTCGACGTCGGTCCAAAACAGCGTGATCTTGCGGGCGATCAGGCGGCCCTTCGGCGCCGACGCGTCGTACATCGGCGCGCCGAGCACCAGCGCCTGCGGGCTCGCCTGCGCCGTCGCCAGGAACCGCGGGATGTCCTCGAGCGCGTGCTGACCGTCCGCGTCGACCTGCAGCGCGTGCGTGAAGCCCAGCTCGCGCGCGAACGCGAAGCCGGTCTTGACCGCGGCCCCCTTGCCGCCGTTGCGCGCGCGCCGGGTCACCCGGGCCAGGCCGTCCCGCCCGAGCGCCGCGACGGCCGCCGCGCCCTCGGGGCCGCTGCCGTCGTCGACGACGACGACCTCGGGGACGTGGGCCCGCACGCGCTCGACGACCGCGCGGACGGTCCGCGGGTTGTCGTAGGTCGGGATCAGGGCGCAGGGGCGGAACGCCTCAGACACAGGACCCTCCGGACATGTCCGAAGGGTCAGCCTCGGCGCCCTCCGGCGCGAGCGCCCCGGCCGCGAACTCGCCGGCGAAGTCGAGGACGCCGGCGCTGCAGACCTCGCCGGCGCGCGCGATCTCGAAGTGGACGCGGCGGCGCTCGCCGTCGACCGTCAGGTGCAGCTCGAGCTCGTCGCCCGGCGCGATCGGGCGCCGGAACTTGAGCCGCGGGATCGCGCGCGGCTCGCCGAATTCGGGGTGCAGCGCGCGCACGCGGCCGAGCACCAGCGCCGCGACCTGGGCCACGCCGGGCAGCACCGGGTAGCCGGCGAAGTGGCCGCGAAAGAAGCCGAGGTCGACCGGCACGTGCACGGCGAAGCGGTGGCGGTCGCCGGTCCGCGCGTGCTCGCGGATCACGAAGTCGGCGCGCGGCGGCCCGGCGCCGCGCTCGAACAGCGCGATCAGGCTGGCGCGGGTCAGCTTGCCGCTGGGCTCGCGGGGCAGCCGCGGCACGACCTTGATGCGCCGCGGCACGACCACCGGGTCGAACCATTGCAGCAGGCCGTGGCGCACGCGGGCGACGACCTCGGCGTCGCCCTGCTCGCCGTCGCGGGCGACCACCGCGGCGACGATCTCCTGGCCGCGCGGGCCCGGGGCCGCGAGCGCGGCGACGGCCGCGTCGGCGAGCCACGGCTGGGCGAGCAGGCGCTGCTCGACCTCCGCCATCGCGACCCGCTTGCCGCCGATCTTCAGCACGCCGTCGCGGCGGCCGAGCAGGCGGAAGCGGCCGTCCGCGCACAGCTCGACCTGGTCGGCGCACACGAACGGCGTCGGGGCGTCGGGCGGCAGGAACGGCGAGCGCAGCAGCAGGCGCCCGCTCGCGTCGGCGTCGACGGCGACGCCCGGCAGCGGCTGCCAGGCTGGCGCTTCGGACATGTCCTCGGGGCCAGGCTCGTTCGCGCTTGCGACCTCGCCGCTGGCCCCGGCGCTCGGCACATAGCGGCGCCACGCGATCCCGCCGGTCTCCGAGGCGCCGTAGATCTCGGTGACCGCGAGGCCGAGCCGGCTGCCGAGCGCCTCCGCGGTCTCGGCCGGCAGCGCCGCGCCCGACGAGAACACCTGCCACAGCGGCGGCAGCTCGCCGGCGTCGAGCACCGTCAGGCTGCGCAGGTGGATCGGGACGCTGACGAGCACGTCGGCCGCGTGGCGGCGGGCGGTCGCCGCGACCGTCTCGGCGTGCAGCGGCGTGTCGCGCACGAAGCTCGCCCCGGCCGCCAGCGGCATCAGCACGCTGAACAGCAGCCCGTACAGGTGGTGCGGCGGGACCGTGGCGATCACGCGGCGATCGGCCGCGACCCCGAAGCAGCGGGCCAGCGTCGCCGCCTCGCCGAGCAATTGCGCCGCGGTCTTCGGGCACGGCTGGTGCGCGCCGGTGCTGCCCGAGGTGTACACGGTCGCCAGCACCCGCGCGCCGTCGATCGCCGCCAGTTCTTCGGGACATGTCCCCAAGGCCAGGTCATCCGCGGACGCGAGCCACGGGCGCACGTCGAACTCGTCGTCGGCGTCGGTGTCGTGCAGCAGCAGCGCGACGCCGGGGCGCCGCCGCAGCTCGCGGACGGTCTCCGGCGCGCCGTTGGGCGGCAGGGCGACCGCGTGGCCGCGCTCCCACGCGGCCAGGGCGGCGACGGCGACGTGGTAGCGATCGCCGCAGACGACCAGGATCTCGCTGCCGGGCCCCGCCGGCGGCAGGCGGGCCGCGACCGCCCGGACGTCGCGCAGCAGATCTCGACCCGTCCGCGCGCTCTCGCCCCCAACCGCGACCACCTGCCCGGGCGCGTGCGCCACCGGACGAAAGCTCACCGCGGAAGCGACTGCGCCCGGCATCGCGGGGCAGACGGCGCCGCCGCGGCCGACATTCGCCGCGACCTCGCCGACCACCACCGGCCCGCCCGTGAGCCCGCTCGCCGCGGCGAACGAGCCGCTGCTGCTGCTGCTCGCCGCGGACGCGGCGACGGAGCTCGTGTCCATGGCGACGGAGCTGCCCGGAGATGCGGCGACGAAGTGAGTGCGGTCGATGACGGTCATGCGCGAGGCGAGGGCCTTGGAGGCATCAGACGGGCGAGCAGGCGGTCGGGGAGCGAGGGACCGTAGCGGCGGAAGGTCCACTTGCGGGCGATGAATTCGATCGTGAAGCCGAGCCCGACCAGGATATACGCCAACGCCCCCGTGTACAGCGCCCACCAGGCGACCGGGGCCAGGGCGGCCAGGGCCGCGCCGAGGGCCGCGTTGGCGGCGAAGAACCAGCACCAGGCCACCGTCACCCGCCGACAGTACGCCGGTCCGCCCTCGGGCAATTCCGGGTCCTGCATCCGGGCGTAGCGCTCGACCAGCGACACCGGACCGCGCAGCGACGCCGCGAAATTGGCCAGCAGCGTCAGGTTCACGAGCACCGGGAGCGCGAGGTAGAAGCGCGGCTCGCCGAGCGCCGCGCCGAGGCCGACCAGCAGCGCGAGCGAGGCCGGCAGGCGGAGCACCGCGCGGCGCTGCTCCGGCGGCGCCGCGGCGAGGCGCAGCGCGAGGTTCGGGAGCAGCAGCGCGAGCATCAGCAGGCCGAGGCTGCGGGCGTCGAGGTGGGTGACGCCGAGGTACACCGCCGCCGGGTAGGCGACCACCAGCAGGGTGCGCAGCACCGCGAGCGAGACCGCGAGCGGACGCATACGCATCGAGGGGGGTCTCAAGTGGCGGGTCTCGAGCGGCGGGGCTCAGGCGGCGGCGCCCTGCTGCTCGTGGATGAAGGTCGCGAGGTTGTGCACGGACGCGAAGATGTGGCGGTTCTGGGCGTCGTCGGCCTTGGTCTTGACGCCGTAGCGCTTGTTGATGGCCATCGCCATCTCGAGCACGTCGATCGAGTCGAGGCCGAGGCCCTCGACCAGCAGCGGGGCCCGCTCGTCGATGTCCTCGGGCGTCATGTCCTGCAGCATGAGGGCCTCGATGATGAGCTCCTTGATCTCGCGGACGAGCGCCGCAGGCGGGGCTTTTTCGGTCGACATGGGAGCGGCATCCTAAGGGGATCGCCGCGGTCCGACAAGCCGCGCCGGCCCGGCGACGCGAACGGCGTGCGAACGCAGGCTCACGAGCGCGCCGCCCCTTTCCTCCAGCGAGCCGCCGGTCTACCCTCCGGCCCGCATGACTGAAGCAAGCACCCCTCGCGTCGCCATCGTCACCGGCGGCGGCAACGGCATCGGCCGCGCCACCGCCCGCCTCTTCGCCGAGAACGGCTACGCCGTCGCCATCTGGGACATGTCCGAGCAGGCCGGCGCCGAGACCGTCCAGGCGATCGCCGCCGGCGGCGGCGTCGCCGTGTTTTACGCCGTCGACGTGAGCAAGGCCGCGAGCTGCGTCGAGGCGGCCCGCGCCGTCAAGGACCGCTTCGGCCGCGTCGACGTGCTGGTCAACAACGCCGGGATCGTCCGCGACGCCCAGCTCGTCAAGGTCCGCGAGGGCAAGGTCGTCGGCCAGATGAGCGAGGAGCAGTTCGACGCCGTCGTCCAGGTCAACCTCAAGGGCGTCTTCAACTGCACGCAGTCGGTCGTCCCCTTCATGATCGAGCAGCGTTACGGCCGCATCGTCAGCACCTCGTCGGTCGTCGGCCTCTACGGCAACTTCGGCCAGACCAACTACGTCGCCGCCAAGGCCGGCGTCATCGGCATGACGAAGGTCTGGGCCCGCGAGCTCGGCAAGTACGGCGTTACGGCCAACGCCGTGGCCCCGGGCTTCATCGCCACCGATATGGTGAAGTCGATCCCGGAGAAGGTCATGCAGAGCATGATCGAGCATACGCCGGTCGGCCGCGTCGGCCAGCCCGACGACATCGCCCGCGCCTACCTGTTCCTCGCCGACGAGCGCTCGAGCTTCATCAACGGCGCCGTGCTCAGCGTCGACGGCGGCTCGGTCACTGGCACCTGACACGCAGATCGGGGGCGGACCGCGCCGAACATCGGTCCGCCCCTGAGGGTACGGACGGGTGTCCGGGCGCGTCTCCTCTTTGCGCATGCAAGCGAAAGATCGGCCGCGCAAACCGGTTCGCGCACAGAGTACGCACTTTCGCCCACGTTGCGGGGCGGGGTGGAAACGACTAGCGTAGTCCGCCGTGAGCGACGACGACGAACGCTGGATGCCGGTGCTCCTGCGCGAGCACGGCTATCGCGGCCTGCAGCGCGTGCAGGGCTGGCACGAGTGTCTGATCTGGCGCGCCGAGGAGCGCTGGGTCGGTCATGGAGCCGACCCCGCCGCCGCGCTCGACCACGCGATCGCCCAGATGTTCCCGTCGGCGATCGCCCGGACCCTGTTCACCGGCGCCGCCCCGCAAGCACAGCCGCAATCGCAATCGCAGGCCCAGTCGCCGGCGCAGCCGCGACCGCAGGTGCAATCGCCGGTGCAACCGCAGGTGCAATCTCCGGTCGTCAGGCCCGCGACGCCCGACGCGGCCGAGCCGGAGCACGCGCCGGAGCCCGCCGCGCCGGCGGAGCCCGAGCACCGCGCGTTCGAGCCGCCGAAGGTCGGGCAGCGCCTGATCTTGCCGACGCCGACCTATCCGCCGGCCGCGGTCGCCGAGGCGCGCGACACCCTCGACGACATCCTCAAGGAGATCGCCGACGCCCGCCCCGACTTCGCGTTGATGGCCCCGCGCCACCAGAAGGTCCACATGCTCGGGTGGATCTGCCGCGCGCGCGGCCTCGACGAGCAATTCGCGGGCGAGCACAAGGTCACGATCCTGGTCCGCCGCGTCGCCCACGAGCTGACCAACATCAGCAAGATCATGTGGCCCGGCTCGGTGCAGGCGCTGCAGATGAGCGCCCGCCCCGACTGCGTCGTCGGCGAGCTCGGCATCAAGTCGCTGCAGCTCCCGCGGACCTGGAACGACGCCAGCGAGTTCGTGCAGCAGCACCGCGAGCGCGCGCTCACCGGCGACGTCCCGCTCGACGACTACGGCTGGGCCGACGACCTGCGCCGCGCGCCGAGCGGGGACCCGCGCGCGATCCTCCGCGACGCCCAGATCGCCGTCGAGGCGCTCGCGGGCCCGGTCCAGGAGCCGCCCCCGCGCCACCTCAGCACCCCGCCGGAGGAGCTCACCCAGGACCAGATCGAGCAGCTCGCGCGCCACGTCCAGCAGCTCCGGGCCATCCGCGTCGCGACCCTCCAGCCCGAGCTGTGGGGCTGCGTCATGGGCCGCCTGCGCTGGCTCGGCGGGCGCCTCGGCGACCGCGCCCACGGCCTGCGCAAGTGGCTCGACCCCGAGTTTCGCCCGCCCGTCGACACCTCCAAGGCCGCCGCCGCCCAGCTCGAGCAGCTGCGCCAGCGCCAGCTCGCCGTCCGCACCGAGCGCGAGGCGGCGCTCGCCGACCCGGCGCTGCTCGGCGGCTGGCTGGTCAAGGCCTTCGACGCGTTCAACACGCCCGACGTCGCCGCCCTGGTCGAGCCGCAGCGCGCGACCGTGCTCGAGCTCGACGACGACGCGCTGCCCGAGGCCGACCGCCGCCTGCGTCGGCGCCTGCGCGACCTCAAGGCCCACCTGCGCAACACCCCGGACGCCGCGGGCCGCGGCGGTCACGAGGGCGACGCCGAGGCCGACGCCGCCGAGGGCGACTACGACTCGATCAAGATCAACGTCGCCGCGCTGGCGCCGGCCGACGACGACGAGCCCGACGACTCGCTGTCGGCGCTGGTCCGCGCGCGCGTGCGCGGCAAGTCGGCGCTGTTCGTCAGCAACCGCGACGACCCCGACCTCAAGGCCAAGCTCGAGGACCGCCTCGGCCTCGACATCACGTGGTGCGACGGCAACCCGCGCAAGGTCCAGGCCCAGTGCGAGAGCATCGCCCGCCGCAGCTACGACCTCGTGCTGATCGCCACCGGCTTCCAGGCGCACACGATCGACGGCATCCTCGCCCGCGCCGCGCGGGCCGGCGCCGTCCCCTACGTGCGCGTGTTCAAGGGCCGCCCGCTCGCGTGCGTGCGGGCCCTCGCGCGCAGCCTCGGCCTGCAAGAAGCCGGCTGAGGCGCCCCGCCCCCACGCAACTCGAGCGGCGCCGGACCCGCCCGAACCTCACAGGGTCCGTCGCGTCGCGGCCGATCGCTCACCTCGCCCGCCCCGGCGATCTTCGGCTGGCGCGCCTCGCCGGCTGCGCCAAGAGCACGGCCCATGAAGGCCGTCGTATTTCATGCCATCGGCGACATCCGGCTCGAGGACGTCGCGGACCCGCGGCTCAAGGAGCCGACCGACGCGATCGTGCGCCTGACCGCGAGCGCGATCTGCGGGACCGACCTGCACATGATCCGCGGGACCTTGCCCGGCATGAAGGCCGGCACGATCCTCGGCCACGAGGGCGTCGGCGTGATCGAGGAGCTCGGCCTCGACGTCCGCAACTTCCGCGTCGGCGACCGCGTCGTCATCCCCTCGACGATCGGCTGCGGCCACTGCTCGTACTGCCGCTCCGGGTACTACGCGCAGTGCGACAACGCCAACCCGAACGGCCCGCAGGCGGGCACCGCGTTCTTCGGCGGTCCGGCCACCAGCGGCCCGTTCCACGGGCTCCAGGCCGAGAAGGCGAGGATCCCCAACGCCGCCGTGAACTTGATCAAGCTCCCGGACGAGGTCAGCGACGAACAGGCGATCTTGCTCTCGGACATCTTCCCGACCGCGTACTTCGGCGCCGAGATGGCCGAGATCACCCCGGGTGACACCGTCGCGGTGTTCGGCTGCGGGCCCGTCGGGCAGTTTGCGATCGTCAGCGCGCGGCTGCTCGGCGCCGGGCGGATCTTCGCCGTCGACCACGTCGCCTCGCGCCTCGAGATGGCGCGCGCCCAGGGGGCGGAGATCATCGACTTCGACGCCGAGCACCCGGTCAAGACGCTGCAGCGGCTGACCGGGGGCATCGGCGTCGACCGGGCGATCGACTGCGTCGGCGTCGACGCCGAGCACGCCCACGGCGGCGCCGCCCACCGCGAGGCCAAGCAGAAGGCCGCGCAGCACGCGAAGGAGGTCGAGACCGTCGCGCCGAAGCAGCACCCCGAGGGCCCGCTGTGGCGCCCGGGCGACGCGCCGTCGCAGGCGCTCGAGTGGGCGGTCGAGGCGCTGGCCAAGGCCGGCACGCTCTCGATCGTCGGCGTCTACCCGCAGACCGCCAAGTTCTTCCCGATCGGCGCGGCGATGAACAAAAACCTGACGGTCAACATGGGCAACTGCCACCACCGCAAGTACATCCCCCGGCTGATCGACCTCGTGCGCAGCGGCACCGTCGACCCCGCCCGCGTCTTGACCCAGCGCGAGCCGCTGACCGACGTCATCTCCGCCTACAAGGCCTTCGACCTGCGCCAGCCCGGGTGGATCAAGGTCGAGCTCAAACCCGGCGCATAGCGGCGCGGCCGCCCGCGCGGATCAGCGCGCGAGCCCGCCGATCCGTCCGCGCCCGCCGATGCGCTACCGTCGGCGCTGGCGTGGCGCAGGACGACGACGAGGACGACGCGAGGATCCGCGCGCTCGAGCGGGAGAACGCCGAGCTGCGCGCCCGCTGCGGCGCGCTCGAGGCCAAGGCCAGCTACCTCGACGTCGTCAACTTCTTCGCCGCCACGCTGCTGTACGCGCAGACCGACCTCGACGACATCCTGTGGGACGTCGCCAACAACGCGGTCGCCAGGCTCGGGCTCGAGGACTGCGTGATCTACCTGGTCGACGAGGCCGGCGAGTATCTGGTCCAGCGCGCCGCGTTCGGCCCGAAGAACCCGCGCGGGCGCGAGATCCTCGCGCCGCTGCGGATCCCCGTCGGCAAGGGCATCGTCGGCGCCGTCGCGGCGACCGGCGAGGTCGTGATGATCGCCGACACGCGCCGGGACCCGCGCTACATCTGCGACGACCAGCCCCGGCTGTCCGAGCTCGCCGTCCCGATCTCGCTGCAGGGCCGGACGATCGGCGTGATCGACTCGGAGCACTCGCAGCTCGACTTCTTCACGCCGACGCACCTCGAGATCCTCGGCATCCTCGCGTCGATGACGGCGTCGCGGGTCGGCCGGGCGCTGCTCGACGAGCGGCTGCACCGCGCCCAGCAGGACCTCGAGCAGAAGATCGACGAGCGCACGCGGGCGCTGCAGGCCGCGATCGCGCGGGCCGAGCGGCTGCTGCTCAACACCTTGCCGCGGCCGATCGCGCTGCGCCTGCAGGCCGGCGAGGAGCGGATCGCCGAGCGCTTCGACGCGGTCACCGTGCTGTTCGCCGACCTCGTCGGCTTCACGCCGATGTCCGCCGGCAGCCCGCCCGAGGCGGTGGTCGAGCTGCTCGGCGCGGTGTTCACCGAGTTCGACGCGCTCAGCGACCGCTTCGGCCTCGAGAAGATCAAGACGATCGGCGACGCCTACATGGTCGTCGGCGGCGTGCCGACCCCGCGCCCCGACCACCTCGAGGCGATCGCCGACATGGCGCTCGAGCTGCTCGGCGCGGTCGCCCGCGTCAACGCGGCCCTCGGCACCGACCTCGCCGTGCGCGTCGGCCTGCACAGCGGCCCGGTCGTCGCCGGCATCATCGGCACCCGCAAGTTCGCCTACGACCTGTGGGGCGACACCGTCAACACCGCGAGCCGCATGGAGTCGCACGGCGCCACCGGCAAGATCCACGTCCACGAGTCGACCTACAGCGCGCTGCGCGGGCGCTACACCTTCGAGCCCCGCGGCGTCATCGAGGTCAAGGGCCTCGGCAAGATGTCCACCTATTTCTTGACGGGCCGCGCCAGCCACACGCCCGAGCGATCGCCGTCCATCACCGAGTAGGCGACCACGCCCTCGCCGAAGACCTTCGAGTTCACCGCGAACGTGACGAACACGTCGTCGTCGACGCGCAGCTCCTCCTCCGTGTCCGGGTCGACGAGCACCAGCGCCCCGCGCCACGCGTCGTCCAGATCGACGACGGTCAAGAAGCGCCCGTCCGCGGTGTTACGGCTGTATCGGGTCGCGCGCGCGGCCAGGCGGCGCGGCGGTGAGCCGTCGTACGCGGCGAACCACAGCGGCCCCTCGTCGCGGTAAGTGCTGTTGCGACGCGGCACCTGCAGCAGCCGCATACCGTCGGCCTCGTACTGCTCCGCCTCCGCCCAGTCCGGGAATAGCACTGTCGACGCGCGGGTGTCGGTATCGAAGAGGTAGTGCGCGCCGCCCCGCCGGGCGACCACATGCCAGTGACGCGCGTCGATGACCCAGGACAGCGACGTGCGCTCCGGCAGCTCGACGATCTCGAGCGTGCGCAGGCGAAATACTCGTCGGTCGAGCTGGACCAGCCCGTCTCGGACCCATTGCAGCGGATATTGCGTGAGGAGCGACGCCTGGCCGAGGAACACGTCGCTGCTGTCGCTGCGGTCGCGCAGGAACACCATCCCGCGCCGCGGTTGCTTCGGGTCCGCGTCGGTGCTCGTGAGGTCCTGCCAGACGATGTAGCGGCCCGCGAGATCGGCGTCGAACGCGAACACATGCGGCTGGACGAGGGTCGCCGCGCCGTCGGCCAGGTCGACCCGGACGAGCGAGTCCTCCGGTGTGACGACCAGCGCGAAGTCGGGGAACACGCCGATCAGGCCGCTACCGCCCTGGTACGCGTCGGGATCGGGGTCCTGGCGGGTCGCCAGGCGGATCGGCCCGAACAGCGGGACCGGCTCCACGGTCCCGCTGCGCGGATCGTCCGGGTAGGGATAGAACACCAGCTCGCCGAACTCCTCGTCGATCGCGCTCACGCCGACCATCCCGCGCTCCGCCCAGCCGACCAGGCCGCTGCCCTCGACCTCGGGGACCGCGAATGCACTCAGAGGCGGTGACGAACCCGACAGGTCGAGGCTGACGACGTGCAAGCCGTCCGTGTACGCCAGCACCGCGCCAGGCCACTGCGCGACCGTGAACGGCGTCGACACGTCGCTTGCGACCTGGACCGGCGACTCGCCGCACGGGCCGACCGACCACAGGCTCGTGTGTTTGGAGTTCGGCGAGTACGCGCCGGCCTCCAACGGGTCGCGCTCGCCGATCCTGTAGATGATGCGGTCGCCGAGGCTGTCATGGCTGAAATGACCGAGCAGCCGCTGGTCCGCCCGCAGCTCGAGCACACGAACCGCCCCCTCGACCCCGCAGACCTCGCCCAGCGGCGCGTACGCCGGATCCTCGCCGCACGCGGCGAGCGCGGCCAGCCAGCCGAGCGCGGCCCTCGTCCTGCCCAACACGTTCGCAGGATAGGCCGCCCGCCCCATCCGCGCAACGCTGCCGGGTCAGCGCGCCGCCAGCGGCCGCGCCAGCCACACGCCCGAGCGGTCGCCGTCGGCCACCGAGTACACGATCACGCCGTCCGCGAACATCTGCAGCGTCCCGCCATGGATGTACGCGTCGTCGTCGACGCGCAGCTCCTCCTCCGTCTCGGTGTCGATGACGACCAGCGCGCCCTTCCCCACATCGTCGAGGTCGACCCACGTCACGCGGCGCCCGTCCGCGAGCGGGTAGCCGAACTGGGTCGCGCGCGCGGCCAGGCGCCGCGGCGCCGCGCCGTCGTAGGGCGCGAACCATAGCGGCCCCTCGTCGTACTGATGCCCCTGCACGCGGTAGTGCGGGACCTGCAGCAGCAGCGCGCCGTCGGCTTGCGGCTCGAGCGGCTGGGCCGGGGTGGGGAACAGCGACGTCGCCGCGCCGGTCACCGGTTCGAAGCGAAAGTTGCCGTCGCCCTCCGTCCCGCCGATCAGGTACCAGCTCCGCTCGTCGATCACATCCAGGAGATACGTCCCCTCCGGCAGGTCGACGAGCTCCTGCGTGGCCATGCGAAAGATCCGCTGCTCGACCTGCACCAGCCCATCCGCGATGAAGCGCAGCGGCGGGATCTGGCGGATCAGCGAGCCCTGCCCGAGGAACACGGCGTCCGCGCCGTCGGCGAGGTCGCGCAGGAACAGCGCGCCCTCGGGATACTCCGGCTCGCCGCCCGTGACGACCGGGTCCTGCCAGACCACGTAGCGCCCGCTCGCGTCGACCGCGAACGCGAACACGTCCGGCTGCACCGGGGTCACGGCGCCGTCGGCCAGCGCCACGCGCACCAGCTCGTCCTCCGCCGTCACGACCAGCGCGGCGTCGTCCAGCGTCCGTATCAGCGTCTGGCGGCGGATCATCGCCTCGCCCACGAAGCCCCCGCGCGTCTGCGTGCGGATCGGCGAGAGCAGCAGCTCGGGCGTCGCCGTCTGGGTCCGCGGGTCGTCCGGGTAGCGATGGATCATCAGGTCACCGAGGTCGGGGTCGAACGCGGCCACGGTGACCAGCCCGGCGTCCGTCCAGCGCAGGTACGGGCACCCCGACAAGCTCGCGACCCCGAGGAACACCGGGTGCGGCTTGGCCACGCCCGTCGGGTCGACGCTGACGACGTCGTGGGTGAGCGGGTCACACGCCAGCAGCACATCGGGCCAGCGATCGATCACGAACGGGTCCTCCACACCGCCGGCCAGCTCCACGGGCGCCTCGCCGCACGGCCCGCTCGCCCACAGCTGCTCCTCGACGAGCGTCGGCCCGTACTCGGTGACGTTGTCCAGGTCGTAGCGACCGATGTCATAGATGACGCGGTCGCCGACCCGCAGCGGCGCGCCGAACATCCGCTGGTCCGGGTCGAGCTCGAGCACACGAAACGGCCCGGCCGCCCCGCAGACCTCGCCCTGCTCCACCCGCTCGACCGCGTCCCCGCCGCAGCCCGCGAGCGCCACCATGCAGCCGAGCACCCGCCACATCCGCCGGCTCACACGCCTCATGCGCGGAGAATAGGCCGCCCCTCCCACCCGCGCAACGCGGGCACGCCGGCCCGCCATCGCGACCGCGAGCCTCCGCATCATCGTCGCCACGGACCCCGCACAATCACAGCGTGCCGGCGCTCTGCGTCAGCTGGCGCGACCACGCCAGCCAGCGCTGACGAGCTCGCCGCAGATACACCGCGCCGACCACCGCCGTAGCGACCAGCGCCGCCGCGCCCGCGCCCGCGAGCACCAGCCCCGCGAACGCCACCACCAGCACCCCGAGCTCGAGCAGCACCGACGGGTCGAGCAGGATCGTCCCGAGATCCAAAAACAGCAGCGGCAGCAGCACCACCAGCACGATCGGCCCGGCGTGGGCGGCCCGGGCCGCCCACGCCGGGCCGATCGTGCTGGTGGTGCTGCTGCCGCTGCTGTTTTTGGATC
>Ga0075163_10008948_pt1 | contig 13159 bp, 12 predicted proteins | sample JI1023141ADNA_FD_71478 | JGI IMG/M metagenome (GOLD analysis project Ga0075163, IMG submission 71478) | Wastewater effluent complex algal communities from Wisconsin, to seasonally profile nutrient transformation and Carbon sequestration -... | ecosystem: Engineered > WWTP > Effluent > Algae...
GGGCCATGATGTTTGATGAGCGCACACATGCAGCACTTCGTGAGCCACTGGAACGGCTCGCCCAGGAGGCTGTTTTTGTGGGCACTTCGTCATGGAAGTATCCCGGCTGGTGCGGTCTGGTGTATGACGAGTCGCGTTATGTGACCCGTGGCAAGTTTTCATAATCCAGATTCGAGCGGGAATGCCTGGCTGAATACGCAGAGATATTTCCAACCGTCTGCGTGGATGCCGGCTACTACAAGTTTCCCTCCCCGCAATACCTCGAAGGCTTGTGCAAACAGGTCCCTGATTCGTTCCGTTTTGGCTTCAAGGTCACAGACTCCATCACCATCAAGAACTACACCAACCTCCCGCGCTTTGGCGCTCTGGCTGGCAAGCCCAACGAGCACTTCCTGGATGCCGACCTCTTCAAGAAGGCGTTCCTCAGCTCCTTCGACCGGGTGCAGGACAAGATCGGCGTCTTCATCTTTGAGTTCTCTCACTTTTATCCCAAGGATTTCAGCCATGGGCGGGACTTCGTGGCCGTGCTGGATGGGTTTTTGGCCCAGCTTCCCAAGGGTTACAGTTACGCCATCGAGGTGAGGAACAAGACCCTGCTGCAACCTGAATACCTCTCCATGCTGGCGAGTCATGGAGTTGCTCATGTCTTCAATTCCTGGACGAAGATGCCTGAGCTTGGAGAGCAGATCGAGATCCCCGGCAGCTTTACGACAGATTTCACGGTGGCAAGGCTGCTGCTGAAGCCTGGACGAACGTATGAGCAGGCTGTCAGCAGCTTCTCGCCCTACAAGTCGGTCCAAGATGCCAACAGTAGCGTTCGTGAGGCTGCAAAGAAGCTGGTGCAGAAGGCCAAAGGTGGAAAAAGACCGTCGTTCGTTTTTGTGAACAACCGCTTGGAAGGGAATGCTCCGACGACCATTTCTGCGATTATTGAGGCGGAGACGGCAAAGAAGTGACTTGCGGACAGGATTGGCTGAATAATGTTCTTATGAACACTTTACGCCATGAACGCACTCCACAAGCTCTCCGACTACCTGGGGCGAATCCTCTTCCTCGGAGGAATCCAAGCCGGTCTCCCAACGGTGGAGCCAGGCAAACCCGACCGGCTGGACGAGTTCGACATGGACAGCCTCCGCATACCCAAAAACATGCGGACTTTCGCTCTCAAGGTCCGGGGGGATTCCATGGTCAACGCCGGCATTCATGAGGGTGATGTGGTCATTCTGGACTTCGAGCGGGAGGCCAAAAACCGGGACATCGTGGCAGCCCTGATTGACGGGGATTCCACGTTGAAACGGTATGTCGTTCAGCGTGGCAGACCCTTTTTGAAAGCGGAGAACCCGGCTTATCCCTCACTCATACCCGCACAGGAGTTGGTGATCCAAGGGGTGATGGTGGCGCTGTTTCGTCAGGTGTCATGACTTCCTCGATTTGCTGCCATGATCGTCCACCTCGATGCAGACGCCTATTTCGCGTCCGTAGAACAAGCGGCTGACCCCAAGCTCAGAGGCAGGCCAATTGCCGTTGGAGGCGAAAAGAGAGGCATCATTGCATCAGCCAGCTACGAGGCTCGAAAGCTCGGGATCTACACGCCAATGCCAACAGCGAGGGCCAGGAAGCTGTGTCCGAAGCTGATCGTGCTGCCTGGGGACTTCGAGAAATACGAGCGGTTCAGCCGGTTCATGTTCAGCTATGCCTTCGACTTCACTCCCGAGGTGGAGATCACTTCGATTGATGAGGGTTATTTTGACCTTGGGGGGTTACGAAAAGGCACTCCAGAGGAGGTCGCTCAGACGATCCGCAAAGCCATTGCCCAGCGGTTAAAGATCACAGTCTCGGAAGGCATCGGCAGCAACAAACTCGTCTCACAGGTGGCATCAAAATTGAAGAAGCCTGCCAGTTTGATCGAGGTGCCCAAAGGTCATGAACGTGAGTTTCTGGCACCACTACCGAATCACTGGCTACCCAATGTCGGCCCCAAGTTGTCAGCGACTTTAAAATCTGCGGGGCTGGCTTTAATTCGAGAGGTCGCTGAAACACCGGTGGAAATGCTTGCCCTGCTTGTGGGCGGATATGGCGTTCAGCTTCGTGAGTTTGCGCATGGCATTGATGGTCGTGCGTTGGTGGTGGAGAAGCAGCCCTCCAAGTCCTACAGCGAGCAGCATACTTTTGAGACTGATGTGACTGAAGAAGCAGTGTTGATCACCCAGCTTTACAAGATGGCGGACAACCTGACAGGGAAGGTCAGGGAGGACAGGCGCAGCTATCGGACCATCACATTGAAGCTGCGATACAACGACATGCAGGACGTGACTCGCAGCATCAGCCTGAATGAGCCCTCCGATTTGGCCGAGGACATTTTTCCGATGCTCCCTGTTCTGCTGAAAAAGGCGTGGGATCGTCGAGTGAGCGTCCGCCTAGTTGGATTGAAGCTGAGCCACATTTACGGGCCGGTCTTCAGGAGTGAGCTACCATTGGAGGCGGATGCTCAAAAGAGGCTAAAAATGCAAAAGCTGGCTCCCGTCTTCGACCTGCTGAGGAGAGAAAACCAGATCATGCGAGGGTGCGAGCTGGTAACAGAGAAGCGAACTGCGGTGCGTCGTGTCGTTCAACCTGCTGCAATAAAACCACTGCCGACTGAAAAGCTGTTGGCCGGATTAAACTTCAAGTCCTTCTACAGCTTCCTCGATTCGTTGCTGTCACCCGAGGAAATTGTTGAATTGGCAAAGAGCGCCGGATTTCAATTTGCAGCCATCACCGATCCCAACCTGCACGGGATCGTTCCATTTTGTCAGGCAGCAAGGGAGGCAGGCATTAAAGCCATCGTCGGAGCTGAACTCAAATGTGGCGATGCTTCACAACTGGCCTACGTCAAGAATGCGGCCGGCTACGGTAATCTCTGCCACCTGCTGAGCCTGGAGAAAATCGGCGATGATGACCTGCGGCACCATTCGGAAGGAATCATCTTTGCAACCTCCTCAACACATGCCTTGCCTGAGATTCGATACAGGCAACCACAGGACCGCAGAAAGCACGGGATTATTCAAAGCATCCGCACCCTCACACGACTGAATCAAAGCCATCCAGAGAAGAGGCGTGGTGAATACTCCTTCCTGACTGCTTGCGCGAATATCGGGGCTTATAGTCCTGAGCAGATTCGCGCTTCAAACCAACTGGCTGAACAATGTGACTTCGCCTTCGACTTTGGCGTTTTGCGTTTTCCTCGATACACACCTGCGGACGGCTCAACGCCCAAACAGATGCTTTATCGGCTGGCGCTGGAAGGATTGTTCAGGCGCTACAAGGACAGGGCATCACGGTATCAAGCTCAACTGGAGGAGGAGCTGGGCATCATTGCAGAGGTTGGATATGAGGAATACTTTTTGGCCGTCTGGGAGCTGCTGCAGGATTGTCGAGCTGAGGGCATTGACTGGATCACAAGGGGTAGCGCGGCGGATTCCTTGGTGTGCTACTGCCTTGGAATCAGCGGTGTCTGCCCCATTCGCTTCGACCTGTATTTCAGGAGGTTTTTAAATCGGGAGCGGATGGTAATGAACAAACTGCCGGACATCGACATCGACTTTCCTCATGATCGTAAAGATGACGTGGTGGATTTGATCTTCCGTCGATACGGCAACAAACACGCGGCGATTGTGGGAGGGTTCAACACGTTCCAAGGCAGATCGGCGCTGGCAGACATTGCTAAAGTGCTGGGTGTCTCTGAGCACCAAATCAGACGGTTCACGGAAAGAGTCCCTCATACCCGTGCCAAGAACCTGAGCGAAGCAGTCAAAGGCAGCCAGGAATGCAAAGACAACGAGTGGGACGAGGAGCCATATAAAACTGCATTGGATCTGGCCGAGTTCTTGGACGGGTTTCCACGCTACCGAAAGATGCATCCCTGTGGCGTGGTGATTTCTCGTGACACCATTCATTCACTCACCCCCACCTTCACCAGCGCCAAAGGCTATCCCACGACACAGATGGACATGGACGCCGTAGAAGCGGTGGGGTTGATCAAGATGGACATTCTAGCACAGGGTGGACTGGCTGTGATGCGTAATGCGGTGACGGCATTAAAGAAGCGGGGCATAGATGTGGACCTTGAAGCCTTGGAGCCCTGGGAAGATCCGGAGGTCTGGGAAATGATCGCCAGTGGAGGTGCCAGAGCGGTTCATCACATCGAATCGCCGGCGATGCTGTCATTATGCAAGATGACCAATGTCCGGGAGATTGATGGACTGGTAGCGATTGTCAGCGTTATTCGCCCTGGTGCTGCCAACGAGTCGAAGAAGCTGAGATTCACCCGGAGGTATCAAGGGCTGGAGCCGGTTTATTATCCTGATCCATCGCTGGAGAGCTGCCTGAAATGCACCTTTGGCCTGGTCGTGTATGAGGAGCACATCCTGCAAATCTGCGAGGCTTTCGCTGGTATGCCGCCTGGTCGTGGTGATGTCCTCCGAAGGGCTCTCAACAAACGGAACGAAAAACTGATCACCGAGTTGATGCACGAGTTTGTGTCCTGCTCGTTGGCTAGAGGCCACAGCAAGGAAAAGATCGAAGAGGTTTGGGAATTGGTCTCGGGATTCAACGGCTACGCCTTCTGCCGGGCACACAGCACAGCCTACGGCGTCGAGGCATATCAGGCTGCATGGTTGAAGCGCTACCACCCTGCGGAGTTCATGGCGGCTGTCTTGAGCAACGGGAAAGGGTTTTATTCGCCTCTGGTCTATGCCCTGGAATGCTGCCGGCTGGGTCTGGCTTTTATTCCTCCCAGCATCAACAAGCCATCCTCCAAATATGAGGCTCTCGGGAAACTGATACAGGTGCCGGTCGCAAGTATCAAAGGTCTCTCAAAAACAACTGTGGAAAGATTTGAAGCCGAAGCCTCAAGACGGGCCTTCGCATCGCTTCGGGAATTTTGTGACCGTGTGTATCCAAGCGCCGATGAGGTTCAGAATTTGATTCGAGCTGGGGCTTTTGATGTTTTTGGCGAACCACGGCCACACCTCTTTTGGCAGGCGAGGGCATTTTTATCATCACGCTCCTCGACACCAGATCATGGCTGGCTTTTACCGCCTCCCAATGTCGCCGAGAGGCTTCAACGCCGCCTTCATGAACCGACTCTGAGAGAGAAATTGGAATGGGAGACGGACTTGTTTGGCTTCACAATCTCCGGGCATCCCTTGGATCTTTATCCAGAAGTTGCCTGGAACACCTATTGCCCTGTTAACTGCCTCCATGAATACATCGGTCAGCGTGTTGTGAGCTGCGGCCTTGTGATTGAGCAACGCCTGCATCATCAGACAACCGGTGAGGTGATGAAGTTCCTGAGCCTAGCCGATAAAACCGGGATCGTTGAAACAGAACTCTTCGCTGACACCTACCGCAGCTATGGAACTGTGACCGTTCGCTATCCTGTCCTGGAAGTGGAAGCGACTGTGGAGCCGTATGAAAACGGCCGGGGCTTCTCGCTTCGCGTTCACCGAGTCAGCAAGCCAAGAGAAAGCTGAAACCCGGCTGGGAGGCTCTCGATAACCCTGCTTTCGATCACTTGTTCAGGGAAGAAAAAAAGCCTGTAGAATCCACGAAAATGAACTCTACAGGCTTCTTTACCCGCAGCACTGCTACATCCCTACAAGAGCAGACCGCAAGAATTGCTTCATCAGCAACCGTAATGAAGATAGCACAGGATTGATCGAATGTACAGCGGAATGATGAAGTTTTCTCGACTGATTTTTGCGACTCAGATTTTTTTTGATCGGCCCAACTTCGCTCACACACTCAGCCAGTTTTACCGCAACCTTGGCAAGAGCATCAAGCAGGTCGTGTCACTCCTCCGGTGTTAGTGAAGCCAAGACCGCATCCCGGTTCGCTCTGGTCGATTTGAGGAAGGCTTTTGCGGCTTGGGTCATGGCTCAATCTTTATTGGCGGATGACCCTGTGTAAATGTTTCACACCTTGGTCTTGCTGCTTTTGTTGGAGAAGAAAAGAGCCTGTAGAATCCACGAAGATGAACTCTACAGGCTCTTTCAATCAGGCCGCCAAACACATCCTTAAATCGAGCGGTCGCAGATTTGTCACTTTCCTAAATGCCGTGGTGTAGCCGGGCTTTGTGTCGAATCTCACATCGAATGCGACTCTTCTTCCGTGGAGCAAATGAAGACGCTCCGGAAGAAGGTTTCCATGCTCGTCGGTGAGTTGAACAATGTCTGATCCCATTAAGCGAAACAGGAATTGGAAAAGCTCGTCTCCCTGGCTTGACCAAAAATCGGCACGCACGCGAAAATCGTGATGCGGATATTCAGGCAATGGATCGACCTTCATGGTGAGGCGAACATGCTCACGCGGTTCGCCTCTCTTCGTGTCGGTTATGGAGACAACATTGTGAATTGTGCCGAGGAATGATCCCTCAGGCGTTTCATAAGATGGGGGTGCTAACAATTTCATATTTTTTAATCTATTTTCTACTGCCCAGGCTTGAAGTGCTTTGAAATCAAACAAGGCTCGCTGCATCTGGCTTTGAGCAAAGGATTTTCCACTGGAATTACTAATAGTATACCCTAAGCACTGATGAATGTACAGCGCCAAATGCAAAAAGATTGCATCCGATGAGTGCAGTCATCGGATGCCGTAGCCATTAAACCCGTGGTTTGGAGTTATTAGCCTCAAAATCGACGTGAACTGTGTGCATGGAAGCCATCAACTCAGTTTGCATCTTGGTTGACCACTAATCTGCCATCACGGTCAACCATCGCGAATTCCTGATCGACGTATTCGATCTCAACGCGGTCTGCAAATTCAACCAAACTGCTCTTCGGAAGACGCCCAAGATATGAGAAATCAAAACCAGCCCATTCATCGGGGAAGTCCTCTTGGCCTTCGACTCCATAAACCTGTGTGAGAATTTGAGGGAGATACCGCAAGAACTGCTTGGGGGTTTTGACCTTTTGAAGAATTCTCGTTGTCCATGGCTTAGGCGGAACGCCAGGACATGTGAATTCTCCAAACAAGACTGTTCGATATAAGTTCAACAGGTGCCCCTCATCAATGCGCCTCCAGTTGCAGCGAAAGAGACGCGCCAACTTTTCACGATCATCATCATCGATCTCCATCTTGAATTCCAACCTCCAAATTGCTTCTGCATTCTCAACCATCAATTCCACGTCGCTATCACGTCTGCTGCGCTCCATCGGATCATAGACTTGAGTCTCCGCGACTTCTAGACTTGAAATATCGTCATATGGAAGTTCAAGGCCAACTGGCTCAACAAACCTGATTATTCCAAATTTGCGCTTTTGACGCATCGCTTGGATCTTCGCATCAACGATGATCGATAACTTTTGCATGACCGAATGCGCTCGCGTTTCACGCGAGTCGGCATTATTTTTTTCATGTAGTTTTTGAGAAGAGTCAGATTCCCCAACGGGGAATCTGTAAATCGAATCCTTGATATCTAATTCGGTATCTGAATTGATATCTTCAGTGATATCTGATGGATCAGGCAACAAGCTGCGCTCCCGCAAAATCAAGGCTTGGCACTCGTTTTCCAGAGTCGCAGCGTTCAGATCTGCGGTGGTGCCATCCACATCTGCAGGTGCATCATTCGCTATTGCGGGTGCGTTGTTCACTACTGCGGGGCCTTCGACGTTTGCAGCAGGCTCCGCGGCCCTTCTGTAAAAGCCAATTTTTATCGGATGCGAGACTAGCACCTTATCCTTTTTCAGGTCAGCTAATGCTCGCTGGATTGTGTCTGTAGAATATCCGATGAAGGCGGAAAGCTTGGTCGCACTCAATTCCGCATAGGCTTGCCCGGTTGAGTCCTGGAGAGGACTCGTAAAGTTGAGCGTTGCATAATCGAGGTTTTGCAGAAGAACGGCTGAACGAATGCCATACTTCTTGGCATCCTCCACATAGAATGAGATCAGAGTGTCGCGGTCTGCTTTCTTGCTTAGCCGAGAAAGACGCTTCATTGTCGCTTCTCCGATGTGATAGTATAGCACATCTTTGTCGCGGCGGACACTGAACTCCTGCCCAAGCTTATTCTCAAGTCGCTTGATACATGCATGAATCGCGGAACGAGAGAGATAAGGCTGATCTACCCTAAGTTGGGTAATGCTTCTGAAGCTATGCCGCTTTGCATCGATCAGCGTTTGTTTGTAGATGTTGTTCTGCCAAAACGAGAGATTGTATAGAACAGATGCAGCGGCAACATCAGGCATTCGGGGGTTAATCTGAGATGCGATCTGCTTGGAATACATGTGCATCTCGACGGGCTTGTTGACAACTTTGCGTTTAATAATAGCCATAGATTGGCATGCGGTGAATGGTTATTCTGTCGTTATGATTTCACGTCTCTTTAGGGACTCGCTTCTTCGGCAGATGGTGAATAGGGCCGCGATCCAGTTCTTCGCCTTCTCGCGGCCCTATCAGAGTTTTCAATTTGTCTTCAGCGCCAGGTTTCCCCAGCCAAGGATTGCCTTGTTGTTCTCAACAAGTGGCACGTTTCTCGTTGAGCCATGGTGCAAAAGCATGAGGTCGGGGAGCCGAGCGCGTAACACGGCCAGGGAAACTGGCTTCCACTGCCGTTCCTGACAGTAGCGCACATAAGCCACGCTGATGGCGCTGCCGCCAATACAGGCGCTTTGGGTAGGCTCGATGCGTGTTTTGACAAAGTGGTCCAAACTCTCAGATGCATACAGCAGGTTATCCACACGCTGCTTCTGTAGAGGGCTAAGCTGCAACGAGCCAAAGGTCTGCACTTCCTGCTTGTACTCCATACCCGCGTGGAGAAGCATAGACAGAATAGCATCGCCTTCCTTGCTCACCAGAACATCGGCATAGTTGGCAATCCTTTTGATGTTCTCAGGCCGTCGAAGATCCAAAATAATCAGGCGATCTTTCCATGCCTGACCGTCATCTGCGAGCTCCAAGAGAAGCTCTCCGTTTGAGGTCAGCACAATATGTGGACTCCCACTTAGACGTGCGAATCCACCATACTTCTGTTCTGCCTGAAGAAGATCGCCTCCTGACAATGGTTTGAGAAATTTGGCACTCGGCAGCTTCAGTGAGTCTCCAGGAATATCCTTCGCGGAGATGAGGCGCTTTCCAATGTAGTGCGAATGTTCGAACCGCCCACTGAGATGTTGGATGCGCAAATCTCCAACCCAGGGAGCACCAAGAAGAGACTCAACAACGGCCAGAATTGTGGACTTGGCGCTTCCTCCCGGCCCCCGCATGACGAGCATTTGCCGAGTCGAATTGTTTCCAGTAAAAGCACCGCCGAGATACTTGAGAAGCAATTTCTGATCTGTCAGATCAGGCAACACCTGGTTCAAGAGCTTCAAAAACTTTGTGGGAGTCTGTGACTTGGTGTATGAAGCGATTGCAACATGCTTGAACCCAAAGCACCGCCTAGGGCTAAGCTTTCTTATACCTGCGGGTCCAAAGCGGATAACGCCATTCTTCGCGGGAAAGTAGTTCTGACTGTAGGGCCTAGGAAAGGGGCATGTAGCTTGAAGTGTCGTGATGATTTCAGCAAGGTCTCGTTTCGACACCGATTGGCCTGAACGAGGAGCTCCTTCCTTTTTCAAGAGCTTTTGCGTGTATGACCGAACCAAGGATGGCACATGCCTCTTGTGCAATGGCGTGTGAGCTGTGATATTTTCATCCCAACGATAGAAGACTTTAGCGTCTTCATCCCACGATATACCGAGACGCAGCCCAGCAAGTCGGGCAATCGTTGTATAGTTCAGGATGCACTGCCCCATTTTTATAGAAAAGCAGGCTCCATGCGTTTTTTTGATGGAGGAAGTGGCGAGAGAAAGAGGGATACCAATCCCATTATTAGGTTTCATATAGTTTGTGTGGAGTGAGTTTGCCGCCCGCTTCAGCTAGGCATCGACGGGCGGCATTGTTGTGATTTACTGCACTGGGTTGAGATGAAGCATTTTCCTGTTCTTGACGGTCTCTTCAGTCACGATGCCTTTTTCGATGAGCGCTTTGCGAGCAGACGCCATCAGGGTGTGGTCAGGAAGAACCTGTGAGAAGAATGTCAGTGAAAGCGGTGTGCTGAATGCTTTCAGCGCCTCCACGATTGTGACCTTGTAATCCAATTTGCCTCCGATCCGCTCTAGACGCGGAATGAGCTTCAGCGTCTCCACTTGGTGTTTGGCGATCTCCTCGTTCAGTTCGACCTGAGCGAGCAGAGCATTCTTCTCCGCAGACATTGTCTCGGATTCATTGGTGTTTTCTTTTTCCATATTCGTTTTTGTTTTGGGTTTGGGTTTTGTAGCGCCTGCGTAAGCAGGTTTTCGTGAGCCAGGAATCACTCGACCCTGAACTCAGAAAGGGGTCGGTGTTAGGACTGGTCGTCCGTTGGCTGGGCTGAGATCCACGCGAGAAGGCTGCTCACTGAGTAAAGGCGAATTCCGCGCTTTGCGTGCTTCGACGATTTGAGGGAACGCGATGCAACTGGCGGCCTGAAGTCATTCGCCTTGCACGGAAGGATGAGTTCGCAGATTTTGGAGCGTGAGAGCGACGTGTATGGACAACGCGCTGGAGGCTTCGGCAACTGTGACCAAATTTCAGTCGCTTCAGGTTGTTTTTGGAAAGGTTGAGGCAGGGGCTGCATGCGCCCGGATCTATCTCAACCAACCCCGCATTGCAGTTTCTCCCAGAAGAGGTTTTATCGTGTCACATGTGGAAGGATTAGATCAGGCGATCTAACACAGAAGCGACATTCTCACGGGCATATGAAGAAGCGCGCCACCACTGCTCACGGTTAATGTATGTCGGAACGAGAGACTTGTCACTGTCATCGGCACGGATGTGTTTCAGCGCATTCTCGTAGCCATCAAAATGATTCATCAAGCGAAGGGCTGACAGAGCTTTCGCATAGTCAGCACTGTCGCTCTTTCCGCGCCGCCCTTTGAGTGGAAGCTTCGCGTCGATCAATTGCAGCACCTCTTTGCGTGCCGCGTTCATGTCGATGTTGAGTGTGATTTGGATCATGGTCGAACAGGTTTGACGCTGGCGAATTGAACCAAGAGATCACTGCGGTGTGCATTCAGTTGATGACACCTTTGCTGCCTCAATGCTGCATCTAAACGCAGAAACGGGGTCACTGGAAATTCTGGGAACAGCGTGAACAGCATCTGGCCCATGCTTGCGTAGCGGCTGTCGATGAAACGATCCAGCATTGCCTGGCTCCAGTGTCCAGAGCACCTCATGGCCTCCACCTCCTCAATTAGACGCAGATCTTCGCGTGCATGCTCATATACATCACACCACCGCAGTTGGTCACTGGGGCACTCAGAGAAGTTCCATTCCTCGCGGCACCAGAGTTGGTTCGGGCGCGTATTCATTGGCACACCTCCCCATTAGGGTTGCAGAGAGCATCATGGGCGAATTTGCCACCTTTGTAGCCACGCACAGCGCTTCCCATGCGCATGATGTGATTGTCCCGTTCAACGCCAAAGAGATCGAGCATGCTCTCTGCAAGATCAGTGCAGAAAACCTGCTTCGATGGAATGCGCCAACCACGTTCCCTAGCGAATGCGGAATATGCCTGCCAGATTTCCTCGACCGACAGCGTGCTAACGCCTGTGACGACGTTGGCCCTCAAGAACTCTCGTTGCGCGTCGGATTCCATGAGCAGGTCATCGACGCGGCGTTGTTGGACCTCATTGAGAACAAGACGGCCATGCTGTTCCAACTCAGCCTTGTGCTTCATGAAACCCTGAACATACCAAGCAAAAATGCCCGCCCCCTCTTCACGGAGAAGAACCTCATCAAAACTGGGCATGCGCTGATCAGGTGGGGTGCGCGTAAAGATGTACACGACTAGCCTGCGACGCCATGCGCTCCCGTCATCCTGAATAGCGATGATCGGACGACGATTCGCGGTGATAATCACATACAACGTCCCACGCATAGAGAACTTGCCACCATATTTCTGCTCAGTCTCAACTAGATCAGCTCCAGTGAGTGACTTCAGCATCGCGGCCCCCGCGTTGTTCAAATAGTCTGGGGCGACATCCTTGCCAACGGCTAGACATTTGCCCCGCAGAGCATTTGTTTCAAATCGCCCCGTCAATTGCTTGGACCGCAAGTGGGCCACCCTCTCGATGCCAATGATGCGTTCGTGAATCGACACGAGCACACTTTTTCCTGAACCGCCATCGCCAACAATGATGCTGATCGTTTGGGCTCGATTACCGGGAACAAGCTGGCGTCCGAAGTCACGTTGAAGAAGCTCAAGATCGTCACCCGGCAGCGATGGACGGATCAAGTCGTTCAAAAACCTCTCGCACTTGGCTTGGGGGTCGTACTTCCAAGGCAATTTGTTTGTGAAACCATCATCAAGCCGATAGTTACGCAGCCTCGGCTCCCTGCCACTAAGATCCAGAACACCATTCGCGACCGGAACAAGCATCAACTCGGGTGAGGGAGGTGCAGGCAAGGGGCTCAGGCCTTCAACAAATGTGAGGATGTTCTTCGCGAGTGCGGGAGTGCGTTTCGCAAGCAGATGCGGCACTTCATGTTGATCAGCCGTTGTCTTGAGGAAGCTGCCAACACTGCGCATTGCCTCCGAACGCGTTTGCTCGATCCAAATGCCTTCACTCTTTGATCCGCGGTAGTGAATGCCCTGCTTGGCAGAATATGCTGCCAAATCGGACTGCGCATACTTGGCTGCCAGCGCCGGCAGGTTGAGGCTGATCTTGTTTTCTTCGATGAAGAGAAGTGGACCGTGTTCTGCCACGATCGGGTCCGTCTCGACTTTTACTCCAGAGTCGTCCGGGTCGTCCGGAACTGTAGCAGAAGCATTCTGTGGCGCATCCGCTGACAGTTTCGGTGCGTCCTCATTCGTGTTTTCGTGGAGAGGGCTTGAATTTTCTGATCGGCTTTTTTGATGGTATGAGTGCATGGATTTTCCTTGGGGGTGAAAATCCATCTCCAGAAGCCTTTCGACGGAAGGGCAGTAGTGCCCAAGTCCACTACAGGTAGCGAACGGAGATAATCTATTCGTGGCGTTTGCTAATGCAACTGGCGGACACTTTTTGAGTCGATGCCTCCTTGAAGCAGCCGAGAAGACAATGCGGAATCGAGAGCCAGATGTTGCTAAACATCGTCAGAAGTGGTCGAACATGTTCTTACT